>ORJL011696421.1_pt1 | contig 107748 bp, 105 predicted proteins | sample 1779941 | NCBI WGS metagenome assembly ORJL01 (sample SAMEA104232317, study PRJEB22302) | groundwater metagenome | biome: forest; feature: aquifer; material: groundwater | place: USA | collected 2011-08-07 | depth 5.8 m | reverse complement strand
TGCCGGTTGTTTGTATACACAAACCGCCGCCGCAAGCGCCCACACACATTGTTTCGGTCCACCTTGTTAAAGAGCGTTGGCGCTTCGCGCCAGCTGAGTCGGACTATTATACAGATCCAAAACAACCTGTCAAACTTTTTTCGGCCCCGGGAGCCTTGCCCCGGGGCGGCACGGCCCAAACCCGCCGCCGTGCCGCTCTTCCCGTTTACCGTGAAGAGCCGACTATTCTAACCAAACCACGCCAGTTGTCAAACTAATTCTTGAATTATTTATCTAGTTTAACGAAATGGCGCCTCTCCGACTGATCCAACGCCAGTTTATAAATTAAACTTTATGATAAATATCAGCGCCTTCCTCAAGGAACTGCTTAGATTTTTCATCCATACCTTTCTTCAACGCTTCGGCTTCATCTTCGATACCTTTTGCCGACGCATAATCACGCACATCTTGGCTAATTTTCATGGAACAGAAATGCGGGCCGCACATGGAACAAAAATGCGCCACTTTAGCGGACTCTTTAGGCAAGGTTTCATCATGGAATTCCCGCGCTTTCTCAGGATCAAGCCCGATATTGAACTGGTCTTCCCAACGGAATTCAAAACGCGCTTTGGACATCGCGTTGTCTCGTGCTTGCGCCCCCGGATGGCCTTTCGCCAAATCGGCGGCATGGGCGGCAATTTTGTAAGTCACTATGCCCTCGCGCACGTCCTGCTTGTTCGGCAAACCCAAATGCTCTTTTTGCGTGACATAGCAAAGCATCGCACAACCATACCATCCAATATTTGCCGCACCTATCGCCGAGGTGATATGGTCGTAACCAGGCGCAATGTCGGTAGTCAATGGCCCCAAGGTATAGAACGGAGCCTCGCCACATTCTTCCAACTGCTTCTCCATATTGACCTTGATCATGTGCAAGGGCACATGGCCGGGGCCTTCTATCATAGTCTGGACATCGTGTTTCCAAGCGATTTTGGTCAATTCGCCCAAAGTTTCCAACTCACCGAATTGCGCCGCGTCGTTGGCATCGTAGATTGACCCGGGACGCAAGCCATCACCCAATGAAAACGACACGTCATAGGCCTTCATGATTTCGCAAATCTCCTCGAAGTGCATATACAAAAAGCTTTCGGTATGGTGGGCCAAGCACCATTTCGCCATGATTGAACCGCCACGCGAGACAATCCCTGTCATACGTTTCGCAGTCAATGGCACATGGTGCAGGCGCACACCGGCATGGATGGTGAAATAGTCCACGCCTTGCTCGGCCTGCTCAATAAGCGTGTCACGGAAAATTTCCCAAGTCAGGTCTTCGGCTTTGCCATCCACTTTCTCTAAGGCCTGGTAAATCGGCACAGTACCAATCGGCACGGGCGAATTACGCAAAATCCACTCGCGGGTTTCATGGATGTTTTTGCCCGTAGACAAATCCATAATGGTGTCACCACCCCAACGGATGCCCCAGAGCATCTTCTCGACCTCTTCTTCTATAGAGGAAGTGACCGCCGAGTTACCCAAGTTGCCGTTGATCTTGACCAAGAAATTACGCCCGATAATCATCGGCTCCAATTCTGGATGGTTGATGTTGGCAGGGATAATGGCGCGACCCCTAGCCACTTCGGAACGGACAAATTCGGCCGTGATCACCTCAGGGATAGCCGCGCCGAAGGAATCCCCAGGATGCTGGCCTTTCCACAATCCGCGCATTTCCTCCATCTTTTGGTTTTCGCGGATGGCGATATACTCCATTTCCGGCGTGATGATGCCTTGGCGGGCATAGTGCATTTGCGAGACGTTATGGCCAGCTTTGGCGCGGCGCGGCTTGCGGATGTGCTCAAAGCGCAGGTGCGCCGTCTTGGGATCTTGCAAACGCTGCAGACCAAATTCAGAAGTCGGGCCGGCCAATTCCTCAGTGTCATCGCGCTCTAAGATCCAAGCCGAACGGACTAAAGGCAAACCTTTTTTCAAATCAATTTCGATATTGGGGTCGGTGTAAACACCAGAAGTGTCGTAAACGTAAAGCGGGGGATTTTTTTCTGCGCCAAAATGCGCCGGGGTGTCAGACAGGGTGATCTTACGCATCGGCACCCGAATATCAGGACGGCCGCCTTGCACATAGATTTTTTCTGAAGCGGGGTAAGAGTCGATTTTTACACTGCTGGCAGCAGTTGTAGCTTGTTGTTCTTTAAGGACTGCGCTCATATTTTTCTCCAAAACATAAAATAAAGCGCAGGAAGTTTTGCGGGCTTTCCTACGCTGGTATTAACCAGAGTCAGGTTCAAAGGGTTTCTCTCAGCCTCAAGATAAATCAGGAAGCACCCCTAGCCTTTACCGATGTCGAGCTAAATTAAAGGAAAACATGGTAGATTGCAAGCCAAGCCTGCCAACCCATGGACGCGCCAGCTCGCCAAACAAAATCCTTGATGCGTAACCGGCAAATACCCTTCAAAAAATCCACCTTAAGGCCTAAGACCCTAATTTTCAAAATTTGGCGCCGAAATGGCCTAAGCAATTCAAGCAAGTGCGCCACCTAAATTTAGGTCGGCATCAATGCAGGGCGTGCCTACCGGGCGACCATCGCCCAGGAAAAGCAAGGGCGGCCACCACCAACGCCAAAGCCCTTCACCCTATCCAATTACCGAACCGACAAAGCGTCCAACACAGCCTGCTCGCCAACAACATTTTCGCAACCCGGGCCATTTTCCAACCGCAAATCCGCGTTATTAATACGCAACTAAATTTATGTGATAAACATCACGGTTTTTAAAAATCCACAAAGAAAACCTAGTGTTTTTATCAAATTTACGGTTAGCATTATCGGCCCAATACGATATTTACAAATCCACGCTAAAATGGTAACTAACACGGCACGGGAGATCATTTCAAGTCAATAATAGAAATCGCTTTTTAACAACTTGCCCGCGGGGGGAAGCCTAATGAAAAGCAGCAAAAAATAAGCTTCAGACAAACACCAAAACCTGAGTTGCTGACACTGCTTCCAATCAGTTCATCAATAATTAAGGTGGTGACAAAGTGTAAGTCCGGGCAATACATAATAAAAATAAACAATAATAAAAACTGGGGGTTAAATCGATGCAAGACATTTTTCGACGGATTATTGGTCAAATAGCAGACCAATATGCAACAGTCTTATTAGTGCTGGGGGCTGTGTCCACCATCACTTATATGGTCCTTATCACCGACATCCGTAACCAAGAAGGTAATGCCCGGCTCGTGAAAATGAGCACGGAACAAGGGCAGCTGATTGGTGACATCAACTTATTACTTACCGAAAAAACCTATCTTACCGATGCCAATGAGATTCGCCGTGTCGATGCTAAGATCATCTCAAACTTGACCCAACTGGACCAAACCCACGCTTCGCTTAGCGCTGGCGACCGCTATATCCGTGAAGGGGATCGTTTAGTCCATGTCCCCGGCACTTTGTCACAAGACTTAAGGCTGATTTATTTCGACAACGCCAAACCCCTTGACCATCAGATGCGGACTTATCTGACCACTGTCCGTGACCTTTATAGACGGTCTGCCGACCATATAACGCTCGATGACCCCGTCCTGAACAAACTGCTGTTCACCCTCTCCCCGCAATTGCTCGAAGAAATCAGCAAAGCAAGCTCTATCTACCAACGCCAAAGCGAGTTTATGCTCGGCACCACAACCAACAAACAGCACATGATGTTTGGCATTTCGCTGGCGACGCTGCTGATGGTGGGCACTTTATTGCTCCAACCGCTAGTCCTTAAGCTGAAAGACAGCGCCTTGAAAATGAAGCAGGAAAAGGCCTTTGCCGATAACGTTATCAACACGACCCAGGCGCTGATTATTGGTCTGGACACCGACGCCCAAGTGGTGCTGTTCAACCACCACGCCGAAGAAAATAGCGGCTGGTCGGAAGAAGAAGTCAAAGGCAAAGATTTTTTCAGCCACTTCATCCCTGAACATGACCAGGCCGAATTGCGCAAACTATTCACTGAAATGATGTCAGGCGACGCGCAATATGCCGATTCCATTGAAACCCTGATGCGCATCAGCACTGGCGATTTGCTCAACATTATTTGGAACCCGACGGTGATCACCGATTCGGACGGAAGGCCGCTGATGTTTTTGGCAACGGGACTGGACATCACCGAACGCAAGGAAGCGGAACAACAAGTAAAACAGGCCAACGCCGAATTGGCGCAGTTGTCCAGCCGTCTGCAAGGCGAGGTCAACTTGGCGGCGACCTTGCAACGTTCGATCCTGCCACAACCAAACATTGCCTTGCCTGGCATTGCTGGTTTGGCAAACCTTCTGACCTCCAGCGAGGTAGGCGGCGACTACTACGATTATTATAAAGTCGGGGGCCATAACAGCATCCTGTTCATCGGTGACGTCAGCGGCCACGGGGTTGCTGCCGGTACGATGGTGGGCGCGGCCAAAGCGGGCGTTTATCCGCTGATCCACGAAGGCTACACCAACCCTGGCGAAATCCTCAATTCGCTCAACATCAATATGCAAGCGACTGCACAGCAATCGCTATTAATGACCATGGCGTGCTTGAGCCTGGACGCCAGAAATGGCCGATTGGTGTTTGCGAACGCCGGGCACGTCTTACCCTACTTGTTGCGCAAGAACGCACAGCACTGGGAAATGCTGGAAGCTTCCGGCCTGCCCTTAGGCAAAAGCTTGGATTCCGATTACCTGCAAACCGCCATCGAACTGACGCTGGATGTAGGCGACAAACTGTTTTTATACACGGATGGCCTGGTTGAAGAAGAATCGCCTTCTGGCGAACCGTTCGGCTATGACCGCCTGGAATTCCTGTTGAACGCCAACGTGGATGTCGAAGACCCTGAAGACCTGCGCAACATCCTGATGGATGCCTTAAGGGTGCATTGCCGTGGCACGGCTTATACCGACGACATCACCATTGTCGTCATCAGCCATACTGACCGCGTCAGCCAAGTGGCACAATCCAACGATGTCAGCGACATCATCCGCATTTCAGAAGGTTTCTACCGCCAAGGCGAACACCCTATCCCACGGATTTCAAAAGAATATGTGGTTTTCCTCGCCGAACAGGGCTATTCCGACCTGCTGACCCGTTTCAGCCAAGACGGCATCTGCCGCATCTTGCCGAAAAACGATGATTTCTGCCACAAGCTGGGCTGGGAACATCTGCTGAACCAACACCATGAGTCCGCCGATGATGACCTGTACTCGCTCATGCCCGGGCAACCCCAATACCGCCAATTCAACTTGACCCATACCGAAGACAAGCCTTTCATCACGGAAGAAATCTATTCTTGGCTGAATGACCAGGGCAACCTGCCCAAAGACCATATCGAGGCGCTCATGGTGATCCTTGATGAAATGACTGAAAACAGCCTGTACGCCGCACCGCGCGATGGTAAAGGTGTCGCCTACTACCAAAAAGGCGAATCAAGGGAGCTGGACGCCCATGAAGAAGTGCGTATCGACATTGCCTTGACCGACGGCTTACTCGGTTTGATGATCACGGACAACTGGGGGACATTGACCCCTGGCGTGTTCTTAAAAAATATCGCCCATGCGATGGAAAACGGCGTTGAAGCCGGTATCGGGGGGGTTGGCTTATACATGATGTGGAGGCTCTCAGACTACCTGCAAATCCGCGTCCATCCACAAAAACGTACCCAGGTGACAACCTTGTGGGGCATCAACAACCCCATTGATATGGACGTTGATTCCGGCATCCAATTCATTTACCACACCGAATATGAAGCCGCTTACACGGTGGGGGCGTAACCATGAGCATGAACAACACTTTCTCCATTAAACAAATCGCCAGTGAAAACAATAACTACAGTTTCGACCTAGTCGGTGCCATTGACGCCCATGCCAACAGTGTCCTGGAATCCTTCTCACAAATTCCTCCGGGGTCTTATGTGTTGCTTGATTTCAGCCAAGTTGAACGCGTCAACTCAATGGGCTTATCGTTGTTACTGAAAGTTTTTGAAAGCTGGGAAAAGCAAAAAATCCGTATCGAAGTCCAACACTTGGACCGGATGGTCAGCATGCTCTTTAAAATTACCGGGCTAGGCCGTTTTATTAAATCAGAGGGCGGCGCCCCCGACACAAGCACGGGCACAGCCAGCATAAATCCTGAACCGCCCCGGCATATTGAAACGAAAAAAGTCGACGCTGACACGATCGTTAGCCATGACAAGCTCAATTTTGTCGCCAGCATGCAATCAGGACAACAATTGACCGGTTGGTATTTGCTCAACACCTATTTGCAGCGGCGCATGAAAAAGGCCATCCATTTCGAACAAACGGTCGACGTGCCTAATGCCCACACCACCGACCTGCTGTTTGCCAAACCCTTTGAAGCTTCATTAATGATTAAGCAGCATGGCTTCATACCCGTTATGCGGCCTACATCGGAAGCCGATGAAGTCGTTATCTTAAGCCGTGCCGACGATGACCGGGCGTTGCCCGACTATGCCGGTGTCTGTGTCAGCACGGCGACAGAAAACAGTTTCGTTTATCTGTTAGGCCGTTTTCTGTGTGATGAGAACCAGCTCGATTCAGCAAAATTTTCTTTTGATTTTGCCGGCAATGAAATTAAAGCCTTGCAAACGCTGATCCGCAAAAAGGCTGATCTGGCCTTTATGCTCAAGAAAACTTACGATGGGCTATCGTCATTCAGCAAAAACAGTGTCCGCAAAATTGATGAAAGCCAAACTGATTTTGCCTGCCACCTATTCTGTGTCGCCCCTTACTTACAGAAACAAGCGGAAAGCCTAGGTGAAATCCTTCAGGGCATGGCTGATGATGAGCAGGGCAAGCAAGTCTTGCAAGACATCCAAATCCAAGGCTGGAGCAAACCCGAAGAAGGCGAAATCAAAATGCTGCAAATGGTCTATGACCGTTACCGCGGCTAACAGCATTATCCGGTTGCATTGATTGGGCATAACAAGCATTTGATCTGATGCAACCGGCCCTTCACCCACTGGAACGGCAGTTCCAGCCTTCCATACTGACTAAAATTAACGCCCCCATTTTAGATCAGCAGCAAATTGAGCTATGGCTAAAACGGGATGACTTACTCCATCCCGTCATCTCCGGCAACAAATGGCGCAAGCTGAAATACATACTCAACCACGCCCTCTCGCTCAAAAGCCACACCTTAATCAGCATGGGCGGCGTTTACTCAAACCACCTGCACGCCTTGGCCTACGTTGGCCAGCTATTAAAACTGCAGACCATAGGCTACATCCGTGGCGACCCCGCTGGCCCGCTGACACCCACGTTGCAGGATGCCCGCGCATGGGGGATGACGCTTAAGTTTGTTTCCCGCGGCGATTACCGTATACTCAGAAACCATCAAAACTGGGACGGGTTGCCCGGTTTGCAACCAGGGCAGTACTGGCTACCAGAGGGTGGCGCGCAAGCGTTGGCCTTACTGGGCGTCGCCGAATCAGCCAGCGAAATCACCCTACCTTTCGATTGGCTTTGCGTGCCCTGCGGCACAGGGACAACCCTGGCCGGATTAATCAACGCCATCCCTGGACACAGCCGTGCCATAGGTTTTGCGGCCTTAAAAAATGCCGGGTTCCTCAACCAGGAGGTCGGGAATCTCTTGCAACACCCGCGTGACAACTGGCACATTGACCTGGATTATCATTTTGGCGGCTTTGCCCAAACCTCAGCGCCATTGATGGATTTTATCAGCGAGTTCCAATGCGGCACGGGCATTATCTTGGAACCTGTTTACACGGGAAAAATGCTGTTTGGCCTGTATGACCTGATCAAAAAAAACACTTTCAAACCCGGCCAAAAAATTATCGCCATCCACACCGGCGGCTTACAAGGCAACCGGGGCTTTCTGTAATGCACCGGCAACCATGATTAGACAACTAGAACCAGAACTGATGGAAGATCCCGGGCAAGTACAAGCTTATGCCCAAGCGGATTTTGAAATCCCCCATAACCACTTCATCCAACGCTTACAAACGTTCATTGGCGATGATTTTAAAGGCACCGCACTGGATTTGGGCTGCGGCAGCGGGGACATCAGCAGGCGGTTTACCCGCGCTTATCCGGCCAGCCGTTTACATGCCGTCGACGGTTCGGCGGTGATGCTTGATTATGCGGAAGCCTTTGTCAATAATCACGCAATTGAACCGATACGCTTTATTCAGGGTCGCTTGCCCGATGTCATATTGCCCCAGCCCAGTTATGGCATTATTTTCAGCAACAGCCTGCTGCACCATTTGCCAGACCCCCAGACACTTTGGCAAACCGTAAAACGTTTTTCCCGAACAGGCACCCGTGTTGTTATCATGGACTTGTTGCGCCCTGGGAGCACAGACATTGCCAGGGACATGGTAAAAACCTATGCCGGAAACGAGCCGGCAATCCTGCAACGGGATTTTTACCAATCCTTGTTGGCGGCTTTTCGTGCCGAAGAAATTATTGCGCAATTGGCCGAAGCCAAACTGCCTTTCGATGTTAGGCAAATTAGTGACCGGCATGTATTTATCACCGGCACTGTGCCTTGAATAGTGACCTTGAATGCTTATTGATGGAAAAAATATGGATATCAACCCGACCGACCCCAAAACCGACTTAAACAAACCGGAGCTGTATATTAACCGCGACTTAAGCTTGCTGGAATTCAACAAACGGGTGTTGGCCCAAGCCAAAAACACCAGCGTGCCCTTGCTGGAAAGGCTCAATTACCTGTGCATCTCCTGCTCGAACTTAGATGAATTTTTTGAAGTGCGGGTCGCCAGCATCATCGAAATGGCCAGCATCGACCCTAACGCCATCAGCGCCGACGGCACGACGCCCCAAGAGCAATTGGCCAAAATTGGCGTCCATGCCCAAGAGCTGGTCGCCGACCAATACGTCGTCCTCAATGAAATCCTGATCCCCGAACTGGCCAAAGAGAACATCCGGTTTATCCGCCGCAAAGAGTGGACAAAAGCGCAGCACCAGTGGCTGACGCACTATTTTAACGAAGAACTGCTGCCGATTTTAACGCCAGTGGGGCTGGATTCCGCACACCCCTTCCCGCGCATCCTCAACAAAAGCCTGAATTTCATCGTTTCGCTGACGGGCAAGGATGCGTTTGGCCGTAACAGCGGCCGCGCCGTGCTGCAAGCCCCGCGCGGCTTGCCCAGGGTTATCCAGTTGCCGCCGGAAGAAACCAAAAGCGGCCCGCATGACTTTGTGTTTTTGTCCTCCATCATCCATGAATTCATCAACGAATTGTTCACGGGCATGAACGTCACTGGCTGTTACCAGTTCCGCGTCACCCGCAACAGTGATTTTTTTGTTGACGACGACGCCATCGACGATTTGTTGCTGGCCGTGCAAGGCGAGCTGGCGATGCGCAATTACGGCGATGAAGTGCGCCTGGAAATCGACGCGAACTGCCCGGAAGACAAAGTCAGCTTCCTGCTGGAACGCTTCCGCCTGTCCCGTGACCGCTTGTTTTTGGTCAACGGCCCGGTCAACCTAAACCGCCTGCAAGAAGTCAATGACTTGCTGGACCGTCCCGAACTGAAATTCCAACCCTTCAAACCGAGCATCCCTCCCCAACTGGCAAAAGACAAGGACATATTTGCGGCCATCCGAAAAAACGACATCTTGCTGCACCATCCGTTTGAATCCTTTTCGCCCGTCGTCGAGTTTTTGAGGCAAGCCGCCGATGACCCGGATGTCTTGGTGATCAAACAGACCTTGTACCGCACGGGTGCCGAATCGCCTATCGTCGCCGCCCTGATAAAAGCGGCCCGTGCCGGCAAAGTCGTCACCGTGGTCATTGAGTTACGGGCGCGGTTTGATGAAAAGGCCAATATCGACTTGGCCTCCAAACTACAGGAAGCGGCGGTGCATGTCGTGTACGGCGTGGTCGGCTACAAAACCCACGCCAAAATGTGCTTGGTGCTGCGCCGCGAAGGCAAGGACTTGCGCAATTATGTGCATCTGGGGACGGGCAACTACCACCCTAGAACGGCACAAATCTACACCGATTACGGCCTGTTTTCTTGTGACAAAGAGTTGGGCGAAGACGTCCGCCGCGTGTTTGCGCAACTCACCAGCCTAGGTAAAGTGACCAAGCTCAATAAACTGCTGCAATCACCCTTTACCCTGCACAAAGGCCTGCTAGAAAAAATCGAGCGCGAAAGCAACCACGCCAAAAACGGTAAAGCCGCCAAAATCATCATCCAAGTCAATGCCATTGTCGAGGAACAGCTGATCCAAGCCCTGTACCGCGCCTCCCAGGCCGGCGTGGAAATCAAGCTGATTGTGCGCGGCATTTGCTGCTTGCGCCCGGGCGTTCCGGGGGTTTCCGAAAACATCGAAGTGCGGGCCGTCATCGGCCGCTTTTTGGAACATGCCCGGATTTACGTGTTTGCCAATGACGGGCATCAGGAAGTGTTCGCGTCCAGCGCGGACTTAATGAGCCGGAACATGTTCAAGCGGGTGGAAGTGTGCTTCCCGATTGAATCCAAAAGGCTGGCCGCGCGTATCCTGCATGACCTGAATTTGTATTTGCAAGATAACTCACAAGTGTGGTTCTTGCAGCCAGATGGCAGTTATCGGCAGTTACCACGCAACGGCGGGGAAAAAACTGTCCAGGCGCAAACGCTGCTTTTGTGTGAATTGCAGGCATAAGGCCATGGGTACCGTTTATGACATTGCCCAATTGGGGGCGGATATTTTGCGGCAAACCGCCGAACCAATAGCCGACGCCACCGCGCCTGAGACAGCCGCCATGATAACCGCCCTGCAACAGACCCTTGCCAACACCCAAGGCGTCGGGCTGGCCGCACCGCAAATCAGCTTATCCAAACGCATCATCATCGTCGCCTCACGCCCGACCACGCGCTACCCTTACGCACCCGTGATGGCGCCAACGGTGATGATCAACCCATCGTTTTCGCCTGTTTCAGAAACCAAGGAAAAAGGCTGGGAAGGTTGTTTGAGCGTGCCGTCGATACGCGCCTTAGTGCCGCGTTATGTGAATATCCTGGTGCATTACACCGACCCGCGAGGCGGGTTGGTGGACTTGCCGCTGGAAGGCTTCACCGCACGCGTGTTCCAGCATGAATACGACCATCTTGAAGGCCTGGTGTTTTTGGACAGGGTGGAAGACAACCGTGATATTGTCGCGGAAAGCGAATATTTCAAAAGGCTAAGCGCCTGACTGGCTTAAGCCACCGCCAACGTCGCCTTGCCCAAACGGTCATTGACCGCCCGCCATGCTTCCGTTTGCGGCGGCTGCTCCACCAAAATCCTGTCCAATTGCCAGCCGTCCAGCTCGCGCAAAGACGCATACAAGGCTTGCGCATACCCGTCCGCCGTAGCCGGCATCGCCAGCACCTGCAAATGGGGATGTGCTGGCAAGGTTTGCGCATAGGCCAACACGCCCAACCGTTGCCCATCGGCCAATAACGTTTGGGCCCGTGCCTGTAATTGTTCCACCGGGCACAATAAGGCCACGGTTTGTGGCGCATAATGCACCGCCATCATGCCCGGGGCGCGGATTTCCGAAGCCACCGCCTCCGGCAACACTAAAGGTTGCCTCAACACGGTTTCAAGCGCCGCCACACTGATTTGGCCAGGGCGCAGCAAACGCGGTTGCGGGCCGCTCAAATCAACAATCGTCGATTCCACGCCCACTTGGCAGGCACCGCCATCCAAGATCATCGCCACCGCATCGCCCAATTCCTCGGCCACATGCGCAGCTTGGGTCGGGCTGATCCGGCAGAAACGGTTGGCCGATGGCGCGGCGAGGCCGCCGCCAAACGCCCGCAACAACTGCAAAGCCACCGGATGGTTAGGGACGCGCAACGCCACCGTATCCTGCCCGCCCGTGACCGCCAACGGCACGGAAGCTTTTTTGCGCAACACCATTGCCAATGGCCCAGGCCAAAACCGTTCCGCCACTTGCCAAGCCATGTCAGGAATTTCCTCCGCCCAGCCAGGCATCATTGCCGCATCGGCCAGATGCACAATCAAAGGATGGTCGGCGGGCCGGCCTTTCGCGGCAAAAATGCCCGCCACCGCCTCGGCGTTACTGGCATCCGCGCCCAAGCCGTAGACGGTTTCGGTAGGGAAGGCGACCAAGCGGCCTTGCCGTAATAACTGCGCGGCTTGTTGGATGGCTTCGGCATCAGCCCAGCGGGGCTTTATGGCCATCACGGAGCCAACACAGGCCGGGTTTGCAAAGGCCAATCCCGGTAATTGAACACCTGCCCCTGCGCCCTGACCGTGGCGATGCCCGCCAACGCCACCTCGGCAAACACCCATTGCACCGCGTTCAGCTCACCCGCCGCCAACACGCCGTTGTCCGGGTAGCCCCTATCGACCGGCGTGTACACGGCGGACGCGCCGATATTCACATCCACGGCTTCTGACCACGGTGCCTCGCCAACCAAACACGCTTGCACGACATAACATTGGTTTTCCAAGGCCCGCGCCTGGCAGCCAATTTTGACGCGGTGATAACCCGCCAAGGTGTCGGTGCAGCTCGGCACCAGAATCAAGTCCGCGCCCGCCTCGACTTGTTGCCGCGCCAATAACGGGAATTCGCTGTCGTAGCAAATATTGATGGCGATTCTGCCATAGTCGGTATTAAAAACTTTCAGTTCCGTGCCGCTGTTGATATGCCATTGCTCGTTTTCAAAACGGGTCATCATCAATTTGTCTTGGTAATCAACCCGGCCATCGGCGAAAAACAGGTAAGCGCGGTTATGGTATGCGCCAGATTCCAGCCTGACCGGGAACGTCCCGGCCTGGATCAGGCATTGGTGATGCCCTGCCAAGCCTTTGAACAGGCTTACAAAATCCTCATGCACAGCCTGCATGGCGTCCAGTTGCTTGTCTAGGGACGAATACACATCCTGGCCAAACAACGAGGCCAATTCCATGCTGTGGTATTCCGGGAACAGCAAGATTTTCGCGCCTTGGCTGGCGGCTTCACGCACCCAGCGCGTGGCTTTGTCCACATACTCCTGCCAGTTGGCGAGGAAGCTGATGTCGTATTGGGCGGTGGCGATTTTTACATTCATTTTTTCAACCAAAAAGTCATAGGTTTGGCGGTTTCTTCAGTGTCATCCAAATCTTTCCAGACATAGCTGGTTTTCAGCTCAGGATGCTTGAAATAACCGCGTTTGTTCCAAAACGCATCCAACGGCACATAATCGGCAGGGCGGCGCGGATGGTCAACCGGACGTTCGACGCAGCAAAAAGTGATATGTTTGAAGCCGCCCAAATCGGCGGCGTGGGCTTCACGTTCTTCAAAAAAACGCACGCCGATGCCTAAGCCACGATAATTCTTGTCCAACACCGACTCGCTGCAATAAAACACATCGTCAATGTTGTAGCCATTTTCCAAAAATGGCCTTTGCAATTCTTCGGTCTCGTCTTTCATCGGCAGGGCCGTGGACGCACCGACCACCTTATCGCCATCCAAAGCCAAGACAATCACACTGGCGGGATTGTCGATATAGGTTTGCAGATATTTCTTCTCATAATCCAGCGATCCGTCATACAAATACGGGAAATCGCGGAACACTTCAATGCGCAGCCTTGCCAAATCAGGGATATAAGGGATTAAGGCTTCGCCACTGTAGCGGTGTACGCTGATAATTTTGGACATCACAAGCTCCCATGCAAAAACCGCCATTTTAGCTGAACTTGCAGGGGTTTGCGTAGTTTGGGGAATTTTCATTGGTTCACGAAAACCCAGTGTCGTAGGCTGGGATGAAGCAATAGCGCAATCCCAGCACCACAAGCCACTCTGCTGGGGTTCCTTGCGTCACCCCAGCCTACTTTACTGGAACGGGTTTGTAACCGTTTTTAGTGACTCTTAGCAGGCTCAAAACGTAAGGATGGGATTTCAAACCCCATCCTGCGGTAGGGCGCATTAGCGATAGCGTAATGCGCCGGATGGTGGAAGGACAACATGCGGTGCAATACGGCTATCGCCTATTGCGCCCTACAGTGTGCATCTTACGAGTTGAAACCCAACAACCGCAAAGCAAAAACCAACGCAAATTAGGCAGACACATTGATTCAGCTTTCCATTGAGATACCATCAATCTTTCCTGTACTGTTGAAGTGAACCGAGATAACGTAATCCGTTACGTTGCCTGGGAGTGAAAAATCAAAATTCTCAATGTCGTTATCGCCCCAGTTAGAGAAAAGTTCGAGCAGTCCAATAATAGCAGTTGGCTCTGGGCTGTTGGCTCCGAGATGCTGTTGCCAATAGCCCTGAGGGATCTCTTCCAAATGATGCGTCACGAACATTGTTGCACCAAATTCATCTTCTGTTGTTCCGAACGCTTGCACGATTGCGTCGAGTGCCAGCCTCGCTCTTCTCTCAACTTCACTTGTGGTCACTTGTGCATCTCCTTATCTGCCCAACGTTACGAGACTGTGAAAGTATTCAAAATGCTCTAAGAATTAATGATTGTCCACAAAAAACACGAAAAACACGAAACAATTAAATAATAACTTTCAATAACTTACACTTAATCTAGTTTTACACTGTGGACATAAAATAACTCTTTCACAGTTTCGATAGCGTAATGCGCCGGATGGGTGAAGGCCAACATGCCGCTCCGGGATTGTCAGGTTACGCTGTCGCTAACCTGACCTACGCACTCCATTTTTCGTGCTTTTCGTGTATTTCGTGGACAACACCAACACCGCCAAAACCGCCCCCAGCGTATCCGCCAGCCAATCCAACACATCCGGGCTACGCCCTGGCACAAACGATTGATGCCATTCATCGGACGCCCCGTAAAAACTGCTGAAAACAATCACCGCTGCCGCCAGTATAATAGGCGGTTTGGCGATGTGCCTGAAATTGGCCCAGGCCAAGGCGGCCAGGATAAAATAAGCCCCGGCGTGATGCAGTTTATCTTCACCTGAAAACAAATCCGGCGTAGGCAGTGTCGCTTGGTCGGATAGCCAATAGATGAACCCGCAATACGCCAGTAACCCGAAAACTTCTAAAACTCTCATCATGATGGATAACCTGTTTGATTATGCCGAAGCGTGTTTGCATAACGCCGACATTGCTGAAAAATTGGCTTTGACGCATGAAGCCAAGGCGCGTTTCTGCCGGGGCGAATTAAGTTTGGCATCCTTGCGTCCGCCCGCTGATATTGGCCGCATACTGTTTCCCGCCCAACCGCAATTGTTGCCGCCGCGCCTAGTCCCTAACCGAAAATTGACGCAACCCGGCGGGGTCGGGGCATTTTTCCATGCCATCGCCCATATTGAATTTATGGCGATTCATTTGGCTTGGGACATTTTGTACCGCTTCCGGGGACTACCGGACGCATTCTACCAAGACTGGCTGACGGTTGCCGACGAAGAGGCGCAACATTTTGAATTGATTTGCCAGCATTTGGCTGGTTTGGGTTTGGCGTATGGCGACCTTAGCGCACATGGCGGCTTGTGGGATCATGCCAAGGACACTGCCGGGGATGTGTTGGCGCGCTTGGCGTTGGTGCCGCGTTGCATGGAAGCGCGGGGTTTGGATGTAACCCCTGGCATTATCAGCAAATTCAAGCAAATGGGTGATGCCGCCAGTGCCGCGTTGTTAGGGCGGATTTTAGCTGATGAGGTGGGGCATGTCGAACGCGGTTCGTACTGGTTTAAGTGGTGCTGCCTACAACAAGGGCGGGATCCAGAAAGCCATTACCAACAAATGCTTAAACAATATTACCAAGGCGGCAGGCCAAAAGGCCCATTTAACCGAGAAATGCGTATAATTGCAGGCTTTTCTGATACTGAATTGGACTGGTTGGAAGATTCATCACAATGAAGACAAAAAACATATTTGATTATCCGCTGTTCGCGTTGGGGTTTAGGGCTTTTTTCGTTCTCGCCGGCTTGTCGGCATTGATGCTGATCGTCCTCTGGAACGCCATTTTTAAAGGTGAACTGGTGCATGCCAACTATTTTGTCCCTAACCTTTGGCACGCCCATGAAATGCTGCTGGGGTATTCGGTTGCCGTGGTCGCCGGGTTTTTATTGACCGCCGTAAAAAATTGGACAGGCCGCCCCACGTTATCAGGAGACCAATTGGGGGGCTTATGCCTATTGTGGCTTTATGGACGGATTTTGCCGTTCTATGCCGGATTATTGCCCGATGGCTTGATCGCCTTGGTGGATTTTCTTTTCTTGCCCTTGTTGGCTTACCGCGTCAGCCTGCCCATTTTGCAAGCCAAACAAACGGTCAACTTGGTGTTCGTCGCCATCTTGCTGGTATTGGCGGCAGGTAATGGCCTGGTCCATGCGCAAATGCTCGGCTGGACAAATGCTTCGGCCAATATGGGCATCGGGCTGGTGTTGGCGACGCTGATTGTCTTGATCCTGGTGATTGCCGGACGCGTTTATCCGTTTTTTACCGAACGCGCCATTTCCGGCACGATGGTGACAAAAAACCCATTGATAGAGGGCCTTTCGATCGCCAGTGCGGTGTTGGTGTTTGCCTTACAACTGGCCCATGTTTCCGGCACTGGGTTGGCGGTGGCGGCGATCATTGCCGCACTGGCCAATTTTGCCAGAGTCTATGGCTGGTACGTGCCCAGGATCCGCTACGTGCCGCTGTTGTGGGTGTTGTATGTCGGCTACGGTTGGATTATCACTGGATTTGGCCTGACTGCACTAGCGGCCTATCAACTGGTTTTGCCTTCATTAGCGTTGCATGCATTTACTGTCGGCGGCATTGCCGTAGTGACCTTGGGGATGATGGCACGGGTATCTTTAGGGCATACCGGACGGGCGTTGCGGGTATCCAATGCCATCGCCCTGGCCTTTGTGTTGATCAACGTTGCCGCCTTACTGAGGGTATTGCTGCCCATCGCCTTGCCAAATTGGTATGACTGGTTGGTCTATGGTTCCACCTTATGTTGGTTGGCGGCATTCGCCTTGTTCATTGTGGTTTATCTGCCTATCTTGACCCAGGCCCGCATTGACGGCCAAGAAGGTTAAACCCCGCCATGTTTTCACACGTCTCCCCTAAATCAGAGTTCTCGGCACGGCAAAACCTTCGCTGGCTGTTCATCTTAAGGAATTTGATGATACTCAGCGAATCTTTGCTGATCATCCTCTCGTCCTATGGCCTGAACATCCACCTGCCGCAACAGCAGCTTTGGATGGTGGTGTTCATGATCGGCGCATTGAATTTTTACACCTCGGTGCGCTTGCAGGCGGAAGAACCGGTCAATGAAACCGAGATTTTCATCCAACTCATTATGGATGTGGTCGCCATCGCCGCCTTGCTGTATCTGACCGGGGGAGCATCGAACCCGATCATTTGGGTGTTTTTGTTGCCCGTGATCATCACCGCGATCATGCTGCCGCATTCTTATGCCTGGTATATGGTGATCATCACCACATCCATGTACACGGTGCTGATGGCCTTCAATATCCCCTTGCCCGCCATAGAGCCACATTCGCCCAATCCCCATTTGTTGCATTCGGGGGTGAATTATGACGCCTTGCAGCAAGCCCATGCCCTAAGCGATAAGCACTATTTTAATTTGCATATTTTCGGCATGTGGTTTGGCTTTGTGTTTAGCGCAGGCTTGGTGGCGTTTTTTGTTGTGGAACTGGCCATCGCCTTACGTATCCAGGAACGTAACCTCGCCGAAGCCCGCGAAAACGCGCTCCGTGACGAACGGGTGGTGGCCTTGGGGACTTTAGCGGCAAGCGCGGCGCATGATATGGGGACGCCATTAGGGACTATTGCTATCGTCACCCATGAACTGGAGCAAGAGTATCCCGAACACCGTTTTCCTGATTTGCACGAAAAAACCCTGATTATGAAACAGGAAATTGAGCGTTGTAAGGCCGCCTTATCGGTGATGTCGGCCTCGGCGGGAGAACTCCGCGCCGAATCAGGCCGGGTCATTTTGTTCGTTGAGTATATTGACGAAGTCATCAAACAATGGCGGACCCATAAAGCCTCCACCAAGCTTAACTTCATCATCGACCCCGACGTGGACACGGACGCGAAGATTATCGCCGAACGCACGCTGACCCACTCCATCATTAATATCCTGAACAATGCCGCTGAAGTTTCACCCGTGGAAAAAGGCATTGAACTGCATGCCAACTGGGATTTACAGCAAGCGGTGATCAAAATCCGCGATTTTGGTATCGGCTTACCCGCAGAAGTCCTGGAATTTACGGGCAAACAACCTGTCATCAGTAAAAAGCGTGGCCTGGGCGTTGGCTTATTCCTGACCTACTCCACGATCCAACGTTTAGGCGGTAAAATAAATTTATACAACCTAGACTCAGGCGGCGCTTGTGTAGAAATTACCATACCCCTATTAAATGCAGAGCAAAACGATGACAGCACAGGAACTGGATAAACCGCGGTTATTATTGGTAGATGATGACGAGACTTTTTGTAAGGTCTTGAAAAACGCATTGGAAAAACGTAATTATGAAGTGCTGGTCGCCAACGATGTCGCCAGCGGCATTGCCCTTGCCGAACAAACCCTGCCCGAATATGCCGTGATAGATTTGCGCATTGGTTATGAATCCGGCCTGGAACTGGTCAAGAAACTGATTTCCCTGGATGACAACACCCAAATCGTCATGCTGACCGGTTTCGCCAGCATCGCCACCGCCGTTGAAGCGATCAAGCTCGGCGCGATCCATTACTTGACCAAACCCGCCAATGCCGATGAGATCGTCAACGCGCTGAATAAAAACGAAGGCGACGCGTCGGTATCCATCAGCGAAAACCCCTTGTCCATCAAACGCCTGGAGTGGGAGCATTTGCAAAAAGTGCTGATGCGCTATGACGGCAACATCTCCGCCGCCGCACGTGCACTGAACATGCACCGGCGTACCTTACAAAGGAAATTGGATAAAAAACCGGTGCGCGAGTGAATTTGATGGAATGGGGATTCCCATGTATTACAAATAATGGGGTTCAAAGCCATTAGCCCCCCTTGAGGGTTATCCGGCATGGCGTGCGGGCAAAAGCATCCCGCCGTTGATTCGCGGGCTTTCCTTGCTCGGCGAACCAGCCGTCACAAAAGTTGAATTTATCTGCCACGCCTTTACTTTCCATATTCAAAACTTGAACGATGAAAGCTAAACTTATGTTACCGACTAACCTGTCCCAATTTTTTCGGCTATGGCTCTTGCTGTTCTTGCTGGCCATTCCAACGTATAGCTTGGCGGCACCTATCCAAGTGGCCGTAGACCGCAATCCGGTCAATCTGAATGACTCGTTCCAGGTCATTTTCACCGCCACCGAGGAACCTGACGATGACCCTGATTTTAGCCCGCTGGAGCGGGATTTTTCGATACTCCACCAAAGCCACGGCAGCAGTTCGTCATGGATTAACGGGCAAACCAGCAAAACTATCCAATGGACGCTAAATGTCATCGCAAAAACGGCGGGGAATTTGGAAATCCCGGCTATCCATTTTGGTGACGATGTCACTGCGCCGGTACCGGTGCAAGTGCAAGTGCAGCAAAGCGGCACGCAACAAGATGCCAACACCCATGAGGAAGTGTTTTTAAAAGCCGAAGCCACACCAACCAACGGATATATCCAAGCGCAAATCATTTACACCCTGCGGGTTTTTACCCGCGTTGAGATTGCCAGGGCGCAATTGTCCGAACCGGAACTGGCGGACGCAGTAATCGAAAAACTGGGGGAAGACACCAACTACAACACCGAAAGCAACGGCGTTGCGTATTCGGTCACAGAACGCAAGTACGCGGTTTTCCCGCAAAAAAGCGGTGCCTTGACCATTAAGCCCTTGGTATTGACCGCCGAAGTGCTCAGCGCCAACCGCTCGCTTTACAATAATTTTTTTAACCCCCAAGTCGCCAAGACCAAGCGCGTCGAATCGCCCGCGATCAAATTGGACATCAAACCCGCCCCCAGCTTAACCGCAGGCCAACCTTGGCTGCCTGCCGAGCAACTGGAGTTGAAACAGGAGTGGTCTGGCGATACGGCACACATGAAAGTGGGCGAACCCTTGACCCGGACGTTGACCCTGCGGGCTAAGGGCATCACTGTCGGGCAATTGCCGGAATTGGGTTCCAGCCAAAATAACGGCGCATTTAAGACTTATCCGGACCAACCTGTATTAAAAGAAAACAAGGCCAGCGACGGCCTGACGGCTTTCCGGGAAGAAAAAATCGCCCTGATCCCTTCCCAAGCAGGCAGCTATACCTTACCTGCGGTTTCCATCCCCTGGTTTAACACCCAAACCCAGAAAATGGAAGTGGCCAGCATCCCGGAAACCGTAATCACCGCCATAGCCGGAGCCGATGCGCCCGCACCAGCCCCGGCAACCCATACGCCACCTGCGGCCTTAAAGCCCGTGGAAAGGCCACCCGCCGCACCGATCACCAGCACAACGCCAGCCCCTACCGACGATTACTGGCCCTGGCTGGCGTTAGTGCTTGCAGTAGGGTGGCTTGCGACCTTGGTTTATTTTTTGCGTAACAAACCTGCCAACAAAGCCATGCCTGATGAAGCCGCCATGGAGAGGGAAAGGCGCTTTAAAGACACGGTTAAGCGCCTAAAAAGGGCTTGCGCCGAAAATGACGCACCCGCCGCCCAAAAAGCCTTATTGGAGTGGGGACGACAGCAATTCCAAGCAACCAGCCTGGGCGCGATTGCCACGCATTGCGAGGCGCGTTTGCGTGATGAGATCCAGGAACTGAACCAGGTGTTGTATGGTAAGGATACCGGCCAATGGCAAGGCAAACGCTTGTTCCAGACCTTTACTGAGAATCAGGCGCGGGCAAAGTTGGCGGGAAAAGAAGACAGCCCGCTAGAACCTTTGTATCGGCTGTAGAGACTGCCAACCCGTTATGGCAGGGTGTGGATCTGTATCTAAACTTAACTGGCAGATTGCTCCAGATATTCCCTCGCCATGAACAACGCCGCGATAGACCTCGCCTCGGTGCACTCGCCCGTCGCCATCAGGGCGTTAAGGTCAGCGAGCTTCCAGGCGATGACTTCCAATTCTTCCGGCTCGTCACCGTCCAATTTTTCGGCATACAAGTCTTGGGCAAGGATAATTTCGGTGGTGTGTTCGAGATAGGATGGGGCGACGGAAAACGTGCTTAAATGATATAGGCTATTGGCGCCAAAACCGACCTCTTCTTTCAGTTCGCGGTTGGCCGCTTCAAAAAACGATTCGCCCGCATCGACTTTGCCTTTCGGCAAGCCCAATTCATAGCGGTGTGTGCCTGCCGAATATTCGCGGATCAATAATACCGTTGTGCTGTCAAGCATCGGGACAATCAACACTGCGCCGCCCATACCGCTTCTTGCCAGGCGTTCATATTGGCGTAACTCGCCATTGCTAAACTGTATGTCCAATGCTTCGATCCTGAACAAACGGCTTTTAGCAACAAGGGTTTTGGTAAGGATAGTCGGTTTTTGTGCCATCGGAATATTTATAAATTCAGTGACCTAACTATAACGCACTCTTATGATAGATTGGAACAAAATTGATACCGTGATGCTGGATATGGACGGCACACTGCTGGACTTGAATTTTGACAACCATTTCTGGAAGGAATTTGTGCCGTTGAAATATGCCCAGCAGCAAGGATTATCCCTAGCAGAAGCAAAACGGCAGCTCATACCGCGCTTTAAAAGCATGGAGGGCAAGCTGGAATGGTACTGTTTAGATTATTGGAGTGACGCCCTGCAATTGGACATTGCCGGATTGAAGGCGGAAATTGCCGGGCTGATCACCGTGCTGCCGCATGTCACGGACTTCCTGGAAAAAACCCGTTCCTCATCAAGGGCATTGTTTTTAGTGACCAACGCGCATCGGGGCGGCCTTGATATAAAAATGGCAAAAACCTGTTTACATGTTTTTTTTGACGCCATTATCTGTTCCCACGAACTAGGGGCCGCCAAAGAACAGCCAGGCTTTTGGGCTTTGTTGCAGCAACAACAAGCGTTTGACAAACAAAGGACATTGTTGGTGGATGACAATTTGGCGGTGCTGGAATCAGCGCGGCGGTTTGGCATCGCCCATGTCGTCGCCGTCGCCAAACCGGATAGCCAGCTACCTAAACGCGAGATTAACGGCTTTCCGGCTATTGAGGATTTTCGGGAGTTGATGGGCGGGCTTTAGGCTTGAAAGGCTTGCCACCGGTTTTAAAGCGTTTTTCGCCATTGGCTGGCCTAGCCTCACGTATTTTTCTTTCCGGCACGATGACTTCGGCCAACAGCTCCTTAGGGATGGCTTTGACAGGGATTTTTTGCCCAATGTATTCTTCAATATCGGGCATGGAATAAGCGTACTGCTCGCAAACAAAACTGATCGCCTCGCCGCTGGCCCCAAAGCGGGCGGTGCGGCCTATCCTATGCACATAATCTTCCACGTCTTGCGGCAAATCGTAGTTGAACACATGCGACACATCGGCGATATGCAGCCCTCTGGCGGCAACATCGGTGGCGATCAGCAAGGTGATGCGGTTTTCCTGAAAATCATTCAATAAGCGCTGGCGTTTGTCTTGCGGCACGTCGCCGCTCAGGGCGGCGGTCTTATAGCCGTTGGCATTGAGCGTGTCATCCAGTAGCTCGGCACAGCGTTTGGTGTTGACAAAAATAATGCTGCGTAAGGGCTGGTATTGGTTAAGTATGCCAAGCAACAGCGGCAGCTTTTGGTCGTTAGAGGGGCAAAACGCGCTTTGCTGTATGGCTTTGGAAGTGACTTCCTCGCTTTCGATCCGGATCAGCACCGGATTGTTCATGTGCTCGTAAGCCAGTTCGGTCACTTTATAAGACAAGGTCGCTGAAAACAGCATATTCAAGCGCTTATCGGGCGGTGGCATGCGGTGCAACAGATAGCGGATGTCTTTGATAAAACCCAGGTCGAACATGCGGTCAGCTTCATCCATGACAGTGACTTTGACATGCTCTAACGTAAAAACTTTTTGTTTGTAAAAATCAATGATGCGCCCTGGCGTGCCGATAATCATATCGACATTGGATTTTATTTTTTCCCGCTGCTTCTCGTAATCCGTACCCCCGTAAATCAGCGCGAATTTCAAATCCAAATGCTTGCTGAGCTGCAACGCATCCTTATGTATCTGGATCGCCAGCTCACGGGTTGGCGCGAGGATAATGGCCCGAGGGTTATTGATTTTTTTTCTGACAGGAACGGCAACAGGTGCCGGAACGATGTCAATATCAACATCTTCCGGATCAACATCCACCGGTTCGTCATAGCCGTCATTGATGAGATACTGGAAAGCGGCCAATAAAAACGTCGCCGTTTTACCGGTTCCGGTTTGGGCTTGTCCGGCAATATCTTTATTGCGTAGCAGCAAAGGGAGGGCTTTATCCTGAATGGGCGAGCAGTTTTTGAACCCGGCCTCATTGAGGCTACGGAGTATACTGTCAGATAATTCCAAATTGCTAAAGCGTGTTTCAGTGAGATGAGTCTGTTTCATGGGCTATAGCATAACGTAAAATCCCAATAGGTTAAAATGCTAAGCCTAAAAATTGATTGACTCACGTTGCCAAGCCTCCTATAGTTTCGAATTTTATTTGTTGGAGAATTAGTGTGAGTGACTCAGTCCTTCATGTAAGTGATAGTGAATTTAGTGAAACAGTCCTTAAGGCCGCCGGCCCTGTCCTAGTCGATTATTGGGCTGAATGGTGCGGGCCATGTAAAATGATTGCCCCGGTTCTGGATGCTATTGCGGAAGAATATGCGGGCAAATTGACTGTAGTAAAAGTGAACATAGATGAGAACCCCAAAACGCCACAACATTATGGCGTACGCGGCATCCCAACACTGATGCTATTTAAGGATGGCGAAGTGGAAGCCACTAAAGTCGGAGCTCTGACCAAATCAGAACTTACCAAATTTCTTGACACCAATATCTAGCTTGCCTATTGGCTCAGATCTGTCACAAAAGGTTGGACGGGTCTGAGTGCATCAGTTATACTTATCCGGTGCGGTGGTCACGCGCACTCAATCATATCATCCGATAGTTACACCCCTGAATTATCAATCCATCCATCCTATACCAGCAGTTAGGCTGTACAGCACTAACCGCTTTCCTTCGGGTTATCTTTTTTATGAATCTTACCGAGTTAAAACTTAAACAAATCAGTGAAGTCATTGACATCGCCGAGTCTTTAGGCCTTGAAAATGTTGCCCGATCACGCAAGCAGGATTTAATTTTCGCCATCCTTAAAAAACAAGCGAAAGCAGGCGACGACATTTACGGCGACGGCGTTTTGGAAATCTTACAAGATGGTTTTGGTTTTTTACGTACACCCGGATGTTCCTATCTCGCAGGCCCAGATGATATTTATGTTTCCCCTAGCCAAATCCGGCGGTTCTCGTTAAAAACGGGCGATACTATCAGCGGTAAAATACGGCCACCCAAAGATAACGAACGCTATTTCGCCATGCTTAAAGTTGAGCAAATCAATTTTGAGCCACCCGAAAACACCAAAAACAAAATCTACTTCTCCAACCTAACCCCCCTGTTTGCCAAAGAGCGCTTTGTCCTCGAACAAGGCAACGGCACCAGCGAAGACCTGACCGGACGCATCATCGACCTAATCGCGCCTATCGGTAAAGGCCAGCGGGGCCTGATCGTCTCGCCACCGAAAGCCGGTAAGACCATGATCTTGCAAAGCCTCGCCCAAGCGATTGCCGAGCAAAACCCCGAATGTTATTTGATTGTCCTGTTAATCGACGAACGCCCTGAAGAGGTCACGGAGATGGAACGTTGTGTGCGCGGGGAAGTGATTTCCAGCACCTTTGACGAACCCGCCGTCCGCCATGTGCAAGTCGCCGAAATGGTGATAGAAAAAGCCCGCCGTTTGGTCGAGCACAAACATGACGTAGTCATTTTGTTAGACTCCATCACCCGCCTCGCCAGGGCCTACAACACGGTCGTGCCTTCATCAGGCAAAATATTGACGGGCGGCGTCGATGCCAACGCCCTGGAAAAACCCAAACGCTTTTTCGGTGCGGCGCGTAATATCGAAGAAGGCGGCAGCTTGACCATCATCGCCACCGCCTTGGTTGATACCGGCTCTAGGATGGACGAGGTGATTTACGAAGAATTCAAAGGCACGGGCAATATGGAATTGCATCTGGACCGCAAAATTGCCGAAAAACGTATTTACCCGGCAATCAACATCAACCGCTCCGGTACCCGCCGCGAAGAATACCTGGTCGACCCTGACACTTTGCAAAAAACCTGGATACTGCGCAAAATTTTGCAGCCTATGGACGAAACGGCGGCATCAGAATTTTTAATCGGCAAACTGAAAGACTTTAAGACCAATGCCGAGTTTTTTGACTCGATGAAACGCTAAAAACCAACGACTTCATCAACCAGCCCAAGCTCTCACCCCAATTTAAAACCAGCAAAGAAACCCACCACACCACTCACACCTTTGCTGGTGATGCTGGACAAACGGCCCACCAAAAAATCCCCTGACGTTTTTGCCGCATGGGTTGCGGAATTGGCGGCATGCTGCAAGTCCGCGTCGCTAATATTGACCACCCCATAATATTCAGCCACAAACAACATCACGATAGCCGCGCCTGAAACAAAAAGGGTGATGCGGAGCATTTTCTTGGCAAAATAACCGACCGCCATACCAATAACAAACGGCGCACCGACATTACCAAAGAGAAAAGCCGAAGAGAAAAGGTCTTCTGAAGGTGAAGACTGGAGAATATTGTTACTCATAGTTGTTTGTAGTCCCGTTATTTTATAAACCTCTCCGGCGGCATAAGCACCAGAAAAGCGGCTTTTCAACCGGAAACATTATAACAAATTAACTATGATCCTGATGGACGCCACTATGCCAAAGGAACAGCGGCAAAAAAGGCCGGGCTTAGCGCAAGCTATCCGGCCATATAATGGAGGAAGATAATTTGACTCTTGAGCTACAGCCCACCTAAACCCATGCCAAGCCGCTCAGCTTTTTCCCGGCAACATACCAACCGAACCGGGTTTAATGCGTTTACAGGTCACCACAACATCTTCAAGATGGCATTGCTTTTTGCCAACATTGGCCCCGCTGCAATCCTGGCAAACAGGTTTACCGTTGTCCTTGACCGCATCGACATGCCAACCGTACCCTTGCGACTGGCAAAACTTCTTGCTGTACTTGTTAATGTTGAACGGCTTGGACGCATGGCCAATGGCCTCGGCTTCGCTTGCACAGCCGGGTGACGGCAAGGTGTTCGCCATCAAATCCCGATAAATGTATTCGGTCGCCAATGCTTCCCCAGTAAATGATGCGCCGGAGAGCAAAACCACCAAAGGCAGCAGAGCGGTTAATTTATATTTCATGAAATCGCTCCTTTGTTAATTGCCATCCAATACCCTGATGTTCATCTGGGCATTTTCCTCGTCTAACTGCTGCTTGATAGGGGCGAATTTTTCATTCTCACTCTGCTTGACCATTGCGATACCGGCAATGATCAGGAACATGGTGCCACCCACATACAACCAGAATTTATCTTTTTTTTGTTCTTGTCCGTTCATTGTCACACCTTTTTTATTATTTTTTTAAGTCATCTAATGATGCGCCGAAGTTGATATGGAAAACTTGGCCATTTAGCAGTAGTGCGGGAACTGACTTTACGCCAGACTGTTCCGCTTCAAAAATACGTCCCGCCTGTTCCCCCAAATGCACAACCTCAACGGCATACCTGCCATGATCAATGGCGTCAGCCACCATTTGTTCGGCCCCCACACAAACAGGGCATCCAGCATGATAAAAAATCGCAGTATTCATAAATCGCTCTCCTTTTTTGGTTTCGAGTCGATACTATATGTGAGTTTTCAGTCCATTGTCAATCCAAAAAATGATATTTTGCAATGGATTGTGCTGCGCCACATTTTGGTTAAGCCATCCCAGCTTTGCACCAAAATAGATCAAAAATTCCCGGTGTTAGCGCCCATTTTGTAACGCCAATTGCCAATTTTGCATGTTTAACGTGGCTAATCAGTACAGCACATTCAAACAATTTCTGAGATAATAAGAAGCTAATATCTCGGCATATTAATTGCTCACCTCCCACACCGGCCTCTCTTTTTAACTGGCGACAAGTAATGAAAGACAAAAAAGCATTTAAACCCTGTGATTTGGTTCTCTTCGGCGCACTCGGCGATTTATCCCGCCGCAAACTACTTATTTCTTTGTATCGGTTGGAAAATGCCCAGCTGATAGAACTGGACACCCGCATCATTGGTGTCGACAGACATGCGCATGACAATGCACAATTTATTGATATTGCCTATAAAAGCTTGCAGGAGTTTTTAAATGAGGCAATGGACGAAGTGGTTTGGAAACGCTTTTCGGCCAGGCTGGCTTATTTGCAAATTGATTTGACGCAAACGGAGCAATACAAACTATTAAAAAGCGTCACCGACAGCAAAACCCGGGTGCTGGTCAATTACTTTGCCGTATCGCCATTTTTGTTTAAAAACATTTGCCAGGGATTGCACCAATCCGGGATTTTGACTGAAGAGTCCCGCATGGTCATGGAGAAACCCATTGGCCACAACCTAAAATCATCCAAAGAAATCAATGATGTGGTGGCTAACGTCTTTAGCGAAAAGCAAGTCTTCCGCATTGACCATTATCTAGGGAAAGAAACGGTGCTGAATTTGCTGGCGTTACGTTTTGCCAACTCGATTTTCACCACCAACTGGAACCACAACACCATCGACCACATCCAAATCACCGTTGCTGAAGAGGTCGGCATTGAAGGCCGTTGGGACTATTTCGACAAAACCGGGCAATTGCGTGACATGGTGCAGAACCATTTATTGCAGATCCTGACATTTATTGCCATGGAGCCCCCTGTCAACCTGGAAGCCGAAAGCATCCATAACGAAAAGATCAAAGTCCTGAAGGCATTGCGCCCAATCACCCTCAACAACGTTGAAGAAAAAACCGTACGCGGGCAATATTCGGCCGGCTATTTGAAAGGCAAGGCAGTCCCGGGTTACCTGGAGGAAGAAGGCGCAAACACCGAAAGCACCACTGAAAGTTTCGTGGCCTTGCGTGTGGACATTGACAACTGGCGGTGGGCCGGCGTGCCTTTTTACCTGCGCACGGGCAAGGCCATGCTCAGCAAACGCACTGAAATTGTCGTTTACTTCAAACAATTGCCACATAACATTTTTAGCGACAGTTTCCGCGAGTTGCCCCCCAACAAGCTGATCATCCATTTGCAGCCCAACGAGGGCGTGGAAATTGAAATGCTCAATAAAATCCCCGGCATTGACGAGCATATCAAGTTGAAAAAAACCAAGCTCGACTTAAGCTTTTCCGAAGCCTTCAAAAAGAGCCGGATCTTCGGCGGTTATGAGAAATTGGTTCTGGAAGCCATGCGCGGCAACCCGACCTTGTTCTTGAGCCGCGAAGAAATCGAGCAGGCGTGGACATGGATTGATTCGATACAGAACGCCTGGCAACATCTTAATGCCGAGCCCAAATCCTATCCGGCAGGAACCTGGGGGCCGGTCGCATCGGTCGCGCTGATTGCCAGGGATGGCCGGGCTTGGGAAGAGTAAACCCAAAAACCATATTCCTGAAAGGCTTCAAAAACCTTTCAGGTCTAAAAGCCTCCGAATTTAAAAATAACCGCCATTGATTTATCAGGATTGTCCATGCACCCATTATTAGAAAAAGTCACCAAAGAAGTCATTGACCGCAGCCACCGCACCCGCGAAGCCTATTTGGCGCGTATCGACGGGGCGATAGGCAAAGGCCCGCACCGCTCCGTGTTAGGCTGTGGTAACCTGGCACATGGCTTTGCCGCGTGTGGCGCAGGCGAAAAACTGGATTTGGCGGGCGATAAAAAAGCCAATATAGGCATTATCTCCTCGTATAACGACATGCTATCCGCGCATGAGCCATACAAAGACGCGCCCGCCCTGATCAAAGAAGCCATCAGCGCCGCAGGTGGCGTGGCGCAATTTGCGGGCGGCGTCCCTGCGATGTGCGACGGCATCACCCAAGGCCAGGCCGGGATGGAATTGTCCCTGTTCAGCCGCGACGTGATCGCCATGTCCACCGCCATTGGCTTGAGCCACAATATGTTTGACGGTGCGCTGTACCTAGGGGTGTGCGACAAGATCGTCCCAGGTTTGCTGATGGGCGCGTTGAGTTTCGGGCACTTGCCCGCCGTGTTTGTCCCCGCCGGCCCCATGCCCAGCGGCATCACCAACAAAGAAAAATCCCGCGCCCGGCAACAATATGCAGAAGGCAAAATCGGCCGCGCCGAATTGTTGGAGTCCGAATCCAAATCCTACCACAGCCCTGGCACTTGCACGTTTTATGGCACGGCGAACAGCAACCAGATGATGGTGGAAATGATGGGGTTACATTTGCCAGGCAGCTCCTTCGTCAATCCGTACACCCCCTTGCGCGATGAGCTGACCAAAGCCGCCGCCCGGCAAGTCCTGAAATTTACCGCCTTAGGCAATGATTTCCGCCCCATCGGCCATGTCATCAACGAAAAAGCCATCTTAAATGCCCTGATCGGCTTGCTGGCGACAGGTGGATCGACCAACCACACCATGCATCTAGTTGCTATAGCACGGATGGCGGGCATCATCATCAACTGGAATGATTTTGACAATCTGTCCAAAGCCATCCCATTGATCACCAAGATCTACCCGAACGGCCCGGCTGACGTCAACCACTTCCAAGCCGCTGGCGGCATGGGCGTGCTGATTGCCGAACTGCTCAAACACGGCATGATGCACGAAGACATTTTGACGATTGGCGACCAGCATGGCATGGGCCAATATACACAAGAGCCGAAAATCATTGGCGGCAACTTGGTTTGGGAGGCCAGCCCCGCCGCGTCGCTGGACACCGAAGTCATCGCCACCGTAGAAAAACCGTTTGCACCGGGTGGCGGCATCCATCTGATACGCGGCAACTTGGGGCGCGGCATCTCCAAAGTCTCCGCTGTATCCGAAGACCATCAAGTGGTTGAAGCCCCCGCCGTGGTGTTTGATGACCAGGACGAAATGATGGCGGCTTTCAAACGCGGCGAACTGAACCACGATTTTGTCGCCGTGTTGCGCTTCCAAGGCCCGCGCGCCAATGGGATGCCGGAACTGCACAAACTGACCCCGGCGCTAGGTTTATTGCAGGACAAAGGCTACAAAGTGGCCTTGTTGACTGACGGGCGCATGTCCGGCGCGTCCGGCAAAGTGCCTTCCGCCATCCATATGTACCCCGAATGCATCAACGGCGGGCCACTGGCAAAAGTACGTAACGGCGACATCATTTCCCTGAACATCAAAACGGGCGATGTGAATGTGTTGGTTGACGAAACCGAGTTTAACGGCCGTTTACCGGAAGAAAATTCCGCGAAAAACCACCATTTTGGTATGGGCCGGGAAATGTTCGGAGGGTTCCGCCAAGGTGCGACCACCGCCGAAACAGGTGCGAGCAATCTGTTTGTCATTGATTAAACATAGCCGCCTAACCCTAACCAATCGAATTTAAACTAACACAACTGGTAAAACCATGACCCAAACCCACTGGAAAATATCCCCAAAAGACGTGCTCAATGCCGGCCCCGTGATGCCCGTGATGGTTATCCAAAATCTGGATGACGCCGTGCCCTTGGCAGAAGCTTTGGTTGCTGGCGGCATCAGGGTGCTGGAAATCACCTTACGCACACCCATCGCACTGAAAGCCATCAAGCTGATTGCCGATAATGTCAAAGACGCGATTGTTGGCGCAGGTACTATCACCACACCGGAACAACTTCAAGCCGCCGAAGCGGCGGGCGCCGTGTTCGCCATCAGCCCAGGCCTGACGCCCAAGCTGTTGGCCGCCGCATTAACCGGCAATGTCGCCTTGATCCCAGGCATAGCGACGTTGTCAGAACTGATGCAAGGCATGGAATACGGGTTGGACCACTTCAAATTTTTCCCTGCCGAAGCGGCTGGCGGCATCCCCATGTTAAAAGCCATTGCCGGCCCCGTGCCTTATGTGACTTTTTGCCCGACGGGAGGGATTTCGCCTGAAAATTACCAAGACTATCTAGCCCTAAGCAACGTCGCTTGTGTTGGTGGTTCATGGTTGGCGCCTGCCGACGCGGTCAAAGCCAAAAACTGGGCGAAAGTGACGGAACTGGCGCAACAAGCCATAGCCAACGCCAAACCGGTCTGATTGCTTGCTATACGCTTGCGGCATCATTAAACATACCTAAAACAGAGAGAAAATCCATGACCCAACTACGCAGTCTTACCTTAAATGAGAACGGCCAGCCTTTATGCGAGTTACCTGTTTTAACTGGAAGCACGGGGCCTAATGTTGTTGATGTCCAAGCCTTGTATAAAAACACCGGCATGTTTACTTACGACCCAGGCTTCAATTCAACCGCCAGCTGCCGTTCCACCATCACGTTTATTGACGGGGAAGAAGGGGTGTTGCTGTATCGCGGCTACCCTATCGAACAGCTGGCCGAGCAATGCAACTTTCTTGAAGTCTGTTACTTGATACTGAACGGCGAACTGCCCGCTAGCGGCGAACTGGCCGAGTTCCAATACAATGTCACCATGCACACCATGGTGCATGACCAATTGACCAATTTTTTCAAAGGCTTCCGCCGCGATGCGCATCCCATGGCGATCATGGTCGGGGTCGTCGGGGCCTTATCGGCGTTTTACCACGATGCCTTGGACATCCGCTCTAAAAAAGACCGTGAAATCAGTGCGATACGCTTGATTGCGAAAGTGCCGACCATTGTCGCCATGTGCCATAAGTACAGCACTGGCATGCCGTTCATGTACCCGCAAAACAAGCTCAGTTATGTGGAAAACTTCCTGCGCATGATGCACGCGACCCCATGCGACGACTATCAGGCCAACCCGGTGCTGGTGCGTGCCTTGGAAAGGATTTTGATCCTGCACGCCGACCACGAACAAAACGCCTCCACATCAACGGTGCGTCTGGCAGGTTCCAGCGGAGCCAACCCGTTCGCCTGCATCACGGCGGGCATCGCCTGTTTGTGGGGCTCTGCGCATGGCGGCGCGAACGAGGCGGTGTTGAACATGTTGGAGAAAATCGGCGATGTCTCGCGCATCCCCGAATTCATCAAAAAAGCCAAGGACAAAAACGACCCGTTCCGGCTCATGGGCTTCGGCCACCGGGTCTACAAAAACCACGACCCCCGCGCCAAACTCATGCGTGCCACTTGCCATGAAGTGCTTACCGAACTGGGCCTGCACGACAATAAACTGTTCGCGCTGGCGTTGGAATTGGAACGTATCGCCTTGGAAGATGAATACTTCATCGAGAAAAAGCTCTACCCCAATGTCGACTTCTATTCCGGCATCGTCCTGCACGCCTTAGGCATCCCCACCAATATGTTCACCGCGATGTTTGCAATGGGGCGTACCGTAGGCTGGATAGCGCACTGGGATGAAATGATCGCCGACCCGGAACAAAAAATCGGCCGTCCAAGGCAGTTGTATACCGGGGCAGTCCGCCGTGACGTTCCGGCAGACCATCGTAAATCGAATTAAAGCAAGCTGTTAACACAGGCTAGGCCGGGCAACCCTCGTTACCCGGCCTAAAATGGCACATTACCCGTACATCAGCTCCTACCGCCGCTATAGCACAGGACAAGCACGGCCCGCACGTTTGGCAATAAAATTACCTTTTTCCGTTGTTTGGACAGTGTTACCGTTCAACACAAAACCAATATATTCACCGGTAAACTCATTGTTATTCGCAAACTGCCCGAATAAGCCATGCATCCATTGATTTTGCGGCGAATACGCGGTCGTCCGTAGCCTATCCCCTTTTTGGAACCACGTACCGTTCGCCCCTGGGAACGTATACGAAGTCCACGTTCCGTTGCTCAGGAAACAGACCTTATTGGCAACCCCAAAAGCCAAATTAGGTTCGACATAAGACGTGATTTCCCAGTACCCCACCGGCGAAGCGGCGGATGCGAAAACGGAATAAAGCATTAAGGCAATGCCTGAAAATTTAGCCATATTTTTGCGTTTCATAATAATTCCTCGTTGTTGTTTACCATCAGTTGATGTTTTTCCCCACTCTCAGGCAACCCCTAGGGATGTACCCTCCTGCGCAAGGCCAGGAAACAAGCTATCAGCCCCTTGGCCTTGGGTTGGGATTATAGCCATCAACCAAAGCCCGTTTAAGTGCATATGTCACAAGCAAAATGTTATTATGAAACAATAGATAACTGATGTTACGCAAATATTTTCTGCGACTTGAAAATAAATAATGATGAGTCGCTAGAGCGACAGTTTTTTAATCGGGTTCTCGCACCCGAAAGCGAAGCACACGGAGTGCGAGTGCCTGGACGGCACGAGTCAGAAGGCGGCCCGATTACCGCTTCCTCCTTGCGCTCCTCGGTTGTGTCGGGGCCATTCACTACCGTTCCATACAGGCTGGTCAGCCCATTTTTATCAGCCCCCACCAAAAACCATTCGACACGACACCATAAACTTGGTAAGAATGCGCCTACGCCCAACACTTCCTTGGCTTAATGCTTATGAACCCCTCACGCATCCTCTTACTGGCCATTACCGCCGTGGCTATCAGCGTATTCTTTGCCTCCGGCGGACAACATTACTTGACGCTGGACATGCTCAAAGCCCAGCAAGACAACCTGTCCGCTTACCGTGACGGGCATCGTTCCCTAACCATCGCCCTCTACAGCCTGCTGTACATCCTCGTGACGGGTTTGTCCTTGCCCGGCGCGACGGTGATGACCTTGGCGGGCGGTGCGCTGTTCGGGTTGTTGTGGGGGACGGTGATCGTGTCGTTCGCGTCAACCATAGGCGCGACGCTGGCGTTTTTGGCGGCGCGGTTTTTGTTCAGGGAGCAAATCCAAGACCGTTTTGGTGACCGCCTGAAAACCATCAACGAAGGCATGGCGCAGGACGGGGCCTTGTATTTGTTCACCTTGCGTTTAGTGCCGTTGTTCCCGTTTTTTATCATCAACTTGGTGATGGGCTTGACGGCGATCAGCACACGCACCTTTTACGCGGTCAGCCAAGTCGGCATGTTGGCGGGGACGTTGGTGTACGTGAACGCGGGCACGCAATTGGCGCAATTGGATTCGTTAGCGGGGATTTTGTCGCCAACCTTGGTCGGCTCTTTTGCGTTGCTAGGCCTGTTCCCGCTCATCACCCAAAAAATCTTGGCGTTGCTCCAAGCCCGCAAGGTTTACAGCGCATGGGTTAAGCCGCAGACATTTGACAATAATCTGGTCGTGATCGGCGCAGGTGCGGGCGGCTTGGTGGCCTCGTACATCGCCGCCGCAGTCAAGGCCAAAGTCACGCTGATCGAAAAGCACCGCATGGGCGGCGATTGTTTGTACACGGGGTGTGTGCCTTCCAAGACCTTGATCCGTAGCGCCAAAGCCGCTGCACAAATCCGCCGCAGCGCAGAATTTGGCATCTACACCAGCCCGCCGGACGTGGATTTTGCGGCGGTGATGGCACGGGTGCAGGCCGTGATTAAAGCTATCGAACCGCACGATTCGCCTGGGCGGTACACGGAATTGGGTGTGGACGTTATCAATGGCACGGCGAAAATCATTTCGCCCTGGGAAGTGGAAGTAAACGGCGACAATGGAAGCCACGTCATCACCACCCGCGCCATCGTCATCGCCACCGGGGCCCAACCCTTCGTACCTGAGATCCCTGGCTTGGCGGAAACGGGCTATCTGACCTCGGACACTATCTGGAGTTTGCAGGAAAAACCGGAACGCTTGCTGGTGCTAGGCGGCGGCGCGATAGGTTGTGAACTGGCGCAAGCGTTTGCACGTTTGGGCTGTCGGGTTACGCAAGTGGAAATATTGCCGCGTTTGTTGGCGCGTGAAGACAGCGAAGTATCGGAATGGGTCGAAAGCAAATTCCGGCAGGAAGGCATACAGGTTTTGCTGGGGCATGAAGCCAAAACGTTCCTAATCGAAAATGGCGAAAAAACGCTAATCACCGGACAACAAGGCCAAACAACACGTATTGCCTTCGACCAAGTTTTGCTTGCCCTAGGCCGTAGCGCAAATGTCTCAGGCTTTGGCTTAGAAGAACTGGGCATCAGGCTGTCGCCCAAAAAGACCATCGCCATAGACGGCTTCCAAACCACCAATTTCCCGAACATCTACGCCTGCGGCGATGCCGCCGGGCCTTACCAGTTCACCCACACCGCCGCACATCAGGCGTGGTACGCTAGCGTCAACGCGCTGTTCGGGCAAGTCAAAAAATTCCGCACCGACGGTTCCGCCATCCCTCAGGCCACGTTTATCGACCCCGAAGTGGCGCGGGTCGGGCTTAACGAGCAGGAAGCGCGTGGACAAGGCATCGCTTATGAAACCAGCACTTATGCCCTGGAAGATTTGGATCGGGCCATTGCCGATGGGGCAACCCAAGGATTTGTCAAAGTGCTGACCAAACCAGGCAAAGACAAAATCCTTGGCGTGACCATTGTCGGCGAACAGGCCAGCGAGCTGGTCGCCGAATTTGTGTTGGCGATGAAGCACAACTTAGGATTGAATCAGGTCTTGGGGACAATACATATTTACCCGACCTTAGCGGAAGCCAACAAATACGCCGCTGGCGTTTGGAAAAAACAGCATATCCCGCAAACCGCATTAAAGTGCCTGGCGGTTTATCATCGCTGGTTACGGCATTGACGGAAAAACACCCTCATGCTCGATTCCCTACCCTTTCTGCAACCTTCTGACTTTCCGGCAATCACCCGCAAGCCACTGGAAATATTGCAAGCCAACCTAGGCTATTTGTGCAACCTAAGCTGCACGCACTGCCACGTCAATGCCGGCCCCAAGCGCACGGAACTGATGGACAAAGCCACCATAGACCAAGTGCTGGCGTTCCTAGACCAGCAGCAATTGCATACACTGGATTTGACGGGCGGCGCACCGGAGATGAACCCGCATTTCCGCTATCTGGTGGCCGCCGCCAGGGACAGGGGCATCACCGTCATAGACCGCTGCAACCTGGTGGTTTTGCTGGAAGCCGGTTTTGAAGATTTGGGGCAGTTTCTGGCGGACAAGCAAGTGGAAATTGTCGCGTCCTTGCCTTGTTATCTGGAAGACAATGTCGATAAACAACGCGGCAAAGGCACGTTCAACGCCAGCATCACCGCCTTGCAACAACTCAATGCGCTGGGTTATGGGCAAGCGGGCAGCGGTTTGCAACTGAACTTGGTCTATAACCCGCAAGGCGCAAACCTGCCACCTGGGCAACACGCGCTGGAACAGGCTTACAAACAATATTTGTTTGCACAATACGGCATTGTTTTTAACCGGTTATATGCCCTGGCGAACCTGCCGATACAACGCTTTGGCAGTGTTTTGCTAAGCAAAGGCCAGTTTGAAGGCTATATGGCCTTGCTGAAAAACAGTTTCAACGCCACCACGCTGGAACAGGTCATGTGCAAAAACACCCTGAGTGTGGATTGGCAAGGTTTTGTTTATGATTGTGATTTTAACCAGATGCTGAAACTGCCCTTGGGGGCGGAAGGGCGGCACACCCATATCACCGAAGTGCCCGCGCTGCTTAACCAACGCATCAACACCTTGCAACACTGCTACGGCTGCACGGCCGGGCAAGGCAGCAGTTGTGGCGGGGCGATTATTGGCTAAACCCATCTACCTGAAGATCCGGTTTCAGCCATTACCAAAACCCGCACCGTGACATGCGCTAAAAATCAATCTCCCGCACCTCGTCATCTTCCGTGATTTGCGCCCACGCCAATTCACCGCCATCGCCATAGCGGTAATGATGCTCGGATTCGACTTCGCCGTAGACGATTTTCTGGCAATGCAGCAATTGCCCATCGCCATCGAAATGGCCTAGGTAATAGAAATTCCGGTGATTCAAGTCGGCTTCGGTGATTTCATTCACCAGTTTTAACGGCAATTTGACGCTGCTGTAACTGAGGAAATAACGGGCGGTGGTGTTCATGAGAAAAGGTGGATGCTGATGATTTCTAGGGTTTGCTCTAAGGTCAGGTTTTCGTTTTCACCGATGATGTTGTGCGCCGGAATGGGATATTTCAGGTCGATGCCATAACGTCCTGGCATTTGGGCAAAAGTGAAAATATAAGCCGATAGGCTGGGGTCATGTAGCGTACAAATTTCAATGGCTTGGTAATGCTGTTCCTTCGTGTTCAAGCCCAAGGCATTTTCGCCGTAACGGTGCACCAGTTCCAAGAGCAGGATCTTAAGCGGCGTGTCTTTTTCAATCGCCCAGACATTCATACGCGGCGGGTAACACTTTCTTGATGACGAGCGGACGGGCGAAATGGCCGAATGTCCACACTTGTTGCACTTTATTGATTAACCATAATGACAGTAAAAAACTGCTTATCGCGCTGCCGGCTATCCATAGCTCGGCGGTGCCGCTGTTTTCCAGCAAGCCGTCGGCGATGCCCGCCCCCGTAAACAAGGCGAGTACGGGCAACAGGTACAACAATAATGACGCACGCAGCAACAGGCTTTCCTCAATCGCGACGATGACCTTATCGCCAATATTTAGCGGGATCTCGCTATCAACGGGCACCGACTTTTGCTTCAGGACGCTGCCAAGCGCATGGGTGGAACAGGATGCTTTTTGTAGGCAACCACCACAGGCACTGCTTTGCCCGCCCTCGACCCATACCTGATGGTTGGCTATTTTCACCACGACCGCCAATTCTTCTATCATCCCATCCCCCTAAACAAGCAGCGCCAAATGCTTCTCGGCAAAAAAGACCATGCCATCTATCTCTTGCAGGCGAAGCGCTTGCAAGCGCTGCCCTAAGCACACCGGGCTTTGGCATTCGCCCGTCGTTGGATCAAAAATAAAACCATGCATCGAGCAACGCAAAAATTTGCCGGTCCCGTCAAAAATGGCGTCCTGTTCGCAATCCAAAGGCCGCTGCATGTGCATACAGTGGTTGACGTAACTGTAGGGCTTGCCATCAAAGAGAAAAACCAAGGCGGAGCAAGCCTGGCCTTTAAAGCTTATTTGACGGGTCAAATAGCTGGCATGGCGTAAGTCGTGCAGCGAACAGATGGCTTTTAATTTCCGGTCTTGCATTTTAAGCCCAAGCCGCTTGCAGGGTTTTAAGCCATGCATCCACGCGGGGCCCCGTCAGCTCCTTTTGGTTTTCCTGATCCAATGCCAAACCGACAAACAAGCCATCGACAATGGCTTTGGACACCTTGAAGTTATACCCCTCGGTGCCGCATTCGCCAATGATGGCCGCACCGCGCTGCTTAAAGCTGTCGTAGAGATAAAACATGGCGCTGACAAAGTCATTAGGGTAGCTTTTTTGGTTGCCTAAGCCGTAAATGGCGATGGTTTTGCCAGTGAAATCATGGCCGGCCAATTTTGGCAAAAATTCCGCCCAACTTTCTGTCGCGTTACCGGTTGCCAAACCAGGCAATTCGCCCTCGCCATAAGTTGGCGCCCCCAAGATCAGCACTTCATATCGCAGCAAATCAGCAACCTCCGCGTTACGGATATTCACGGGCTTGGCGGCGAGCCCGGAGCCTAGCAAGGTTGCCATATCTTTGGCGACCCGTCTGGTGTTGCCCGTATCGGTGCCGAAAAAAATGCCTACTTTTGCCATGACGCCCCCCGCTAGTAAAAACCTATGGCCCTAAGGCTAGCCCTGTATCTGCAACAGACCGCCCGTTGAGGCGGCCTGTTTGCTTTGCCATTCTTCCGGCGTGTAAGCCAGCACGCTGACGGCATGCAGCTTACCGGAAGCCAGCGGTGCTTTCAGCGCCGCCAATACGGCTTGCTGTTTTTTCACCAAGGGCAAACCGGCAAAGCTAGCGCTGATGACGGTCAAAGTCAGGTCACAGCCCGCACCATCGACAATCACTTCGGCACCGGCAATCTCTTGCTGGACCAGTTGCGTGACTTCCGCCACGCTTAAATGCTCGCCGCCAGCAGTGCCGTCCTTGGCTTCGGCGGATTTCAACAAGGGCAACAGGCTGCCATCGTTCCACATCGCTTCAACTATGTCACAGCCCCCGACCAACTCGCCATTGACGAACAATTGCGGGTACGTTGGCCAATGCGAGATGCTAGGCAGTTTTTCGCGGATGAACGGGGCGGCCAAGACGTTGACGTAGGTGTACGGGATACTGGTTTGCTTGAGTATCCCCACGGTTTTGGCGGAAAACCCGCATTCGGGTTTTTCCGGCACGCCTTTCATGTACAGGATGACCGGGTTGTTTGCCAGTTGTTCGCGGATTTTTTCTTCGGTGGTTTTCATGAGTTTCCTATTAAATGTAGGCTGGGATGACGTACGGGATCCCAGCTTGATGGCCTACAGTGCCGGGATTCCTTACGTCATCCCAGCCTACCTAATTATCCGGCTTGTTCCCGCCGCGCCTCATCCGCTTTATGCCCCAATTTGACCTCACCCAGGCCTTTGACGACATCGGCGTCCACTACACAGCGCGACACATCATCCCGGGACGGAATATCAAACATGGTTTTGCGTAAAATCTGCTCCATGATACTACGCAAGCCCCTGGCGCCGGTTTCCCGTTCAATGGCTTTTTGGGCGATTTCCTCCAACGCTTCCCGCTCAAACACCAATTCCACGCCTTCAAATGCGAACAACTGCTGGTACTGTTTGACCAGCGCGTTTTTCGGTTCGGTCAGCACGCGGATCAACGCGTCTATATCCAAGGGTTCTAACGGGGCCAACACCGGGAAGCGCCCGATAAATTCGGGGATCAAACCAAATTTGCGCAGGTCGCTGGGCTGGGTGGCGTTGAGCATGGCTTCCAGGCTCGGTTTTTCGGCGGTTTGGTTGACGCTGGCATGGAAACCGATGGCGGTGTTGGTCGGCACCAAACGTTTTTCGACGTGTTTTTCCAGACCAGGGAACGAGCCGCCCGCAATGAACAGGATGTTGCGGGTATCCATGATAAGGTCAGCACCTTCTTTGCTATGCCGGCCTTTGTTCGGCAATTTCACTTGCGAACCTTCGACCAAACGCAACAAGGCTTGCTGCACACCTTCGCCGGACACATCACGGGTTCCCGTAGGCTGTTCGGGGCTGCGGGCGATCTTGTCGATTTCGTCCAGATAGACAATGCCCCATTCGGCGTTCGCCATATTGCCTTCGGCGACATCCAGCAAACGCACCAGGATATTTTCAACGTCATCGCCGACATAACCCGCTTGTGTCAGCGTGGTCGCATCGGCGACCACAAACGGCACACCGACGATTTTGGCGAGCGTGCTGGCGAGCAGGGTTTTGCCCGTGCCCGATGGCCCGATCAGCAGGAGGTTGGATTTGCCGATTTCGACATCCTTATCAAACTGGCCTAAGCCCGCATCGCCGCTTTCGTGTTTCAGGCGCTTGTAATGGTTGTACACCGCCACCGCCAGGATTTCTTTGGCAAGTTGCTGGCCGATGACGTATTGGTCCAGATGTTCCTTGATTTTGGCCGGGATCGGCAATGCGCCTTGCATTTTTGATAGCTCTTTTTTGCGGCTCCAGTTACTGACCACCTGATGCGCCAGCGCCACGCAAGCCCCGCAAATATACCCTTCCGCACCGGCAATCAGCGGTATGGAAGCGGATTGTTCAATACCGCAAAAAGAGCAATGTTTGATTTCTTTGATGGTCATGATGGCTGTCCTCAGAGTTAACGTTCCTGTGGGATGGGCTGACGTAAGGAAGCCCATCCAGAATACAGTAAATGATGGGCTTCCCTTCGTTCAGCCCATCCTACATTTCAATGCCGCTCATCCGTATCTTTACCTAAACCCGCCAACCAAGCCCGTTGGCACGTCCGTTTGGCACGGTCCCCCATTAATTGGCGGATTTTCGGCGTGGCTTTGGCTAGCGATAAGGTTTCCGGTTTGTGGATGTGTTTGCACAACACCAAATGGAAACCAATCTCCGATTCCACCACGCCGCTGATTTCACCCTCTTTCAGCGTAAACAGCACCGCGTCAATCTCCGGATACAATTTGCCGCGCGGCACTTTGCCCAAAATTCCGCCTTGCAATGAAGTCGGGCATTCGGAATGCTGCATCGCCAAATCGGCAAACTTATACGGTTTTTTTTGTAGCCTTACGCCTAATTCTTGGATACGTTGCAAGGCCATTTCGCGGGTGTTTTCCGGGTAATCAGGATTGATGCTGATGAATATATGCCAAGCTTCACGCATTTCCGGTTTTTTAAACTGCTCGGCATGGACGTGGTAATAAATGCCGATTTCCACCTCGCTAATGGTCGGCGCACGGCTACCGACCACATCCAGCACGGTGTTGACTTTGCATTGGCGGTGTAGCGCAGCGCGTAAATGGCTCTCATCCAATTGGTTTTGCTCCAGGTCGGCAAGAAAATCGCTTTCCGCTTCATAACGGCCCCGGATTTCCAAAAATGCCGCCTGCACTTCCTGCTCGGTGATCACCACCGTGGCGGCTTCCGGCGAATTCAGCACACGGTTTTCCAATTTCAGTTCATTGCTGGCCTGCACGCGCACTTGCTGCAATTCTTCCGCCGCCAGTTGCGCGGGTGATTTTTGGAACAGCGTCAGGGCTGCCCTTAACAAGTTATAGGCTTCGGTTTGTGGCTGGCTCATCTCACAGCTCCGGCTCAGTAAACGTTTCAGGGTGGGCGGGGGCCAATACCGTTTCCGGCACCAACAGGGTGCGGTCATAAAAGGCGACGTGGTACTTGATCTTCTCGTCATCACGGATGACCTTGTAGACCTCACCTTCCGTGCCTTTGCTGACCAGCACATTGCCCTGCACACCCAAATCCAGGGTGCAGATGACTTTGTCGCGGAACTCAAAACGGCTGGGGTTCCACGGGTCATCGGCGCTAATCAATTCTTCCAAACGGCAACCGACCATAATGTCTTGGGTCAGGAAATGGACGGTGAAAATCACCTGGTCTTGCAAGAACGTGCCGACATTGATGATATGCCCGACACTGCCGCGCCGCACCAGCAACACGCCGACATCAATACCCGGATACGTGCCGTCGTTGCGGACATTGCGGGTCACCCGCACCGGTTCGCCGTATTCAAAACGGCCTTCATCAAAGCGGTCCGGTTTCATGTTTTGATGTCGCTGAGGGCTACGAACGAGTTTTGCTCGCCCATGTGGAAAACTTTAAAAACTTTTTCGGTTTGTGCATCGGATTCGACAAAGTCTTGATAGGCTTGCAGCAACAAGCGTTTGTAAATTGCCCGTAGCGCCGTTTCGTCTTCCGGCAGGCTGTCAGCACCTTGTTGCAAGTAGTTGTGGAACCGTTGCAGAATATGCAGACGGTTGACATGCACGACGGTCTGGTCGTAATCCAGTTGGAAATACTGCAAAAAATCTTCTGCGGATTCCAATTCTTCCATTTCTTCTGCAAAACTCATGGTTTTCTCCGCTTAAGGTTAGGATGCGCCCATAGGGCATAAAGGCTGGCGATGGGAGACCCGGCCCATCAAACTTCACAACAAACGATGGGCTTCCTTGCGTCAACCCATCCTGATTTTTACAAGGGCCCGACTAAGGACGTGTCTTGCGCCAATAAATAAATCACCAAGACCAGGAAAGCCGCTAAGGCCATGATGGTGATTAGGGAATCAGATGTGCTCTTTAACATGGAGTGGCTCCGTTATTGGTAGGACGGGCTGGACAAAGGGAAGCCCATCGTTTGCCGTGGGTATTGACAGGCCCCCTTTGTCCAGCCCGTCCTACCATTTTCGTTTGCTAAGCCGCTTCCAGCCGGCATTGCTTGAGCAAATCCAACAAGGCTTGCGCGCCTATCCTGTCCTTGCTGTCCAACTCCACCAATTTTTCAAAAACCGCTTGGCTCGTATCCAAATCGTTTAGGCGCATGTGCAAAAAACCAATGGCCTTTAACGTAAACAAATACAAACGGACTTGCGTCAACAACGCGGCCGGGACGGTTTGCAAATGGGCAAGCTGCAATTCCCGCCAATCTTCAGGAAAACCCACCAGCGGCCGGATCACCGCCAAGGCTTTCAGCGTCGCCGCCAACGCGTCTTCCAAACGGTGTTGGTAGTAATAAAACCGGTTCAAGGCCACCAACACATTCAAGGAATCCGGGGATTTGAAATACGCTTGCAATAAGGGCAATTCCGCCTCACCACCCGCATATTTCTCCGAAGCGTCTGCAATCAATTCCTTAACGCCCTCGGCATCGGCTTCTTCAAAATACAAACCCTGGGCTTCAAAATCCAATAAATCCATTACTGCACCACAGTCAGTTTGACGGGGACGTCCTGATGCGAAACACAGAGGCTTTCAGCGTCACAGGTATCGCAATGTTCTTGGCTGGCGGTTTTTTGCCATTCGGCTTGCTTGGCTTCCAGCTCGTCAATGCGCTCCATCAGGCAGGCAATGGCTTTGCCGACGGGGTCTGGCACCAGATGATGGTCCAAATCAATGCCGTGCCTGTTCTGTATTTTTGTGCCTTTGCTTTGGATCACGCGGCCAGGGATGCCGACCACGGTGCAGCAATGCGGCACATCCTTGACGACCACGGAATTGGCGCCGACACGGACATTATTGCCCAAGGTGATCGCGCCCAGGATTTTCGCGCCGGAACCGACCAAGACGTTATTGCCCAGCGTCGGGTGGCGTTTTTCCTTGTTCCAGGTAGTGCCGCCCAGGGTCACTCCATGATAAAGCGTGACATCATCACCAATCACCGAAGTTTCACCGATGACCACACCCAACGCATGGTCGATGAACAAACGCCTGCCGACAGTCGCCCCGGGATGGATCTCAACGCTGGTCATCCATTTGGAGAACGCCGCCAAAATCCGTGCCGCCAGCTTCCATTCCGCCAACCATAAACGGTGGCTGATACGGTGGAACAGCACCGCGTGCACCCCAGAGTAAGTCAGCAAAATTTCCGTGACACTACGCGCCGCCGGGTCGCGCCCGAACACACACAAAACATCCTCGGCCCATTGCGCGAAAAAAGGTAGGGGCGCATCCGATGCAGTTTGCGTTGTCATCACCATGACCACTACCTTAAGCTCCATTCGGTTTTGCCAGGAATCGGCGGGCGTGGGATGCGGAAAAACGAACCGGGATAGCGGTCATCATCAAGGCCGGGCAACTCGTCGGTTTCGCTGGATTCCGCGTCGATTGCATGGCAGTCAACAAGCAAATCAAATTCTTCGTTCATGACAATTATCCTCATTTGTTTGATGAAAACGTTTCAGATCGCACGCGCCAGGCGTTTGTTTATGCTCACTGACAAACCGCCTGACTTGTATCAACAAGGATTGCGCCTGATGGCGGTCCACGTTAATGCCGAGTTGCTGATAAGCATGGATCACGCCTTGTGTGCCCGAATGCTTGCCCAACACCAATTGGTGGCGGCGTCCGACAATGGCGGGATCAACCCCTTGGTAATTGTTCGGGTCTTTCAGCAAACCATCGACATGGATGCCCGCTTCATGGCTGAACACGTTTTTGCCGATCAGGCTCTTACGTGTGCCGATGGCGTCACCGGAGGCATTGGCGACCAATGCCGACAATTCGGGGAAGCGCTCCAGATGGATGCCCGTATCCAAACCATATAACTGCTTAAGCCCGACCACGACCTCTTCCAATGCCGCATTGCCGGCGCGTTCGCCCAACCCGTTGACGGTGGTGTTGACATGTGTCGCCCCCGCCAGGGCCGCCGCCAGGGTGTTGGCCGTCGCCAGACCTAAATCGTCATGGGCGTGCATTTCTATATCCAGGTCTGTGGCGGCGCGTAATCTTTTGATGGTTTCGAACACGCCGAACGGCTCCATGATGCCCACCGTATCGGCGAAACGGATACGCGACGCCCCGGCGCATTGTGCGGCTTCCGCCATTTGCAAGAGAAAACCGACATCCGCCCGTGACGCATCTTCCATACCGACACAGACCTCGAAACCTAAACTTCTGGCTTCCTGCACGAGCCCGTTGATGGTTTGCAGCACCCAGGCGCGGCTTTGTTTGAGTTTGTGCTGGATATGCTGGTCGGAGGCGGAAATGGACAAATCCACTTTATCCACCTGTAAACCTACACAGGCTTTCAGGTCATCACGCCGCATCCTTGACCAAACCAACAATTGCGGGGGCAAGCCCAACGCGGCGATGGCCTGGATTTCTTCCCGCTCCAGCGCACCCATTGCCGGAATGCCAATTTCCAATTCAGGCACACCTAAGGCCGCCAATTGCGTGGCTATCGCCAGTTTTTCATCCAGCGAAAACACCACGCCAGCCGATTGCTCGCCATCCCTGAGCGTGGTGTCGTCTATGATGATGTGGCGGCTTGTCGTGTCCATGGGCTTTTGATGAAGTCAAAATACTGTTGATATGAATAAAGCAAAACGCTTGCCAACTGCTTGAACCTCAAAAATAAGGGGCTGTAGGCGGCGATTGGCTAGCCAGATATGACAATGCGCGGGGATTCAAAGGAAATTGTCGGAAACCCGACAAAATAGCGGCTGTAGTGTTCTAACTGAAGTAGGGGGAGTCCGAACAGGCGAAGCGGTAACCACCTATACTTCAAACGGTCAAGTTTTAGGTTTTTTAGGTAGGGTACGCTGTGCGTACCTTTTGCATTGATTTTATGATGATTTTTTAAAGGTACGCACAGCGTACCCTACCGTGGATTGTAAAAGCCGAAAACCTGACCGTTCACAGTATGGCCGGGACTACCCTGCCGCTGCCGAAGCCCTCGGATTTACTGAAGGAGGCAACATGGAAAGCCATGCCGCAAGGGAGTGCTAGGCTGGGCCGCCAAACCGCCTACTGCGGGTGGCGATAGCCTGCCCAATTGGTTTGTATTGCTTATTTTTACTTAATGGCAGTGCCGCCATGCGTGGACAGGGAAGCGCTAAGCGATGGAACAAGCCAATTTTTTAGCCAACAAGGAAAAAACAGGGATCAAAAGCCCACATTAAAAACCACCTCATACCCCTCGACATTATCGCCCGTCAAATAGTTGAAGCCTAAGGCGGCCGAGCTTACTTTCCAGCGGGCCTTGCTAAAATCAGCTTCCACCCGATAACCAAAGGCATTCAGGTTAGAAAAACCCAGCGCGTTGCTATTTTTGCCCAGAAAAACAGTGTGATCCGTGTGAAGCACACCGGTTAGCGGATAACCCAACAGGCCAATCCCCCAGGGACGGGCTAAATCAACCGCAAAATGCAGCAAATCGGTCTGTTCGCTAAAGCCGTTAAAATTGCCTGATTCGGAAAAACTGGAGATCAGGGTGTGGTTATAATTCACTTTGGCATCAAGCTTAAAATTTCCGAAAGCGCGGGTGTAATCTAGCCCTAAGCCTGTGCTCACTAACACCATGTTGCTCGACCAATTGATGACCAGGCTTTCAACCAAAGGCTTGGCTTGGATGGCATCCGCCCCCTGAAAGGCGATGGAATTGTCAATGCGCCCGATCCCGACATCGACCACGGGCTTCAATGTCCAATGTTCAGCCAAGGGCACGGCAAACAATAGCCCCACCAAACCGCTATACGCTTCCGAAGTGGGTTTGACGGTATCGGAAGAAAGGCCGGCAAGGATATTTTTGGAATCGACACTGGCATAATTGAAACCGCCGCGTACCGACATCTTCATCTTATCAAACACGGCCAATTCATGTTCAAGGGGCAATTTCACAATATTGATGCTTGAGCCTTGGCTATTGTTCACATCCAAGACATAACCCGACACCGAGGCATCCGAGATAAAACCGATAAGTTGGGCATAGCCCGCCGTGGCGCCGTCACTGCGTCCTTTACTGTTTGCCGATAGCTTGGCTTGCAAGGCGTCCATTTGGGCCGGGGTCAGCGCACATGCGTGGCTGGAATAAACCAAAGCGCCAGTTATTAACATCAGAGCAAGACGTTTTTCCATAGGTAACATCACCAAGATGAGGGCCAATGCTTAATTGGCTGAAAAACCGAGTCTCACACAATCCAGGATTATTGTAAATGTTGCTATTCAGTAAAAACCAACAACCCTAGCCATACTGGAGTTATAGGTTTAGCGGGCCTTGCTATAGAAGGCGAAAGCGGGGGGAAACACATGCCTGCACGGGGAAGTTTCAGAAGCCAACTAGGGTAGGCACACACTTTCCGTGCCCACCCGATACAATCCATAGGATAAAAATGGTGGGCAAAGCTGCTTGCCCACCTTACTTGGATTTATTGATGGCATGCGGCGTCATGATGGGCCGAGGCATGAAGCCCATCATGACACATATCAAGCATAAGTCGGCTTAAACGCCTGTTCAGGGCTTGCCACCGGGCCATCACCCTCCCAATACGGTGACAGTTTCCGCAAGGTCGCGACAACCCCCGGCATCACTTTCAGTACTTCGTCCACTTCGTGCATGGAGTTATAGCGTGAGAACGAAAAGCGGATGGTGCCGTGCGCGGCGGTGTAAGGGATGTCCATCGCCCGCATCACATGTGAGGGCTCAAGAGAGCCTGAGGTACACGCCGAACCACTGGAGGCGGCAATCCCGGCCTTGTTCAACAGCATCAAAATCGCCTCGCCTTCGATGTATTCAAAGGCGATGTCGGTGGTGTTCGGCAAGCGGTTGTACAAATCGCCAGTGACGAAACAATGCGGGATCTGTTCGGTGATGCCACGCTCCAAGCGGTCACGCATGGCTTTGACATGGGTGTTTTCGTATTCGATATGCTCCAAGGCCAATTCACAGGCTTTGCCCAAACCAACGATGGACGCGGTGTTTTCCGTGCCCGCACGCCGTCCGCGCTCCTGATGGCCGCCACGCAATAAGGGGCGGTAGCGGGTGCCACGGCGCAAATACAACACGCCTATGCCTTTCGGTGCATGCAGTTTGTGGCCTGACAGCGACAGCATGTCGATTTTGGTGTCCTGCAACATCATCGGGATTTTGCCGACGGCTTGCACGGCATCGGTGTGGAACATCACACCCGCCGCGTTGGCCAGTTCCGCCATTTCCACGACTGGAAACAGCGTCCCTGTTTCGTTATTCGCCCACATGACTGAAACGATAGCGACTTGGTCTGACAAGAGTTTTTTGTAGGCTTCCAGGTTTAAACGTCCGGCTTTGTCCACGGGCATCCGGTGGATGGTGTAACCTTCCTTTTCCAAGGCTTCGCACAGGCTTAAAATCGCCGGATGCTCAACCGTGGTGGTGATGATTTCCTTTTTGTTCGGTTGGGCTTTGATCGCCGACAGAATTGCCGTGGAATTGGATTCGGTGCCACAAGACGTGAAGATGATCTCCGAATCGTGTTCGCAGCCGATCAGGTTCTGCACTTGTTGCCGCGCGTTTTTGATGCCTTTGGCCACACCGTCGGCAAATTTATGGATGGACGAGGGATTGCCGTATTGCTCAAGGAAATACGGGATCATCACATCAACCACGGCATGGTCCACCTTGGTGGTGGCGTTGTTGTCCAGATAGATGTCAGTCATCACGCCACCTCAATATTGACCAGTTTTTTCATTTCCGAAGCGGGGACGACTTTAATGAATTCGCCCATCACTTCCATCAGCCGTTGCTGGATGCCCGCAATGGTCATCGCCGCCATTTGGCAGCCGCTGCACGCGCCCGTCATGTTGACATAAGCGGTGTTGCCGATGACTTCGACCAGTTCGACATCGCCGCCGTCGGCCATCAGCGCAGGCCGCAACGATTCCAGCACTTCCTCGATTTTTTTGATGCGTTGCAAATTAGTCAATGGGCCTTTGACTTCGGCAACAACCGGTTTTTTGGTTACAGGCGCCGCTTCGGGGTCGAATTTCTCGCCTTTCTCCGCCAGCACTTTTTCCAGAATGGCTTCAATGTCTTCATGGCAAGACGCGCAGCCGCCGCCCGCTTTAGTGAAATTGGTGACATCTTCAACGGTGCGCAATTTATTCGCCCAGACCATTTCTTCAATCATCACCGCATCAATCGCAAAACATTTGCAGACCAACGCGCCTTCCGCGTGGTCGTCCGCCCATTCTTCGCCACGGTAATTGGCGATTGCCGCTTGCAGGGCTTCGCGGCCCATCACCGAGCAATGCATCTTTTCCGGCGGCAAGCCTTCCAAATGGTCGGCGATGTCTTGGTTGGTGACTTTCAGGGCTTCATCCAGGGTCATGCCCTTGATGATTTCCGTCAGCACCGACGATGACGCAATCGCCGAACCGCAACCGAAGGTTTGGAAGCCGGCTTCCAAGATCACTTCAGTCTCTTCCTCGACTTTTAAGGTCAACCGTAAGGCATCGCCGCAACTGATGGAACCGACTTCGCCTGTGGCATTGGCATCAACAACTGCGCCAGCGTTTTTCGGGTTAAAAAAATGTTCTTTTACTTTGTCTGAATAGTCCCACATGGCTGTGTCCTCGGATTAACTGGTGTAGGTTGGGTTAACGATAGCGTGACCCAACAGTGGCGGCCTAAATTGCCGAGCCACCTAACGCGCCACCCAAAGCAGGCGCATTAGTCGGCCCGGCCTACATTAAGAACAGGTCTTAGTCCCTGTACCGCTAGGGTTAGGATTAAATGACGAACCGCAAGCACAACTTTTGGCCGCATTCGGGTTGCTGAACTTAAACCCCGAACCGTCGATACTGTCGAGAAAATCAATGGACATACCGTCCAGCATCGGAAAACTGACCGGATCGACAAACACCTTGACCGTACCGCAGTCAATGACCGTATCATCCGGCGTGTTTTCAGCCTCCAGTTTCAGCCCGTATTGGTAACCGGAACACCCCCCGTCTGTGACTTCAATACGAAGCCCCGCTGACGGCGTTTCCGAACTGGCGATAAAGCGACCGACAGCGCTAATAGCTTTTTCTGTTAAGGTAATCACAAGAGTCTCCTGAAAGGTTTGGCATCGTTCTTGTAATAAGCTAATGCAACCTGTGTGCCAGACTAGTTTTATTCATACAAGCCACTGTTTATACGAAGATAACCTGTTTTTTTACAGGTGTAGCAAAGATTACAAACAAACAATTCATCGGGTTTTGTAGGAAACCTTACAAAATCATTAGCCACTAACGGGGAGATAACATGAGAGTAGAAGATTTGGATATTGGCGACATCGTTTACGCCGCAACCGTCATCACCGATGATGGCTCGATACCTGGCGGTGTTGAAGGCGAAGTGTTGGCGGAGGCGGGAACGCGCGGCGTCATCACTATGATAGGCCACATCGAAGAACAGCCAGAACGCAGCGTGTTCCTAGTCCGCTTTGAAGACAGGGAACTGAATCTGGGTAGCCCGATAGGCTGCTGGGCGGAAGACCTGATAGTGGAGCCGAGGTTAGTGAACTAGCGCACCGGATAATTTGGTAAAATGACGCTCATGGATTCTGGTTACTTGCTAGCTGGTATCCCTGTTTCCCTTATCCATGAGATGATCGCCATGACCAAAGCCCACAATAAAGTCGTCCACATTAAACCTAAACCCCAGGCAAAAACCTTAACCGCCGCACAAAAACAATTTAACAGCCTGGGAAAAAAAATTGACCGGCAAAAAAAATTACTGCTGGAATGGAAAGAAACCATACCCGCTTACCATCAAAAAGTCGGGCAAGAATACGACCCCTTAGTCGAAACCCTGAACCAGCACCAATTGGAGTGGATACGGTTATTGGATAAGTTTCACGACCAACCGTTGTTCAAAAAAACCGATAAAGCCAAAATCAAGCATTTGATCATCGACGTGTGCGAGGATTTATTGGCCGAAATGGATACCGATGAAGTGAAATCCATTTTCAACAAATACGGCGACGAGGATTTCGACACCCTCAAGCAAGAAACGGATGCGGCGGTTGGCGAGCTCATGAAAGGCCTTGCCAAAGAAATGTTTAATGTGGATTTGGGGGATGATGTCGATGTCAGCTCGCCGGAGAAATTCAAAGCTTACTTGGAAGAAAAGCTGGGCGAACAATCAGAAACCCAAAACCAAGGCCAACCCGCCCAGCCGCCTAAAAAAACCAAAAAGCAATTGGCGGCAGAAGCCCGCCAACAAGAGGAAGACGCTATGGCCAGCAAATCCGTGCAAGAGGTTTACCGCAAACTGGTCGCCGTGCTGCATCCCGACCGCGAACCGGATGCAGCCGAGCGTGAACGTAAAACCGAACTGATGCAGCGTGTCAATACCGCTTACGGCAAGAAAGATTTATTGCAACTTCTGGCATTGCAATTGGAAATAGAACAAATTGACCTCGCGCACCTCAGCCAAATGGCGGACAGCCGCCTGAAGCATTTCAATAAAATCCTCAAGGAACAACTGGCGGAATTGGATCAGGAAATTTTGCAAATCGAAGAAACGTTCAAATTCCAATTACAAATGCCTTTTTATGCGCGGCTATCGCCTGAGCAATTAGTGTGGAATTTGGCGCAGGATACCCGGGAAGTCGAAGAGCAAATTGCCGGCATCAAAAAAGACCTCGCCTTTTTTGACAATGCGGCGACTTTCAAAGCCTGGTTAAAAACTTACAAAATCCCCAAGAAAAGCCGCCATGATGATTTTGACGATCTATTTTTCGGCGGCTTACCATTTGGTTTTAGATAAAGACGATGCCATCCCGTTGCTTGCTTACACTACGGACAGCCAAAGCATCCATGGCGCGAGAACCCACATAACAAAGGTACCGACCCGATGAACCCACACGCCCAAACTGTCTTCAGCTACCACCAGCGCACTAAGCATACCCTGCAACGCTATGCCAAAGGCCCTGACACCCTAGATTGGGATGACCAGCCCGACCCGTTCCGGCACTTTGCCGGTTGCGAGGCCATGCCGCTGCCCAAGCCCGGACGCGAACTTGACGTGTTGTTCACCGATCTCGACACCCCGCAATCCATCCCCGAACAACCGCTGGATTTAAAAAATGTCGGCTTGTTGCTGGAATTGGCATTTGGTTTGTCTGCTTGGAAAGAATTTGGCCCCAACCGCTGGGCTTTGCGTTGCAACCCCTCCAGCGGCAACCTGCACCCGACCGAAGCTTATCTGATCAGCACGGGCAACCCCTTTATCAAACCCGGCGTCCATCACTATATCAGCCACGACCATAGCCTTGAACAGCGCTGCCTTTTTCCTGACACTTTCCATAGCCCAGGGCTGCTGATCGGCTTGTCTTCCATCCATTGGCGGGAAGCGTGGAAATACGGCGAGCGGGCTTTCCGTTATTGCCAGCATGACATTGGCCATGCGTTGGGGGCATTGCGCTATGCCGCCGCCTGCTTGGGCTGGTCAGTGGAATTATGGACCGAAGTTTCCGATGCTGAACTTGCCCAGCTATTAGGCCTGGAAAGGCACGATGATTTTAAAAAAAATGAGCGCGAATCACCGGATGTGCTGTGCCGGATACTGACCAAAACCAACAATCCGCCCATGTCATACCAAACCTTATCGGCCTTGCTGCCGACAGCAAAGTGGTTCGGCGTGGCCGAGAGCCTGCGGGCTTACCATTTATACAACTGGCCTGTGATTGAAGAAATTGCCGTCGCAACCGGCAAACCGCGCACGGAAGAGCTGCATCTGGAAGCAACCCTGCAAGCGCCCCCCGCTTCGGCCTGCCAGCAACGGGCGACCGCCCTCATCCGCCAACGCCGCAGTGCGCAATATTTCGACGGCAAAATGCCGCCGTTGCCTGCCGCTGATTTTTACCGGATACTCGGTGCCGTGTCACCAGGCACGGCGGCGTTTAAGCTATGGGAGTGGCCGGCCAAAACACATTTGTTTATCTTTGTGCATCGTGTGGAAGGCGTAGCACCTGGGCTGTATGCCTTGATCAGGGACGGCGGCGCGTTAGAACCGTTAAAAGCGGCGACCTTAAGTATGTTCGACTGGAAAAAGCAGCCCGGGCCTTTGCCGCTTTACCATTTGCATTCCGGCGATTTGAGGCTAACCGCAAAAACCCTGTCCTGCCACCAACCCATCGCCAGTGACAGCGCCTTCAGTTTGGCGATGGTGTCAGAGTTTAGGCCAACCGTTGAAACGGCACCCTGGCGGTACCGGCAGCTCTTCTGGGAATGCGGCCTGATAGGCCAAGTGTTGTATTTGGAAGCGGAAGCCGCAAGCGTCCGTGGCACGGGCATTGGCTGTTATTTTGATGACAGTGTCCATGAGATTTTAGGCATCAAGGACGACGCGTTCCAAAGCCTATACCACTTCACCATCGGCACGCCATTGGAAGACAAGCGGATGCAGACTTTACCGGCGTATGGGCATTTGCCGACCCCCCTATGATGCTGGCGGGCATTTCGCTCGATTTACGGGCACCGCGGTCGCCCGCATCCAAGACACCAGCATGGCGGCTGGGTTTGGCGATTGGCGATTGGCGATTGGCGACAATATCGTCGGGGCACATCAGGCTCATATTAAATTCTTGCAACGGGATGGTGGCGGCCTGGAAGTGCGCATTACCTTTAACCTAATTCCTAGGTATCAGCCATCACAGGGCTTCCGGTAAGGCAGCCGCCAACCTCTGACAAATGGGGCCATTATGAGGACACTTTATTATAGCCACCCGGATTTCCTATTACATGCCACCGGCGCTGGCCATCCTGAGCGCCCGGCGAGGCTCAAGGCAATCGGGCAGGCACTGGAGCAAGCCGAGTTCGCCAAGCTTATCCGGGTGCCGGCACCCTTGGGCACCGAACAACAAGTCACGCTGATCCATCCGGCTGCGCATATCCAACACCTACGCGATGCCCTACCCAACCAGGGGAGATACCCTTTAAACCCGGACACCGTATTGTCGCCCGGTTCGTTAACGGCCGCATTCCGTGCCGTAGGCGCGGTTTGCGATGCGGTTGACCGTATTATGGCCGACACCGCCGACAATGCCTTTTGTGCCGTCCGCCCACCAGGGCATCATGCCGAACCGATGCAAGCGATGGGGTTTTGCCTGTTCAACAATATCGCCATCGCCGCCGAACATGCGCGGCAGCACTATCATTTGCAACGGGTCGCCATTGTTGATTTCGATGTCCATCACGGCAATGGCACCCAAGCGGCCTTTTACCATCAACCGCAAGTGTTTTACGCCTCCTCCCACGAAATGCCGCATTATCCGGGCACGGGTTACCCGTCAGAAACGGGCGCAGACAATATTGTCAACGCGCCTCTACGGGCTGGCGATACCGGCATTGAATTCAGGGAAAAATACCAAAGCCTCATCTTGCCCGCACTGGACCACTTCAAACCCCAGTTGCTACTGGTTTCGGCAGGGTTTGACGCCCATCGGGACGACCCTTTGTCAAGCATCAGGCTGGTCGAAGAGGATTACCGCTGGGTGACGCAAGCCTTAAAGGAAATTGCCGGACGCCATTGCCAAGGGCGGATAGTTTCGGTATTGGAAGGGGGGTACAACCTGAAGGCCTTGGCGGCGAGCGTGGCGGTGCACGTCAGGGGCTTGATGGGACAATAAAGAAATGGCTAGGGGCAAGGCAAGCTGAGTTTCAAGCTCACCCGCCCCTAGAGGAATTGCACTTAAGGCATTGTTTGTTCTACGAACAGATCAACGCCCGTTGCTGGCGGTTATCTATCAGGCGTGTCCAAAATACGGTTTATCATGGGAGTCTGTTGCGAGACCCTATCGTCCAGCGTCAAGGCGATCATACTTTTAAGATCTAAAAAACGTTTCTCAGCTTCTTTTAAGTGTTCTGTCGCTTTAGCCAAATCACCGTCTTTGACAGCCGTCCGGGCTTTTTTCAAATAATCATTGGCGCGGTTGCGGTTACGGTCCACTTTATCATTGGCGTTGATTTCCTTACTGACCGCTAACGCATCTTTGATATTCTTTATAATCGCCTCCTCACCCGCATTGTCATTGATCGCTTTCAACGCTTCATTGACTTGGCCAACAGTAGCCTCAATCCCTTCCGTCGGGGTCATCCTGTTATACATACAGGCCATACCCAAGCAGATATCGGCAGTGGCAGAAAAAGATCCTAAAGAAAGTGCCAATGTAGTGGCCAGGGCAGCGCTTTTTAACAATTTCATGTTGTAAACCTCGTTGTAGTTATTATTATTTTGGCCTGCAACTGCCTAGATATTAAACATATTTAATTAGTTACAAGGCGATGCGGACTGTATCACAACTCTTGTGAATGTGACAGAAATTCAGGGCATCCTTCCACACAACGACGCGCCCCAGATCAGTCAATCGTCTCAACCCAGCGGCACCTTTCCTTAACAATCTTCGAGGTGTTGTTATTGCCCAAGCCCTTGGCGATCAAGGCAACCACACGGTCATCCTTGTCATAACCGACATGGGCATCCAAGGGATTGGCAAGTTTGCCCAAGCCAAAGGCGTCAAATATCTTGGCGACATTGATGTTGATATTGGTGACGTCAATACAAAGCCGCGAATCCAAGTACTTGTCAACAAAACCGTGCGGGATGGCGTAGCTGAGCAAGTCATTGGGGTCACTGAAAGCAACCAGGGACATTTTAGTCAAAATACGCCCGGCGTATTTTGCCCCTTCAGGCCGGCAATATGCGGCCTGTTGGTTGCTGACTTCAGGCAACTTAAGCCCCAATTGCAGCATGGGCAATTGGTTGGAAAGCATATAAATGGGGATTTCTTTGAGTTTGACCGCATCCCTAAAATCCGCATCGCGGTTATTGATGAACGAGGCTATCCGTTGCATCCCGTCTATTGTGATACGGCTGCCCAGGCTGTGTGAGACAAAAGCATAATGGTCGTTAACCAGATTGGATATGTCCGAGTCGTCATTAAACGAACAGGCCTGGGTGGCATCATCAGGCAATTTATCCCAATTGCTTTTGGTCATCCAACAAAAGGCCTGCGCGAATGACACCAGAATATCTTCCCGGCTTTCCCCCAAATAAATGATCGGGTCAGGGCCTGTGTCATTGGAGAATTTCTTCATCAAATCATTGACTTCAGCCCGGCGGAAAGAATATTCGCCGGAATTGTCATAAGCCAGCACGTCTTTTTGCTTGGCGGTGATCGCCGACCAGGCCAATTCGTAAAACAACAATTCCCTATGCTGATCCTTGCTCAATAAGCGGCTGATCCGTAAGTTCCCGAGGTTTTTGCCTTGGTTAAAACGGTCTGTCAAACCGATGTTCTTGTACCGGCTTGCCATGACCGGCAAATCCAGCTCCCTAGCCAGTTTTTCAACAAATTCGGTGCTGTACCCCGGAAGATGGTTGCCAACCCCATGGATCATCAGGACTTTCATTTTGCCGTGCTGGTTGTCCAAATACGGGGCCAGCCCGTTTATGGGTTTGCCCCATATTTCACACAGCCGCGTGTCGGCAGCCTGTTGCTTTTCCAGAAAAGCTTCCGCCACACCCTTACCGATGCTGGCACAGCCACTTAAGGCAGCGGCCACCGTCAAGGCCGCCAAGCCTTTATTTAATAGTTTCATGTTTAGTTACAGTAAATGGGACAAAGGGGTTAAACCGCCAAAGTTTAAAGGATGTCATTTCCATTTGCTGTAAAAAAAATCCAAATCGGCTTAGATGCCCAACCGGCCTTATCCAGCCTGCCCTCACTGCCATTAAGTTAAGAAATAAATATTAATATTCATGCGGTTACGGTTGTATTTTTGCGGTGCATATCAATTGTAGGTCGGGGTAGCGTCAGCATAACCCGACATTTGGGTGCTGATGCGTCGGGTTACGCTATCGCTAACCCGACCTACAAATTCGTTCGTAACTAATTGTTTTATTTTGATTAAAACCTTAAGTTAATGGCAATGAGCCCCGCCCTGCGTCCGTCTGGCAAAGCTCAGCCGCGTGTGTAGCGGTGCTTCACGCCAACGGGGAAATAGCCGGGGTCTGCAAAGGGATGCAAGGTGATTTGTGGCATTTGCCGCTCTACTGGCGTGTAATTGGCAAATTCACTGTTTAAACGCAATAACTGCTTGCGGATGGATGCGGCGATGGCAGGTTTCATGGCCTCGTCGGGGATAATCTCCGGCAATAGTTCCACGGCTATATGCAGGTATTTATCGCCAGCATCCGATTCTGCCGTTTCCAGGACAAATTTTCCGGTCACCCAGGCCAAAATATCGGGTTGTTCAAGGCCAACCGTGACATTTTCAGGGTAAATATTCGCCCCATAATAAGACACCGTGAAATCAGCCCGCCCGAACACATAGACAAACGGCAAGTTACGCGGCTGGAAATCGCCGTTTAAACCCAACTCGCCTAAGGAATGCACACCATGCGCCCGCAAAAACGCCCAGAGCCCATCGTATCCCAACAAACCGCCCTTATCGGCAATATGGTAACGCAGCAAAGGCACGCTGTTTTCTCCTGAAACCACTAGCGTGCCTTCATGCACTTCAAAGAAACGGCTGCTTGGGTCATATTGCACCAAGGTCGGCAACCGCGATTCGCCAAACAGCTCACGGGCGGCTTCGGGACGCGTGGACAACCAGCGGCGTATGGCGATGCTGAGCGGCGTTTCATTGCCCAGCACACCGCCGTCAGCCGTCCCATAGAGCGATGCCGAATCGGAACACGGCGACTCCGAACCGATGCGTTGGCCGACCAAACTGCGCCATTCCTCGCTGAACACTTCCCCGGCAAACACCAGTTTTGGATGGTAAGCCCGCCAGTCGATGCCCTCGGCCGAACCGGCATCAAGCACATCTTTGACAAAAGGCGGATAACCCAACAGCACGGTCTGCTCGAAATGCGGGGACAATTCACGCACCACCCTGAAAATTTCCGCTTTGTTATTCCCAGGTGTCGCGACCATTAAGGGATAACCTTTACGGGCCAAATGCCAGCAGCAAGAGGTCGTGAACAGACCGCCCACCCAGTTGCCCAAAGCGAAGCAGACGATGGCCAAGGTGCTGCGTTCGTGGGCGCGGAAGCTGTCATGGAACACCTGCTCAAACCGCACCGCCACGTCCAGCTCATAGGTGGCGGAACGTGGCCAGAACGTTGGCCGCCCCGTCGAGCCGGACGACACGGCGATACGGTCGGCACCGTTAAGGCTGCCGCCAAAGCAGCGCTCCGGTAGCGAATAAGCCTGCATGTAATTGCTTTTGTCCATCAACGGCAAGGCCTGGAAAGCCGGGTAGGAACCAATCCCGGCAGGATTGATGTGACGAGCCGCCAGAAACTGTCGGTAGGCCGGGACTTCGTCCGCGCATCGCCGGAACAAATCCAGGCATTTCCTTTCAGCTTGGCCAGACTGTTGTCCGGCAAGCAAGGTATCTAGCGGCGTTGTGATGAAATGGTTGAAGCGGTCGTCAGATGGTGGCGGGGGCGGATTGGACATGGCCGGTTACCTCTAAAGTACAGTAGACAAAAAGCTATTGTATTTTAGGATGCGGCAACAAAATATGTTTTTGAAACCTAATAGGACGTTAGGCAGATCGTAGGATGGGATGAAGCGATAGCGCAATCCCAGCACCACCAGCCACTCTGCTGGGGTTACTTGCGCCACCCCAGCCTTTGCTGAGTGTCATAATGAGAATTGCTAGTCGGGTTACGCTGACGCTAACCCGACCTACGATTGGAACACCTCACAATAATAAATCGTAACCACATGAATATTAATATTTATCCCTTAACTTAAGGACAGTGAGGCCTAGGCCTGCCTAACAAAACCCAAGCTAACAAATGTCATGATACCAATCCAAAAGTTCTTCCCCGCCCCAATTCTCGGCCTCGGCAGGAAAAACTTCAGGGGTTTCGTAAAGCGTCATTTGCCCTGTCTTAGGTGCAGTAGTGACCAATAAACTTTCTGCATATTCAACTGAACAGCCTTGCTTGCCGTTGGCGTCTTTTAGCCATTGCGCCGCCATGGCGATAGCGGCTTGGCGGGTTTCGCCAAAGCCGAAAACAGCATAATCGTGTTGCACATATAAAACGGTCATAATTGCTCCAATTGCCCTAAATTTGCTTCATCGTAATATCCAAAGTCGAAATCCGGTAGGCAATCTGCCGGGGGGTCATATTCAGCAAACGCGCAGCTTTAGCCTGCACCCAGCCGCTTTGCTCCAAGGCGGCGATGACCCGTTCGCGGTCATCCAAATTCTCATCATTAAAATCCACCGCCGGCAATTTTTGTGGCTTCAACGTGAGACCCGCTTGCGCCACGACATTTTCCAGCCCGGTATTGACCATGACATCACGGTCGATGGTGCCGTTGGGGCTCATTATCGCCGCCCGTTCCAAGCAATTGGCAAGTTCGCGGACGTTGCCGGGCCAGTCGTGTTTCATTAGGATGCGGATCGCGCTTTCCTTGATTTCCAAAGGCCGTCCGCCTTGTTGGTCAGAAATCCGGCGTAACAAAAATTCCGACAATTCCGGTATATCCTCGCTACGGTCGCGTAAGGCAGGCATTTGGATAGGCATGACGTTGAGGCGGTAATACAAATCTTCCCTAAATTTGCCTTCGGTCACTTCTTCTTCAAGATTGCGGTTGGTGGCGGCGATAATGCGGACATTGACTTTAATGGTTTGCGCCCCCCCCACCCGTTCGAATTCGCCTTCTTGCAAAACCCGGAGCAGCTTGGCTTGGAACGAGGCGGAAATTTCACCGATTTCATCCAAGAACAAGGTGCCGTTATTGGCAAGCTCAAAACGGCCTTTACGCTGGCTGATCGCACCGCTGAACGCCCCTTTTTCATGCCCGAACAACTCCGATTCCAACAAGGTGTCCGGCAAAGCCGCGCAATTGAGTTTCAAAAACGGCCCGCTGGCGCAACCGGAATTGAAGTGGATGGCGTTGGCGACCACTTCCTTGCCCGTGCCGGATTCGCCGCGTATCAGCACGGTGGTGTTCCATTTGGCGACTTGCCGGATCAGGTCAAACACTTTCAACATCGGCGGCGAATGCCCGATGATGTTTTCAAAGCGGTAATTCTTGATCAGGGCCTGCTTGAGCTGGTCGCGTTCGCTTTGCAGGTTGCGTTGTTTGCGCTCGATGACGCGCAGCATTTTCACGCTTTGCGCGATCAGGTTGGCGATCATCTCCAGGAACCGTGCGCGTTCGCCCAAAAACAAACGGTTATCGGGTTGTGCCGCCAAGACGCCGATAGTGTCGCCTTGTTCGATGTAAATGGGCGATCCGATGAATGGCAATTCCGGGTCATACAAACCCATACGGCCTAGAAACCTGGGCTCTTCGGCAACTTTTTCGACAACGATGGTGCTGCCCGCATCAAGTATCGCCCCCATCACGCCTTCCCCCGGATGGTAGCGTATGGGTTGGTTGAGTTGGCTGTCGGCATTGGCGTGCACCGCGCTGACAATCAGGCTATCGCTTTCAATCTCCTTGAGGGTGATCATGCCCGAGCGCATCCCTGAGCGTTTATGCAGCACTTCCAGCACGGCTTGCAATTTGGCATGCAAATCATGGGTGCTATTGAGGATCTGGCTGATCAGATACAACGTGTCCAGCTCCGCCTCGATCAATTGGTTGCGTTCCATTAGCCTAACCTCCCAAGCTCCTGTCTGTGTAAAGGAAAGCTGATTTTGAAACGGCAGCCTTGGTCATAACTGGGGTCTATATCAATAAAGCCATGATGCTGGTTGACAATTTCCTTCGCCATCACCAGCCCCATGCCCGCTTTGTGACCGCCTAACACACGGGTGGTGTAGAAAGGCTCGAAGACTTTACTACGTTTTTCCATTGGAATGCCCGGCCCCGTATCCTCAATGCTGACATAGAGCAAATCCGCATCCGCATCAGTGGTGATTTTTATGCGCTGTTCGCCCGTGTCCGAGGCACAGACCGCATCAATGGCGTTATCCAGCAATTGGTGGAACAATACCCGTAGACGGTTTTCCGACCCCAGAATACTGGGCAATTCCGCCAGCGGTTGCCAATGCACGTCTATGCCATTGCCCCAAATCCGTTGGTCGTTAAGCAGCAGCACTTCGTGCAAGATTTGGTTGATGTTGACCGGAATGACGGCGGTTTGCAAGATTTCAGGGATACAGTTTTGCATGGTGGCAATCGCCTCTTCACCGGAATGCTGGATTTGTTGCAAGATTTGCAATAACCCGGCGTTTTGGGCTTCGCACTTGTGCTTTAAAATTTGCTCCGCCGCCCGGATCTGGTTCATTGGCATGTGGATTTGATGGATTGCGCCCAGTAAAGTTTCACGGATGCTGCGTACCCGCTCATCTTCCGACATGACGGTCTTTAAGGTCTGGATATGCAGCTCTTCCATTTGCCGCCGTTGACGGGAGATGTCGGTGATGGTCAGGATCAAATACTGTTTTGAGACGTTGTCGAAAAAGGCATCGGCATGGACTTCATTTTCCTTAAACCAATTGCCTGCGCAAGAAAACCACCGCGCCCTACGGCCTGCCTTGCTTTCTATCCTGAATTCCCGGTTATTGAACCCCTGCTCATTCGTTTGCAGTTCCATCCATAACCCGCCCATTTCTTCGCGCAATAAATGCAGGAAATACGCGGCCGGCTCGCCTTTGTCAAGATCGCTGACCAAGGCCTTGTAGTTATGGTTGTCCAAAATCACTTTATCTTCATCGTCTATCACCACCATTGCAATTGGCGAGGAATTGATGACCGATTCAATCAACAGTTTTTGGTTGATGACCCGTTTGTCCGCTTCATGGGCTAGGGTAATATCCCGGTGCATCCCGATATAATGGCTAATCACCCCCTGTTCATTCAGCATCGGTGCGATGGTCAAATCGGCAATATAACGATGGCCCGATTTATGCCTGTTGCACAAAGTCCCGCGCCACACTTTTTTGCTGCGGATGGTATGCCATAAGTCGTAATAAACCGCCCTAGGCGTGCGTTTATCTGATAAGACCGATTCGTTCTCACCTAAAATATCTTCGGGTTTATAACCGGTGACTTTAGAAAACTCTTCGTTGACGTAAAGGATTTTGGCTTTTTTATCGGTAATGGAAATGGCAATGGGGACTTGCTCCACCGTTTCCACAAACAAGCTATAAGGCGTGGTGTCACCGTTAAAATTGGCCGCCGAGCCAAACAAACCTGGGACAAGTTCGCCAATGACGCTGGTCATGTTGGTATGCGCCTGTAAAAATTGTAATGAGGTCTTTTTCATATCACGGCCTGGTGTGAAGGGTTATTTCTATTATATTAGCAATTTTGACGCCAGTAATTTTTACCTTAGCCGAAAGATACGCCAAGCGGGGCAACTATAAAATCCGGCATATCCCAATCCACCAATCCCCCCGTGCCCCCCGGCCTTTTTGTAGCTAAAGATGTCCGCCAATTTCATTTTGTAAGGTTTACGACAAAATCTTTTCCCCTCCGCCACCGACTGTAAGAAGTGCCACAGCCCCCAAAGCGGGGGTTGCCAACCACCAAGCCCATCCCGCCCGCCTCACTACCCCCTAAGAAAATTGGCATAATTACTGCTGGGATCCAGAAAAGCCCTACCCTTCGTCAGGAAACAATTGTGAGTGAATATCTGCTTCTTTTATTAGGCACGGCTCTGGTCAATAACGTCGTCCTAGTGAAATTCCTCGGCCTGTGCCCGTTTATGGGCGTATCGAAAAAACTCGATTCGGCCTTAAGCATGGGACTGGCGACCACGTTTGTATTGACGTTGGCGGCGATGACCAGCTGGCTGTTGGAACATTATATTCTCGCCCCGCTGCATATCGAATTTTTGCGCATACTTGCCTTTATTTTGGTGATAGCCGCGGTGGTGCAATTTACCGAAATGGTCGTGCACAAAACCTCCCCGGTACTGTATCAGATCCTGGGTATTTTCCTGCCACTGATCACCACCAATTGTGCGGTGTTGGGCGTGGCCTTACTGAATGTGCAGGAAAAATACGGTTTTATGCAAAGCCTGATTTTCGGCTTCGGTTCTGCGGTCGGTTTTACCCTGGTGATGGTGCTGTTTGCCGGATTGCGCGAACGGCTGGCATTAATGGCCGTCCCGGCGCTATTTGCAGGCACACCGATTGCTTTCATCACCGCCGGGATTTTGTCGCTGGCGTTTATGGGGTTTGCAGGGCTATATACAAAATAAGCACAGGAAAAAAACATGTACGTTTTCTACGCTATTGTCAGTTTAACGTTATTAGGCCTCTTTTTAGGTTTATTGCTGGGGATTGCCGGCAAGTATTTGAAAGTGGAAAGCAGCCCGATAGTGGATGAATTGGAAGCCATGCTGCCCGGTTCGCAATGCGGGCAATGCGGGTTTCCTGGTTGCCGTCCTGCCGCCGAAGCGTTGGCGGAAGGCAACGCCCCCGCCACCATTTGCCCGCCTGGTGGTAGCACGCTAGCGGAACAAATCGCCGCGCTTTTGGGTTTGGATTTGGATTTAAGCGAAGTCAAGGAACCGGAATTGTTGGTTGCCAGAGTCAGCGAAGCCACTTGTACGGGTTGCACCCGTTGCTTTAAGGTTTGCCCTACCGATGCCATCGTCGGCGCGCCCAAACAAATCCATGCGGTCGTTGCCGATGCTTGTATAGGATGTAAAAAATGCGTCGAGGTTTGCCCGACCGAATGCTTGCAAATGCACCCGATAGAAGTCACTTTACGGAACTGGCGATGGGCCAAACCCAGCGCCCCAATGACGGGTAACGCCCTATGTTAAGCCTGTTCAGCAAACCGCGCATCAGGGGCGGCGTCCATGCCGAAGAGCATAAAGCCATCACGGCGTCCCAAACGATAGCCTATGATTTCCCGTTGCCGGAAAAACTCTATATCCCTTTGCAGCAACATGTCGGCAAACCCGCCGAACCTTTGATCCGGGTCGGTGATGCCGTGTTGAAAGGCCAATTGTTGGCCTACAGCCAAGGCCTGATTTCCGCGCCCGTCCACGCGCCTAGCTCCGGCGTCATTTTGGATGTCAATGACTACCCTGCCCCGCATCCGTCCGCCTTGCCAATCAGGATGATCGTATTGGCAACTGACGGCAAAGACGAGTGGGTCAAAACACCCGACATTGGCGACCCGTTCCAATTAAGCCCGGAAGACATCAGCTTGCGCGTCGGTGCGGCCGGCATCGTGGGTTTGGGCGGCGCGACCTTCCCGACCGCCGTCAAGCTGAATATGGGCCGCGAGAACCGTATCGACACGCTGATCATCAACGGTGCGGAATGTGAGCCGTATTTGAGTTGCGATGACCGGCAAATGCAAGAACGTAGCGCCCAAATTATCGATGGCGTGCGCCTGATGCTGCATGGCATGGAAACCCATCATGCCGTGGTGGCGATTGAAGACAACAAGCCCCACGCATTTTATGCCATGCAAGCCGCAGCACAGGCTTTTCCAGAAATTAAGGTAGTGCAAATCCCCACCCGTTATCCGATGGGTTGGGATAGGCAATTGATCCGCTATGTGACGGGCCGCGAAGTGCCGGTAGGCTGCCGCTCGTCGGAAATCGGCGTCACTATCCACAATGTCGGCACGGCTTATGCCACACACCAAGCGATACGCTACGGCCAACCCTTAGTCAGCCGGGTGGTCACCGTCTCCGGCGGCGCGGTCGGGCGGCCGATGAATGTCGAAGTGCCGTTAGGCACGCTGATTTCCGAATTGTTCGCGTTTTGCGAAGTTGACCTGGCGCAAACCGCGCGCATCGTCATGGGCGGGCCGATGATGGGTGATTCCTTGCCACACACGGGTTTACCGACCGTCAAGGCCACCAGCGGCATTTTGGCCTTGACGCAACACGAACTTAAGAGCACCGATGAACAGCCCTGCATACGCTGCGCCAGCTGCGTGAGCGTATGTCCGGCGGGTTTGCGGCCTTTGGATATGGCCAACAACATTAAGGTCAACCAACTCGATGCTGCCGTGGATATAGGCCTGAAAGACTGCATCAGTTGCGGCTGCTGTTCGTACATCTGCCCGTCCAATATCCCGCTGGTGCAATATTTTAAATACGCTTCCGGTGAAGTCGCCGCCAGACAGCAAGCCCAACATAAATCCGAACAGACCAAACGCCTGATGGAAGCGCGGCAAGCCCGCCTGGAGCGCATCGCCCAGCAGCAACGGGAGGAAGAAGAGGCGCGTATCGCCGCCAAACGGGAACGCGAACGCCTGAAAGCCGAGCAGGAGGCTGCCGCATGATAACCCACCATAAACCCAGCAGCGGCGCCCATGTCGGCGCCAACAAAAGTGTCGGCCAGATCATGTGGCAAGTCATCTTGGCCTTAATGCCCGCAACGGCTTTTGGGCTTTGGTGCTTTGGTTGGCCCGCCATCTTTTTGTTCATTATCACCGTGTCATCGGCGATGTTGTTTGAAGCCTTGTGCATCCGCCTGAAAGGGCGTGCCGCCAAACCTGTGATTATGGACGGCTCCGCACTATTGACAGGCTGGCTATTGGCAATGACCTTGCCGCCCTGGGCGCCCTGGTGGATAGGCGTGGTCGGCGCGGGTTTGGCAATCATCTTGGGCAAACAAGTCTATGGCGGGCTGGGGCAGAACCTGTTCAACCCTGCGATGTTGGCGCGGGTTGCCTTGTTGATATCCTTCCCGATTGAAATGACCACTTGGGCGAACGTCTCACCACTGTTTTTTTCCGGCTCACCTGGATTTGCCGAAAGTTGGCGCATCACTTTTTCCGGCTTGGGAAATCTCGATGCGTATACAGGTGCGACCACGCTGGGCTATATTAAAACCGAATTTTCACAAAACCGGGTGTTGCCGGACATCCTCAATGATTATTCGGCGGTGCTGAATTTTATCGGCTGGACACGCGGCAGTTTGGGGGAAACATCCACTATTTTACTCGGGCTTGGCGGAGCCTGGCTGATCCGCGAGAGAATCATCCCATGGCAGATTCCCGTGGCCCTGCTGGCGACGGTGGCAGGGCTGGCCAGCGTGTTCCATCTGCTTGACAGCGACCATTATGCCAGCCCGTTTTTGCATTTAAATTCCGGCGCAATGATGTGCGTGGCTTTTTTCATCGCCACCGATTACGTCACCTCCCCGAACACCGCAACCGGACAACTGGTGTTTGGTGCCGGCTGTGGTTTATTAATTTTTGTCATACGCACTTGGGGCGCATACCCTGAAGGGGCGGGTTTTGCTATCTTACTGATGAACTCGGCGACACCGTTGATAGACCATTACATCCGACCTAGGATTTACGGACGCGACCGTAAAGGTAAGCCGCTAGAAATACCGAAACCATAAAGCCCCAATCCCATCCCGTCTGCCCCGCCATAAAATGGGATTGCGATGACTGCGTGCCTTACCGTGTGCCATTTACACGGACATTGGCTTTATCGCCGCATCGGAACGGGAACCATCTATCAGGAAGCAAGCGATGAAACACCACATCCCCATAGACCACCTAAAAGCCCTGGGCGCCCACTATTGGGGTTGCTTGCAACGGTGGCTAGAACCCGGCAACCTCGCCAACCTCAGGCCTAAACTTGAATTTCAAACTGGCATCTTAGCGGGGTTTGCATTGCTGGCCAGCGTCTTGCTTGGCGTGACCAATTGCAGCACCGAAAGCACCATCCAGCAACGCTTGGCTGAAGATTTGCAAAATTCACTTGCGGAAGTCGTCCCCGCCGGACTGCATGATAACGACATGCTGCAAGATTCCCGGACCATCCCGTCCGCCAACTACAATATCGGCGTAGAGGAAACGGTAGTTTACCTCGCCAAAAAATCCGGCATAGTCACTGCCGTGTGCTTCAAATTCACCGCCCCAGATGGGTATTCCGGGGCGATAAATATGATCATGGGCATAGACCGTGATGGAAATATTTTAGGCGTGCGGGTGCTAAGCCACAAGGAGACCCCTGGCCTCGGCGATAAAATCGAAGTCACCAAATCCAATTGGATATTAAATTTTGTCGGCCGATCCTTGGATAATTTGACTCCTGCGCAATGGGCAGTGAAAAAGGACGGTGGGGAATTCGACCAATTTGCGGGAGCCACCATCACTCCACGCAAATCAGTGCAAGCCATTCATCGCGGTTTACAATTGTTCAAAGAACATCAAGCCGAACTTATCAACCCCTGAGGGCATAACCATGTTTTTACCTGAAAACTACCGCAAAATTGCCACAGATGGCATTTGGAACAACAATATCGTGTTCGGGCAAAACTTGGCCTTATGCCCCTTGCTTGCCGTCACTGGAACCGCCACCAACGGTCTGGGCATGGGCTTGGCCACGCTGGTTGTCATCACCGCTTCCAACGCCCTAATTTCCATCACACGGAATTTAATACCCAGCCAAATCCGCATTCCGATATTTGTGCTGCTGATTGCCGCCTTAGTCACCTTAGTTGATATTTTGATGAATGCTTGGGCACATGAACTGTATAAGGTGCTGGGGCTTTTCATCGCCTTGATCGTCACCAACTGCGCCCTGCTAGGCCGCGCCGAAGCGTTTGCTTCCAAACAGCCCGTTAAAGAAGCGTTATGGGATGGCATAATGATGGGCATTGGGTTTTTACTGGTTTTGGTGGCACTTGGGGCGGCACGGGAAATCAGCTCGACAGGCACGTTATTTGCCAACGCTTCATTGCTGTTAGGCGAGTCGTTCCGGTTTTTGGAAGTCACGGTCATTCCCAACTACCAAGGCTTTTTATTGATGGCCCTACCACCTGGTGGTTTCATCATGCTGGCGTTTTTGATTGTCGGCAAGCGTTTGATCGACCAAAAACTCGCATATAACCATACGCATGCAGGAGGCAAAACAATGCCTGAAGCCATTATTGATAAAGAAACGCCTGCACCTATTTCAACTATTAGCATCGCAGACTAGCTTTAGGGGGCTTTATGAATGTCGGAGTGTGTTATGCAGAAGTCGATAGGCAATTGTGGATGCGTTTGGAAGTTCCCGATAACAGCACTATCGAGGAAGCCATTAAGTTGTCAGGCGTATTAAAACTTTACCCTGAAATCAACCTTAGCAACCAAAAAGTCGGTATATTCGGTAAAATAGCCTCGCTTGACACGCTGGTGAAAGATGGCGACAGGGTGGAAATATATCGTCAAATTACCGCCGACCCCCAAACCGTACAACGGCGTAGGCGCTAAAAAATGGCAATAGAGTGGACTTAAGCCATCTCAAACCCGATAGTTTAAGCGCCGCCGCTAGTTATACTCCGGCTAAACCCATCCTAGGCAAGCCATATGGCATTTTTTATAATTTACACACTGATCAAACACACAACCCTCTGATCTACCCAACATATGCGTTGCTAATAAGTTTTATGCCAGATTCAGGTTATTTCGCAAGTTCCAGCATTTCCTCTGCCTCCAACCATGCCATTTCAGCCATCTCCAAAGCCTTATCCACCTTAACCTTACGATCTAATAGCTCTTTCAAACGGATTTTTTCCGATTCCTCATAAATTGACGGATCAGACAGTTTTTGTACCAATTGCTGTTGTTCTTGATGATATTTTTCAACGGCTAACTCTGCTTTTTTCGAAGCATCAAATAATGGTTTGTGACGTTGCCGACGGTCTGCATCTAATTTACGCTGGTCTTTACGTGATACAGTAGCGCTCTCAATAGGCGTTGTTTTCTCTTCATTCCTTTTATTTTCATTCAACCAGTTACGGTAATCATCAAGGTCGCCATCGAAATTTTGCACTTTACCGTCCGCCACCAACAACAATTGGTCAGTGACCGAGCGTAATAAATGACGGTCATGGGAAACCACTACCATTGCACCTTGAAAATCCTGCAAAGCAACGCTTAAGGCATGGCGCATTTCTAGGTCCAGGTGGTTAGTGGGCTCATCCAACAATAACAGGTTAGGACTCTGGTATACCAACATCGCCAGCACTAAACGTGCCTTTTCACCACCCGAAAAAGGCTTGACCGCTTCTAATACCTTGTCCCCTTGAAAATCAAAACCACCTAAAAAATTGCGTAAATCTTTTTCACTGGCTTGTTTGTTAAGCTGTTGCAAATGCCATAAAGGGCTCTCATCTAAGCGTAATTGTTCGAGCTGATGCTGCGCAAAATAGCCTATTTTTAAAGCCTCCGCGTCTAACCGCACACCTGTCTTTGCAATCATGTCGCCCGCTAAAATTTTTATTAGGCTGGACTTACCTGCTCCGTTCGGCCCTAATAAACCAATCCTATCTCCAGGGGCGATCGATAAGTTCACGTTTTTTATTACTGTCTTGTCGCCATAGCCAACATCCACTTTGTCTAGTTTAAGCAATGGATTCGGCATTCTACCCAAGGCCGGGAAACTGAAATCGAAAGGCGAATCAACATGAGCCAACGCAATAAGTTCCATACGTTCCAAGGCTTTAATACGGCTTTGCGCTTGCCGCGCTTTAGTGGCTTGTGCTTTAAAGCGGTCTACAAAACTCTGGATATGGGCTATTTCACGCTGCTGTTTTAAATACGCGGATTGTTGTTGTGCCAGTTTTTCCGATCGCATTTTTTCAAATGCTGAATAATTACCCGTATAAATTTCTGCTTTATTTTGTTCAATGTGGACGATGTGGTCGGTGATAGTATCAAGAAAATCACGATCATGTGAAATCAGCAGCAGCGTCCCTGGATATTTGCATAGCCATTCTTGTAGCCAAATAACAGCATCTAAATCTAAATGGTTGGTCGGCTCATCCAATAGCAAAACATCTGAACGGCACATTAAAGCTTGCGCCAAATTCAGGCGCATCCGCCATCCACCCGAAAATGAACTGACTGCATTTTGTTCTTGATCGGGAGTAAAGCCCAGTCCGTCCATTAACCGTGCTGCCCGAGCCTGGGCGGTATAGCCGCCTATTATTTCCAGTAGCGCATGTAATTCCGCTTGTTTTAGTCCGTCATTAGCGGCTTCAGCTGCCACCAACTCTATTTGTAATCGCCGTAATTCAGCATCGCCATCAATTACATATTCAATAGCAGGGCATCCAATCGCTGGTGTTTCTTGGGCTACATGGGCAATTTCCAAATTAGGTGGCATGGAAAACACACCCTCATCTGGATGTATTTCATTTCTGACCATTGCAAACAGACTTGATTTTCCGGCACCATTCGCTCCGGTAAACCCCACTTTTTGGCTTTTATGAATTGTAAACGAAGAGTTGGCAAACAAAACCTTTACACCACGGCGTAAGGTAATATTTTTAAAATTTAGCATTTGAATAAAACTTAAAACGGAGGCGTGTCATAGCCAGATTATCATCTTCCAACAAATGAGATTATTAGAAAACTAAAAGCCACACAACGCCGGCCAGTTATTGATGCTTGACCGGTATTAATGACAATAGATGGACCAGCTTTACGTTATCCTGCGGCACAAAAAAAATAACATACATCATAACGAGGATTTTTGTTGCTGATTTATAAACTACTAGCTATGGATGCCTAATAATCAACCAAGTCACACAAAATAAAAAACCCCTGCCAGTAAACTGGCAGGGGTTCTAATTCTTAACTTTTAAACTAAATTATTGCTAATATTAGATGAAAGTTGGAATTAATGGAGCATCTATAGTGATCAACTGACGTTTGCCAGCTTCATCATAGAAGAACAACAAGCCAGCAAAACGGCTATCTGGATCGTAGATCAAGTCAGCTAAACGGTAAACTTCCCATGCAGCGTCAGAAGCAGTAACTTGGACTGTTCTTGATTGACCTGGAGCCAGAGGGCTGTTATCACTAACAGTCAAACCTTCTTCAGCCAACAAGTCATCAGGATATCCAGTTTCGTCTTGAGCAACATTAGCGTCCATGAAACGTACGCCAGCAGTGTTGAATTCGCCCAAACGAATAGCGGAATCACCGTTATTTGTAATAGTCAAAGTCATTTGCATTGCACGACCTGGTACACGGTATGTAGCATCTTCTACTTTAACAGCTACAGAAGTAGCTGGCATTTCGATAGATTTAATACCACGCAACAAACCAGCTTGTAATGGAGTTGTTACAGGATACTGTTCGTTAGTTGAGCTCATTGACATAGCAACGATCGCAATAGTACCAGCTGCAAAACCCATTGCCACTTTTCTGTCTGTACCACTGATTAACGAATCAGCTTTGCCAGATTCAACAGCGATTGAACGTGGAACGAACATTGGTTTTTTCATCCAATAGCCCATCCAAGCCAAACCTAAAGCATACCAGAATGCATGCCAGAAGTATGTGTTGTCCAGATTGTAAGTTTCTAGGTCGATTGTTTCACCAGTCAACGTAGTAATTGGGTTTGTAAAGTCTTTCATAGAACCAGTAACAGTTACCCATTTACCTGGACCGATGATTGGACCACCGCCTTTTACGTTCAACATTGTGTGAACATGCCAGTCACCTGGACGACGAGCTTTCAACAGAACTTTGAAGTCATAAGTTTCGCCCAGTTCCAAAGAAACTGAACGTGGAACCAATTGACCACCGATCCAAGATCCGGCACGGATAAATACTGGACCAGGAATACCAATGTTCAAAAATGAAATTTCTGGTTTATCAACAGTTTCTGGCCATCCGCTGAAAACGAAGAATTTTCCAGAGATAGTCATTGTGTCGTTTACAGCAACCTCTTCTTTTGACCAGTTCAAATCGAACCAGTGAATAGTACGCATACGCATAAACGCAGCTTGAGATTTTTCACCGTGTGCAGCAGCAGTTGGTGTGTAAAACATCGATGCTGTTACAGTAGCCAGCAATGCGACAAAGGATAATTTAGCAACCTTGTCTTTTAATAATTTCATATATCCTCCTCTATAATAGAGAATCTATAGTTTTTAAGTATCTAGCGCTATACAAATTTTTCAATTTAAGCCACTAGGTCATTATATTTTAGCTCTTAAGAAGACTTAACAAAGTCAGTCTTATTGAACCATTGACCGAAGAAATGCCACAAGAAGTATATTAAGATACTTACGAAACCAGAGAAGAACGCTGATACTGGAGCAACGTCTTTACCGAAAGTTCTCAGTGTACCTTTTTCTACCATTCTGATGTACTCAGGAGTACCAGTTCTAACGTAGTGGTAACCTTGCAAGTCAGCCAAAGTCATCATCATGCCGTTGTATTCAACAGGAACATGTAATGGAGCAATGATTGGCCAGTTACCTGGGTAGAACAATAAGCCATAAGCCAAACCGCCCAATACTGCTGTCAAAGTCATGCTGCCTGAAAGCATCAAGATAACATCAAGAACGATAGCACCTGGCATCAAGTTTGATGGGAAAACGAAGTTTACTGGGAAATATGTCCAACCCCAGAAGTTCAGGTATCTGTTAATCCATTCACCTAATAACAAACCCAAGATGCAAAGAACTGCACCGAAAGGCAAACGGTAACGCCACCACAACATAGCTTGTACGGCAGCAGGGAAAGTGATAGAAACGATTGGTGCTACAGTTACCCATAGACGTCTATCTTTCCAGTCAGTCCAGAAATCCCAGTCACCACCAGTTAACATATAGTGAATGTGATAACCACCAAGAACAACGAAGAACAATGTAAAACAGATTAGCCAATCGAACGTACGAGAAGCTTTAACAGCTTCAGCGCGTGAACGTACAGCTGATTGAGATGCGCTCATTAGCTTACCTCCTAAAAGGATTTAAATTATTTTTATAAATACTATCTTTTCATTCTCACCGCTCCGCAAACTAGGCCAAAGCGGTGATCATTTAGGAGATAGTTGGTTTACTTTTTACGACCAGACTATAGATTAAGCCAAGTCTTTTTTCAGAAGTTTAGATATTGAAGCAACTTCTGTATTTACAACACCCATTACACCCAAAGCAGCCCATCCGAAGAATACGAAACCGTAGTGTAAAGGAGCAACGAACAATTCTTCCATGAACCAGAAAGTGTGACCCCATTCGTTCAAACCTACGTTAGGCAGAATCATGAAAGGACCAACTACTGATACCAAGTATTGCAGAGACAAACCTTGTTGGTAAGCTGGCAATCTAGTTTTTGCGTACAAGAAAGATGCGCCACCAGTGATGATGTAGATTGGGTAGCTCAAATAGAATTCGATGATGTGACTTGGAGTGAAGTCAGTATCACGAACGATAGTTTGATGCCAAGTACCATCTTGCTCTGTAAAGTAGCTAGCACCGTAATAGATAGCGATACCGTACATTACCAACCAAACCCAATGTGTAAAGTGTCTTCTCAATTCTTCTCTTGGAGTAATTGACATAACTTTACGGTCACGAGTTTTCCAGATATAGCCCCACAGGATACCTGCAGTAGACACTTCTAAAACGAACTCAATATAAAGGAAGTTCATCCAGTATGTTTCGAATTCAGGTGCGAATGAATCCAGACCAGCTGACCAGCCGTAGACACCTTCATACCAACGAACCCAACCATAGAAAATTATGTAAACTAGGGCACCTAGATACATATTTTTTTTATTTAACAGCGGTGCTTCCGCAGCATCAGCTTTCACTGATTCAGTTGTAGCTGCCATTTCTATCTCCTAAAAATGATTAAAATCTTGGTTATTATCCAAGAATAGACAGTAACAATTCCATTTTCCCCAATCCCATTAGTGCTACTAATAAGAAAGACACCAACTCTATTTAGTGAGTAATCAGTCTACCAGTTCAAATAACCTTGTCAAGCCCAATCATTCCAGAAAATAGTTTATCGCTGTAGCAATTATTATTTGCCAAAAATTTACTTACTCTTAAGATGTTGATGTCTGTTAAAATTCTTAGATGAACTCAAACACCATATCGACTCAATCCAACCAGAATTTATGAAAAATTTTTTCAAAAAATATCCTTTTATAGCATTAGTTTTTGGCTTAGGGGCGCTCCTGCTTACCCAACAAAAAGTCATTATGCCATTCGTCTATAAAGTAATTCAGTCAGACTTATTTCTAGTCGACAGCAACGACAAAGCAAGCCAACTCCCTATATCCACCCACCTAACCGAAATAGCGTTTAGTCATTGCAATAGATACATTAAAAACAAACTGGATCCCAACATATCCATCACCTTCCCTGACAAGCCCATAAATGCCTGGAGCCTTGGCAATTACCAATTTGTTATAAATGCCGAAATCACAACCTCTACCGACCCATCAAAATTGGCTAACCATAAATATGCATGCCGCATAACTTACAACAATGGTGACGACCAAGAAGGGGTCTCTGACTTCAATAACTGGACAATTGATGGGCTATCAGGGTTGGATAATGTTTGATTATATTTTTGACATCGCGCCATCGTATTAGAAGTTAGACCGGCATGAATCCTATGCCCCAACTTTTCTACGCGACCCACTTTTAAAAGGCACCACATTTAGTTATATATTGTGGGATAAACACATATCCTTAGCTTATTGATACCGATGCGCGCGTACATACATTGGCATCCTAAATCATCGCTTCGCCAGAGGATATGGCCAGTTAAACTCGCCAGGCCATATCCACACCGAGCTAATTAGTGCTTGTGATGCGGTGTCCCCATAACCTGTTCAAGGTGCTTTACCATCGGGTCATCTTCCATATCACCGAGGTCGGTATAGTCCAAATGGCGGAAGCTGTCTAGCTCGCCCTTGTTAATCGGTTTTATTGGCCATTTTGGCTCCTTTGCACATTCCAATAGAGTTAAGCTAGTTTGGCCCTCGGAAGCTTTTTTCACCATCCGCAAAGGCAATTGTAAACTGGGCAGCCAATCAACTTCCATGGGGACACCCCTAATCGAACCACTATAATGCTCAACGACAATATCGCCCAAGCTGTCCTTGCCCTGCAAGGACAGCTCCCTTCCCAAGGTACTAGGCTCGATAAGCGATGACAGTTGTTGCCAAGAAGCCACATTTCCTATCGCGGCCAAATCGCCAGGCACAAATTCCAGAGCAACCCGTTCTTTATAAAACAACCGCGTGTAGAACAATTGCCCGGCCTTATTTTTCTCCCATATTTCCCCTTGGCCAGAAAGGTCATCTAGCGTTTCCGTACGCTGTGGTTGCCGCCAAAAATACCAACTTGAGCTTTGCAGGTTGTTTTCAAGAGCCAGCTGCTTTTCAAACTTGCAGGATATTGGGTTTTTTACGGAAAGTTCGCCCAAGCCATTAGGGATGGCGTACATTTTTGTCGGTCCGGCACATGCGGCCAAAACCAGAATCAATGAGGTTGAAATTATTGTTTTCATTAAAACAGTCCTAAATAATGCTTATAGTCGCCTGATGCCACAAACAAACGAGGGTGCATTGCGCACCCTCGTTGAGCATCCAGCCAATAGTGTCCGTATGAAAGGCGGGGATATCCAGCCAATAAAGGGATGACCCTTTATTTTTTGGTCATTTTTCTGTTCATAACATGGAAGATTACATTTTGCTCAAGCGAACCCCTGAAAAGGTGCGCGCCCGGGCCTCTTGCGTAAATGGCCACATCTTCACCCGCATGAGTTTCGCCGCCCGCCAAAGGCACAACAGCTTCTTGGTGGAAACCAGAATCGGTAGTGTCCACTGCAGTCATATCGGCAACGCGACCCACTTGAACGCCAGCACTATAAACGTTATCACCTGCCACGCCGACGTGGTAACCCAAACCGTTAGCGTAAGTCAAAGTAGTGTAAGGGGCACCATCAGAAGCTTTTGTGTAACTTGCCGCACCTGGATCGATAACCTTACCCAGAATGTTGTTGCCCCGTTGTGGGTAACCGCCAATAGTAAATACATGGCTATGGTCGGCAGACACAATAATCAGTGTATTTTCCAGCTCGCCATTCGCAGTCAGGGTATCAACCGCCTTCTTTACTGCATCAGACAAAGCAATCGCATCAGTCAAAGCGCGGTATGCGTTACCGGCATGGTGACCGTGGTCAACACGACCCGCCTCAACTTGCAGGTAATAACCTTTTGGGTTATTGCTCAGAATTTGGATAGACTTTTCGGTCATTTCCGCAAGACTTGGTTCGCCAGCCGTATCGGCTAAGCGATCCGCCTCATATTCCATGTGCGAACGCTCAAACAAACCCAACAAATGACTGGTTGTATTTGTGTCGATAGCATCGAATTCGCTTTTCTTATAAATGAAAGCACTATTGGCACCATTTCTGGTTGTCCATTCAGCAGTCAAATCGCGGCCGTCCTTACGTTTACCGAATTTACCATCGTCTTCAGGGTCAGCTTGGGCTGTGTTACGGAAATATTCACGGCCGCCACCTAAAACAACATCAATACCATCGCCGTATGGGAATTCAATCAATTGGCGGGCAATATCAGGAACAGCACAGCCTGCTGGCTGGTTAAAATCACCTTCCCAGTTGCGTTCTGGCGTATGGGCATAGTTAGCCGCAGGTGTGGCATGGGTAACGCGGGCGGTTGAGACAATACCAGTAGATTTGCCGGCTATTTCGGCAATTTCCAAAATTGTTTTCAATTTGCGGGCTTTAATATTTGTAGCACAGTCAGCACGGGTAACACCTTGATCAACAGACAAAACACCATCAAGCGTTTTTACGCCAGTGACCATTGCAGTCATAGTTGGTGCAGAATCAGAAGTTTGCTGGTTGGCGCTGTAAGTTTTTGATAAAGCCAAATTGGGGAATAATTCGAAGCTCAGGGAATTTTCTTCGCCGCTGCTGCCAGGGGTAAGGTTGCTCGCGTCGATAATGTTGGGTTGTTGGCCAGCCAAGATACGTGCGGCAGTTACCGTAGAAACGCCCATGCCATCGCCGATAAACAAAATGACATTTTTAGCCCCGCTAATATTGTTTTTCAACGCCGCGTTCTTTGCAACGGCGGCTTGACCTGCTGCAAACCAAGTATTACGGTCTGAATGCGGCGCAGGAAACGCATCAGGGGTAGCGGCTTGGCTAACAATGGCCGTGCCGGCTGACAGGACAGCTGCCACAGCGATTGTCGTAATTTTCAATTTCATAAAAAGCTTCTCCAGTTATTTATTATGATACTTTTGACGTTGACGAAACCATTTTCCAATGGCCGCATCGGCTAAAGACAAGGAAGCACTAACCTTCCAATTGCTATTCTAAGCACCAAAAAAGTAGACTGGATTAAGAAATGGTTAAAATTACGTTACAATTTAGTGAAAAATTACCCGCCTACAATTGCAATCTTAATAAATAGAGCGGGGCAAAGAACCGAATACACTTGATACTTACCCTAACCCTTTGACCGCATCTTCGGTCCTGAAAAACACTTGCCCCGGCTTAATCTGTTCAAGGAAATCAGTTTTTTGTAACTTATCCAGCACCGGGCCTTTGGTTTCCGCCAGATTCAACGTTTTCCCGGACATCTGCAAGGACTGGTTGATCACCTCCAACGCCTCCAAAGCAGTGGCATCAATGTCATTGACTGAATTCAAAATCAGGACAACGTGCTTGGTGTTGGGCTGCCTCCTTAATTCCCCGTTAAGATAGTCTTCGATATAACTAATATTCGCATAAGTGATGCTTTCGTCTATCCTCACCAACAAGAGATGATGCCAAGTTTCGACGCCATGACGCTTAACATTGCGGAAGTGCTCGGTATCCGGCACACGCCCCACCACGGCTATATGTGGCTGGCTCGTTTTGCGCAAATGGCTGGCAATGGTCAGCACAATCCCTAGGGCAATCCCTTGCTCTATACCTAAGATAAGCACGCCCAGCAAAGTCGCCAACTCAGCCATGCCATCGCCACTGTCATATTGCCAAGTATGGAATATGTGCTTGATACGCACCAGCCGGAATATAGCGACCAAAATAATCGCAGCCAAAGCCGCTTTAGGGATGTTCTCAAACCAGTCGCTTAAAAAAATAACGGACAGCGCCAAAATGGCAGCCGCAACCAGCATCGCCATTTGTGTCCGCGCGCCCGCCGAGAAATTCACCATCGTCCGGCTAAAGCCGCCCGCCACTGGCATCCCCCCAAACACCGCTGAAGCCAGATTGGCACCACCCAAAGCGATCAACTCCTGATTGGGGACGATTTTTTCACCCCTGAGATTGGCGGTCACCTTAGCGATCGCAACGCTTTCGACATAAGCGATCAAACCGATGAAACCGGCATAAGGCAATAACAGCCGCCATTTCTCAACATCAACAAAATTCAGGCTTGGAGATGGGAAACCAGAAGGTATCGTACCGACGACAACGACGGCATAATCCGTCAATTGCCAATAACTGACGGCTGAAGTCGCCAAAATAACGGCCAACAAAGGCCCGCATTTGCTAACGGCGGTAACGACGGAGAGATTGACGCGCAGTTTTTTCAGCAACCCGGTTAATGGCGGGCCAAAAAAGACCAACAGCGCCAATGCGCTTAGGCTGAGCACCAATGTCGCCGGAGAGAACCCGTGCAACACTTGCGGATAACACGCCCAATCCAACCTGCAGGAAGGCAATTTAACGCCAAAAACTTGGGGCAATTGGCTGCCAATAATCAACAAGGCCGCGCCGCTGGTAAAACCCGCCAAGACCGGATGGCTAATGAAATTGACCAAGCCCCCCATGCGCAACAGGGCCATCGCCAACATAATCGCGCCACTTTCTGCCGATAAAATCAACCCGCTTTGTACCGGATTGCCTAGCGCCTGGATTTCTGGCGCCGTCAAAGCGCTGGCGACCATTATTGCGGCAATCGACACGGGCCCCACGGACAAAGTACGGCTAGTCCCCAAAAACGCATAAATGGCAGGCGGCACAATACTGGCGTACAAACCCAACTGGGGTGGCAATCCCGCAAGGACTGCATAAGCAATGCCTTGAGGGACCAATAAGATGGCCGTAATGACACCTGCAAACAAATCGTCGCTGACATCTTGGCGGCGGTAGGTTTTCAGCCAACCAACAATAGGCAAAAAACTGACCAGCGACAATTTGCTAGAGGCCATATCCTTGCTCCTATCATTAAGCCTTATAAAAAGAAAAGATAAATAAGGTGGCACCATCATCCCCTTACAGTCCGCACTGAAAATTTATAATCAAGACCCGAACCCCAAGGAGCAGGGCTTGCCCACCCTTGGCTTCCGCATTCTTCCTGCACGCCATGGCAGGCCTTTTCCGCTTCATATTTGCATTTTGCCAACAATCATTTTTTTCTGATAAGCCGGGCCAACACAATGACGCCGGAAAACCCGTTAGAAACCCGCCAGGACAGGCGCCATTCCTCGCCCCAAGCAAATTGATTTTTGAAACGGTTAAGATTATTGGCCCAAACTTTTCTGCCAAGCTTCAAAACCACCCGCCATAGACAATACATTTTTGTAGCCCATTAGCTGCATGCTCTGCGCGGCCATTGCCGAACGGCCTCCAGTCCGGCAGTAAACCAGCACCGCCTTGGCTTTGTCGGACAACTCAGGAACAGCGCCGATCTTAAATTCCAGCACCCCCCTAGGCAGCAAAACCGCCGCATCCAAATGTCCCGCCGCATATTCGCTTTCTTCACGGGTATCAACCACCACCAAATTGCCTTCATCAATCAATTTCTTAGCCGTTGCCACGGTGACTTCGGTGATGTGCTGCTTAGCTTGCGCAACCAAATCCTGTGCTGTCAGCTCTTGCCTGACCGGAGCCCGGCCTTCCCGCTGTGCGACCGCATCTTGGCGTTCATTTTCATCCAACCCGCAATACCGATTGGCGGGGACCGCCTCGTCAATCAGGCGCGGCTTAGGTAAGTTCAGGTTCGCCATAATATTGATAAATTCCTCCCGGGATTTTCCGGCCAAACGCGCATTGGTGGTGCGCTCTTGCATGATGCTGCTGACCCAACGGCCTTGATAATCATGCCCCGGATAAACCAGCGTTTCATCCGGCAAAGTAAATAGCCGTTGGGTAATGCAGTCATACAAAGCCCCGGCGTCACCACCCTGAAAATCTGTGCGCCCGCAACCGCCGATAAATAACGAATCCCCCGTAAACACACGATCCCGCCACAAAAATGACAAGCTGCCTTTGGTATGGCCTGGGGTGGCAATCACTTTAATTTGTTCGCCATCGCCAAAAGGGAAAATATCCCCATCTTGGATTTGAATATCCGCCGTTGTCGCACCGCATAATTCGCTGACCGCCGTTTGCGCCCCCAAACGTTGCCGTAACAAACCACCAGCCGTAATGTGGTCGGCATGGACGTGGGTTTCCAGCGTATATTTCAGCTGTAAACCGTGCCCGTCCAGCAAAGCGATGTAATCGTCAATATGGGTGTTGACCGGATCAATAAACACGGCATCCTTGCTGACAGGATCAGCAATCAAATAAGTGTAAGTCCACGTTTCAGGGTCAAATAATTGTTTGAATAGCATGGTGTCGCCTCTTGAGATTTTGTGGTTAGCGTTCTAAATCATCGGTTTTAATGCTTGGGGCTAATGTAATCCCCAGCGCACTTTATTGGTTTTATTTATCACAAAGCAAGGCTTATGCCACAAAAACAATAAGCCACCACCATAATAACTATCTGTAAAACAAGCACAACTAGAAACCCATGGCGTTTCACAACATAAATAATGAAACATTATTATGGTTCACAAATAAAGATATGAAACAAATCAAGAAACATCGCTTAGCCTAGCCCACGACCAAGAACCGGAAACACCTGAAAAAAAATTTGTCCGCCAAGTTGAAATTCTTACAGACCGCCATATATCCACGGTGGGTACCCAATAAACTTGTTATTTTTAAGTAATTTAACCGCATTTATCGGAGGTTATTATGGCTATTGTCCGTTATCAGCCCTGGGGCTTATTAAACCAATTACAAAAAGAACTGGAACGCGGCTATCAAGGCGGGGCAAGCGATGGTTCGGCCGCTACGGCGGAGTGGGCTCCGGCCGTCGATATTAAAGAAGAAACCGACAAATTCGTGCTTCACGCCGATATTCCAGGCGTCAAACCTGAAGAAATCGACATCAGCATGGAAAACGGGGTGTTAACCATCAAAGGCGAAAAGAAAACCGAAGCGACCACAGAGCAGGAAGGTTATAAACGGGTTGAACGTTCGTATGGCAGCTTTTACAGGCGCTTCAGTTTGCCCGATTCCGCCAATGCGGACGCCATCAGCGCCAAATCAAGGCACGGCGTGCTGGAAATCGTCATCCCTAAGCGGGAAGCCGTGCAGCCCAAAAAAATCAACGTCTCTTCTGAAGAATGACCGCCTGACGGAGCCTTCGGGCTCCGTTTCCAGCCCAGTTGCCCGCCGCCTCCCCTCTAGCAAAAAAACATTCTGAAATCCCTTTATTTTGGCCACACACCAACGCCCCTATCAACTGGACGGATAGAAAGGCCGATTGTGCAACACATATCATAGCCGCCATAAATCATGCTAAAATCAACAGTTTGATTATGCTCCGGTTACCATTTTCCATGCCCAATACCCAAAAACTGCCCGTCACCGCCTTGAAGCTCCATCTTGATCATCTGGACAGTTTTGGCTTTTCCGATCCCACACAGCCACCGCCCGTCATCCTCGGCCAGGCCAGGGCGCGGGCGGCGTTGGCGTTTGGTATCGCCATGCCACAGTCCGGCTACCATGTTTTTGTTATGGGCGAACCGGGCATGGGGCGGCTGACGTTGATCAACCAACAACTTGATGCTGTCGCCGCGACATTGCCGCCCCCCGCTTCTTACGCTTATGTCGATAATTTTGACAATCCCCGTGAGCCCATCGCCCTAGCCTTACCTGCCGAATTCGGCCAGCCGTTCAACAAGGACATTGAAACCTTGCTGGACAAACTGCTGCACATCTTCCCCGCCGCGTTTGAAAGCCCTGCGTACCAGCAAAAAAAGACCGCCATCGAACGCCAGTTTAACCAGTCTTACCACCGCGCCATTGACCGCGTTGACAAAAAAGCCCGCACCATGGACGTCGCCTTGTTCCGCGAAGACGAAAACATCACCTTCGCACCCATCCGCGACAAAAAAACGCTCAACGAAAAACAGTTCAGCCAATTGCCGGAAGCCGAGCGCGAAACCTTCCATAGCCAAGTCGAAGAACTGGAAGATTTCCTCAGCGAAGCGCTACTGGAACTGCCTTTGTGGCGGCGCGAAGTCTTGGAAAAGCTTAAGGAATTGGATAACGCCACGATCGGCCAGGAAATCCAGCCCTTGCTGGCCGACCTGCACGACAAATATATCGCCGTCGATGATGCCATCAGCTATTTGTCGGCTTTGGAACAAGAGCTATACACCACCATCAGCGACTACCTGATGCCGGTACGGGGCTTGGAATCCATCAGCCACGCCGCCAAGCGCGCGCGCCTGCTGGAGCAATTCGCCCCGAACATCCTCATCGACCATTCGCAAGACAACGGCGCGCCCGTAGTCTACGAAGCGCACCCGACTTACCAGAATTTGTTCGGACGCATCGAATACACCAGCGACCAAGGCCTATGGGTCACCCATTACCAGCGCATTTGCAAAGGGTCATTGCACAAAGCCAATGGCGGCTACCTGATCCTCGACGCGGAAAAGCTGGTGGACTACCCCTTTGTTTGGGATGCGCTGAAACGGGCGTTGAAATCCGGCACCATCGAAATTGAGTCGCCCTATTCGGACATGGGCATCAGCACCATGGCATTGAAACCGGAAGTGATCCCGCTCCATGTCAAAATCGTCTTGGTCGGCTCCGCTGACATTTATTACCTACTGGAAGAACTGGATAACGAATTCAACGAGATGTTTAAAGTGCTGGCGGATTTTGATTATGAAATTCCCATCACCCCCGAATCCCTACGCCATTTTGCGGGGTTGATGCATAAACAGGCCGCCGATTCGGGCGCAAAACCCTTGGCCACATCAGCCATAGCCAGCCTGATTGAACACAGCTGCCGGCTTGCCGAAAACCAGCACCGTTTTTCTGCGCATATCAATGACACGTTAGACCTTATTGGTGAAGCCAACCTCTTCGCCAAACAATCCGCCGTCACCGAATTGGGACGTGAACATATCGAACAAGCCTTAATTGCCCGCGATTACCGCAACGGCGGGTTGTCCCAACGCATCCTCGACGACATGCTGGACGGCACCATCTTGATCGACACCGACGGCGAAGCCATAGGCAAAATCAACGGGCTGACCGTGTTGAGCATCGGCGGCAGCAGTTTCGGCGCACCGGCCCGTATCACCACCTCCGTCTATCCCGGCTCACGCGGCATCGTCGACATTGAGCGCGAAGCCGAATTGGGGGAGTCCATCCATTCCAAAGGCGTGATGATCTTGACGGGCTATTTGGGGCATTTTTACGCCCAGCAATTCCCTTTGGCCATTTCCGCCAGCATCGCCATTGAGCAATCCTATAGCGCGATAGACGGCGACAGCGCATCGTTGGCGGAACTGTGCTGCCTGATTTCGGCGCTGACCCGCACCCCGATCAACCAAGCTTTTGCAGTGACCGGCTCGATCAACCAATACGGCGAAGTGCAAGCCATCGGCGGCGTGAATGAAAAAATTGAAGGTTTTTTTAGGCTGTGCCAAGCACGGGGTTTGACCGGCGAGCAAGCCGCGATTATTCCGGCGGCGAACAAACGCAACCTGATGTTGAAACAGGAGGTGATAGATGCGGTGGAGCAGGGCCTGTTTGCGGTTTACGCCGTCTCCACGGTCGATGAAACCTTGGAACTATTGACCGGGCATCTGGCAGGAGAAGCGGACGAAGAAGGCAATTACCCCGAAAACAGCATCAACTTCAAAGCCATTTCACGCTTGAAAGAGATTTCAGAAATGGCGGGGGATGATGAGCATAAAGAAGAAGGGGGTTGATGCGGTTGAGACTGTGAAAGTATTGCAAAATGCTCTAAAAATTAATGATTGCCCACAAAAAACATGAACCAATTAAATAATAACTTTCAATAACTTATACTTAATCTGGCTTTACACTTTCGTGTTTTTTCGTGATTTTCGTGGACATAAAATAATTCTTTCACAGTCTCGGTTGCGAAACTGCCGGGCATAAATGGCCCGCTGAATTTGCGCGAAGTTTACGATAAAGTGCTGGATGACATGGAAGAGTTGTAGGGCGTTTATCAGGGCATCGTCAAGCTCGCCAGCTCATCCCCTTCCATTCCAGGCTGGTCCAACAAGCGCGTCAGCCAAACTTCGGCGGCTTTTTGGTTGATGCCCAACAAACTGTTGGGGAACAAACCGCCTAGCAGCACCAATAGCAAAGCGGCAACCAACAATGCCAGTTCATGCGGGCGCAAATCTTGGGCTTGTCCGGCAGCCGTCTTGGTGGCCTCGCCTAGAAACGCCCGCCGCGAAAATGCCAACAAACACGCGGCGCTCAAGACCGCGCCCGCCAATGCGGTGATGCCCAAACTGGGATGGGCTTGCAGCGCACCCAAGACCAACAACAAGTCGGCGGGGAAGACGCTGGCCCCTGGCATCCCTAAACCCGCCAGCACGAAAAGGAAATAAAATCCGGCCAATTTAGGCATGGCCTTGGCGAGCCCGCCTAAATGGTGCAAATCGGTGCTGCCCAAGCGTTGTTGGACAAAACCCGCCAGCAGCATCAACACGCCCGCCACCAACGTAAAATTAAGCAGCTGCAATAGTGCGCCTTGAATGCCCTGCATATTCAACGAAGCGATGCCGATGATCACCAGCCCGACATGGCTGATGCTGGCAAACGCCAACAACCGCCGCAGGTTGCTTTGTTGCAGGGTCAGCAAGGCGCCATATATCAGGGTGATTGCGCCAATGATGCCCAGCACCCAATCGTATTCAACCGCCGCCGCCGGGGCTAAGGCCATGGCGTAACGCAATATCCCATAAGTGCCAAGCTTGAGGCTTATCAGCAAGGCCATGACAGGAGCCGGGCCCGCCATGGCGGCTTGTGGCAACCAGGTATGGAAGGGCACAAGCGGGGCTTTGGCGGCGAAACCGACCAATAACAATATAAAAACAATGCCTTGTAGATTATCCGGCAACTGCGTTTCCAGCAGCACCGGGAAGCTGAACGACAAATCCACCGGTAAATTGGCGTTGATTTGCGTGGCATGGTTCACCGCCAAAATGATAAACGCCAACAGCAGGGGCAAGCCACCGCAGATGCTGACGAGCAGGTATTTGCTGGCGGCATTGTGGCGTAACGGGTCTAAGCCCCATAAGCCGATCAAGAAAAACAACGGCGGCAAAGTGAGTTGCCAAAACACGAAGAACAGCACCAGATCCAAAGCTGAAAACACACCCAAGGAAGCCGCTTCAAGCACCAGCAGCAAAGCGAAATACAAGCGGCTGTGCGCAGAATGCCATGACGCGGCGATGGACATCAACGTCAGCAACGCCGTAAGCGGCAGGAACAGCACCGAAATCCCGTCGACGCCCAGCAAATATTCAACATGCAGGCTGGGTATCCATACCTGCCGCTCAAGCAATTGCAAGCCGCCGTCGTCAGGGTTAAATACGTAAACCAGCCAAACACTGGCAAGCATGACGAGGCTGGCGGTTGTTAAGGCGATGGCTTTCGCCAGCCTGATATTTGCGCAAAAACCGATGATCAACGCGCCCGCCAACGGCACTAAAACCATCAGGCTGAGGATGGGGAAATGGGCGTTATTCATGGGGGGCTTCCAAAACAGGGGTGGTTTCAAGCTGTTGCGACTGGTGCACCGGAAACGCCTGCACCAGCTCCGAGAGCCCCAGCCTGACATAATTGAGCCACGGGGTTGTGTAAAAACCGCTGGTGACCAAGAGCAATGCCAGCACTATCGTAATCAGGCGTTCTTTCGGCGCGGGTTGCGGCACTCGGCTGTAAGGCTGGGGATGGCGTTTGCTGGTGACGATGAACATTTGCTGGAAAGCCCGTAGCAAAACCGCCGCCGCCAAGACATTGCCCAACAACACCACAATGGCTATCGCCCAACCGTATTCTTCGATAATGCCTTCAACCAGCAAATGCGCGGAGTCAAAGCTAGGCGTCCCGGGCATCACCATGGTGCTGAAAGCAGCCAATAAAAACAACAGGCCGATAGCGGCGTGCTTATCAATCAAGCCACCCAGACGCGGCATAAACGCGGTGCGGGTGCGCTGGTAAACCAAGCCGACGCTGAAAAACATCCCCGCCGTCGCCAAGCCATAAGCAATGGCCAAAAGCAAACCGCCTTGCAAACCAAATTCGTTAAAGCAGAACGCACCGATGATCAGCAGGCCGCTATGGCTGACGGCGACAAACGCCAGCAAGCGGCGGACATTGATTTGCATCATCGCCAGCAAGGCGCCATAAACGACGCTGGTTAAGCCTAGCGTCAGCACGAAAACCGCCCATTGCTCGGCAACCCCGGGCAAAATCGGCAAAATGAAACGGATCAGCGCATACAGCCCTAATTTTAAGCCAACCACAAACACGCCGGCAGTGGCGACGGTGCCTTGTTCGGCAAGCAAAGGCAGCCAGCCATGAAAAGGGAACAAGGGCATACGGATGGCATAACCGAAAAACAGCAGGATAAAAATCAGGATTTCATCGTGCAAATACGCGTTGTTTTCTTTTAAGGTCAGCCAATCGAAAGTCAAATCGTGGTCGGAACCCACCAAGCCAAACGCCAGGAACAAAAAACCCGCCAAGGTCATCAGCAAGCTGCTGCCCCAATATTGCAGCAACAGCGTCACCACCCAGCGGCGTTTTTGCCCGGTTCCGGCATGCACGGTCAAAATGATCAGCGGCAAGGATTCCAACGCGCACCATAACCAAAACTGCATCAGGTTCATGGCGGCAAACGCGCCGGTCAAAATGGCTTGGTATGCCAGCAAACACGCCACAAAGGTTTTGTTGTTGACGTGGCGGGTGATGACGGTATACACCAAGGTCAAAAACGCCAACACGGCGGTCAGCGGGATAAAGAGGATGTTCATGCCGTCCACGCCGACGCTGTAACTGAGCCAGCCCAAGCGGACGTTTTCCATGAGCTGGACACCGGCTGCGCTTGGGTCAAAAACCGACAGCAGATAAACGCTCAGCGCGACATTGGATAAGGTTCCGGCAAAACCAAAGCGTAACGATGCTTTTGGGGAGCGTGACAGCAAAATGGCGACCACCGCCAATAACGGGATCAGCGTCAGCGTAGTTAGCACAGGAAAAGCGGCGGTTTGTGACCACAGAGTCATTGAGGCTGTCATGGTAGGTGCGTTTAGTGTGGTGAAGAAGGCCTTAAGTCATGCGCATTTTGCCAATGCCGCCCATTTTAAGCATAAAACCTTTAAGGACACGGAAAACACGACGTTTTTCGCCCATATACTTCAAACGGTCAGGTTTTCGGTTTTTGGATTAACCGTTCGTCCTGAGCCTGTCGAAGGGTGGACGGTTAATCCGCTCATGGTTCGACAAGCCGACAGCTGGAACGGGTTTGTAACCCGTTCCGTAACGTTTACAGTGCCTATAGGTATTTTGGGGGTCGCCTAATGCGCCTACTGTTGGTTCAAACCCCATCCTGCTTTGTAGTGGACGGTTAATCCGCTCATGGTTCGACAAGCTCACCACGAACGGCTTAACCTAAAAAAACCGAAAACGTGACCATTCACAGTATATCTAAATTAACACCATCCGATTCCGGTTACCGTTTAGAAAGCCACCAAAAAAGTGATGCAAACAAACAGCACCAGATAACGCGGCCTTAAGATAACCTGTTCAAACCGATTGACCGCGTGCCCTATTTGCCGCCCATACGTGGACGTCTGCTTGCCCGGGCTACGCAAGACCAAACGCTCTTCAAACCAATGCAATAAGGCCGAAAGCCATTCGGTGAGCTTGCCCGCCAAGCCACTGCTTTTGGCAAAGGGCGTGGCCAGCGGCGGTTCGCTGCCGGACTCCGGCCCTTCATACCCCGCAGGCAGCGGCAACGCCCCCACAGACGGCAAGCCGACCAGACGGTCGATAATGCGGTCATCGACATAACTCAAATCCTGCGCCAACCCCCGCACGGGTTTGACCAACGCCCAATCGGCAATTTGATCCAACCAGAATTGCTGTAAGGACAACAGGTACAGCCTGACAGAAACCAAAGCCGGAACCTGGGCGGCGGGCTTGAAGGCATCCGCTACGGTCAAGCGCTGCAAACAGCACACGGTCAGGTTTGCGCACAAATGCCAGCTAGCCAATTCCCATAGCCCAAAGGCGCATTCCACGAACATCAAAGCAACTTGCGCCAAGGCCGAAAAAAGCAACGAACCCTGCATTGTGGTTTGGGTTTTGCCGATGATATAGCAATACGCCACCGTGGCAAACCCCACCAAGCCCAATACCGCGCGGGCGAAGGGCGACTGCATGAACACCGCCTCCAGCGCCACGACCACAAACACGCCCAGGTGGATCATGATTAAACTGACGGGCGCGGGTTCGTCCAACGTCCTGGCCAACCACGGCGTAAACGGCACCAGCGCGGCTTTGGCAAATGCCGCCAGTGCGAAACAAAGGCCGATCCCCGTCGCCTGGCCAATCGACAGCTCGCTCGCCGAAGCTTGCAATTGCGCCCAATTGACACTGTCCGTCCACGCATAGCAAAGGCTGATGCCCAGCACAAATCCCGCATCGCCCAGGCGTTGGGTGATAAAAACCCGGGTGGCGTTTTCGGTGGCTTGTGGTTGCTGATATTGATAGGCCACCATTAAATATCCGCACACTTCGGCGAGCATCCAGCCAGCCAAGCAGCCAACCAAGTTGGCGGACAGCACCACCATCAAAACAGCGGCGGCAAACAGGCTAAGGGCCGCAAAAAAACGGTGGAAACCCGCTTGTCGGTGTAAGGCGGCAGTGGCGAAACGGCTGGTAAGCGCCAATAATAAAGACAACAAGGCCGCCAGCCCAACATTGAAACCCGTGGTGGTAAAATTGACGCGGACATTCAGGCTATCGCTGCCCAGCCATTGCCCGACGCTGAAATAACCGTGGTTTTTGCCCAGCAAATCCCCGCCCAACAAAGCCATCGCCATCAAGCATGACAGGGTCAGCATCCATGTCGCCATATCAGCCGTGAAACCTTCCCGTTTTCCGCCTTGCAAGAGGCCAAACAACAGCCCCGTACCGATAACCGCCACCGCCAGTAACGGCAACAGGGGGATCAAAATGACCAGTGCGTCCATAGGTTTAATAGTTTTTTAGAAAAATGCGGGATAAAAAGGCATATCAGTGCCATAAAAGTCCGGACACCGTCACACGCCACACGGGCTTAGTATCCATAAGCTGTCATTTTAACGGCTTCCCACCGCATAATTGCTATAATATCTGCAAATTTTTTCTGGTTTCTTAAAAATGTCCTTACCACAGCAAATAGAACACGCTATCGAACGCTTGATGTATGCGAGCCGCTGGATTTTGGCTCCGATCTACGCGGGGATGGGCTTGGTTTTGTTGGCCTTGTCCGTCAAATTCTTTGAAGAACTGTACCACTTCTTGCCGCATATTTTTGAAATTAGCGAAACCGATTTTATCCTGACCTTGTTGACCTTGATTGACCTGACGCTGGTGGGCAGCCTGATCGTGCTGATTATGTTCAGCGGCTATGAAAATTTCGTCTCACGCCTGAACATTAGTGACGACACCGAAAAGCTGGATTGGCTGGGCACACACGATTACGCGGCCATGAAAATGAAGGTGGCGACATCCATAGTGGCGATTTCGTCTATCCATTTGTTGAAGATTTTCATGAACATCAACGCCACCGCCAATGACAAATTGCTGTGGTACGTGGTCATCCACCTGACCCTGGTCATTTCCGCCCTGTTCATGGGCTATTTGGACAAACTCACCAAACATTGATGATACAGTTATTATTGCTAGGGACTGCTGGCTGCCATTTGTGCGAAGAGGCGGGGGTCATTGTCGGCAACTTGCCCCCGGATGCCATTAGCCTTGAAACCATCGACATCGCCGACGCGGAACACTGGCAAGCCCGTTACGCCACCCGCATCCCCGTTTTATTCCATCCCCAAACCACATCCGAATTGTGCTGGCCTTTTGGCCAGAGCGACGTTAACCATTTTATCGAGGCACTAATGACTGGCTACCGATTAGAAAAAGATAGCATGGGCGAGCTGCAAGTCCCTGCCAATGCATTGTATGCGGCACAAACCCAACGCGCCGTTGAGAACTTCCCCGTCAGCGGCCTGACCATGCCGCCTGCATTCATCAAGACCGTCGCGCTGGTCAAAAAAACCGCCGCCCAGGTTTTATGTGATTTGGGCGAGCTGGATGCCGAATTGGCCGACGCCATTATCGCCGCCGCCCAGCAAATTATTGACGGCCAGCATAAAGACCAATTTCCGGTCGATGTTTTCCAAACCGGTTCCGGCACCAGCACCAATATGAACGTCAACGAGGTGCTGGCAAATCTGGCGACCAAAATCGCCGGCAAACCCGTCAGCGCCAACGACCATGTCAACATGGGGCAAAGCAGCAATGACGTGATCCCCACCGCCATCCACATCAGCGCCGCGCTGGAATGCAAACGGTCGCTGTTGCCCGCTTTGGCGCACTTGGCCGACACCATAGAAAAAAAAGCCGCTTTAGTAGACCACGTCACCAAAACCGGACGCACCCATTTGATGGACGCCATGCCCGTGCGCATGAGCCAAGAACTGGGCGGTTGGGCCTTACAAATCAGCAACGCCAGGGCGCGTTTGCACGCGACGTTGCCACGCGTTTATAAACTCGCGCAAGGCGGCACGGCGGTCGGTACGGGCATTAACGCCGACGCGCGTTTTGCCGGACAATTCGCCGCAGTGCTCAGTGCGGAAACCGGCTTGCCGTTTGTGCCAAACGATTCGTTTTTTGAAAGCCTCAGCAGCCAAGACGCCATCGTCGAATTGTCCGGCCAACTGAAAACCATCGCCGTCAGTCTGATGAAAATCGCCAATGATTTGCGCTGGATGAACTCCGGCCCCTTGGCAGGCTTGGGCGAGATCGAACTGCCCGCCTTGCAGCCCGGCAGCAGCATCATGCCCGGCAAAGTCAACCCGGTCATCCCCGAAGCCACCGCGATGGTCGCCGCGCAAGTCATCGGCAACGATGCCACCATCACCATCGCCGGACAATCCGGCAGCTTCCAACTCAACGTCATGCTCCCCGTGATTGCCTTCAACATCCTGCAAAGCATTGAATTATTAAGCAACGTCAGCCGCTTATTAGCCGACAAAGCCATCGCAGGCTTCACGGTACGCCAAGACAACCTGCAACACGCCCTAGCCAGAAACCCGATTTTAGTCACCGCCCTAAACCCCATCATCGGCTACGCCAAAGCCGCCGAAATCGCCAAAGCCGCCTACAAACAAGGCCGCCCGATTATTGAAGTTGCTGCGGAAATGACGGAATTAAGCGTTGAAGAATTGACTAAATTACTTGATCCTGCGCATTTGACTGAGGGTGGGATTAATGAGTGATATTTAACTTGTAATTGATAAAAAATAAATCAAACAAGAGATATTCTATGCACATTGAAAACAAGTTGTTACGTTGGGTTTTTTCTATATTGGCTTACTTAATGTTTGACAGGACAAGATCACTTATTTTCTCTTTAGTTTTTGTGCTTTTATCTGTTATTGCGGAGCAACAGTTGGGTTGGGTAAATTTCTTCTCTTGTTCTGGTGCAATTCTGACATTATCAGGTTTGTTTCTAAATATAAAACATTCTCTTTATTTTCATCTGAATATATCAAAAATAAGTGTTTATTACATGACATCCGGGGCCGGGGTATTTGGTCATGAACCTTCACCAGAAGGTATGAAACGTGTTGATGAATTATTAGCAGATGAAATATACGGAACTACCTTCATGGTTGTTGGAACTCTAATATGGGCTTATGGAAATTATCTTATGCCAGTTATAGGAAAATTATTCTGATCCATTAGCGGTAAGGTTTTGCTGGTTACCCAGCTCTAGCTTGGTAACCAGCGTTAAATTCACATTGGCCTTATGTTACTGTTAAACCTACCCAAATTTGCTGGCTTTCCCCATAAGTTAAAATCAAGGAGCTTAAAATGTCTGCTTTACTGATTGAAATAGAACAACAAGCCTCTTTATTGCCTCCTGATGACCGTGCAAAGCTGGCGGAATTTCTTTTGGAATCCTTACAAGAGCAAATCAACACAGACATCGAGCAAGATTGGGAGAAGGAAATCACCCGCCGCGTTTCGGCTTTTGAGGCTGGCGAAATTGCGACTATTCCAGCCCAAACGGTATTTGATGAAGCCAAACGCCTTGTGTTGTGAGAAAAATTGAATTTATTCCCGAAGCCAGAGAAGAGTTTTTGGCGGAAGTGGCGTTTTATCAAGCAAAACAACACGGATTGGGCGGCAAATTTTCATCCGCTGTTGAAAAAGCCGTTGCTTTGGTAGCCGCTTTCCCAGATGTAGGGTCGCCTTCTGTTTCCGGTACCCGACGTGTTGTTATCAAAGGCTTTCCGTTTTGGTTGGTTTACCAACTTGCCCAAACCGATACAATTGTTATATTTGCCATAGCCCATCATTCGCGCCGACCCGGTTATTGGCTTGATCGGCTATCGTAGGTTGGGGTGAGGTACGAACCCCAACGCATCAACACCCAATGTTGGGCTTCCTTGCGTCAGCCCAACCTACATTATTTTTCATTAGTTTAATCAAAAAAATGACCACACAACCCAGTAAAGACTTAGAAACCTTCCCTAACCCACAACCCGAACGCGATTTCACTATCCGTATCGACATCCCCGAATTCACTTGCCTGTGCCCAAAAACCGGACAGCCGGATTTTGCGAAAATCCAAATCGAATATGTGCCAGCAGATGCTTGCGTGGAGCTGAAATCGCTCAAGCTGTATATGTGGACGTTCCGCGAGCGCGGCGCATTCCATGAGGCGGTGACTAACGAGATTTTGAATGACATCGTGGCCGTCACCCAACCGAATTTTATGCGCATCCGTGCCGAATTTAACGTGCGCGGCGGCATTTACACCACCGTGGTGGCCGAGCACCGCAATCCAGCGTGGCAAGCCCCCGCTTTGGTCAACTTGCCGTAAGCACAGGACAGACATGACGCTAAAAGAAGCCCTGTGCGTGTTGCCGCAATATGCCTTGCCGCAACACAGCTTGTCGATACTGATGAGCAAGCTCACCCATTGCGAAAACCCCGCCGTCAAAAACTTGTTTATCCAGCAGATAATCAAGCATTACGACGTGAATATGGATGAAGCTTTGCAACAAGACATCCAGCAATTCAAAAGCTTTAACGATTTTTTCACCCGCGAATTGAAACCGGGCGTAAGGCCGTTGACGACCGGGCGCAACGCGATTGCTTGCCCCGCCGACGGCGCAGTCAGCCAAGCAGGCGCGATCACCGATGGCACGATTTTTCAGGCCAAAGGCAAAAGCTTCACCGCCCAAGAATTGCTAGGCGGTTGCGCCGAACGTGCCGCACCGTTCCAAAACGGCCAATTCACGACCATTTATTTATCGCCGAAAGATTACCACCGCCTGCACATGCCCTTGACCGGAACCCTCAAGGAAATGGTGCATGTCCCAGGCCGTCTGTTCAGCGTCAACACCATCACCACCAACAACGTACCTGGGCTGTTCGCCCGGAACGAGCGCGTCTGTTGCCTGTTCGACACCGAAATCGGCCCGATGGCCCTGGTGTTGGTCGGGGCGATTTTTGTCTCCAGCATTGAAACGGTTTGGCATGGCGTGGTCACGCCACCGACGATTGAAAAAGTCCGCAGTTGGGATTATGCAGACAATGCCCCCACGCTGAACATCGGCGAGGAAATGGGCCGTTTCAATATGGGCTCCACCATTATCGTGCTGTTTGGGAAAGACAAAATGCAATGGGACAGTGGTTTTGTTGCCGATAAGGCCGTTAAGCTGGGTGAAAAAATTGGGGAAGCGGTGGCAAATTAGATTGTAGGATTTGCTAAATTTTAATTCAGCGCATACAGTCCTGCGCGCGGCCACATCAAGCACATCCTCAAGTTAGAACATAACAGAGCTTATGGATACAGGCCATTAATGTTGGTTTCAATTACACTTATATAAAGAAACTTTTAGGCCAACATAACTTGACATTGTGTTAAGTGTTTATTACAACTTTTTAAAAAACCGCATTAACCTAACTGCTACTATTTGAAAAATTCAACTGAACCTGAAAAGAGCGACTACTTATGACCCAAAAACCCATAGCTCCAAAACATCCGTACAAAGAACAACCTGATAAAGCTTTTTGGAAAAAAAACGTAAGCGACCATTATCCTTTGGATATACCGGATTGGTACTCGAAAAAATTTCCAATATCAAACTTATCAATTGCCACTGCGGGTAGCTGTTTTGCCCAACATATTGGTAAGCAGCTTAAAGACAAAGGGTTTAAGTTTATTGATGTGGAACCGGCACCGAATTTTTTGCCCAATGAAAGCCACCTCAATTACGGGTATAGCATGTATTCAGCACGATACGGCAATGTCTACAGCTCCAAGCAATTGCTCCAATTAATCCAAAGGGCATATGGTGAATTTGAACCCGAAGAAACTTATTGGCTTAAAGACGGCGGCTATGTTGACCCTTTCCGCCCAACTATTGAGCCTGAACCCTATGTAAGCATTGCTGAGCTGGAAACCCATAGGGAACATCATTTCCGTTGCGTCAGGAAAATGTTCGAACAGTCGCAGGTTTTTGTGTTTACTTTAGGGCTAACCGAAACCTGGGTGTCAAAGCAAGATGGCTCGGCTTTTCCAATAGCACCCGGCGTTTCTGGAGGTCTCTATGACCCTGAAAAATATAAACTGTTAAACTTATCTTGCATGGAGGTTATCAAGGACATGATGACTTTTTTTAAGCATGCAAGACGCGTCAACAACAAAATGCGCTTCCTACTAACAGTTTCCCCTGTTCCATTAATGGCGACCGCATCAGACAAGAATGTCATTGTCGCGACCATGCATTCCAAATCTATATTGCGTGCAGCAGCCGGATTTTTAGCCGATAGGCTTGGGTATGTAGATTATTTCCCATCCTATGAAATCATTTCTTCACATGTGATGCGCGGGCAATTCTACAATCCCGACATGAGAACCGTATCACATTACGGTGTTGACTATGTTATGGAACAGTTTTTTAAGGAACACCAACCACCTACCAAAATTGTCAAACAGGATAAAGAAGAGGAGGTTTATGATGAAGACAAGGTGTTTTGTGATGAAGAGTTATTGGCGGCTTTTGGATCATAATCTATGAAAATTTTTATTACAGGGGATTCACATACACGGGCAATTCAAACTGGTGTTGAACTGTTGGTAAGCCAAGGCGAAATACCTGAGGATTATCAGATTGATGTGCAGATGTTGGTAGGCGGCGACGCAATGATAAAACCATATTTTGTAGATAAGGGTGATTTTGTCGAGCGTATTGACAACAGAGCCATGATAAAAAAATTGCCTATTTCCGGTGAACAAGGGACTTATGACTATTATGGGATATGTGGCCCGCTGCATGCCACCAGATTATGGAGGGTACCGAACCATTGGCCAAACTGCACCCCTTTTGCACCACAAGGCGGGCAAATTCCTATTTCAACCAGTTTGTTAAGGCATGTTATTTTCCGGGAGCAGATGTATAACATGCAGTTAATTGAATTTTTTAAGCGTATAGGCATTAAAGTTTTTGTAATCGAAGCACCGAAACCCTATAGGCACAGTAGGCCAATGGCTAGAGTTGATCCTGAAATACTTTGTTATGTTGATAGTTATTATAAAAAAATCATGATGGAATGGTTGGCTTCAAAAGAAATCCCCGTCATAAAAGTACCGGGCGAATGTTACGATGCAAATGGATTTATGCATGAAAAGTTCAGGCATGACAATCCGCTTGACGGCATGCATGCCAATAATCATTTTGGGGCGTTAATGATCAAGGAAGTCATAGCCTTCATGGAATCTAGGGTTTGACCTACCTGACCGCATCCTGACCGCAGCAAACCATACTTTTTGTATTCATCTCCATTCCCAGCAAATTAATTTCATGCTAAACCAATATGTTGGAATAAACCAATAATGCTCATCGTAATTCAGCACATGATTTCTGGCTAAGCTATTTTTTATGGCTAAATAAAGCAACCAACAATATAACCCCTGTCCCGCGTGAAAATGGGGCGTTTCAAAATGGATGCCACCATTAGTGAGATAGCGGGCTTGATGCGGATAAGGTGGTTAGGTTAGGAGAGAAAATTGGGGAATTTACAGTTAACTTAAGCAATGCGCTTCGTACCTGTGTTTCCCCAAAGGATACGAAACCTTTGTACACTGAAGTGGCATTATGTACAAAGTGGCTTCATTTTTATACGCAGTTTCAATTTCCGCCCTTTTTAATTTTTTGTGAATAATTTTACGGGTCTAGCAGACCCCACCCTCAAAAAACAAGTCGCCATCATCGGTGGCGGCCCGGCCGGATTAATGGCGGCGGAAGTTTTGTGCCAAGCGAATATCCAAGCCGATGTTTACGATGCCATGCCTAGCGTCGGGCGGAAGTTTTTGATGGCGGGCAAAGGCGGGATGAATATCACCCATTCCGAACCGTTCCCGCAATTTTTGTCCCGCTATGGCGGCCACGCTTCTGACCTTGAGGCAATGCTTGAGGCGTTTTCACCGGCAGCTTTGCGCGTATGGTTGCAAACCCTGGGCATTGATACGTTCGTGGGTTCGTCAGGCCGGGTGTTCCCCACCGATATGAAAGCCGCACCCTTATTGCGGGCATGGCTGCGGCGGTTACGCGAAGCGGGCGCGGTTTTCCATACCCGGCATTGTTGGACGGGATGGGCGGGGGACAACACGGACGGCTTGGTTTTCCAATCCCCGCAAGGCGAGCAAAAAATAAGTGCCGACGCGGTGGTGTTTGCGTTGGGCGGAGCCAGTTGGCCCCAATTAGGCTCGACTGGTCATTGGGTGCCGATATTTCAGGGACGGGGAATTCCGGTACGTGCTTTGCTGCCGTCAAATTGCGGGTTTGAAACCGCTTGGACTAATTATTTTAAAAACCGCTATGCCGGGCAACCCGTCAAAACCGTGGCAATATCGTTTACTGATGCCCAAGGCCAAGCATTCGGCCACAAAGGTGAATTTGTCATCACCGAAACGGGTGTGGAAGGCGGATTGGTTTATAGCTTGTCCTCGCATTTGCGTGCATCCATTGCCAGCACAGGCAAGGCCTTGGTTTATTTAGATTTGCTCCCTGATAAAGGGATGGCCTGGCTAAGCCAACGGTTAAGCCGGATCCGCGGCAAAGAGTCCATGTCCAATTATCTCCGTAAAAGTGTTGGCATAGACGGCGTGAAAGCTGGTTTATTGCGGGAGCTGTTGCCAGCGGCTGATTTTGATAACCCTGAAAAATTGGCGCTTGCCATTAAGTCATTGCCAATCACGTTGTTGGCGGCACGACCCATCGAGGAAGCGATCAGCAGCGCGGGCGGCGTGCCTTTTAGCGCACTCGACGAAGGCTTGATGCTAAGGTCAGCCCCAGGGCTGTTCTGTGCAGGGGAGATGCTGGATTGGGAAGCCCCGACAGGCGGGTATTTGTTGACAGCTTGTTTTGCCAGTGGGCGCAGGGCGGGTGAAGGGGTTATTGACTGGTTTGAAAGCCAAACGGCGGAACAAATCCACTCAGTCAAGGATAGTATCTAATAAGCCCTTAAATTCTTCACCCTTAGGCAAGTGCAACGCCTTGATCCCCAAAGTCCGCGCCGCCTCCACATGCATAAGGGTGTCATCAATAAACACGGTCTCCTCCGGCTTCAGGCCATTTCCCCGCAAGACAAATTCAAAAATTTCCGGGTCGGGCTTACGTAGGCCGATTGCACAAGAATAGTAAACCTTATGGAAAAACGGCTCCAGATTTGCGACCGAATGCGTGTCTGACAAGTCTTTTTCAAACACGCGGATATGCGCAGTGTTGGTGTTGCTTAACAAAAACGTATTGTAACGTTGCTTATAAGCCGTCAACTGTTCCAAACGATGGCGTGGAAAATCCAGCAACATGGCATTCCATGCGCGTTCCAGTTCAGCTACAGGTTGTTTTAAGTTGAATTGGGTTTTGATACTGTTAAAAAACTCATCCTCGGAAATCAGCCCCCTGTCAAAATCGTCGAACAACGGCGTTTGCGCCAGTTGGCTAAACACGTTGCCAAATCCGGCGATGCCCAGCTTTTCAAATTCGCTGATGGTGCGTGGAATATCAAGGTTAATGACCACGCCGCCCAAGTCAAAGATGATGTTTTTGATAGTTGCCATAAATTACGCGTGGTTTCAGGGGTTGCCGCAAGGGGAAATAAGTCCGGTAATACTTAAGTGGAACCAAAAAAATGAAACCCGATAGTGGGTTACAGGGAGTGACTCTCCTGACGGCGGGCTATTCGGGATGTGTTCCCTTCCGCTTGTAAATGCCTGTAGATGTCGCCGCATACTCCCAGCAGCCATATTCCAAGACACTGGCCTTATGTGGGGAGAAACTGAAAATAATACCGCAGTCCTCATCTTCGTTATAGCTGGCGGTATTTCCGACAAGCAATGCCTCGCCCTCAACTTGGTTGCTTTTTGGGGAAGAAAGTTTGTTTTTGTCATAAGGGCCGGTTACGAAGAGGTCAAACTTTATCTTATTGCCAGGAAGTTGCTGGACTAAAATTTCGCCATGGCTGCTTTCATAGCTACCGGAAAAATCAGCATGGCGTTCCAAGCTAGACAGTATGGCCGTCTTGAGGATAGCAAGACGCCCATAGTATGCGTTTTTTAAACAGGCGAGGTCTAAGCATTGGTTTCTAGTCTCCGCAAGCCACTTTTTTTGGCTGTCTTTTATAGGTTGGGGATGGGTCGAAATACCAGTGGCCTGTTGGTAATACTGTGACAATAAATAGTCTAGGGCGGAAAGATGGCTATCCGCGCAGATGGACTTTTCGACGCTGGTCGCCGCTTTTTTGCAATCAAAGCCTGCCGGGTGGGCATTGGCAATTAACGATAGCAAAGCACAGGCAACAACAATCCGCAGCATGCAAGGTGCTGGCTGGTCACTTAGTGGTTATACAACGCCAAAACCTGACGGACATAGTTTTGGGTTTCTGGGTAAGGCGGGATGGAGTTGTTGTATTTGATGACGGCATTCTCACCGGCATTATAGGCGGCGACGGCGAGGTCGAGGTTAGGTTCAAATAGGGCGATAAGGTGCTTTAAATAGCGGGTTCCGCCATCGACGTTTTGGTTGGGGTCAGTGCTGTCCATGACGCCAAAACGCTGTGCGGTGGCGGGCATAAGCTGCATCAGGCCGACCGCGCCTTTCGGTGAAATGGCACCGGAATTATAAGCCGATTCGGTTTGGATCACGGCATGGACGAGCTTGGCATCGACCTGGTGTTTGGCGGCGGTCTGTGCGATCAGCTCGGCAAAGCGCATTTTGTTAGCTGAAGAATACCGCCCTATCCGTGGGCTGGTGTTGCTGAAATAGTTGACGTGCCGTATGGCTTTGGATTTGATAATGCGTTTATAGAGGCCGCTTTTGGGCTCGTCGGTGTAATAAGTGCGTCCGTCGCTATCGACATATTTATAAATATCAGCGACCGCCTCATGGGTGAGGCATAAGGTGAATACAATAAACAGTGTTCTCAGCATAAGTGGTTACCTGTTATTCGGTTTTAATGACTATCAAATTAGCAGCCTGCACCGCTTTGATCCGGGCGGCATCGACATTTTCCGCAGTTGCCAAGGCAACGCCCATACGCCGATGGGTGTAAGCAACAGGCTTGCCAAACAAACGGATGTCACTGTCGGGCACGTCAAGCGCTTCGGCAAGCCCGGCATAGACTACACCCTCGGCATCCAGTCCGCCAAGAATTACCGCGCTCGCACCGCTATGTTGCAATGCAGTGTTGACCGGTAAACCTAAAATGGCGCGGGCGTGCAGGTCAAACTCATTTTGCCGTTGGGTGGCCATCGTCACCATGCCCGTGTCGTGCGGCCTAGGGCTGACTTCGCTGAACCAGACGGCATCGCCTTTGATGAACAACTCGACACCAAACAATCCCTGCCCCCCCAAAGCGGCGCATATTTTAAACGCAATATCCTGCGCACTGGCAAGGGCTTTTTCCGTCATCGCTTGCGGTTGCCAACTTTCGCGGTAATCGCCGTGTTCTTGGCGGTGCCCGATTGGGGCGCAAAAATAGGTGTCTATCGTACCTTGGGCATTCTTGGCACGGACGGTCAGCAAGGTGATTTCAAAATCAAAATCAATCTTCGCCTCGACGATCACCTTGCCGGTATCGACGCGCCCGCTGGCTTTTGCCGTCTCCCAAGCCGCTTGCAATCCGTCTTCCGATGTGACCATGGACTGGCCTTTGCCTGATGACGACATGGTGGGTTTGATGAAACAGGGATAGCCTATGCCCGCATCCACCACCGCCTTTAATTCTGTAAACGACCCGGCAAAAGCGTAAGCGGAAGTGGGGATTTTTAGTTCTTCGGCAGCGAGGGAGCGGATGCCTTCACGGTTCATCGTCAATTGGATGGCGCGGGCATTAGGGACGACGGTGCAGAGGCCTTCCGCTTCAATCTCCGCCAACGCCGCCGTGGCAATGGCTTCGATTTCAGGGATGATGAAATGGGGGTTTTCCAGGGCGACCAATCGCTTGACTGCAACTGCATCGGTCATATCAATGACATGGCTGCGGTGCGCGACGTGTTGCGCAGGGGCGTTGGCGTAGCGGTCAACGGCAATGACTTCAACCCCGTAACGTTGCAGGGCGATAGCCAATTCTTTGCCCAATTCGCCGCTACCTAACAATAAGGCGCGGGTGGCGTTGGGCGATAATGCAGTGCCTAGGTTCATTTCGTCTCCGCTAGGTAGTTGTCGATGTCTTCTTTGGAAAAACCAATTTTTTTGGCGACACGGTCAGCGTGGCTGACGCGGGAAATGCCGGGGACTAGCTTATAAGTCGGGGCGTCATTGGCGAATTCGACTTGCTTGGGCATGCCGATTTTTTTCTTCACAAAATAATCGACCAATTGATGGTTATGGGTGATCAGCACGGTGCTGTTGCCTTTGCGGTAAAAACCGTTGAGGACATTGGTGGACGATTCCATTTTTTCCTCAAAGGTCGTGCCTTCGGACAATTCATCCAAGACCACCAAGCTCTTTTCGGTGGTCGCCAAAAAAATGTCCTTGGTGCGTTTAAGTTCCGTGCCGAAGCGGCCCTCGCCATCATTCAAGTGGCTGATTTCCGGCACTTGGTAAAAAATGCGGTCGGCGACGGTCAAAGTCGCGGCCTTGGCGGGGACAAAACAGCCGATTTGCGCCAGCAATTGGATTTGCGTGATGGTCTTGCAAAACGCCGTTTTGCCGCCGCTGTTGGGGCCGGTGACCAGCATCAGTTTTTCATCATCCAGCACCAAATCGTTGCCGACATAGTCATTGTAGGCTTTGCTCAACACCGGGTTCCTGGCTTCGGTCAAATTCATCCGGTGGTGCGGGCTATCAATCAGCGTCGGCAGCACCATGCTATGCCCAAAATGTTCGGCAAATTTTAAGAATGACAACAGTTCATCCAATTGCCCCAACGCGTCCAAAGTTTCGCCGACGGCATCGGAATTTTTATAAATATTGCGCAACGGCACAATACATTTGTCACGGTCGAAACCACCGACGATAGGGAAATACAGCAGCAATAGTGGGGCGAGGAACACGGTCTGGTCCGGCAAATCCAGCCTCATATCCGCCGGGGTGAAGGTGCTGAGCAACCAGTACACACCAAAGACAGCCGCCAGCAATAAGGGTTTGATGATGCGCGGCATAAAAATGACCGCCGGCAACAAGGAGCCGCGCCGCTCTTCCTTGCAATAGATGCCTCTTTCAGTCAGATACGCCGGCCCTTTCATCAGCGAATAGGAACGGGTGTCGGCGAATGCGGTGATTTTGTCAAACAGGCTTTTCAAGTAAGCGCTTTTAGGGGCTTCCAACGCTTGGATTTCCTCCACCAGCTCCAACAAAAAACGCACGCCTTTTTTATACTGGGTATAACCATAGCTGTCTATTTCGTGGCTTTCGCGGGCGGAGGTGAATGAACCGACAAATTGGCCGAACAATAAGCGATAAAAATCATTTTCCTGCCCTGCGGCAAGCCCGATGATGTTAGCCAGTGCGGCGGCCAAATGCGGGTTGTCGCTCAACTCCCGCACCGCTTCCTGCTTGGCGTGCAGCTCCTCAAGATTGTCCGAAGGCTGTGTCAAGGAGCGGTACAGCACCGCTTGCCCCACCGTGGTGGTGGCGTAATTCACCGCATCGAACACCTTATCCACTTCCAAGGTGTTAAACGCGCTTTCGTCAATGACACCTTCGCCCGTCGGCAACGGTTGGGTGGCTTTTATGCCAGGCCAGGCATCTTGCCATATTTTTAACAGAGTCTCTTTCATGGTTGCCTCTCTTTATTGTTATTTTTGGGGATGGATGGGTTGGGCGAAGTTCATGATAACACAGGGAATAAAAGCACAGATGAAGGATGCCCGATAACGCTAGTATTGGCCGGGAATCAGCCTAAAGGCGGCACAGGCCCTGGCTAACCTAGATCCCCAGCACCCCGGCCAAAGCCTCGACATGGGCATCGCTATCATTCAGGCAAGCAATATACCGATACGCCTCCCCGCCTGCTGCCATGAAAACATGCTTGTTTTCCATAGCAATTTCTTCCAAGGTCTCCAGGCAATCCACGGCAAACCCAGGGCAGACCATGTCCACAGCCTTAACCCCTTGTCCAGGCAGTGCTTCCAGCGTATCCACGCAATACGGTTTCAACCATTGAGCTTTGCCAAAACGCGATTGGAAAACGACCTTCCATTCCCGGTCGCTTAAGCCCAATTGTCCGGCAATCAGGGCGGCGGTTTTATGGCAATGGTGGAAATACGGGTCGCCCCATTTCGTCAGCTGCTCAGGCAAGCCGTGGAAAGACATGAGCAGCAGTCCATTTTTTGCTTGTTCTTGCCATGCTAAGCGGATGCTCTCGGCGATGGCGGCGATGTACGCGGGGTGTTGGTGGTAATCGCTGATAAACCGGAAACTGGGCAGATGCCGCCATTGGCCCAGTTCTTTGACCATATCGTCATAAACCGACGCGGTGGTGGTCGAAGAATATTGCGGATATAGCGGCAAGACGACAAGTTGCTCCACGCCCTGTTCCTTAAATTGGCGCAGCTGCGTGGCGATGGAGGGCTCGCCATAGCGCATGGCGTAAGTGACTTGTAAGCCCTGCCCCGCTAGTCTGGCGGCAAGTTTTTCAGTCACCTGCCGGGTCAAAAACGTCAACGGCGAACCTTTTTCCGCATCCCAGATTTTTTGGTAAGCTTGGGTGGATTTGCCCGGACGGAAGGGCAACACCGCCCCGTGCAGGATCAGCCACCAGATCGGCCTAGGGAGATTGACCACCCGAGGATCCCAGAGGAATTCTTTAAGGAACCGCCGCACGGCAGGCACTGTGGGCGCACTGGGCGAACCTAAATTCGCCAGCAGGATACCTGTTTTCGGGGTGGCCATAAATATCCTATCGGTTGATCAAGTTCAAAAACTCGGTGCGGGTGCTGATGTGTTTACGGAAAATACCGGTCATGACCGAGGTGGTCATCACCGAATTTTGTTTTTCCACGCCACGCATCATCATGCACAAATGTTTGGCTTCAATGACCACCGCCACGCCGCGTGCGCCTGTGGCCAATTCAATGGCGTCGGCAATTTGTTTGGTGAGTTTTTCTTGGATCTGCAAACGGCGGGCATACATATCAACGATACGCGCCACTTTTGACAAGCCCAACACTTTGCCTTGCGGCAAGTAGCCGACGTGGCATTTGCCGATGAAGGGCAACAAATGATGTTCGCATAGGGAATACAGCTCGATATCCTTCACTATCACCATGTCTTCGGTGTCGGCGGTAAAAATGGCCCCGTTCAACACCTCTTCCAGGGTTTTTTCGTAACCGTTGTTTAAAAATTTAAACGCCTTGGCTGCCCGTTTAGGGGTGTCAATTAAACCTTCACGGCTTAAATCTTCCCCGACAGCTTCGATAATTTTGGCGAAATGTTCTTCCACGTTATTGTTCTCGTAATAAAAAAAGCGGATCAGTATACATCAGGAACGGTGAATTTTAACGCCTGTAACACCACGGCTTCATCTGCACCGGCTTTATTGCCATGTTCGCTAAGATAACGCCGCCAGCCCCGCGCCCCGTATTCGCCGTGGAACAATCCTAGCGTATGCCGCATGATGCTATGCAAGCGCGTGCCCAAGGCAAGTTGTCCGCTGATATAAGGCAGCAGCGCGTGGATAGCTTCGGCGCGGGTCAAGACGGGGTGCGTATCGCCATATAAGCGTTGGTCGACTTCGGTGAGCAGGTAGGGGTTTTGATAAGCCTCACGCCCGACCATCACGCCGTCAACGTGTTGCAGGATAGCTTCGGCTTGCCCGATGGTGGTCACACCGCCATTCAATATAATTTCCAAGTACGGAAAGTCAATTTTAAGCTGGTAGACCGTGTCATATTGTAAAGGTGGAACCTCGCGGTTTTCTTTAGGCGACAAACCGCTCAGCCAGGCTTTGCGGGCGTGGACAATAAAAGTCTGGCAACCGGCATCGGCAACCATGCGGATAAAATGCACCAGCTCTTCATAAGAGTCCTTATCATCAATCCCGATACGCGACTTCACCGTCACCGGAATCGCCACCACTTGATTCATCCTGGCCACGCACTCCGCGACCAGTTCCGGTTCCGCCATCAAACACGCGCCAAACCGCCCGTTCTGGACCCGGTCACTAGGGCAGCCGACATTCAGGTTGACTTCATCATAACCATAATCCTCAGCCATCTTCGCACAAACCGCCAACTCACGCGGATTACTACCGCCCAATTGCAAGGCCACTGGATGTTCGGACGGGGTGTATTGCAGGAAACGGTGATGGTCGCCATGGATCAACGCGCCTATCGTGACCATTTCAGTGTAGAGGAACGCGTGTTTTGACAGCAGGCGGTGGAAATGGCGGCAATGGCGGTCAGTCCAATCCATCATCGGCGCGACACAAAATCTCGATGCCTTATAAATAGTGCATTGTTGATTGTTTTTATTGGATTCTATCATTTTAATATTAATTATTTCTATATATTTTTAGTCTATTTTTAGACATTTATTGGTATTAGTTGCACAATATGTGCTCAAAATATATTTTTGAGCATTATATGGCTACGATCACACAATACAAAAAGAAGTCGGGTAAAATATCTTACCGCGCACAAATAAGAATTGCTAAAAACGGCTCAATAGTCCATCAAGAATCGGAGACGTTTGACACTAAGACTTTAGCCAAAGCATGGGCAACCAAGCGGGAAGCGGAGTTATCTACTCAGAAAGTATTTAAACCAAAAGAGAAACCGCTCAAAATTGCTCAAATAATCAAAGATTATATTTCGCAATTTGGTCAAAATTATGGACGCTCGAAAAATTACGACTTAGCCCGATTATTAAATTATTCGCTTGCTGAACTCGATATCTCAGAATTAACTTCACAGATATTGATCGCCCATTGTATTGAGCGTAACAAGGAAGCTAAGCCGCAGACTGTTAAGAACGATGTAATTTGGCTTAAAACAGCTATTAAGACAATGCGCTCTGTCAATGGCTTTACATTTGATCTTGCTGTATTCGATGATGCTTACGAAACATTGAGACGTGAAAAATTGATTGCAAAATCTATCGAAAGGGAGCGACGACCTACCCGAAAAGAATTATGGGCACTGTCACGCTATTTTTATCAACGCAGAAGGTCAGCTATTCCTATGCTGCAATTGATGTGGTTCGCTATTTATTCAGCCCGAAGATTATCTGAAATAACACGCTTAGAGTGGGCTGATAATGATAACAATAATGCAACGGGCTTGGTGAGGGATGCAAAGCACCCACGTTTAAAAGCCGGTAATCACCGACGATTTAAGTATCCTCGTTCAGCTTGGAAAATTGTTAAAAGGCAAGCAGTTTCGAGTGAATATATTTTCCCCTACAATCCGCGAACGATTGGGACGAACTTTGAGCGGGCATGCAAGATGTTAGGTATCATTGATTTGCATTTTCACGATTTACGTCACGAAGCAACAAGCCGCCTTTTCGAATATAAACTAGGCATTGTTGACGTTCAACAAGTGACGCTGCACGAATCGTGGAAAACCCTTCAACGATATGTAAACCTTAATCCTGGTGACGTAGATATTTGAGTGTCTTGCAAATCTCAAAACAAACCAAAGTGACCCGCATTTAACCCCAAATATTAAATTCTCAATATTCGATGAGCTTTTCCCCAATCAATAGTGGGCCAATTCATATCATAGCGGGAGGCTGCACCAACAGCACTGGATGTTGTCGTCATTTGCTTTGCCTCCTTATGAGGGTTCTAACCAGTTATCTTGTAATTTAAGACCCGTTGGAAGTCTGCACTCTTTCGAGCAAGATGATATTGGCTGTACGCCTTAACCCCTATCTATCCCGTTACAGAATAGCCTTCGCTTTTTCCAACTTCCTATACCCGCATTCACAACAGATTTCCTTGCGGTTACCTTGCCCAAATAGGCATGAATACGGGCTTACCGTGTTCTATGTAAATAACAATGAAGGGTTAGATGCCCAACTATTTCCCGATGGTTTTGTTATCCTCGTTTGGCTATACGCAAAAACCAAAACTAACCATGTTGCCTTTTGGCTAGAGTCTGTCAGCATTTTTGACTCCTCGGATTTAACGGGATTTATCGTTGGTTCACATGTGTTCACTTTACTTTCTAAGCCTAGCACCCCACCGCGTAATGCTCGCAGTTCCGTTTTACCCTCCAGGGCAAGCGCATATAAATGCCAGGTTGAAAAAACCACATTCTCCCTAAAGCGATCACTTAATGCCGCCTTAAAGCGTTTGCGCTTGACGCTCAGTTTAGAAGGTTCTTTTTTTAGTAGGTTGATGGCAAGCTGACGGACAACACTAAAATTTTCAGGTGCATAGCCTGTACGAATACGGGAGTCATCTTCCCTGAACGTCACGTCCAATACCCAATGCAATGAGTTTTCAACACCCCAGTGCGCCCGTGCTGCTTGAGCGAATGGCTTGACGTCGGTCAATGTACAGAGGTAGTGTCGGCGCTCAATGCTCGCCGCACCGTTGATGAAGCGTTCGCTCTCAACCATACCCATGCTTTTTAGCCCTTTCCGCCGCGTCTCGATGCGACCATGACCGGGATGGGTTTCTTCATGGGCCTGCAACTGGCATAAAGCCGGATTGTTGGCGGCTATGACCACCTCGAAATAATCGGTGACGGCTTCATGCAGAAGTTTTTGGTTGTCCTTGACCGCCAAGACATAATCGGCTTGTTTCCCGACAATTTTTTCGGCAATGTCGGTTTGGCAGCCCATTCGTTGGATTTTGCCTCGGTTTTGACCTGACCTTTATGCCCTGCGGGTACAGCGACAAGCCCGCTTGGTTCGCCCAGGCGCTGACCCTATGAATGGCCCCGAGCTTATCCCTACGGTTGTAAGAGTGGCGGGCGGTTTTACCATCAATGGCAACCACTTCACCCATTGTCAGTTCTGCAATACCCTGTACCCAGGCATAAGTATCTACACAACTCTTCCCAAGAATCGCTGTGCAGTAGCGTTTAAAGCCTCAAGTTCCTCCTGGCAGTAGGCCTCCATGATTTTGGACATGGACAGGAAAACCCATAAGCCAGCCAACAATGCGGGATCGCTGGACTCCTGTTTATGGCGCATTTGCCTGCCACTGAGCCTAATCAGGAATACCCGCAATTCGGCGGCTTCCGGGCTGTTGTACCCACAGGGCATAAATCGGCGGCGATTTCCCAGGCCGTGACACAGGCCATGCTGGCGACCAGAAGACGGTTGGCGATGGGCGAGGC
>ORJL010911174.1_pt1 | contig 108719 bp, 139 predicted proteins | sample 1779941 | NCBI WGS metagenome assembly ORJL01 (sample SAMEA104232317, study PRJEB22302) | groundwater metagenome | biome: forest; feature: aquifer; material: groundwater | place: USA | collected 2011-08-07 | depth 5.8 m | reverse complement strand
TATTGATCCCCAAGTTGGCACAGTCACCGGTACCGGAGTAGACCCCGATACTCTGATTCCAAATCTGGAGGGGATATTCTTGACCAACGGCAGTTTTAATACCGGGACCGGAACCAGGCAACTGCGGATAGATGGACCGGTTATCGGCATTGGTGGTGTCAACTTCCAGCGCAATCTTTCTTCCCAATGGCCCAATGAATATATAGTCTTTAGGCCTGATATCCTGATGAATTTACCCAAACCTCTATTAAGACAGAATAATTTGTGGAGAGAGGGGAATCCGTAGAGAATCAGGGATTGGCAGTAATATATTTACATCCATTAGTGCCACAAGTAACAGAACAGTTTGAAACATCGGGAGGGGGATTTGGCTGAATTTCCAAGGTTGAACATAGATAGTACCTTAAACAATTTGTCGTACAAACTGGATTATAACTATAGCTGGCCCCAGTGGGATCCACCGGTATAGCTGAGATATAATTTCCGGTAGAAAGTAAATTTATCGCGTTTGGATAGGTACCCAGGTCGCTTCTATATATTTCCAGTGCCGAACGTAAGCTTTCCAGATCAGCTTTGCGCCGTCCGTCCCGGGCAGATTTTTTGGTACTTTCAAAAGCAGTCAATGATGCCCCCATAATCAGGGCCATAATAGAAAGGGCTACCAGAAGTTCTACCAGAGTAAAGGCTTTTTTCATAAATCACAGGTACTGTCCACTGCGACCGTACAATCATTTGTGGTAACTCCGGATTTCCCGTTTGAACACATTTCAAACAACTTTTTTTGCACTTCCATACACGCATCTAGTACATATGACAATCCGTCTGAGCTAGCATACCTATAATTTAGCCCTTGGGGATCTGTCGGAAAACCAGACATATAGCTGGTCAGTGGAGTAGCCAAAACTGTATTAGCTATTCCAGAGAATACCGGGTAGATTCCGGTATTGGCCGACGAATAATTTTCCAAAGCTACCCGGTATTGATTGAGATCGGATTGACGGCGGACATCGCGGCCGCGCTTTTGGGTACCCATAAAATTTCCTATTGCCAAAGTGGACAAAATAGCCACCAAGCTCATGGCCACCATGAATTCGATTAAGGTGAACCCCTTTTGAAAATTGAAAATTGAAAATTGAAAATTAGTTCTGCACATACCAATTACATTGTATATCCTTTTTATAATCTTTGTCACCTTTAAATTCTAAAGTCACGCATATTTTATATTTGCTACGCTCCGGATTAACCGAATAAATATATTTTCCATTTTTGTAGGCCTGGGGATCAATGGGCAAAACCTTTAAATAAGTAACATTCACTTCATCAATCAATGGACCACCGCCCCAGGGACAAATTTCTGTAGCTTTGTAACCGCAACTTATTATTTCACCCCGAGCGGAGTCGAGGGGAAGTAATTTGTAATCCTCAAAATATGCATTTAGAGCCCGGCCCACTAGTTCCACATCAGACTTGCGCTGAGCGTCCCTAGTTTTCATCTGGCTGATTTTCAATTGAAAATATGAAACACCGAAAATAGATAGCAAAACACAAGTTACAAATATTATTTCCTGTTTAGAAAATCCCATAATTAAGAGTATACGCTATCCATCCCCCTAAAATCAAAAAGGGTCCAAAGGGGACAGCTGTTTTCATTGAAGCTTTTTTGGTAATTAATAAATATGCTCCAAACACACCACCCATTACAAAGGCAATCCACAATCCTGTCAATATCTTAGGCCACCCCAACCACAATCCCGTTACTCCCGCAATGCCAATATCTCCACTTCCCATAGCTTTCTTTTTGGTTATCAGCCAAATACCACCTATTGAAACCAGTCCAATTAATAAACCAAAAAAAGGATTTGAAAAATTGAAAATTAAATTATTGATTGAAAATTGAAAATTGAAAATTGAAAATTTCTCGATCAATACCAGTATAAACCACAAAAATACCATCAGATCGGAGACTAGCTGTGTTTCCCAGTCCATAACGGCGATTACAGTCATAATCCAAAAAATTCCTAAATTGAAAATTGAAAATTGAAAATTGAAAATTAAGACGAATCCCACTCCAATAAGCAGTTCTACCCAGAGATAGCGTTTTGCGATGGGGGACCGGCAATAACGGCATTTGCCACGAAGCATAAGGTAAGAGGCAATAGGCACTAGGTCCCAAAAAGAGAGGTTGTGTTTACACTTTGGGCAAAATGAATGACCTGAAAACCATGATATCCCGCGGGGCAGGCGGTACACTAGCGCATTCGCCACGCTCCCCGCGACCGCGCCCAATATAAACAACAACAAGATCATCATGGCACACAAACATGGGTCGTGCCCGCTGTACCATTAGCTATACCATTAGCAGTAGCCACAAAAGTTTTTGACGATGGCAAGAAACAGAGATGAGCTAGCTGATTGACATCGCTAGTCAAAATTAACTGATTTTTGAGACCGCCATTAGTTTGTAAAGCCAAACGAGTTTGTAATTGGATTTTAATTTCAGCTTTATCCAAGAGTTCCTGGAGGATCGTCGTGTTTAGAAGACCTATCGCGGATGTCGCTTGGGCAGAATATGTATACGGAGAAACACATTTTTTATTTGGGCTTACCCCCACAGTCGCTTCCCACGGATAACAACCAAAGGTCGCATAATACCGCTCGGCGGCATTTAATAGTTCTGAGGCATCCGATTTGGAAGCGGTGTCTTTAGCTTTGTTGATTTGCTCGACCGGATTGATAGAGGACAAGACAGCCACAGCCAAAACTGCAATCACAGAGATAACTACCAATAGTTCAATAAGCGTAAAACCTTTTTTCACTTATATTTCACCTCCTAAAATTGACTTGTTAAATTGTAAATTGGCATAACGATGGTAAATATGAGAAATCCGACACCGACTCCCATAAGAATGATTATTATTGGCTCAATGGCAGTTGTCAATCCCTTGACAGAAGCTTCAGAGTTGTTTTCAAAATAAGAAGAGAGCTTTGCTAGCACATCGTCCAGCTTTCCTGTCTCTTCGCCGACAGCCACCATTTGACCAATTATAGGAATAAAACTTTCTGATTCAGCAAAGCTGACTGACAAGGGAAAGCCTTTTTCCACTTTGGAAATTATCCGGCGCAGTTCAGATTCAACAATCACATTTCCGGTGGCCGCTGACACCACTTGCAAAGCTTCCACAATCGAGACCCCCGCACCCACCAAAAGAGCCAAGGTTCTGGTCATCTCGGTCAGCATAATTAAATTCTGCATTGGACCCACAACCGGAATTTTATAAATCATCCCATCCCACCATTTGCGGCCCGCAACAGTCGAAACATATTTTTTAAATGACAAATAAGCAAATACAATAATGATTAATACGATCCACCAATATTGTACCGAAAAATCAGAAACCGCTATTAATATTTGGGTAGGCATCGGCAATTTTGAACCGAATTCTTTATATAACCCGGTCAACTTGGGTACTACCACAATCATCATCAGGGCCATCACTCCGATCATGCCAATAAAGACAATTACCGGATAGACTAAAGCCCCTTTTACCTTGCTGGCAAAATCCCGGCCTTTTTCCAGATTCTCAGCCAGCCGGTTTAATATCGTCTCCATAACCCCCGCTGACTCACCGGCTTTGATCAAAGCGATATAGACTTTGTTAAAGACTTTTGGATGTTTGGACAGAGCATTTGAAAGAGCGGTCCCAGCCTGAACATCGTCTAAGACTTTTCCTATTATTTCACCAAATTGAGGAGATGACTGTAATTTGAGTAAATTTAACGCGTCAGTCAGAGGCAAACCAGCATTTAACATGGTAGCCATTTGTCTAGTAAAAGTGGCGAGTTCCTCGCCGGACACGCCTTTGAGCTTGGAAATAAATATATCCAGGTCCAATCCGGGTCTGACCTCCACAATATTAATGGGAATTAATTTTTGGGCAGACACTGACGATGAAGCATGGGCAATATCAGACGCATCCACAAATCCTTTTATAATAGTTCCTTGTAAATCGCGGGCTTTATAAGAATATTTCATATTTTAATAGCCCGCAATGCATAGCCTTCGGCGGCTTCCCGGCTAATTAATCCTTGTTTGATCAGACCCGCCAAAGATGATTCTAGAGTAGACATCCCATATTCACCGGAGGTCATGATGATATTATCCAGCATGTGAGTCCGGGATTCCCGGATAGCGGTTTTTACAGCAGACGTCGCTTTCATAATTTCAAATGCAGCCACTCTACCGCCTCCAATTTTAGGTACCAAGCGCTGGGACAATACTACCTCGAGGCAAGATGACAATTGTATCCGTGCCTGGGCCTGCTGATTTTCCGGAAAGACATCGATTATTCTATCCATTGTCTGCGAAGCTGAATTGGTGTGAAGTGTGGCAAATACCAGATGTCCGGTTTCGGCAATGGTCAAAGCTAGGGAAATCGTCTCAAAGTCGCGCATCTCACCTATTAGAACCACATCCGGATCCTCACGTAATATTGACCGCAAGGCAATATCCCAAGAGTGGGTATCACTCCGCATCTCGCGTTGCGAGACTATGGCCCGGGCGGATGAATAAATATATTCTACCGGATCTTCGATCGTGATAATGTGTACAGGCCTGGTTTGATTAATTTCTTCGATAATGGCGGCAAGGGACGTAGATTTTCCATGACCCGTGGGGCCAGTGACCAAGACAAATCCTTGTTTGGCATTTACTATTTGATGGCACACGGCCGGTAATCCCAAGGCGTCTATGGTGGGAATGGTCGACGGAATTAATCTAAAGCTGGCTGCTTGGGTATTTTTTTGACAATAAGCATTGACTCTAAACCGGCCTCCGTCTTCTAAAGTAAATGAAAAATCTGTTTCCTTATTTACCCCGAATATCTGTCTTAATTCCGTATTCATCACTCCCGCTATCAATTGTTCACAGGCAAGTGGGGTCAATATTTCGCAACCTACGACCGAGACCAAGTTTCCATCCAGTCTAATCATGGGTGGAGAACCTACCACCAAATGCAAGTCGGAGGCTTTATTTTCAATAGTATATTGCAATAATTGCTGGACTGTCATATCATTCTTGAGCTACCCGGATGACTTCTTCCAGAGTAGTTATCCCTTCTACTACCTTCAAATAACCATCCTGCTTCATGGTAATCATGCCTTCTAAGATTGCTTGTTTTTCAATTTGCGAATCTGGTTGACGCTCTAATATCAGCCGGCCGATTTTTTCGGTGATTGGCAGGACTTCAAAAATGCCTATTCTGCCCAAGAATCCAGTATTTCCGCATTGGGCACAACCCGTGCCCTTTTGCAAAATAAACTTTTCATTTAATTCTTTATTCCAGAGATCTCCCAGGACTTGTTTTATATCATCAATTGTTTCTTGGTTTGGAACATACGCTGTTTTGCAATATTTACAAATTTGCCGTCCCACACGCTGAGCTACAATGGCGGTAATTGTCGAAGCCAGCAAATAGGGTTCGGCTTTCATATCCAGCATTCTGGGCAATGCCCCTGCGGCACTACTGGTATGAAGAGTCGAAAATACCAAATGCCCAGTCAGAGATGCCTGGACCGCCAACTCAGCGGTCTCTTCATCCCGAATTTCGCCCACCATGACTACATTTGGATCCTGGCGGAGAAAAGATCTCAATCCTGAAGCAAAAGTCAGTCCGGCTTGGGGATTGACCTGGACCTGATTGACACCGGGAATCTGATACTCGACCGGATCTTCCAGAGTCACGATATTAACTTTAGGTGTATTGATTTTTGATAATACTGAATATAAAGTGGTGGTTTTTCCGGATCCCGTCGGACCGGTCACCAAAATTATTCCGTGGGGCCTAAGAATTGCTTCCTCTAGATTTTTGAGGGCCCGGCCACGTAAACCCAGCTCCGGGAGAGTGGGCACGTCACTGGTTTTTTTTAATAGACGCATGACTACTTTTTCACCATGGACAGTGGGAAGAGTAGATACCCGTAAATCCACTTGTTCATCGTCAATGGAAAAATTAAATCTCCCGTCTTGGGGAACCCGTTTTTCATCGATTTTCAGATCAGCCAGGATTTTGATGCGCGAGACCAGAGAATCATGAATGGTCTTGGGTAAGACCAATTTCTCATGTAAAATACCATCAATCCGGTAGCGCACCCGTGTCCGTTGCTCTAGCGGTTCAATGTGCACATCAGAGGCACGGGATTTAGCCGCAAATTCCAGTATTGTGGTGACTATTTTGGCAATGGGGGCTTCTTTAATGTATTCACCTACTTTACGGATATCGATGGTTTTGATTTCGGGTTGACTAGCTCCGCCTGTTTCCTTTAGAGCAGCGGATACCTCACCCGACAGACTCTGTTCATACAAGTTATTCAGGCCGCCTTGAATATCGGCTTTAGTCGCGGCAAAGGGTTTTATTTTTACGCTTAGTTTCTTCTCCAAAAATTCAATGGCCGACAGGTCCATGGGGTTGGCCATCGCCAGATGTAATTCCCGCCCTGCAGAATCGTACTCAAAAGGAATCAGCATCAATCTGGCAGCGGTAATTTTGTCTATATATCCCAAAGCGACTGGCGAGGCAGCTTTCTCACGCAGTGAGACAAAGCCCACGTTGTAATATATGGCTTGTGACCTGACTAAATCTTCATCAGTGATTAGTTTTTTTTCAATGAGATACTTAATGGCATTTGCTCCGGTTTTGACAAAAGCTTTTTTAGCTTCATCAAAGCTGCTTTTATCAATCTTGTTTGAAGACAGCAACACATCCAGTATTCCAAAGCCATTTTTGTCTTGGGCAGGATTCATAAAACCATTATAATACATTATATGCAGGCTTTCCTAATTTACAATTTACAATTTTCAATTTTCAATAAGCCAGATGTCTTGGTAATTACTCCTGAAAAATCAATTGGCATCGATGAAATAAGAACCATTAATAATTTTTTAGCCAGAAAACCTATTCAATCCGATAAAAATATCGTTTATATCAAAGATGCGCATCTGATGACAATACCTGCTCAAAACGCAATACTGAAAATTTTAGAAGAGCCACCGGGCAATAGTGAAATTTATCTGGTCACGGATCAGCCCGATCTGCTTCTGCCCACTATTTTATCCCGAGTCCAAATTTCCTTTACCCCCAACGAAGCCGTAGGCGAAGTGGGGCCTATCAGCCCGATGGGTTTTGACTTAGACTCCCTCACTACCCGCGAGCAAGCTCTAGATTTTCTCGATGGCGTCGAGGTTTATCTCCACCAAAATCCTCTAACTCCTATCAACTATCAACTAATATCTAATTGCAGAAAATACCTCAAAGCCAATGTAAATCTCAAATTGTGTCTGGATTATTTGGCAATTAATCTGCTATCATACTAAGGCTATGGCGAAAAAGAAAAGTGATTATCAGGCAGATGCGATACAGGTCTTGGAGGGACTAGAACCAGTCCGCAAAAGACCGGGCATGTATATCGGATCCACCGATACCAAGGGCCTGCATCACATGGCCTATGAGATTATTACAAATTCTATAGACGAAGCTCTGGCTGGTTTTGGTAAACGGATTTGGATCATAGTTCACAAAGACGGATCTATCTCCGTCCAAGATGAAGGCCGGGGAATTCCTGTAGACAAACACAAATCCGGAATATCAGGCCTGGAACTGGCCATGACCAAATTGCACGCTGGAGGCAAGTTTGATGAAAAAGCTTATGAGGTTTCCGGCGGGTTGCACGGAGTGGGAGCATCTGTGGTCAATGCACTTTCTGAATGGACCAGAGCTGAGGTCCGCCGCGATGACAAAGTTTATGCCCAGGATTATAGGGTGGGAATTGCCCAAGGGGCAGTGGCTGTAACAAAGACTCCTATGTCTGCAAACATTGCAGGTACAGGGACTTTCCTCCGCTTCAAGCCTGATGCCTCTATGTTTACGACGGTGGAATGGAATTATGAAACCATAGAAAATACTGTCCGGAATTTTGCCTATCTCCTGGCCGGATTGCATTTTTTTGTCACCAACGAGACAGCTGGTACTACTCGCCAATTTTATTTTGAAGGCGGGATAAAATCGCTGGTTGCCCATCTCAACCGTGATAAAAAAACCCTGACCGATCCGATTTTTGTTACCAAGACGGTGGAGGGTACACAAGTTGAACTGGCTTTGCAATATAACGATTCTTACAACGAAGTTTTACAGTCATTTGTGAATACCGTCTTTACATATGATGGGGGAACTCATGTCACCGGTATGCGCATGGCCCTGACCCGCAGTATCAACGACTATGCCAAAAAAATCGGTGCTGTCAAAGATGGCGAGGCCATGACTGGTGAAGATATGCGCGAGGGTCTGACCGCTATTATTTCCATCAAAATGCCAACTCAATTAATCCAATTCGAATCCCAGACCAAAGCCAAATTAAATAATCCGGAGATCCAAGGGTATGTCCAAACAGCCGTCAAAGAAGGCCTGGATACTTATTTTGAAGAAAATCCGAGCGATGCCAAACAAATTGTGGCCAAAATTCTTTTGGCTGCAAAGGCTCGGTTAGCCGCCCGGGCGGCCAAAGAAGCGGTACTTCGTAAAGGCGCACTCGATGGCATGACATTACCTGGAAAATTGGCAGATTGCCAGGAAAAAGATCCGTCTTTGTGTGAACTTTATCTTGTGGAAGGAGATTCGGCTGGAGGCTCAGCCAAGCAGGGTCGTGACCGCAAATTTCAGGCTATTTTGCCACTGAGAGGTAAAGTTCTTAACACAGAAAGAGCACAACTAGATAAAATCATTGCATTTGAAGAACTCAAATTTTTAACCATTGCCTTGGGCATGGGAATAGGGGATGTAGCCAATCCCGAAAAATTGCGCTATCACCGGGTGATTATTATGACTGATGCTGATGTTGACGGAGCCCACATTGCCTGTTTGTTGATGACCTTTTTTTACCGGCATCTACCATATATCGTCGAGCACGGCCATCTCTATGTGGCCATGCCCCCGCTTTATAAAATTGATATAGCTAAAACTTCTTCATACATCTATACCGATCCCGAAAAAGACGCTCTGCTGGCTAAATATCCTGGTCAGAAATTTAGTATCCAAAGATACAAGGGTCTTGGAGAAATGAATCCAGATCAGCTTTGGGAAACAACCATGAATCCCCAAAACCGGATTCTCAAGCGTGTAGATGTGGCCGATGCTGCTGCCGCTGATCATGTCTTTTCCACTCTGATGGGCAATGAAGTCCCGCCCCGCAAAAAATTTATTACTACTCATGCAAGAAATGCAACCCTAGATATTTAGTTTGCATTTCGCAGTCCTGAGCAAAGTCGAAGGACCAAAAAATATGAAAGGAAATTTAAAAATTATTGTAGCTTCAACAAACCCAATAAAAATTGAGGCAACCAAAACAGGGTTTGAAAAGATGTTTCCTGGTATCAAAATGGAAATAGAAGGTATTAGCATAAAGTCTGGCGTAAGTGATCAGCCCATGGCCAGTGATGAAACTCGAAATGGGGCAAGAAACCGAGCGCGAAATGCCAAAATTGCTATTCCAGATGCTAATTACTGGGTAGGGCTTGAAGGTGGAGTAGAAGAAGATGGCCAAATGTTTAATCAAAAATATCATCTTAGATCAATAGTTTGGTGTGCGATTTTGTCCAAAGACAGCGATTCTTTTGGTGAAGGTCAACCAGGATCATATTCTTTGCCACCAGAAGTTGCACATTTAATCATTGACCAAGGTATGGAATTGGGGCATGCTGATGATCGGATTTTTAATCGAGTGAATTCTAAACAAGGAGATGGTAGTGTGGGAATTCTTACCCATGGTGTTTTAAATAGAGGACCGTATTATGTTCAAGCTGTTTTACTTGCACTTATTCCATTTAAAAACCCAGATCTTTATCCATAAAATTGATATAATCAAGACGTTATGACTGATTTTAATAAATTATTGACTCCCAAAACTCCCGACGGAAATATCAATGTAGTTGTAGAGATTTCCAAGGGTTCAAATCTCAAAATTGAATACCGGAGAAAGACTTGCACTTTTGAATTGGACAGAGTCGAGCCAGATATTTTTGCCAAGCCAGCCAGTTATGGCTTTATTCCTGGCACGCTAGATGGTGATGGGGATGAATTGGATGTTTTGATTATTTGCGACACACCCCTTACAGCGGGAATTCATTTACAAGCCAAAGTTTTGGGGGTCCTGAGTTTTGAAGATGATTGGGAAGTGGACCACAAAATTATTGCTGTACCCGCTGACAACCGAGACAATCCCACTCTTGAGATCACAGAGAGATGGAAACAGAAAATTGAATTTCACTTTAGTCACTACGAAGATTTGAAAAAGCCCGGAACTACCAAAGTCCAAGGTTGGAGAGATATTGCCGAAGCTGAAAAAATAATTGAAGAATGTATAGAACGATATAAAAAACATTTCCCGCCATCAATCCCATGATCAAAATCATCAACATCGTGGCACTCCTGCTGGCTCCATTCCTGGTCTGATAATTCATATTGACAACCGTAGTCATTGATGTAAAGTAATCTTATGACTAAACAAAAACCTACTTTAAACCAAGCTGATATAGATTTATTAAAATTGTCTTTTGCATCCAAAGATGATTTGTCTAATCTCGAAGATAAAATTAGGCTTCTTCCAACCCGTGATGAATTTTTGACTAAAATGGCTGAAGTCATGAGAGAATTACAAAATATTCATCCCGACAACAAACACCAATTTGCTCTTGCTTCAAATAGATAAAGACGCTAATATTGAGTGAGTCCCGGATGGGGCGTTTTGTATGGAAGATAAAAATCTTGGTAAAATACAGCCCGTGGAGATAACCCACGAAATGCAGAAAAACTTTCTGGATTATGCCATGAGTGTCATTGTAGCCCGGGCATTACCTGATGTCCGTGACGGATTAAAGCCGGTCCATAGGCGCATTTTGTTTGCCATGCATGACATGGGTCTGCGGGCTTCAGGAAAACACCGTAAATCGGCCACAGTGGTGGGAGAAGTCTTAGGTAAATACCATCCCCATGGTGATGTTTCAGTATACGATGCTATGGTGCGTTTGGCCCAAGAATTTTCCATACGATATCCACTTGTGGATGGTCAGGGTAACTTTGGCTCCGTCGACGGTGATTCTCCGGCTCACATGCGTTATACCGAGGTCAAGATGAGTGCTATTTCTGAAGAAATGTTACTTGATATTGAAAAGGAAACTGTCGATACCACGCCAAATTTTGATAACACGATTCAAGAACCGGTCTTCCTACCTGCAAGGCTTCCAAACTTACTGCTCATGGGATCCGAGGGGATTGCTGTCGGTATGGCTACCAAAATTCCTCCACACAATTTGGGAGAGGTTGTCGATGCCATCAATCTCCTGATCGACAATCCAGAATCCACGGTGGAAGATCTGATGCAATTTGTTAAAGGGCCAGATTTCCCTACATATGGCAATATTTATGATGCCCGGGCGATTATTGAAGTCTATAATACTGGCCGGGGGCGGATTATTATGCGGGGCAAAGCCGAAATTGAAGAAAGCAAAAACGGCCGTCAACAAATTATTATTACCGAGTTGCCCTACCAAGTAAACAAGGCCGAATTGGTCGTCCGGATTGCCGATCTTTATCACGAGAAGAAATTAGAGGGAATATCTGATTTACGTGATGAATCAGATAGAGACGGAATTAGAGTGGTGGTAGAACTAAAGCGGGATGCCAAACCAAAATCGGTTCTCAATAATCTATTCAAACATACTGCCCTCCAGACATCTTTCCCTTGTAATTTTGTAGCACTCGTAGACAATACTCCTCAGACCTTAAACTTGAAGCAGATATTGCAAGAATATATTAAACACCGCCAATTGGTGATCACCAGAAGAACCCAATATGATCTCAAAATTGCCAAGGCACGTGCCCATATTTTGGAAGGCTTGAAAATTGCTCTCGATCACCTGGACGCAGTTATCAAGACTATCCGCGAGTCCAGCGATTCCGACGAAGCCAAAAAGAATTTGATGGACAGGTTTGCATTATCCGAACTCCAAGCTATAGCCATTTTGGATATGCAGTTACGAAGGTTCGCGGCCCTCGAAAGAAAGAAGATCGAAGATGAATACAAAACCATTATGGAATTGATTGGTTTTTTGGAAGATCTTTTGACTCACCCAGCCAAGATTCTCAAAATAATCAAAGAAGAAATTACCAAGCTCAAAGAAAAATATGATGATGGCAGAAGGACCAAAGTCTACAAAATGCCGGTTGGTGAATTTTCCGAAGAAGACCTGATTGCTTCCGAAGACACTGTTATTACGGTAACCTCTACGGGTTATATCAAGCGCCAATCTCCAGCTGCATTTCGCGCCCAGCAAAGAGGTGGCAAAGGAGTGACGGGCATGACTACCAAAGACGAAGATGAAATTTCCCATATTGTTACCGCCAATACCCACGACGATATATATATCTTTACCAACAAAGGCCGGGTCTTTAAAACCAAGGCATATGAGTTACCGGAAGGTAGCCGTCAAGCCAAGGGGCAGGCAATGGTCAATATTATTAATATCGAACAAGACGAAAGAATGCAGGCGGTCTTGCCACAAGGCAAAGATAACGGCGCAAAGTTCCTGTTGATGGTTACCGAAAGGGGCACTGTTAAAAAGACTAAGATTTCCGAATTTGAAAATATCAGAACATCCGGAAAAATTTCTATTAAGCTTGAGAAAACCGATAGTCTGAAATGGGTCCGTCCGACCAATGGCGACGACAATGTCCTTTTGGTCTCGCATGAAGGTAAATCAATAAAGTTTAAAGAAGGTGATGTCCGTACAACCGCCCGTGATACCATGGGAGTCCGCGGGATTGATCTGAAACAAAATGATTATGTGGTAGGCATGGAAGTGACCCCGACCAAGACAGACAAGGAAATATTAATTGTCACCCAACTTGGCCTTGGTAAAAGAACCGGGGTAGGAGAGTGGCCATTGCAAAAACGAGGGGGGCAAGGGGTCAAAGCTGCCCAAATTACGGCTAAGACTGGAAAAATTATCAGCTGTATTGCGGTGGACAAATCAATTGGTCAAATAATTATTACATCAAAGTCAGCCCAAGTAATTAGAACGGAACTCAAAAATGTTCCTCATTTGGGACGGGCAACTCAGGGAGTAATTCTGATGAGATTTTCAGAAAAAGAGGATAGTGTTGCTGCTGTTGCGGTTTTGGAGAAAGAGGATGACGCAAAAAACTAACATTCTAGACAACTATACTTTAACGACAAGTAATAGTGACTTGAGATTAATCACGATTCCTGACTTTGAATCTTCGTATGTATATATAAATTTAATTGGAAGGGTAGGGAGGCGAGCTGAAAATAATAACGAGGTAGGAGCTGCTCACTTTCTTGAACACTTATTCTTTGATGGTACAACCTCCAGATCCTCTGCTTATGAAATTAATAAATTCATAGAAGGAGTTGGAGGGATTAAAAATGGGATTACATCGACTGAAATTGTTGAGTATTTTGCAAAAGTTCTTCCTGAGTATGGTGAGTTAGGATTTGAATATTTATCAGACATTTTTTTGAACTCATTACTAAGAAATGAAGATATTGAGAAGGAAAAGAAAGTTATTAGGCAAGAATCTCTAATGAAGAGAGATGATCCAGATGCACTTTTGTATAGAACAAGGCTTTCGAATATGTATCCCAAACAAACGATTGGAAGAACTATTTTTGATGAAGAATTAAATCTGAAAAATATTGATCGAGAAACTTTGATTAGCTATAAAGATAGGGTATACAACAACGAGAACTTTGTTATATGTGTTTCAGGAAATATATCAAATGAAATTGCAACTGACCTTACAAATAAATACTTTTCTAAGTTTCCCAAAGGAAGGAAGTCTATTTTTGATGTCCCAAGTTTCTCCAATGAAAGAAAAATCATTCATACTCAAAAAAATCTCAAACAAGCAAAGCTGTCCATAGCATTTGAAGGATGTGAATCACACACCAAAGAATTTGTTTTACTAAGATTGTTGAACATAATCTTAGGATCTGGCTTTTCTTCAAGACTATACGAAAGACTAAGAAGTAAACTTCATTTAGTTTATTCAATTAATTGTTCCAGAGAATCTTTCTCAGATACTGGATTCACACACATAACAACATTCTTAGATCAAGATAAAATTTCACAAACAATTAATGAAATAAAAAGCGAGACTGAAATCTTCTTGAAGCACGGAATAAACGACGACGAGCTATTAAGAGCGAAAAACATATGTCTATCAAACATATTATTTAACATGGATACGGCATCTAGAAGAGCATATTATTATGGAGAACAAATTGTCCTAGATAGACCAATGCTCAACTTGTCAGATCATATTAATCTAGTTAAAAATGCCACAAAAGAAGATATTCAAAACATAGCTCATAAAGTATTTACACAGAAACCAATAATTAATATCATTAGCAGTGCTGATCCAAAAATTAGCTGGAGCTAAACTTTTTAGTCGCAAAATACCTTGGAGAAAGAAAATGACAAATGATGATTATCAGAGGCTTCTGGAAATAAATAATGATCCGGAAGTTAAAAAAGAAATGCCGGGGCATTATAAAGATGTGGCTGAAGTCTGCCAATGGATCAATGACAATAATGTGTATGCAATTCGCGATAATAATAATCAAGTCGTAGGTTTTGTTCAGCTTTATGAATTAAATAAAAGTTTAAAAAAAAGATTAAACAATGTAGAGGCTTTAGAAATCAGCTTTGCTCTGCCGTCTAAATTTAGGACTCAAGCGGGAATGGTTTCAAATGCAGTCCGCCAGGTTTGTGCACAAAATCCCAATACTAAAATAGTCGGTTTTGCTCATCCGGATAATTTTAAATCAATTAGGGTATTAGAAAGATGCGGGTTTGTCTATAGTGGAAAAGTCAAATACCACGGTAATGACAAGTTTGATAATTTGGTGTATACTAAGAAGGTATGAAATTTTTAATTGGTGTTTTGCTATTTTGGCTCGGAGCATTTGCGTATTCCAGATTTTCTTCCGGATTCCCGATAGCTTCGACTATTACTCAGAAAACTGACTTGTTTAGCGTGACCGGGGAGGGGAAAGTTACGGTAGTGCCGGATACCGGAATCGTCGATGTGGGAATTATTTCCCAAAAACCGACAGTCAAAGCCGCTCAAACAGAGGTTAATACGGTAATCAACAAAATTTCTGAAAATCTAAAAGGTTTGGGCATTAAAGAGAAAGATATAAAAACAACTAATTATTCCGTCAACCCTCAATATGATTATACTTCCCCGCAAAATAAAATCGTGGCTTACTCAGTAAATACAAGCCTGTTAATCACGATACGCGAACTGGACAAAATAAATGACGTAATAGACATTGCTACTAAAAATGGTGCCAATACCGTTGGTGATGTGCAGTTGATAGTAGAAAATTCAAAACGAAAAGAACTCGAAAATGATGCCAGAAATTTAGCGATCAAAGAAGCCAAAGCCAAAGCCGAAAGCTTATCAAAGATGTCTGGCATGACTCTGGGAAAGATTGTCAATATTCAGGAGGGTAGCAATAGAATATATCCTCAACCAATGATGCTTAAAGTAGAAAATTCAAACACACAAATCCAACCGGGTTCCACAGATATCATTTCCAATATCACTTTATTTTATGAGACCCGCTGAGCCAGCATAAATTGGCGCTCGCGCATCCGGTCCGGCAACCTCTTAAAGTGTCGCTTATAACAAATTGCGACCAGGGTCTCGATCATTTGTGGATATGACCAACCCAGAGCCTTGGCCGACCGCCAACATTCACTTTCGTCATTATAACCTAGATGGGGATTTACATTCATATCGATGATATGGGGATTATTTTTATTATCTAGCCGGACATCAAATCGTACTATATCCACACAACCTAACTTTTTATAAGCTGATTTTAATACCACATCGATTTTTGTCATTATTTCTTTTGATAATACAACGGGGCAAACAAGAGGCGAATCCCAATATTCCCAGGTGTTGTTGTTCCACTTGGCATTGTATGTCAAAACTTCCCAGTTGTCTGCAAACTCACCGCGAAAATTTACTTGGACATATGGTAAAGGAATAGCATGATTTTTGTTTCCGATTATCGTTACATGTAATTCATATCCTTCAAGAAACTCTTCTACCAATATTTCCCCACCATATTTCTTAAATAAATGTTTAACTTGACTTATCATCTCTTTGTGATCAATTACAACAGAATCTTGACTAATTCCCGCACTAGCATGCTCACCGGACAATTTAACTATCAATGGAAAACTCAATCCCCGTATGTTAGAAGCGTTGCCATGTTTTCTAATCACCCGAAAGGGAGGAGTCGGCAGGCCGTTGGAAAGTAATCGTCTTTTCATTTTTATTTTAGATAATGAATATCGATTTGATCGAAGGTTAAACCCCAATTGGGCGCGATGCAAAAGTTCTAAATTCCGTCCCACCTTTGTCCATAATCTCCAATTGGTATTTTCATCCTCTATCCAATTGATCACCACATCCCCAGGTACTCTCAAAGCTTTTTTCCAATTACGCGCGGTTGTCTCAAACACGCGTATCTTATGACCGCGCGATATTAATGCATCTCTCAACTGCATTGCTACCTCTACTGTATCAGAATCGTATGTAGTATAAAGTATGGCCACACTTATCGGATAGGACATTAATAGGGGAGTCATGATTTTATTGATTCATTTACAATAAATGTCAAAAATTCACAAAAGCTTTTAAATCCCGCTTGTTGGGCTGCATAGGCCAAACCATTACCCTCATCCCAATCCAAACCCGGATTGTGGTTTATTTCCAAAACATAACCTTGGGTTTGATCCGAATTTATCCGCATATCAATCCGGCTATAACCCCGTCCTTCCATTTCGATAAAACTTTTTTCCGAAAGTTGCATTATTTGATTTTGTAGATCCATTGAATATCCGGACATGTCGTACCAATCATCTCCTGCCATATCTACTTCCCAATGGTTTTCTATAGATTTTTCTTCATACGACAACATCGGCCAATAACCGGGAGCTTGTTTATATTTAACCACACAAGGTGGTAAAATCCAAACCTTGTGATCACGGTCTAATACGGTGACTTGAACTTCGTCACCACCGATAAATTCTTCTGCCAACACCGGCATGTTATATTTTGCCCGCAAATCAATAACCTTGGCTTTTAGATCATTATCATTAGTTACGACATTGCCTTGGCTTAAGGCCACACTGCAATGTTCATGCGCCAGTTTGACAATTACCGGAAATTGCAATATATTTTTTATCTTTTTACCGGAATATATTTGAAACTTAGGAGTAGATATTCCGACTTCTATAAATTTTTCTTTCATCAACACTTTATTATTTGTCAATTCATAAGCATCTTTTCCACAACCGGAGTAGGGGATATGCAATTCATCGAGTCTTCCAATGGCATCTACCCCATATTTGTAATTAATCCCCGACCATTCAATCATATTAAACACGAAATCGGCGTCAACTATTTTAAAACTAGATACCTGATTTTTATCAATACCCAATAACTTTGCTTTATATATTGGATTTTCATTTAAGGCCTTGCATACTAATTCGGCAGATATTTTGGTATCCTGTTCTTCGTATGCATCTGATGTGGGATTATTGTATAAAACCGTAATGTTCATTGTGATATTTATTGATTACAAAAGTATCATCAATGTATCACAAAATGTCAATGATTTTTATGGGCTGTACATAGCCAATAATCAATTACTTTTGTATCTAACATAATAAATGCTATAATTTTCTTATGAAAAATAATTCAGTGCAAAAACTGGAAAAGAAAATATTGGAAGAAGTGGAGAATATTGGGAAGATGGAAGAAGAAATCAAAAAATCTGAAGATAATATATCTCAGAATATGAAACAAAGCTTTAAAGCCATGTCCAAAGGTGGAATTAATATTAAAGAAGCGTCTCTGATTAAAAAATCTATTTTACGAAAAATTTCTAAACATAAATTCCTGTTTACCATTATCTTTACCTTGGGAATAGTTCTGGTATGGCGTGGACTTTGGAACTTTACCGAGTCAATTCCTTTTTTAAAGAATTCTGTTGTCTCACTTCTGGTTGGTTTTTCTATCCTCTGGCTCATCGAAAAATACACCGAACTCTAGTTCTTTTCTTTAAAATATTTGCATTGTCCACAAATCCCTGTTAACTCCTCAACTACTTCAGGATCGTCGGGTTTACCCATTTCATACAATATGGCTACTGGAATATATTTACCATCTTCAAGAAATCCGCTCAATGTAGTAGCCGTTTTTACTACTTGTGAACATATACAACCAAATCTCTCAACAATTCCCTCTTCATGTAGTAAATATGCATATTCATCTCCAGAACTAATTCGTACGGATCTTTCACAGCTTGACCAACTCTTTACCATATCAGTATTCCTCCACAAATCTTTTTCTGTCTATATAAACAAGTGTTTTACCATTAATAACTTCATCCATTTCGTCAAAAGTGCTAAAGGTATTTTTTAGAGCTTTAAATTCTTTCTCGCTCATCCAGATATTTTCTCCTTCCAGAACTTTAGCCTTTAACTCTCCTATTGTATTATCAATTCTGAAAACCCAAAGGTATTTATCTTCCAGAAGTCTCCCGTCTTTATGAAAGTGGTGATAATGTACGATACCCTTAAGCGTAAAATCTCCCGATAGTCCGGTTTCCTCCAGAAATTCTCTTTTAGCACATTCCAGAGGGGTCTCTCCCCAGCGGACTTTGCCACTATGTGATCCATACCACCCATAAAATGGTTCTTTCAATCTTCTGTGCACTAAATATTCTTGAACACTTCTGTTTGTTCTCACCGCGTGTAGTGCGATAGCGACTTTCGCTTGTTTTTCCAATTTTAGTGAATCGGTATCCATTCTGTTGGCAAATTCTTTTCCGTCAATCGTTAGAAAATACTTTCCATTATCCTTTCTGATCAGTCCTTCTTTTATTAAATGATTTATATGAAATGTAAAGTGATCGCTGGTCACATCGGTCTTGTTTAAATCACTAAATCTAGCCCCAGGCTTAAATAATAGTTCCCGTAATATTGATATTTGATAATCGTGGATCTTTATCTCCATATCCCGCATTATTGCCCAAATATTATTCGATGTCTAGTAAAGCCCGCTTTACTAAACATTTAGTTTAAGTGAGATGAATCATTTACCAAAACATTTACAAAAGTACCATTAGAATATTCAAATAACGTGATTGATGCATTGTCTGGATCGTATTTAAAACTTTCTTCTTTCGGCATGTTTAATAAATATGGCATGAGTGCCCTTATGGCTCCTCCATGAGTTACAATTACAACCGTTTGATCTTTATTTTGATCCAAAACTTTATCCACAGTCTTTATTAATCGTTTCTCAAATTGCATCCAAGATTCACCACCAGGGGGAACATAATTATATCTTTCATTTATACTCATCGGGTCTAAAACCGTTTTGATTTCAGACCAGGGTTTACCTGTAAACTTACCCCAGTTTCTTTCATGCATGTCATTAATCTTTACCCTTTTAATATTAAGTTTCTGAGAAATTATCTCTGCGCTTTTAATAGCTCTTGGTTCCGTTGAAGAATATATTTTAGTGGGGGACATCACTCTTATTCTGTCTGTAGTTAACTCTATTTGTTTCTTGCCTGTTTCATTTAATGTTTCTGAATCATTATAATCATGCAAAATACCCTTTACGTTTTTAGAGGTTTCGCCGTGTCTAATAAAAACTAGTTTTGTCATTAATTTAATTATAACAATTCGTAATAGAGTGGGGGATTGGTCCCCTATTTTACCGGGTGGAATTTGTGGTGGGTTTCTTCGGCGAACTTATCCGAAGCATGGACATAGCGGGTGGTGGTATCCAGAGATTCATGGCCCAAAAGAATTTGAATGGCAGCCGGATTAGCCCCAGATTCGGCCAAATATGTGGCAAAACCATGCCGTAAAGAATGCGCCGAAGTAGGAACAATTATCCGCAGTTTCTCCTTGTATTCCTTTATCTTCATCTGTAAATAATTTGGAGAAACTCTGTTGGTATTCTTTCCGGCATTGGCACCTCTTAAAGACACAAACATAGCCGGGCAAGCGTCATGACGCCCCGCCAAATATGCTTCGGTTATTTTGGCGGCTCTGTCAGTCAGATAGACAAATCTTTCTTTGCGGCCTTTACCGCGGATAAACAATTTGCCAGTCCCGTCCAGTTGATCACGGTTTAAACTAATCAGCTCTGAAATACGCATCCCGGTGGCCAGCAAAACTTCCAGCATGCAACGGTTTCGAAGACCGACCAAAGAATTTTTTTCAAACTTTTCCGGAAACTCCACTAGTCGGACCAAATCCGTCAGCTCTGCCACTTGACCATGTTTTTTGTCGGTCTTGACAAGTTTTATTACATCCGGCGGCAATGGTACCGGCAAGTCCATGTCTATCAAATACTTGATATAGCTTCGCAGAGATGACAAGTTCCTGTTTATTGAGCGTGATTCGAGGCGCCGGGGCGCTGTAGTGCCTGTAAACGGCTGTTTGCGGTCCCTGCTTGTTAGATAGGCCTTATATTGATTGATATTCTGCTTAGACAGCTTTCCAAAGACCAATTTCTCATCATCCAGATAATTTTGCAGTTGTTTTAAATCCTGCTCATAATTATAGATTGTTTCCGGGCTATAGCCTTGGGTTTTTATATAAAGCAAGAAGTCGTCTATGGCTGGAAGATCAATGGCACGGCTCATATATATTCGGTGTATATTTGGAATTGGGTTATTTGCATATTGGAAATTAAATGGGTGAGTGATAACAATTTATAAAAAACCAATATCCGTTTTCAAAAACATCAATCATATTTATATTAATACAAACATAGAGACCTCTCCATATTGTATTACTGAGCATTAGGGTAATTATACTCAGTTATTGATGGCTTGTCAATAGGTACCCACAAGCGCTAGAGAAGCAAGCACTCCCGTCTTATCTCCTAGTGTCACTATCTCAAATCTCTATCACTATCAAATTTCTCTATCTCTATCTCCAATCTCTATCCCATAGTTATCCACCGACTAGTATCAAACTATATCATTGTCCTATAGTATCGTGAAAACTCTCCCCTCCCCTTGTGAAAATCTTAACTTTTTTTATCTAAAGCATCAAATATATATCCTGCGTGAGTATTTCTATTTTTTATATCTTGAATTTTCGGTAATGGAGAGGTTTCTGAATGGAATATTTGTGTCTCTGGCATGGGTGGACTAATTTTAGGAACCCATTGAAAATCCTTCCTTATTAATCCCTGTACAGCCACCCATGATCCATCCTTTTTTTTGGATCCTGGTGGAGCTTTTCCTGGTGAATTTAAACCCCACTGGTGCCAAGTCCCATCAGATTTTCTTTCCATTTACATTAAACTGGTAACTAACACCGTAACCAAAATAACTCCCCCCACTACCACATACTCCCAGACAGTTTTGGAAAATAATCTTTGGGAAAAGTGATGTTGGGAAAGACCCAAGAAACAGTATAGCATACTGGTCAGAAACAGTGAAGCGGAAGCAATACTTAGCGGCCAGAATGAAATTGCTACACTAAGTATAGCCATTAAAAGCCCAATGACAAGGGCATAAAGTACTATTTTAGGGTCAAGTTTTTCGCCGACCTCTACTGTCCACAGACTAGGCAGAGTCAGAAGAGAACTGACCAGAAAAACCAAACCCGCCGTCCCCATAAACGGGAACCGGAACGAGACCACAGTATCCAAAAGCAGAAAACCCGTAAACAGCGTCATCACAAAGCCCACGGTTTGGGCCGCTCTCAAAAGGGCTATTGTGCGAATAGCGGCGGCTGAAAATATATTTCCAGATAATAGAAGTGCATACTGCCCTATGGCAAAAATTACCGCAATTAAAACTCTAGCCCACCAAACACCGGGGAGTAAAATAAAAAACCAACCCGTGCCCCAGGTAAACAATACTTGAGGAAGGAGCACCGTCAGCCACTCTGCTCCACCCAATCCCTCGCTTAGCGACCAAGCGGATAAGAGATATGCAATGCCACCCAACAATAAAATCAACAAATACCGCCATTCTAGAGGCGCCATCTGAGCTGCCATCACTCCCACAGTACTTAAGACAGACGTTAAAATAAATTTCTGGCGTTTACGCATAATTTGTCCATATTTGGGTAACATCATCCAAATCGGTTAATTTTTCCAGTACAGCTTCTACCTTGGCACGTGTCGCAGTGTCCTTGACCACTAATTCAAAGTTTGGTTTCATATCCACGGAAAACAAATATGCCACGGATCCTTTGCTGCCCAAACTACCCCCTCCTTTTTCTAATACTCCCCGTACTTGTTGCGCCGTGCGTAATTTATTGTCTGTTATAGTGGCGATCATCACCGCCACTCCACCGGGAGCAAAACCCTCAAACATAAATTCTTCCAATCCGTCAACGCCTGTCACCGCCGCGCGGTCTATTGCCCGCTGGATGTTATCTTTGGGCATATTGATGGCCCGGGCTTTTTCAATAATCAAGCGTAATTTATAATCCTCTCTTTGCCGGGCGGCAATAGTAATCGCGTGAGCAAACTTGGTAAAAGCCACTCCCCTCTTGCTATCATTTACTTCTTTGTCTCTATGAATTGTGGCCCATTTAGAGTGTCCACTCATAATCTATATTATATGATATACTTTCTTGAAAAGTTATGGATAATTCACAAATTACCCGCGAAGCTATCAACTCCGCCTTAAAGGGTGACTGGAAGGCGGCAATAAAGCAAAATTTAGCCATTATCAAGTCTTCTCCACATGATGTGGAGGCATTAAACCGTTTGGCCCGTGCCTATTTTCAAGTGGGCTTAAAGACCAAATCTTCACAAATCTACCAAAAAGTCTTACGTTTGGACAAATTTAATTCCATAGCTACAAAAAATCTGACACTGGTAAAAACATCCAAAATCGAACGGGGAATCCGCTCCCCCCTAAATCAAGTTACCCCAATGTTTTTAGAAGAACCGGGTATTACCAAGACACTGCTTTTGGTCCGGCCATCAGAACCAAAGATATTATCCCGGATGCATCCCGGAGACAGTGTCAAAATAGCTCCCAGACAGCATTGTATCGCCATCACCAGCAGTAGTGGAGTAAATTTGGGCCGGTTGCCCGATGATCTGGCTGCCAGATTGCAGCTTTTTATTAAAGCCGGAAGTACCTATACAGCCTGGATAAAATCCGTCGAAACCAATAATTTAAAAATATTTATCCGCGAAGCAAACCGAGGCCAAAAATACAAAGACACCCCCCCTTTTCCCATGACGGAAAAACTGACCTATGCTGCCTTTACACCCCCAGAGCTCGTCCATCTGGAAAAGCCGGATGTGTCGGCGACAGAAGAGCAAGATCAGCGGGTTTTACGAAATGGTGAGGAAGAAGAACAAGAATTAGCTTCCGAATAATTTGATTGCCCAGTCTTGTCCCAGCTCCAGTTTGATATTTAATCCCGGGGATTCATTTATGATTTTCTCGCACTTAAATAAGTTTTGCAAAATAAGAAAACCCGGCAATTTCTGGACCTGAGAAGAAAAGGTCAGCCGGCAACGTTTTAAATTATCCCCGGATGTAGACAGGGTCTGCACTTTAATTCCCATAGTTTCCAGAGATCTTGTTACCCGGCTCCCTAGACCTGATTGGAAGGTAGTATTCACAATTGAGACATTCAGATTTTGACGGATTAGGTTTGCGCTCGAAAACCAATCCGGACTTTGTAAATACCAATGGGGTGACAGTTTATAAATTTCCAGACCATCTGAGGTTTTTTCCAGCGTAATTAGTCCCGTCTCTGTCAGATCAATATTTTTTTCGGGAATTGATTTTTTGAGTGTTTGCACCCGCCACCAGTCCCAAAGTGTCAAATCAGACCGGGATCGTAAATCCACTATTCCAAAATGCCATCTAAGAGATTCCAAGACCCAATCCTCTGTACCTGCTTTGGCAATTTTTCCCAAGAGCCATATTCCCCGTCCGTCTACCGATTCCACCTCGAGATTTTGGGGTAAATTGATAAACACCGCTTCTTTGGTAACAGGATCAATACTCCGCAACTGAATTGGATTGCTCAAATCAAAATAAGTCAAACGTGATTCATCCTTCCAAATTCGCTTTTTGTAACTTACTCCAAAGAATACCAAACTTAGTACAAATGATAAAATGACAAATGACCAAATAAGTTTATAGACTTTTGGCATGGGCAAGACCTCGCTTGATGATATAACTTCGGTTTATTCCCCGGTCCTCAAAGAGGGTCGCCAGATACTCTCCCCCGATACTATGAGGAACGAGTATAAAATCCGCTCCTTTATTGTATAATATTTTTGCCTCAGAATCGTTGTTTGACACCAATATTAAAATTGGTTTTACCTTAAGATTCTGCACAAATTCCAACAGTAAATTATTGTCATTAATATCAGATACTGTTGATATTATTAATCGGGATTTTTCCAGCTCTAGTTCCCGATATAATTCCATATCCGAGATATCTCCATAAACACTCTTCGTTTCTGAATTCAGTGTCAGTTCGTGCAATACTTGAGGGTCAAAATCCACCACAGTAACACTGACCCCCATTTTATTAAATATAGGCAAGATCACTTTACCAATTCTATTATGCCCGATGAGATAGACATCGCTTCGAGAAGATTTGATTTTATCCAGATTCGCAATCTTGCTCTTATGCTCATAATAAGGCAAATATTTTCCGATCAGATGATAAAGCTTTTCAGCATAAATAATTAGATAAGTGGAAACAAGCATGGTGATAAGTCCGACCAAGGCGGTAACAGACAATGTTTTTTCATCCACATGACCTACCTTGTAAGCCATATTGACGATAATAAAAGAAAATTCTGATATTTGCGCCACCGTCAGTCCACACAAAAAGGCTACCCGCTTTTTGAAGCCCAATAGACCAAGCAGAATCATCAAGATGATGGGGTTGCCAATGAGAACAAAAGTAGAAAAAATCAGCGACGGGCCCAATATTTCACCAAAGTTGGCGACTTGTATATTTGAGCCCAAAAAGACAAAGAACAAAGTTACAAAAAAGTCACGCAAGGGTTTTACCTTGGATATGATTTGCTTATTTTCAGAAACCGAAGCCAGAGCAATTCCGGCCAAAAAACCTCCCAGTTCGGGACTAAAGCCAATCAGGGGTGAACCCACCAAGGCCGCCACAGCCAGACACCAGCCCACCGAGACAATAAATAATAATTCCGATGACTGACTGACAAAATCCAATATTTTGGGCATAATTTTTTCAGAAAGCCAAGCCGCCAAAACGACTAAGGTCAAGCCCTTGATGGCAATTTGTGATATTCCCCATATTCCAATTCCATTTGAGCCAGACAGCCCGGCCAAAAACACCAATATGCCGATAGCCACAAAATCTTGGACTAACAAAAAACCGACCGATATTCTTCCATACAGACTCTGAAGATCATTCTTTGTTGATAATAGGTTGACGACAATAACTGTGCTACTAAAGGCTAAAGCCAAAGACAGATACAACGAAGCAATTGTCGAAAAACCCATCAAGATGCTGATAACATAGCCAATTCCAGCAGTAAAAACTATCTGGCCAATACCGGTAATTAATGCCGTCTTGCCTAGTCTGGATAATTCTTTAACTGGTAATTCAAGACCTACTAAAAATAGTAAAAGGGTGACTCCCACCTGACCCAGTATCCCAATAAACTCCTGGGTTTCGAAATTTCTGCTAAATCCCATGGCAGTCAACAAAATACCGGCGAATATATATCCGATGATCGCAGGCTGTTTTAACAACTTCGCAATTATTCCACCAAGAGCAGCCAGACCCATGACTATAGCAAGACTGATAAATACAGACATCTTGACTTATGAATTATAATATGTTTAAATAACTTCAATCTCGCCCCCGATGAAAGTCGGGGGTCATTTTTTTAACAAATTTAACTTAATGATCGAAATTTTATAAATTCCTCTTTTTAGTAGCCACACCTCGCGTCCCAAATGACCATACATATATACTACTATAACCTGTTTTCCCCTTTTTATTAGTCTTTCGTACAATGTGTAATAATCACCATCTCCACTGAAAAACACAAAAGTTTTGTAATCATCTAATCTTTCAAAACAATCCAATCCAATCTCTAAGTCAAAATCACATTTTCTTTTTATACCGGCTGGCGTTTTTACATATTTAACCGGCTTTGTTACTACCTCATATCCAATTCTCTCCACTTCTTTTAGAAAATCTTTTGATTTATCGTTTTTGTCTTCACCGTAGTAAAATCTGATCCCATTTATATCTTTATATTCTTTTAAATATGCATACAGTTTTTTAATATCTATTTCTGATTTTAATGATTTTGTCCAACCATATACGTTTCCCCAGTCTATAAATACGCAAGATTCCCCCACTAATTTAAATCTAAAGGCAGATTCCATATAACAAGTGTAGCAGAAATATACCATAAAATGTCAAATTAAGCCTATAGCTTGACAAGAAGAAGAAGAAGAAGTAAAATGCCCCCAAATGACAGAGCCATTCAAAAAAACATTAGAAGAGGTCTCGGGATCCCAAGCAGTTGGTAATAGGATTTATAATACTATAGTTTCAGGAGCGGTTGCTTCAGGAATGCACGATTTAGAAGATGGGTGGATTTTTTCGCAGTCAGTTGTAAATTTACTAAATATATACACTAGCTTCGGTAATGCCGAACAATTAATCGATAGGTTTACGTCAAACACCAAAAGACCCTACGGTCTAGGGAAAACAGGAATTAAATATGTAGTGGAATCTCTCAAAAGACTTCAAGAGGCTGAATAATTCCGCTTAAAATATCACAAATAGCTTTCAGGTCATCTGGTAATGGAGATATATATAATTTAGTCTCTAATGTTTTAGGGTGTAAGAATTCAAGGGATTTGGCGTGCAAGAATAATCTGGGGCAGAATTTGAGATCGTCTTTCAGGCTTTTTTGCCATCCGTAAATCGGATCAGAGACAATCGGGTGATGCAAATGTTGCATGTGAACTCGCAATTGATGTGTCCTCCCTGTATGTGGTGAAAGTTCCAATAAACTGAGTACTTCTTTCTGAGCACTGAGCACTTGTAGGACTTTCCACTCTGTTATTGCGGTTCTACTCGGATTATCCGATACATAAAACTTTTTGCGGTCTTTTGGGTGTCTGTCTATTGGTGCAGAAATAATTCCAGTGGCTTGTGACATTTTTCCGTGTACCAGAGCTAAATAAGTTTTTTTGGTAGTGCGCTCTAAGAATTGTAATTTTAACTTTTCATAAGCTTCTTCGGTCTTGGCCAGCACTATCACCCCGCTAGTATCTTTATCCAGGCGGTGCACCACTCCCCCCTTTTGTAAAAATTCACTGGTACCTTCCGGAATATTATATTTTTTGCTAAACCATGTTTGGATTGTTTCAGATTTAACCGATTCAGCGTTGTTGACTATTACTCCGTAAGGCTTATCAATAACGCAAATACTTTCATCCTCGTGTATTATAATATTGTCATTCATAGGCATACGATGGGCATACAATCGTCATTCATTGTTCGAATTTAGAAAAATATTTTAGGATAGTTTTTAAATCCCTATCAAAAAATTCCTTGGAATTTGGATGTGTTCGAATATCTATTGATTGGGGGAAATCAATAATATAAGGATTATTCTTCCACCAAAGGATATTGTATTCGGAAAGATCAGCGTGCACAATACCAAGATTCCAAAAGAGATTTATATTTTTAAGTATCAAATCCAGAGCTTTTTTCGCCTCAATGTTACTTAAATGAATATCGCATAGACGTGGTGCCACAGTATATTCATCACCTAATAATTCCATAAAGATCGCATTTTCAACTTGTAAAATCGGTTTTGGAATCATAGCTCTATTATCAAATAGTTTTTCCAGCATAAAAAATTCTCTTTTAACCCAATTTCTATGCTTCAATTTCTTTGCGAATTTATTATTCTTTGTAATAGCCTTTCTTTCTGAAGGTCTTTTGTAGTACTTTCCAAATAAATAGGCTCCTGTATTTTTGAAATTAATCTCATCAGGATCTTTGTATAATTTCATCGCAACTAATTGTCCATCAAGTATCACCCTGTAAACCGTTGCCTCCTTCCCTGATTTTACGTTCGAGAGTATCTCAATTTTATGACCAAGCTTATTTCCTTGTTCAATAACATGATCAAGACCATCGTGTGCCAACCGTATGCCCATCGCATGACTATCGTATGACCTAATTGCCATTTTCATTGTTTTCCTATTGAGTTAATAAAGTTATTTAACTTTACAGTCAAATTGTTGAGTTTTGCAAAAAGCTCATTCTTTTCAATTTCGGTTATGTATCCCATTCTAAATGATACCTCTAAAAAGTGTTTGACTTCAAATAGTGAACCTCGAGAATGATAAAAGAAAACTAATTTGTCTTTAAAATAAAATCTGCCAAAACCTTCTGCTATATTTGCACCAATAGAAGTAACGGCTCTTTTTAACTGATCAGTAATACCATAGGTTTCTTCTCTTGGAAATTTCTTGGTTAATTTATACACATCAATTGCAACTTCAACCGAAATTTTATATATTTCAAGATCTTCGTATCTACTTACCATCGTATGACCATTGTATGCCAACTGTATGCCCATTGCATGACAATTTTATTTCTCCCTAAGTTTCTCACAAGCTATACAAACCGTACTCTCGGGCATAATCATTAGGCGGTCAGTATCGATAAATTTGCCACAGCGTTCGCATAGGCCATACTTACCGATTTTAATTCTGGACATGGCTTTTCTGATCTGGATAATACTCCGGTCCAAGGTTTGTTTTAGGGCTGACACCCGCATATGGCCAATTTGCTCGGCAGCATCGGTATCGACAGCAGCATTGTCATCCACCCGGCTCCGGTCTGCAAATGGATCTTCATTATCCAATTCGGCCTTACGTTTCTCTAGTCTACTCAGTTCAGTGTTCAAGTGCACTGAAACTGGCTCTAAGACTTCTTTGGGATATATTACTGACTTGTTTGTTTTTTTAATGGCCATACTAATTTTTGCCCTGATCGCAAGTAAATGATAACGATACTTGTCGTAAATAACAATACCCCAATCCATTGATCTAGCGTCAGGAGCCACAAGTATACTCCTGTCTTATCCCAAAAAGTAATGATTATCCGTGTCAAGCCCCAACCAGCCAGACCAGCCAAACCTACCAATCCAGGTTTGCCGCTTTTGTACCAGCTAAATTTACGATAATGACGCTTTAAAAGCATAATCCCAATATAAACTAATATAAGTGGCCATATTCCCAATATGGATGTAATCAAAAGTCCCTGAGGCACCAAGACATCCAACCATTCCCCCATATTCCATTTATATTTCCGGCACCACAAACCTAAAGTCAAAAGAACCGGAAACATTACACCCCATTCATGTAAAAATACCGCATAACCACAAATTAAGCCAACTATTCCCAACAGACTGATTAGGGTCAATATTTTTTCTTGATCATAGTCTTCTTTGAGGTTTTTCCAAGCCACATAGGCTGAAAACAAAAAACCCAAGGCCAAAATGATTGCGTTCTTGTAGGCCATGTTAAAATAATACCACAATGTTAGAACTTCCTCATGTCTTAATTGGGGCAGCGATTGCTACCACGGTTTCGAATCCCGTGGTTTCTCTATCTCTATCTCTTGTCTCTCACTTCGTGACTGACTATATCCCCCACTGGAATCCGCATATTAATACCGAAATCAAAAAATACGGCTCAATTACTAAACAATCGCTTTTGATTTTAGCCGCCGATTCAGGCAGTGCTTTAGTTTTGGGGTCTTCTATTGCCTTTCTCAAATCTGAGTCACTGTCACAATTCTTAATTATCATGGCCTGTTGCCTGATGGCAGTACTTCCAGACGTTCTGGAAATTCCTTATTATTTTTTCAAACAAAAAATTAAATGGATGGAAGATCTGATCACTTTTCAAAGATCACATCAGTGGAATGTCAAGCCTGTTTGGGGAATTCTGGCTCAAGTCATCGTATCGTTAGGAGCTCTCTTCGTCATATTTGTTTAATTTACAATTTTCAGTTTTCAATTTTCACTGAATTTTCAATGTTTCAATGATCATTGTTTGAAAATTGTGTAATTGTAAATTTATTGTAAATTGGAAATTGTAAATTGAAAATTATTTGACTCTCTCCGCATAACTCCCATCTCTCGTATCAACCAAAATCTTTTCTCCTTCATTTATAAATAGTGGTACTCGCACTGCCATCCCATTATCCAGCTTGGCTGATTTGTACATATTGGCGGCCGAGTTGCCTTTGATCCCTGGATCAGTTTCAACTATCGTAAATTCCATTTTGGGGGGTAATTCTATCCACAATGCCCGGTCTTCCCAAAATAATATATTTACCAATATGTTTTCTTTGAGATAGACACCATTTTCAGCTGCAACATCCGTAGATATTTCTGCTTGTTCATAAGACTTGGGGTCCATAAAAACAAAATTTTGACCATCTTTATAAAGATATTGCATTGGCCGTCTGGTTGTAATTGTTTCCTCGACTCTGGCTGAATTGATAAAACTCTTGTCGGTGGTTGCTCCGGTCAATAAATTCTTAGCTTTGATTTTGATAGTGGCTGATCCCCGGCCCATCTTGATATGCTCATATTTCAGGGTAATATACAGTTGCCCGTCCATCAAAAACGTCATACCGTTTCTTAGTTCCTGAACCGGTAGCATTGCCATAATAAAAAACATTTTACACTAAATATTAGTGTACTGTGTAGGGGCGGGGTTCTCCCGCCCATAATTTTAGGGGCGCGGGGACCGCGCCCCTACTTTATATATTGTGGCCGGTTTTCCGGAAACCAATATCTTGTAAACTTTCAATATTGTGAACACTGGGTGCACTAGCAGAATCTCTTCAAAATTTATAAATCTGCTCACCAATATTACCAGTAATCCGTTTTTATCAAGTGTCTTCTCGCAAACAGACAAAAATCGATTATATAAATTTTCAATATCTACTTTTTCATATATCCCCCACGGTGGATCTGTCACGATTTTGTTGACTTTACAATCAAATTTCTTAGAAACTTCTTCAAAATCCCCTTCTTTGATAATATCAGTTGAAATAATTTTCTTCGACGATCTAATCTTTGCCCGCATTTTGGCAATTGCTCCACTACCCGCAAACGGATCCCAAAATATATCGTTTTTATTTGGCTCAGATAAATGGCACATTATCCAGGATAATTGCGGACGTAATTCTCCCTTAGCTAAATTTTTATTACTATCACTCGGTGAAACGCGTAAGCCAAAATATCCAAATCCGTTGTCACGGACGAGGCCAAAGATTTCATCGTCTGGACTTGTTCTATCAATCCGGTATGCTTTGTCTAGAAATAGTTTTTCAATCTTTACCAATAGTTCACCGGGTATTCCTTTGGCAATATTTTTATCTGAGAATCTTATTCTGAAGGATCTTTTCCGATCACTTGAAATATTCTTTATTTTATCTTTCAGTGTATTGTCAAATAAAATGTTTTTTGCTAATTCTTCGACTGAACTGGCTTTATATTTTCCGAGTAGTAAATATATATTGTTAAACAGCTGCATTTTAAAATCCCCGGAGAATACTACAAAACCCTCATGGAGTTCAGTTAAGTGATTTAGTGAATCTTTCACTATTTCCCCAATACCGGGAATATATGTGGCAAAATATTGTCGGCTTTTCATAGTCTGATGAATTCAGTATAATACAAGTATCGCCGGGATGCTGAAATGGTAGACAGTTCAGTCTCAAAAACTGATGAGCCGAAACGCTCGTGTGGGTTCGAGTCCCTCTCCCGGCACCAAAATTAAACTTTTGATACATTAAAAAATGTAGCGGAACCTCATGAGATTAGTGTTGATGATTTGATATAATAAATTTATGAAAACAGTTGTCATGTGTGGCAGTCGCCGCTTTAAGCCAGAGATAAGAGAGTTTGCCAAGCGATTAAAAAAACTCGGTGTCGTTGTTTACGAACCTTATTTACACTCTGGACAAGACGAATGGGCAAAATTGTCTGATGATTATAAAAAATTTGTAGCACTTGGATTGACCCACGATCATTTTTATAAAATCCAAATGGCTGATGTCGTCTTCATATTTAACAAAGGTGGTTATGCTGGCAATAGTACAACTTTGGAAATTGGGTACGCTGTTGCGCTTGGCAAACCCATTTATGCTTTAAACGGCGACGACAAAGAACTTTGTCGTCATGTACTTTTTCGAGAAATAATTTCTTCGCCAGCCGAACTTGTGAAGAAATTAAAATAATATGACTAAAAAATGCGATAACAAAAGTGTTGGAATGTTGGTATCTAGAGACGGTAGTTTATTGCTTATAGAGAGGAAAAAACCACCATTTGGTTTTGCGCCTCCGGCTGGTCATGTTGATGAGGATAATTCTTTTGAAGAATCGGCAAAAAGAGAGTTAAAAGAGGAGGTTGGATTAGAGGCGCAAAACATAAAACTTTTAATTGAAGGGCGAAAAGAAAATCCCTGTAGGCGCGAAGGCGGAAGTTGGCACTATTGGAAAATTTATCAGATTGAAGCTACTGGCGAAATCAAAAGAAGTGAAGATGAAACGAAGCAGGCGATTTTTTATAAAAAAGATTATTTATTATTACTCGCGAGCAAAACTGAAAAATATATCAAAGACGGTATAGGTCAAGATGACTGGGAAAAATCGCCTGGCCTTGAGCCAGTTTGGTACGAATGGTTAAAAGAACTTAAAGTAATTTAATTTATGAAAATAACAATTTGCGGTAGTATTGGATTTTATAAAGAAATGGAATCAGCTAGAGATGAGCTTGTAAAGAATGGTCACAAAGTAAAAATACCAGAACTTGCTCTTGAGGTTCCGCAAGAGTTTGGTGGTGGCAAGAAAGTATATTTTGGTCAGTATATCGAGCAGAACGGCGAAATTGACGCTTTTCCTGCTGGACATGAAATATGGAATATGAAAGAGGGGGCAATCAAAGATCACTACGAAAAAATTGATTGGTGCGAAGGGATTTTAGTCGTTAATCACGAAAAAAGAGGTATTGATGGGTATGTCGGAGGTAATACTTTGATCGAAATAGGCGTTGCTTTCTATCTTAAGAAGAAAATTTACATTTTAAACCCGGTATCGTCAGAGCTTTCCTACAAGCAGGAAATTTTAGGAATGAAGCCAGTAATTATCAATGGCGATTTGTCCTTGATAGTTTGAGCGGGCAGAAAATCAGTCGAGGCAAAGTGTATAATTGCAGCACAATGAAAATATTTGGTTGGCTTGGAAAATTTGTGTGGTGGATTGTTAAGTCCATAATTGGATTTGTGGTAATGAATGTCATTATCACTATATTAGTGATTATATTGGTCTGGAAATTTGTGTTACCGCATACACCCGACGGTTATCAGCCCAGTGTCAGCGAGATTCAAAAGGCCTATCAGACCTTTTCAGATTTATCTTCAGGAAAAACCCAACTTACAAATGAACAAATGATTAAGATTGCACCTCTTAATATGAAACTAGCTCCCGATTTAGCATATGCTCTAAATATTATTGATCCAAAAACTTTTTCTAATATCCCCTACTGGACTGCACTTCTGACCAAATTTATCCCTTTTTATTCTCGTCTTTTACCTTCCATAGAATAAAATCGGATCCGGTCGCCGCGGAAGCGGAGCTTGATAGATCTTAATGGGCCATTGCGGTGCTTGGCAATATCCAGAGTCATGTTTTCCAGATCCTCGTCATCCTCACGCCACATAAACATGACCACGTCCGCGTCCTGTTCTATGGCTCCCGACTCACGTAAGTCCGCTAGTTGGGGTTTTTTTATCCCCCTTTGCTCCACATTGCGAGACAGCTGAGAGATCGCTAGCACTGGGACTTTTAGTTCCCGGGCCAAATTTTTGAGTCCTTGAGAAATTTCCGATACTTCCTGCACCCGGCTGTCCATGTTGCGACTCGCTCTTGCGAGTTGTAAATAATCAACAACAATTAATTTCAAACCGTGTTCGGCTTGAAGCCGGCGGGCTTTGGTCCGCATTTCCAAAATAGACATCCCTGGGGTATCGTCAATATAGATAGGTGTCTCATAGAGCTCGCCCATGGCATCAGACAGCTTGGTAAATTCATCTTCGTCCAAATGCCCGGTCTTTAGCTTCCAGGCATCAATATCCGCCTGAGCGACCAACAATCGGTCCATCAGCTCCTCTTTGCTCATTTCCAATGAGAAAAATCCAACCGGTATTTTCTGGCCAAACGCAGCATTACGGCAAATATTCAATGCCAGAGCCGTTTTTCCAATACCCGGGCGGGCAGCCAGTATTAATAAATTGGAATCTTGCATGCCGGCTAATGTATCATCCAAGTCAGTAAAACCAGTGGCCACTCCCCGCAGACTTCCAGCCGTCTTGTGCAATTCGTCAAGCCGGTCAAATGACTCAGCCAATATATCTTTGATGGGAATAAAGACTTGAGATAAATGTTGTTGTGAGAGGGAAAATACTCTGGACTCGGCTGCATCTAAAATTTGCTTTATTTCCTGACCTTCGTCAAAACCCATGTCCATGAGCATGCCGGCTGTGGATATCAACATTCTTTTGGTAAATGAATCTTTGATAGCATGTCCATACGACGCCGCGTGTGACGCCGTAGGAACACTATTTACCAATTCTTTGAGATATTCCATCCCCCCAATATCTTCCAAGGTTTTGGTATTTTTCAATTTTTCAGCGACCGTTACGACATCTACCGGCTCGCGTTGTTGATACAGATCGACGACAGCCGAAAATATTTTTTGATGCCGGTCTTCATAAAAATATTCGGCATGTAAAAATTCGACTACTGCTACTACCGCATCACGATCCAGAAGGACTGATCCCAAGACTGACTTTTCGGCTTGCGTGGAATGAGGAGGTATACGAATCTTACTGTCCATGCAGGCAATTTACTACAATGCCTTCAAAACTACAACCTGCAAATCAGAGGGCAATTTTTCCGCTGTCACAATATACTTTAACAGCGGTTCAGGCATTCCTGATTCTGCTTTGGTAACGACAATTACATAAGGATCAGTCTGCTTGGCTAAATCCAATTTTTCAGAAACGGTAATATCGACAGAACCCAAAGATTCCAATAAATCACTGGGCAATTTTTCTTGTATTTGCGAATTGAGAACACATATTCTTAGGTCTTCTATCTCCACTACATATACACAGGTAGAAAATGCCGCAACTCCTATCACCGAAATTCCTCCCACTTCATATTCTCCGGCACCATCAATAGTGAAACTCGTATCATCGGGGCGTGTGATCACCACACCACCGTCTATTTGGACATTGGCCGATTTTCCTTTTAATTTTATTTTTCCTAAGACTCGCGATATATCCATAAAAGTATTATACACCTTGACAATATGGACTTCATTGGTTATTCTGACGGCAGATATGAAAAAGGAAGTGTTGGTAGCAATTGGGGTAGGGTTTGGATTGGGACTGGTAATTACCTTTGGTATTTGGACTGCAAACAAAAGCCTCAAGCAACTGAATGTGGTAAAAGTAGCCAGCACTCCACTGCCCTCATCCTTACCCGTCATGGCTTCACCTGTTCCTAGTCCCGCTTCAGAATTGACCATCATTGGTCCGGAAAACGAGAGTTTAGTCAATAAAAATAGTATTACCGTCAGTGGTAAATTTATCCCCAAGTCTGCAGTCACTATAACTTATGAAGATGGCGAAACTATTGTCGAAACGGATGCAACCGGAAATTTCAGCTCTGATATAGATTTGATTGGCGGATATAATACTGTAGTAATAACAGGCATCAATTTAACTACTGGTGCAGAATCCAGCCAGACTCTCACCATTACTTATACTACAGCCAAGATATGAAGCTTATCACCCTTATCACCTTAATCTCCCTTATCGCCCCAACCTCCTCCCTTGCTCAATCCGCTACAGGTAGCGCTATCCGTGATGCAGTCAAGGATAGAGTCGCGGCCGAGGTTGCTGATATCAAATTAGCTGTAGCAAAAAAGGCCTATGTAGGTACTGTAACGGCTAAGTCTGAAGTAGGTTTTAGTTTAGAATCCCGTAATGTGGTGGTTACCCCGGAAGCGACAATCAAAAACGGATCCGCAGAAATCACTTTAAAAGATATAAAGGTGGGTGACTTTTTGATAGCTATGGGTGATGTGGATTCAGCGGGAAATCTTACCGGAAAGAGAATTTTGATAGTTACCAAAAGTGCAGAAGACAAACGCCGGTCCATGGTCTTCATTGTTACCAAAACTGGGACAAATTCACTAGTTGTGGAAAATCTCAAGAAAGAATCTTGGACTGTGCGGATCTCATCAGATACCAGCTATTCCGCCAAAATCAAACTAGCTACTATTGAAGCCGGTGATAAAATAGTAGTCATCGGAACCCTCGCTTCCACTCCTTCCACATTCAACGCCCTAAAAATCCACAAGTTGACAAAGTAAAATTATAGGCTATACTGGGAATACAATTTATAAATCCGCCGCGCCCCTCGAAGTCCCGATGCACATCGGGGCGAAGTGGGGTTGCATCACTATCAGTCACGCGATAGGAGGAGCTGACCAAATATCAGACAGAAGTCTAACTGTACAAACAAGACATCTGAATTCACCGCAAGGTTGAGCCAGACTAAGAGTCCCCCGATGTAACATCGGGGGGAATAAAGGATGGGACCGCGGGAGGTCTAATTTTTTTGCTCATGAGTATGAGCGAAGTCGAATACCTCTCGTTCCTTGAGCATCAACAAAATGCTTATTGAACGGGGGGTTTTTCTTGTTCTGGTGGGTGTAGCTTAGCTAGTCAAAGCGTCCGCCTGTGAAGCGGAAGATCGCGGGGGCAGGTCCCGTCACCCACCCTATGTTAGAAACAATTACAAATACAGATAAATTAACCAAACTTATCGAAACTGCTGAAAATCGTAAGTTGCTTTCGCGTGCAAAAAATCCGCAATCCTGCAACCTCGAGGTCAGATCCCAATTACGGTCAGACATAAAATCTCTCAGTCGTCTGGTACCCCAGGATTCTCTAAATAAAATATTTACATTTTTTTACTATTTACGTACTGAATCAGTATCTCCTGTGTCAGGAATTAAAGATATGTATGATTATTTTGCAAAAGCTAGTATCGACAAAACACCAATCTCGATAATCACTTGGGATTGTCCAGGATGTGCTGAACCATATCTAGTTGATGGGGAAATTACCAGGGATCCATTGGATACAGAGGAGGGTGCGATAGTGACACTTAGACGTCGACGTTTCGTAACTAGATCAGATTTAACAAAAAATTTATTAAAGATAATTGATCCACTCCAAAACGAAATGCCAATTAATTTTTTACTTATTACGGCAGGATTAAATGCCAAAACTTATTATCCAAAATCAGTTGAAACCCGTAAAAAAGAAGAGTCAGCTTCAAGAGCCGTAGGATTATTTTCGCGGGAATATCAACGATGGGCAAATAATACTTTTGGTAGTCTTTCCTTTCCAATTGTGACCGATCTGAATCTTTATCCACTTGCACCCGATTCACAGTATTGGAAAATATATGAGATGATCATGTCAGGGAAAGTTCCCATCCCTGAATTTATTATAAAAAAACAGATGGAGATTAACGAAAGAATTACTGCCCCTCTATCTCTAAACAATACACCTCAGGCTGAACTATTAGCTAAACGTGTTATTGCCGCGTATGGAGCAGAGGGAGTAATTCTTGATGAACTGAAACCAAAACTTGGAAACATAATTATTGCTGCCACAGAAGCCATATCTGTATATTTCCAAAGATCAAATTTTGCCAGACAATTTCTCGGACTAAAACCACTTCCCACTTTCTATACTTTGTACGATTAGGTAGAATTAATATATGTCAGCCAATAATTACATTCTCATTAATCGCAAAAGTTTTGATGTGTCTCTACGGGACGCTGATACTGGAGGGTTGTTGTCTAAAATAAAGAAAGCCAAAGACTTTAGTGAAGCAATTGATATAGCACAGGAATATCAAGAAAACGAGATAGTTGAGTACGGTATTCAGTTTACTAAAAAAAATAAATAATATGAACAAAATTCAAACTCTCAAAGGTGGTACATCCCGCACGTTGCAAACGCTGCGGGGCTTTCGGGATTTTTTGCCCCAACAAGCCCTACAACGTGATTGGCTTAAAGCCAAAATTGTTTCTGTGTTTGAAAAGTGGGGCTATGATCCCATGGAGACCCCTACCTTGGAACCTCTGGAACTTTTTGCTGGTCAAATTGGCGAGGACGAAAAATTGTTTTTTAAATTTGAAGATAATGGCGGGCGTCAAGTAGCTCTGCGCTATGACCAGACGGTTCCCACTTGCCGTGTCGTTGGTGCAAATCAATTGACCATGCCATTTAAAAGATATCAAATCCAGCCAGCTTTTCGCGCTGAAAATACCCAAAAGGGCCGTTACCGGGAATTTTTACAATGCGATGCCGATATTTTTGGGTCCACTTCTCCCCTGGCAGATGCCGAAGTCATTGCCCTATCTTTGGATATTTATAAATCTTTAGGATTTAAAAACGCAAAAGTTTTGATTAACGACCGAAGTTTACTTTCTGATTTGCCATATGAAGCAATTGTAGCAATTGATAAATTAGCAAAAATTGGTGAAGATGGAGTTATTAAAGATATGATTAAAAAGGGCATATCTGAAAATGATGCCAAAAAATATTTGAACAAAACAACGCAAATTAAACCCAACGAAACCATTAAGACAATATTTGAATATTTAAAATCTTGTGGTTTTGACAAAAGCTGGTATGCTTTTGAACCAACTCTTGCAAGATCTTTCTCATATTCCACCGGTCCTATTTGGGAAGTAGTTATCCCCGAAATTGGAGGCGGTTCTGTTCTGGGCGGCGAAAGATTTGATAACTTAGTAGAAAAAGTTTCAGGTAAAAAAATTCCCGGCACCGGTTTTGGTTTAGGATTTGACCGTACTTTAGAAGCTGCTATTCAACTTGGTCTAGTTCCAGAGTTCAAAACTAAAACGAAAATCTTGGTCACTATTTTTTCGCCGGAATTGCGGGATAAATCAATTAGATTGAGTACAAATTTACGCAGAGCCGGAGTGGGAGTGGAACTTTATCCGGATGACCGAATAAAACTCGATAAGCAATTGAAATATGCCGATGCCAAGGGTATTCCTTATGTTGCAATCTTGGGACCGGAGGAAGTTTCAAAAAATATTATTAAATTAAAAAATATGAAATCAACCGAACAGAAAGAATTGAAAATTGAGGATTTGATAAATTTATTAAAAATTGATAATTGAAAATTGAAAATTCGCACCCGCGCCTATCTCTACATTCTAATTGCCATAATTATCTGGGGTATAGCCGGACCGGTCATTAAATATAGTTTGGATTATCTCGATACTATCACTTTTTTGACAATCAGGTTTGCATTAACGTCTCTGATACTTGTCCCCTTCTGGCTCTGGACCGAGAGACATAAGAAACATTTATTTCCTGAGCTTAATTGGCAGGATTGGCTGACATTAATCATTTCTGGACTAATGGCGTCGACTGTCCAGCTAACACTATTATTTTGGGGATTTGAGAGAACCACCTCTATAGAAGGAACGCTTATTTCTTCAGTTGCTCCGATATTTATAGCTCTGGCCGGACATCATTTTCTCAAAGAGAAAATTACCAGACGCGAGCAAATCGGTATGACAATAGCTCTATTGGGTACCTTAGTCGTGGTCGGACTACCCAAAAATATTACTAATTTCTGGGGAAATATTTTGGTACTTCTGGCCAATGCCGCTTGGGTTGCTGAAGCCATACTCATCAAGAAATTATTACGTCACAATCTTTCTCCCCTATTCCTAACCATGTTTTTTTTCTTTGTGGGCTTTTTGTCTATCACTCCAATCTATTTTCTAAGTAACCATCAACCAATAACTAATAACATACCCTGGCTAGGTCTGATATATATGACAATCTTTTCGGGAATAATTGCCTACTGGTTATTTTTGAAAGGCCAAAAGACTATCGAGGCTTCAGAAGCTAATGTTTTTATGTATCTTCAACCTCTGATTGCAACACCAATTGGATTTTTCTGGCTTCATGAAGCTATTACTTGGAATTTTCTGCTTGGGGGGTTGGTGATTGCATTGGGAGTTGGACTTGCAATGTTGAAATCACGTCATCCAGTTCTCCATTCATAATGGTCTCTAGTTTATGCCAGCTTTTATTTATTCTGTGGTCGGTCACTCTATTTTGGGGATAGTTATACGTTCTGATTTTCTCCGATCGCATACTGCGTCCGATACTAGATCTTAGATCCTTGATCCTAGAGGCTTTATTCTCCTGCTCTATCTCCCAGAGTTGCGAACGAAGAAGTGACAAGGCAATCTTTCTATTTTGCTCTTGTGAACGTTCTTGGCGGGCGGTAGTTACTATACCGGTTGGTTTGTGTGTTAGTCTGACCGCAGTAGCTACTTTATTGACATTTTGGCCACCGTGGCCTCCGCCAGTCGTAAATTGCCATTCCAACTCTCCATCTTTTATTTCCACAAAAGTCTCAGGTACTTCAGGAAGAACCACCACTGAGGCAGTAGAAGTGTGAATCCGTCCAGCTTTTTCAGTCGTCGGCACTCTCTGCACCCGATGTACTCCGGTTTCATATTTTAATTCATCAAAGACTCCATCCCCTTTTATTTTAATAACACCGTCATCCAAAACCTCTATTTTCCAATTTCTATTTTCTGCGTATCTAGTATACATTCTCAATAGGTCAGACGCCCAAATCTTAGCTTCGTCACCGCCTACGCCTTGGCGTACTTCCAAAATTATAGAACTGAAATCCAAAACCTCTGGAGCTTTGTTTTCTTTTTGTTTTTTCCACACCTCGTAATCCATAAATCTTAAGCTTGCGCTTTAACGCGGTCCAGCATTTCTTTGAGGCTTTTGGGGGTACTGGCTTCGGCTTCATCTTCGGCTTTTTTCTTGAGGACAGCCTTTTGCTTTTTGTTGACATAGGTCTGACCTGCGGTAGCCGACTGTTTCTTTTGAAACTTTTCAACCCGGCCCATGACATCAACATACTTCATTTCTCCGGTAAAGAACGGGTGACATTTGCTACAAATCTCAGTATTAATTACCGGCTTAGTCGATCCGACGGTAAAGCTGTTCCCGCAGGCACAAGTCACCTTGGCATCATAATATTGCGGATGTATCTTGGTTTTCATAACTCTGGACTAGACTTATTATTTTCGTAATGAGCCATTAATAACATAGACGCAAAACAACCCACTATAACAGCAGGAAACCAAAAAGCTTCCGCAAATCTAACCATTTCCCAGTATGCTTCCATCGTTAGGTAATTATACCATTCCTACTTCGCTTCTTCCAGAGCTAACTAAAAAAAGGAGATACCCGCCCGAATCCTCGATTTGAGAGCCAGGAAATACCCCGTGAAAATATTTCGCGTTACGATATCCGCTGACTCTATTGCATATTCATCGTATTCATCCCCGCCAGACCAAAAAAACCTAGTCATTAAATAAGCAAACCGACTTGTTGAATTTATGTCTATATAATTTGCTGGTTTACCCATAGCCAATCTCTGACCTCGTAAATTATCATAATAAGGCAAAGTTAAACTACGAATGTCTCTACCAAAATCAGAATTGTCTGGTGAAAACGCAACGGGGACACGGTATTCTCTCTCGTCTTTCATCCCCACCCCGTCTTCAAATAGCGTCAATAAACTTAAAGTGTGCCAAAAAAGTAAAACTTGTATCGGAATATTCTCAAACCCCACACCTTTTAACACAGTTTTGTCAAAATCCTTTTTATTCTTATTCACCCAATTGAATGACCACATCAGGGTATCATATTCGGCTGCAGTGTAAAAAGGTACATAAATTTTTCTCATTAAACTAACCGTCGGTACGAAATCTTCACCAAAAACTTGAGGTAAGGTCCTTGTGGGTTTTCCTTCCAGCTTAAATTCTGGAGTTGCTTGTTTCAAAACATCAGCCATCTGAAGTTGAACTACTGGGACAAAATTAGTACCAGTTTGGATATATATCCGCACGGCGTCACTCTCTGCTTTTGACATTCTCGAATTATAACCCCAAAATCTTTATTTTGTTTCATCCAGAGTCAAAAATATTATACAAAAAAATTACATGCGTAGTATCATTTTATCTAATTTACGCGACAATGGATGTAAAGTTAATCCCATCTCTTCGAGAGTCAATACTCCCAATAAAGCCGAATCATCTTCTTCACCTAAAATAACCTGAGTCGCGACTTCGATATCCTTATATTTGACCATACAATTACCCACTCCTCTGATAATTTCTCCGCCATCAGCAAGTTCAAACTTTTCTTTTCTCACTGATTTCAAATTCAATGTTTTGGATATTTCTTTGGGTACTACGGTAAAGGTAGCACCTGAATCCACCAAAAATTTTCCAGTGGTCTTTTTAGCCGGATTATCAATGTTTCTAAGTGACAAATCTGCAAATGTTATTCCCATGTCATGATTATACCAAAATCCATTGACTTAAGCTATAATCCGCTTCATGGCTAACGGAGAAGTTATTGGTGAGTTGAAAACCAGCTCAATGGAGGATATTGATTTCCAGTACTTCCATTTAGATTATAATGCGTATGAAGCACTTTCTGAAGCTGAAAAGCAACTTGTTGCTACTAAAATTTGTGTCTTCTTAGGCGTGATTAATGAACCGGTTGGTTCCGTAGATGGATTCAATAAATTTACGGTGGTTGAGGAATTTATCTACTTTTATCCCAAGAAGATCACACACTCTGACTTTATGGATTCTATTGGGATTAACTCTGTTGATATACAAGATATGGGTAGAGTCAAAATAACTTATGGCAAGCCCGTTCTATTCTCTTTTTCAGCCTCACGTGAACCAGATGAGGACATGAACGAATTCAGAAAAGATGTGCTATTTAAAATATTAGCTCCGGCAATATTGGTTCTTCCACACTTCGATTTCGAAAAACCATACTAGTTAACCCCGATCTTTTCTCAAAATATATTAACACAACTTTTCTACGACCGTAATAAAATCTCGATGGCTTTTTGCAACTGGACATCTACTTGATCTTGATCAATCTTTTCCGCTTTGACTTCCACATCGGGAATAATTCCCTTTTTATCAATCCATCCGCCACTAGGCCTCAGCCAGCGGGCCACCGTAATATGAATTCCTGAACCATCTGAAAAATCTTGAGGCATCTGCACACTGCCCTTACCAAAAGACTTTACACCAATAATCTTGGCGCGCTTGTAATCTTGCAAGGCTCCGGATAGTATTTCGGCGGCCGACGCACTACCTTCATTGACCAGAACCACCATTTTGTTTTTCAGCAAACGGCCCGTGCGGTCTGACTTCAGATCTTGTTTGTTCCCGACACCATCTACCTGGGTTACCACAGTCTTGCCGGCTGGAATAAATTCTGATGCAATATATACCGCTCCTTCCAAATAGCCTCCCGGATTGTTGCGCAAGTCGAAAACAATTGGTAAGTTTCCAATTTGGGAAATGACCTCCTGCCATTCGTTCTGCGTCCGATCGCCAAACTGATTAAGATTCAAATGAGCAACTTTCTGGCTATTATTTTCAATTATCTTAAGGGTCACACTTTTGTTTATTATCGTTTCACGAATTAAATCCACTTTAATCGGCTCTTTTGTCCCTTCCCGTGCCAGTGTCAATTGGACCGTAGTATTTTTGGGACCGCGTATCATTGCCACAGCCTGACTAATAGACATCTTGTCAGTATTCTGGTCTATGTTTTTTTGATCATCCTTGATATGCAATATCAGATCACCAGGCCTTACCCCGGCTTTTTCCGCGGGTGTTCCGGGAAGCGGAGCGATGACTGCCAATATGTTTTCCTTATATCCCAGCTGAATTCCTACGCCCTCAAATTCACCAGCCAAATCTGCCTTGGTTTCTTTATTTAATATTGGTGGCAAATAAACCGTGTACGGATCACCCAAGGCAGACACCATGCCTGATATCGCGCCCTGAACCATTTTGGCTGGATCCAAAGCTTTTTTGTCCACATATTCCCGGGCCAGTTTATCCCAAACTACCCAAAACATGGAGAAGTCAGCGTTGATTTGAGCAGGAACTTCTTTGTTTAAAACAATGGATGGTTTGTAATTTTTAAAACTCCATTGCAATTGCTGTTTCCCAAACAAAAATCCAACGTATCCCACCAAAAGTAATAATAATATTTTTCCAAAATTATTTCGCATTACAATATGCTACTACAATCCTGAAACAAAAGCTAGAAGTCCTAAGTGGCGAGCGCGCTTAATTTCAAGTGTCACTTTGCGTTGATGCGTGGCACACAGTCCACTGCGTTCTTTGGGAACTATCTTACCCCGCTCGGTCACAAATCCGGACAACAAAGCTACTTCCTTATAATTAGGCTCTTTCTTTTCTTTGCATAAGCTACAAAAAGTCTTGTACTTACGCAATTTTGGTTTGGTCATCATCCCTTTCAAAATGGTATATCCTCAGAAACTTGTTCAGCTGTGGGCTGGTCACTAACTACATTTTCCACAGGATTTTCTACGGGGGTTGCCTGCATTTGAGGCCTGTTTGCCGGTGAATCAAGCAATATCATATCTTCAATGACAATTTCTGTCGCTTGGCGTTGCTGACCATCTTGGCCAGTCCACTGACGAGTCTGGAGACGCCCCTCCACATATATTCTTCTACCTTTGGCACACAGTTGATTCCACAATTCAGCCAATTTATTCCAAGCTACTATGCGGTGAAATTCTGTCTCTTCTTTTTTATCGCCATTATCTGTCACCCAACCCCTATTAGTAGCCAGACCCAAAGTACACACCGCAGTGCCCTGTGGGGTATACCGCAACTCAGGATCCCGAGTCAGGTTACCGATTAGAATTACTTTGTTTAACGATCGCGCAGACATACCAAAAGGTGTCTCAAGACTTCTTTGTCATTAATTAATTTCTTTTCCAATTGTACTACAGATTTGGACGGAAGTTCAAGTACCCAGGACAGAAACTGGGCTTCTTTTTGCTTTTTGATAGCATAGGCCAGCTGCTTTTTCCCCATCTCGGTAATTTTGCCGATCTTTCCGTCCAAAGCCTTAACCAAAGTTTCCATCTTCTCGACAAACTTTTCTTTGGCCGTCTCCTTGAGGTCACTTTTGACCAAAACCGTCAGATCATATTTCTTCATGGGGTGAGTATATCAGACTCCAACTTTGAATTCTACTACATCTCCCTCTTGCATGACATAATCCCGGCCTTCGGTGCGGACTTTCCCTGTCTCGCGGCACTTTGTCCAGCCACCATATTGTATGAAGTCTTCATAGTTTACACAATCGGCTTTAATGAAATGTTTTTCAAAATCATTATGAATTACCCCGGCTGCCTGTGGAGCCAGCGTACCACGCCGAATGGTCCAGGCCCTTGCTTCCCCGCCTGCATCGCTATGCGAAGCATTGCGGGCAGGTATTTCACCCGCCGTCAAAAAAGTCTGCAATCCCAAAATCTTAAACGCCTCTTGAATTACTTTCTCAAGTCCGGTTTTTTCTATTCCAAGCTGCCTTAAATAATCTGCACCGTCAGCCTCGCTCAGCGAGGCCAATTCTTCTTCTAATTTGGCGCAAATACGCAAATTATCACCGTTTAGTTTGTCTTCGTCGGTGTTAAAAACAATTATTGCAGGTTTCTTAGATAACAAATTTATTTTTTCTTTGGAATCCTGATCAGCTAATTCTAGTTCTAATTTAAGTATTTCTAAGTCATCTTTAGGATTTACTGATCCGACCCGAATTATATTTTCATCACCAAAGTCACGGAGCAAAAACAATATGGCATCCACTTCACGGATGTGGGACAAAAATTTATTTCCCAATCCTTCACCTTGGGATGCTCCTTTAACAAGTCCGGCAATATCTACAAATTTGACAGTCGCTGGAACAATTTTAGTTGTATGGACTACTTCTGCCAGTTTTGCCAGACGTTCATCAGGAACAGGAACTATGCCAATGTTTGGTTCAATTGTGGCAAAAGGATAATTAGCCGCCAAAGCCTGTTGCTTTTTTAATAACGCATTAAACAGTGTGGACTTCCCCACATTCGGCAACCCCACAATCCCTATATCCATTGACTTTTGTTAAAATTGCTCATATAATACAATCAAATTGGCATTAGCCACGACCTCCTTGCTTAGGTAAGGAGGGCAAAATGTTTGTCCACTTCATCCCAATTGATAACATCCCAGAAAGCCTCAATATAGTCGGTGCGGCGATTTTGATATTTCAAATAATAAGCATGTTCCCAGACATCCAAACCCAATATTATTTTTCCCTTAGGCACACCTTGATTTGCAGTTGTTACAATTTGAAGATCATTTACAATCCAAACCCAGCCACTGCCAAAGATTGACAATGCTTTTTTGTTAAATTCTTCTTTGAGAGCAAGAATTTTGGGATTTGGCGTGCCTGTAGATTTTAGGATCTTCCAAAAAAAAGAATGATTAAAATGACCACCAGCATTATTGAGAACTTTTTGATCCGTAGAAGTTTGTAATATAGTTTCGAGGTCCGAGTCTGATTTGTCCGGCAACAAATCATTTAAGTTTTTGACATATCCCCCATGATGCTTGTCATGATGAATCTGCATGGTTTCTTTATCTATATATGGCTCAAGAGCATCAAATGAATATGGGAGGTCTGGCAAGATAAACATAATAGACTTATTGTAGCATAGTTACAAATAACCTATAAGAAACCCGAGCTTGACAAGCCTCAAAATTTAGTTTAATGTCACAGCCAATGAGAACATATTTTGTTGGAGGAGGTGAACATCAATAATGGGTATACAATTTTATGACGTCAAAAATAGAAAAAAGATCGACGTGTCTGAGAGTCAAGTCAAAAAGGTCAAATATGAAAGAAAGACATCCAAGGGTGTTCAGGTCCGCTATGCGTTCCGGGCACACGTGGGTGGAGTCAATCTGACCAAATTTGCCTCAGAAGCCGACTGGAAGAAATTAAACGCTCCCATGGAGTAATAAATTCTTTTCCCTAAAGTCCTCCCCCGATGTTCATCGGGGGGGGATTTTTAGTGTGATTAACTTTCCAAATATTTTACCAGAATTGAAATCACCAAAATACCCAAGCCAAAGACAATTATTTGCGTAAAATTGTTCTTTACAGGAGCTTTATGATGGGCATGGTGTAGCTCAGGAATCAGATCGGAACATGCCAGATATATAAACATACCTCCAGCAAATGACAGCAGTATCGGTAAGAATCTTTCTATCTGATTACCAATAAAATAAACGCCAACTGCTCCCAAAATAGAAACAGAAGCGCTTAAAAGATTGGTTAATATTACTTTTGTCCTACTCCAACCTAATGACAACATTACACCAAAGTCGGCCATTTCATGGGGTATCTCATGAGCCATGATAGCTAGAGATGTAATCATGCCTGTGGCTGGACTTACCAAAAATGTCGCACCCATGACGATACCGTCAATAAAATTATGCAGAGTGTCACCCACTGTTATCATGACCGGGGTATGGCCTTCGCATTCGTCACCGTGATGATGATACCAAATTAGAGTTTTTTCCAAAAGAAACAGAAATACTACACCAGAAAGTATTGCCCACCAATTTGGTACTCCTGCTTCTGGAAGTATATCCAAGAATGCTGTAGCCAACATGACACCGGCTGCAAAAGATATCATCAAGAGTGACTGACCGTGTGTAAATGGTTTTTTGCGAAAAGTTAATATTATTCCGCCAATCAATCCACCAATACTTCCCAAGGTTGAAAAGCCAATTAATTGCCAAAGCATATTTCTATTTCACCATCCAGATTTTGGCTTTGGTGCGAAGAGCTGAAAGAGTGGCGGAAATGTCTTCCTGCGTTTTGGCGGAGTCTGTGGAAACCGGCACTAGTTTTTCCAATTTCAATTGAAACTCAATTTGACTACGCAATTCCTGCATGCTTACTCCCTGAAGCTCGAGAATCTGATTAAAATTCTCATCTGATCCCAGCTGGACTTTGATCTCTTCCAATTTAGCATCAATATCTTTGGCCGTGATAGTTATTTTGCGTGTCCGCATTTCCTGGGCAACCAGCTTTTGGGTAATCAGGGCATCCAAGGCTTCTTTTCCCACCTTGTCATACATCATCTGATTTAATTCAAAACGGGTAACGGGCATATAATTGACCAAGGCCACTACCGGCCATGACTTAGTTTTATACCAAAACAATCCCAATAAAGCCACAATCCCCAATCCCACCGCAACCATTTTTATTTTTTTATTATCTTGTTTGATCCCCACAACTGGTACATCCACACTTTTTATACCTTTAATCTTTGATATTTTTTTTGATTTGACCGCCATGGGAATCAGTTTAACATAGTCACTTTTAATTTACCACCATCAAATACGGCTGTGTCGGCGGTGAGAGATTTCAATTGGACGCGGTAGAGATTTTTGCTGGCCCAGAGATTAAGTGAACCAGAATTTACTGGAGTTGAGACTTGGCTCGTAGTTTTGGCATCACTGCTTTGCACGGCAATACCATGCGTTACATCAAATAAGCGCATGTAAGCCATCCCGTTTCCATTAAACAATTTGAGATTTCCCTCAAATGATATTTCTATCAGACCATTGTAATCAGCTTTGTCAAAATAAAAATCAGTCCCTGAGAGGTTGGTCCAATCATTATTGGTGGTACTTCCCGACCCGGGAATAGGAACATATACCACGCTTTTTGTCTTTGGTTTGGTGATTGTTTGATAAACGGTTTTAGTAACGGTTGCCGGAGTCGAACTGGGAAGAATCATCTTTGCATCAATATATTTTTGACACTCGAGTCCGCATTTGTCTATATATTCTGTTTTTATAATCGCCTGCGGATTGGCAATTTGTGAATTTGGGATTTGTGAATTTGAACTTTTGTATAGAAGCCAACCAAGACCAATGTTTACCAAAATCAAATCAAATATTAATATCCATTTCATATCGAATTTATGACTGTTCCATTGGCAGTGTCTTTTACAAAATAACCTTTTTGCTCAAGCTCCAATCGGAGCGTATCAGCCTCTACAAATTTTCCTTCTCTTCGTAGATTTTCGCGGATTAATGTCATTTGCTTTATTTGTTCTGGAATTTCATCTTTTGTAACATTTGCTAAGTCAAGACCTAAAATAGAATCCCAGTCGAGAAGCAAGTCCAATTTGTCGTAATCGGGAATATTACTTTTGACCATCTCCCAAACCACAGCCAAACCCATGGCAAAGTTCATGTCATTATTCACGCTTTCTAAAAACCTATTTCTAAATTGATCTATCTTTTTCAATTTTTCTTTACTTAAAGTCGTTCTTCCCTGAGCACTGAGCACTGAGCACTTTTTAACAAACTCCTTCAGTTTGTCATACGCTGTCTGCGCTCCCGCAATACTACTCCAAGTGAAATTCAAGCCTTTGCGGTAATGAGAAGTAAGGACTAAATATCTGTGTGCCAGCGGACTAAATCCTTTTTCGATTAGATCAGTTACCAAAATATTATTCCCCAGACTTTTGCTCATTTTATCCCCATCAAATACCAGCCAATCATTGTGCATCCAATAGTTAACCATTTGGTGACGAAATGCCCCATAAGCCTGAGCTATTTCATTGGTATGATGGACGGGAATATGTTCTCGGCCTCCAGTATGAATATCAAATTTTTCTCCCAAATATTTGGCAGACATGGCCGTACATTCGATGTGCCAGCCGGGAAATCCCCGTCCCCAGGGACTGTCCCACTGCATCATATGACTTGGTTGATTGGTCACCCACAAAAGAAAGTCCCAAGGGTTTTTCTTTCCGGGATCAACGATTACTCTGGCTCCCGCATCCTGATCCTTGAGATTTAATCCCGCAAAATCCGCATACGCGGGAAACTTACCGGTATCAAATACCAATCCGGTTTTTGTCTGATATGCAAAACCGTTAGTTTCTATTTTTTGAATTAATTCAATAATTTCAGAAATATGCTTTGTTGCCGGACATAAGACATCTGGTCTCTGAATATTCAATTTATCCATGCTATCCAAAAATTGATCTGTGTATTTTAGAGCAATTTGTTCGACAGTGATTCCTTCCCGCTTGGCCCCTTTCTCCATTTTATCCTCGCCTGTGTCTTCGTCCGACACCATATGTCCCACATCAGTAATATTCATGACCCACTTTACTTCGTTACCGTTATAACGTAATAAACGGACCAAGCTATCCCACTGGACATAAGCATACATGTGACCAATGTGCTGATTCCAGTACACCGTCGGTCCGCAGGAATAAATCCCGACTTTGTTTTTCTTAATCGGCACAAATTCTTCTAGTTGTTTAGTTAAAGTATTGTAAAGTTTCATCTTGACCCTCGTCTGAATCCTGTAAAATCACGCCCGGTCTTGGGAACCTGAAATTTGGTCACTTGATTTTGAGTATTACGCCACTGGTTTTGAGGTAAGTTTTTAAAATCGCTGGGTTTAGGAATTGGTTTTTTGGTTTTATCGGCCATACATATATGTAGTATATCACCCACTGGCACGGATGTTACCCTCCTTGCTTCCCTGATTAGCCTTGATCATAGCTTTTATAGCTGCAAATTTATCCCGCTTTTTCTTTTCTTCTTTCCTTTCTTTGATGGCTTCCCCTTTTTTCTCTTCGTTTTTTCCTTGGTTCCGTTCTCTTCTGATTTGCTCTATCTTTTGGTCAATTATTTGGATATTCTGCCTCATTTGGGCAATTCTTTGGGCATCATTTTGCTTGATTTGCTGCTTTTGTTGAACTGGCAATATCTTTTGATTTTGCTCATGTGTCCCCGTCATATCATATTCTCCGGTTCCGGTCAGCGACTGCACCGCATCTCGAGACACATCCTTGACTACTTCAAAAGTATTCTTAATAATCACAAATATTCTCTAAAAATTCTAACTGGCAATTTTTATCTTCCACAGTTAGTTTAGATTTTATACCATTGGGCAGAGAAATAAAGCGGCGGTTTTTGAAAAATCCCTCTTCCAAATGACCCAAATCTTCACAAAAAGCAACCGGAATCCCCAAACGTTTGACCCGGCCCATGACTACGTCACGAGGTGATAATTTTCTCCCCCATTCAGGGTATGATATTTCTCCAATATTTACCAGTCTTCCCACCACCAAACCCTTTATCCGTGAAGCTCTTTTGTGAGAAAATACTATATCTATCTGTCTTTGTAATGTACTTTTGTCTAAATCCAGCTCTTCAAGAACCAATATTATTTCACCTCGACCATACATTATCGGATCAAAACGAGTTCCAAACGAATAGATCAAGGTTTGTAAATCGTTATACAATATTTGACCCTCGGCTACCCCCTTTACGCCCACTTTCCATTTAGCTTTATTATCAATGCCAAAAACACTTTCGCCAAATATGATTTTTCTTGTAAATTCTTGGGAATATTTATCCCAATCAGACAATCCCCAAACCCCGGGACCCGTGAGAGATACCATGCCAAAAGAGATCAAGGCATTGAGAATGAGACAAATATCACTGTAGCCTATAAACCATTTCGGATTAGCCTTTAAATAATCTATTGTCGGCCTATCAAAGACGCCCAAAACTTCTGTAGCTGCGTAACCTCCCGAAGCAGCCCAAATTGCCTTGATTTGAGGGTCATAAATCATGGCCTTGAGATCTTCCATCCGTTCCTCGGCAGTCCCGGCCATGAAGTCACCTACGCTGGCAAAGACATGTTGGCCCCACTTGACCTTCAGTCCCCATTTTTCAATAATTTTTGAGCTCGTTTTAACCCCCTTGCGGTCAACTGCATCTGAGGGGGCGACTACCCCCACCCAGTCACCTATTTTAAGCGCATTAGGCTTTATCATGAGCCTATTTTAGCATTTCCACGCTGAGCGTGGTATAACCCCGCTTAGCGGGGTCAATACTCCCTGCGGTCTTCCAACGCCCTTGTCAATGTCGTTTCATCAGCATACTGAACATCGGCCCCCGTCGGTAATCCATGCGCAAGTCGGGTAATCTTTAAATTTCGTCCCGCTAAGCGGGATCGAATTTGGCGCGAGATATACATACAAGTTGACTCACCTTCCATGTTTGGATTAAGTGCCAAAATTATTTCTGTGGCATTGCGTTTTAATAACTCACTGATTTTAATTTCATCGGGTCCGATGTTGTGAAGCGGATCAATTACCCCATGCAAGACATGATAAACCCCTTTGTAGCGCCCTCCGCGCTCAAAAGCCAAAACATCCAAAGGTTGCTCAACCACACAAATTATATTTTTATCACGGTTTGAATCGGCACAGATATCACAGGGGTCTGTTTCTGAAATATTGTGACAAACTGCACATTCTTTGGTATTTATTTTTAGATTTCTTGCGGCATCAGAAAATTTATCTAATTCGCTTTGCGGCACATGCAACAGATAATAGGTCAGCCGGGCAGCGCTCTTTGGCCCCACGCCGGGAAGCCGCTCAAATGCTTCAATTAAATTATTTATAGCCTTCGCAATTCTCACCCAATTATTTTACCACCCAAAATTCCAATTGTATTGTGAATAACTCTGGCAGATCATCTCTCTAGCTTGACAGGATTACCGTCTTCATCTATATAATCCCCCCTCCCATTTTGCCTAATTGGAGCACGGGAGTGATTTGTCCTCATAGAATAACGTGTTAATAACGTCGGGAGTCTATCTTTACCGGTATGTAGCTCGCTATCTCGAGTAAGTATGCCTGAAGAATTAGGTTTCTCAAAGGGATGAGGTCCGGGGGATGGTCGTTTGGAAGGAAACAGTAAACTCAAACGCCGCTTCCTCTTGGCCTCTAATTCCAGTGTTACTTGAATGTCACTTTCTTGGACAACCATAATTCTTTAATTTCCCCCCATTAATCCACCCATACCTCCAGACACATTCATCAGTTCTTTGGCGGCCAGTTCCTGGGATTTGCGGATGGCCTTGTTTATAACCTCATTGAGGACTTCGTTTGACATACCTTGAATTTCAATAGACATAATCTTTTGATCCCCGGTAATCACTACTTTGACCCCATTTTCCTCGACGGTAATCGTCTGAGCAGCCAAATTCTTCTGCATCGTCATCGCCTGCTGACGCAGCTTGTTCATGTCCCCGAGTTTTCCCATCATGTCTCCTAGTCCCATATTCAGCATAATATCATATATATTATGCAAATTACAAATGTCAAATTACAAATTACAAATAAATTACTTAAATATCCCCTCAGCTACTTTTGCCAGATCTTCTTCTATCTTTGGTTTGGATTTACCCAAGACCAATTTCAAAACTATATTTGGAGATTCCAGGACTGTGGCCACACCGTCCTCCACAATCTTTCGGCATTTATCTTCAGATAACTTATCATAATGAAATTTATAAAACACTTCCAGAGTAAAATTTACTCCATCAAAACCTTGGGGTTTGGTAGACCGCAATAGTCCTTCAATAGAATGATTAAACGGTCTGACTACCCTCAATATCTCATTCCATTTATCCAAAATAATCTGGACATCTCCAGCCTGGACAGGAGCATTTTGAACATTTATATTTTGAATTTGTCCTTCGGTAAACTCAGGATCCTGAGCTTGTCGAATGGATTTCGAATTTCGAATTTCGAATTTCGAATTTTCAATTACCATCACCTCCAGCGGCAACTGTGCCACCGCTGTAGTTTTGCATTGTTCATAGGCTTTTTCAAATTTCTCAATTTCTAGCAAAATATCTTTATTAAGTGTATCTAAAAGCTCAAGTCTCAGCGTCTCCACACACCTCTCAATAAAAGTCCGCATATTTACTCCATGCTGGACTAGATTATCAATAAATTTTAAGGAATTTTTCGTATCCTTTTTGCGAAGTAACTCAATAAATTCCGCTGAATCATCTGGCTCCGGCAGCACTCCGGTCATGATCACTTGTTCCAATATTTTGATGGCATCGCGAAAACTTCCCTTGGCTTCACGGGCAATCAAATTCAAATCCTCCTCACTTATTTTAAACTTCTCACTCTTGGCTACCAATTTTAATTTGCCAACAATCTCCGCCAAGCTGGGCTTGGCAAACTGAATCCGGGTACAGCGGGAAATCACCGTTTCCGGTAATTTTTGCGGATCGGTAGTACACAAGACAAAAATCACATGCGCCGGAGGTTCTTCCAAAGTCTTGAGAAGTGCATTAGCAGCTTCGGTCGTCAACATGTGCACCTCATCGATAATATAAACTTTGTATTTGCAAGTCATGGGAGAGAGGGAAACTTGTTCGCGTAGAGTCCTGATTTCTTCAATTCCGCGGTTTGATGCCGCATCCAGCTCGATAATATCCAGAGTATCACAGTTTTCTATTTTGTTGACCGTCATGGCCAAAATCCGGGCAGCACTGGTCTTGCCAGTGCCGCGGGGACCGGAAAATAAAAAGGCATGCGGGATATTTTTATTTTTGAGGGTCTTTTCCAGCGCCTCCCGGGCGGACACTAAATCCAGCTCGGAAATATTTTTGGGGCGGTATTTCAAATAAAGCGTCACACTAAATTTATATATTTTATTTCCAAACTTAGCAACTGTGTAAATTTATAGTTCGAAAAGTTATAAATCAAAATAGAACCTATAGTATTTGACTATTTTTATTTTATGCTTTAAAATACTTAAATGTCAAACAAACATGAAAGGCGATTGAGAACCGCTCACGAAATTCAAAAGAAGAATATTATTCAATTTGGATTGATGGCGTTGGCCTTTATCGCTTACGGGATAGCGGATAAATTAGAATTTCATAATATTTTTAGGGAAACTCCACCACAGTGGGCTAATTTTGATTCGAGTTTTTCAAACCACGAGCTTGACATACTGGCTAGGGTAGCCAACGATTACGAAGCTCGATACTCCCCTTGTCCTTGGAATTTAAAAATAGAAGTTTCGCTTGATGGTATAGCCGAAGATGGAAGTAGGTTTTTAGGACTAACTGTACCAGGCTCTGTAAGAACAATAGAAATATTTTCTGACCCAAATGGCCAGGGAGATGAAAGTGTCTTTGCACACGAACTTCATCATGGGTGTGCGCCAGAAGTTATCCAACTAGATAACCAAATCATAATATATTCACCATTCGGGGACGAAACGTTTATGAAAATAAAGTTCATCAAGGGATTTCAACCATACATTACTCGGACTGACGCTTTCGGTACGATTATCTCTGAAATGTGGGAAAAAAATATTGAGGAATTTGTAATAGAAGTAATGATAGTTAGAGATGGGTACGAACCATCCAAAGATTCTAAATATATAGCTGGGCGCGAGACCTTTGAGCCATTACTTGCAAGTATACCAAATACTGAGCTCGAAATCATGCTTAGAACAGGACAATTATTCAATCTAGCAAATATGATGTTTCATCATCAAACAGTAGAAGAAAACATGAAAGCTTTACTAAATATTGTTGCCAACATTTATTAAAAGTGATTCTCACCCAACAAATGTAAATAGCCGAGGGTGATTTCTTTATTTTGTTTGTTTAACTATTGATTCGTAATTATTAGTAATACTAATCAGATGTCCCTTGGTTTGGCTGGGCTTTATTGTCTTTAGAACTTTGCATATTTTCAGATCTACTTGTTTATCGGCCAAATTTGTAGATAGGGATATCACTGATACAGATTTTGGCGATATCAATGGCTTAAAATCTTTGGTGTTAAATACTACCATCAATCTTCGTTCGCTGTTGGCAATCGCATACACTTCATTATCCTTGGCTCCCCCTCTGTTTATATCATGAACAATGTGACGAAGATTGTGGTAGTTATTTGCTTGAGAATACGCTTCTTTACGGGGCAAACCTTCATCAAGAAGCAATCTGTGTTTTATACGTGCTCGTAAAGCCATCCAAACCAGCCTGCATGAGATAAGCTATAACATTTTGAATTTTTTGTGGCCTTACTTGCGGATATGTGGCCTCCAGTGTTTGGGTGGAATAACCCTGTTTTACCAGCTGCCATACTCTTTCGACTGGAATTCTGGTACCCTGTATCACTGGTGTCCCACCGAGTACTCCGGGATCAATTGATATATATTTTTTTAGTATCTTTGGCATATGTAATTTGATTATACATTAATGTCAAGCAATTATTTATGGTGCACTCCCAATAAATGCAAACAACCGTGGTGGGCCAGGAATTCTTTATTTTCCTCATCTTTACAAATGACGATATCGCCCAGGCGGACTATGCCATCGGGATAGGTGGTGTCGCGGTCAAGCGGAAAAGATAAAACATCGTGATATTTATTATCCAGCAATTTCTTCATTTCCAAGGCAGTTGCTAAAAATATGCTGACCTCGTATGCGCCGACAATCCCGTGTTCGCGGACAGTCTTTTCGATTATTGGCGGATTAACTAATTTTTTCATTGACAATTTTTACTACCAATTTTCCATCGGCACGACCTTTAAATATTGGTGCCACAATCTTCATGGCTTGACCAAAATCTTTTGGCAAATTCAATTTCTCTATCTCTATCTCTATCTCATTTCTAGTCAATTGCTTTGGTAAATAAGTCTCTAAAATTGCTAATTCAGCTTTCTCGGATGCGGCAAGCTCAGGACGATTATTTTTAGCAAAAACTTCTATTGATTCCCGCCTCTTTTTGGCCTCGACACCAATGACTTGTAAAACTTCCTCGTCTGATAAATCATGCTGTAGATCAATTCTTTTGTAATTTAGGGCAGACAAAAGCAACCGTAGGGTATCACGACGAACACTTTGGGATAATTTTGTAGCATCCGTTAAATCAATCTTTAATTTATCCGATAAGATCATAGAATTGACCTCCGTCCGCTACCACGGGCCTTGGTCCGAGCCTGTTTAATTTGAGAGGGTTTGTAATAATGTTCGCGTTTTTTAAGTTCCAGCAATACCTCATCGTTCAAAACTTTTTTCCGAAAATCAGCAATTAGTTTGTCATCGGATTGACCGGGCTTTTTTTTGACTACTGTAGGCATTTATAGATCATCCCTCCCTCCCAACAAATGATAATGTATATGTTTTATTTCTTGAAATTTTCCTCCATTTATACTCACCCTATACCCTGCTTGTAAATTTAATTTCTTAATTAATTCACCAATTACCTTTTGTACTTGTCCTAATATCTTAATTTCCAGATCAGATTTAATATATTCAAAATTGGTAATATGCATTTTTGGAATTATCAATAGATGCACGGGGGCTAGCGGTTGATTGCTTTTAAACACCAAGACAGAGTCATTTTCATATTCGCGGACAACGGGTAACTCACCTGCTACTATTTTACAAAAAACACAATCCATAAGTAAATTATACTACAAACCAGAAGCGTCTTGGTCCAGAGCCTTCAAATCAGCTTGCCCACCATCATCCTCAGTAAGCATGAGCTCTTTTTGCAGATCCTCAGAAACAGTTGGTATAATTGGGGATATGGTTGGTTTATATAATGCTTTATAACTCAAAAAAGCCAATGTTGCCAATATAAAAAGCGTAATGATAATTATTAAAACTTTATTCATTTTAGAATGGCTTGTACCGCTTTGCGGGCAGCTACAACTAACTCATTGACTGCTTTTAGATCTGCTTCCAATTGACTTCTTACTTTGCCCACATCTGTCTTGAGATTGGCTTCGGTATTTATGGTGATGACATAAATCTTTTCGGTTTGAGCCACGACCGCATCACGGGCAGTCTGAATAGCTGTTCTGGCAGAAGTTACATCGCCTGTTACTTTGTCTAAAATACTGCTCATGCGGTCCAAATGCTTGGTCATTTTGGCTGTTCTTTTAACATTGACTTCATTAAATCTGCTGTCCAACTTTTCGACTATTAATCTTTTCTTTTCATCTTTAATCTTCAGCAATTTTTCTTTAAATTCTGCAGCATTGCTGGCTCTAATATCTTTTCGCAATTCCATTCTATCTCCAACCTCAGCACGAACGCTTCCCGCCATTACTAGTGCCAATAAAATCATCAGAATTTTCATTACCTATATTTAACCAATATTTTTCTTGCTTGTCAAGAGTTATAATTTGCTTACTTCTACCAAATCTTAATGACATCCTGTAAGGATATTAGGACAATAAGAGTCAGTAGAAAAATCATCCCCCAAGTATTGATCTTGGCTTCCAATTCAGTTGAGATACGTTTGCGCCTGATCCACTCGAGCCAGATAAAAAACATTCTTCCACCGTCCAATGCCGGAATCGGCAAAACATTAAAGATGGCTAAATTTACTGAAAGGATCGCAACTAATTCTATAATTGGAAGTATTCCTTCACCCGCCACTAGACCCGTCAGCTGATAAATTCCAATCGGTCCGGCCACTCCCTCTGGCTTTTTGCCAGCCATGAGACTCTGACCGATACTTCTAAATCCATCAAAGACACGTTCTATCCATTTCCCCGTGACTCTGACACTAGCCATTAAGACGTTTCCAGACCCATTAGTCTGAACGTATGGATAAACACTAATACTTATTCCCAGTGCACCTTGGCCCACGGGCGGATTAACTCTGGGAATAGCAGTCAGGATAATTTCCTGAGTAGATTTTTCTACTATTCCTTCAAACAAGGGAACAGTCACACCGCGATGGATCAAAATTTTCGCTGGAGTTCCAGCATATTTGCTTATATATTGACTAAATTTACGGGTATCTGAGAAATTCTGTCCATTTACAGAAATTATTCTGTCAGTGACCAGTAATCCTGAAGCGGCCGCTGGTGATCCGGGTTCGACAAAATTGATAGTTATTAAGTCTCGGACAGCTCCTGGTATACCCAATACCAAATACAAGGTGACAAAGAGGACAAGAGACAAGACGATATTCATGATAACTCCGGCAGCCAACACAATCATTCGCTGACGACGTCCTCTGTCCCAAAAAGACCTCTTTTTATCATCCTTGACTTTGCTTTCTTCTCCATGAAGTTTGACAAACCCACCAAATATCAAGGGATAAATGGAATAATCCGTTTCACCTATTTTGATCCGGAAAATCGCCTTGGTAAACGGCAAGCCAAAGGCAAACTCGTCCACTCTGATGCCAAAGTATCTGGCAGCCATGTAGTGTCCTAGTTCGTGAATCAGAACCAGCACCGACAATACTCCCAAAAATATAAAAAACGTCCCCATACAATTAGTCTATCACACTCTCATTAATTCTTCTTCTTTATTTTTTCCAATAATTTCAATTTCAGCCATCATTTTGTCAGTCAGTTTTTGTAAGTCTTCTTCTAAATGCTTGCGTTCATCTTCATTGATATCTTTGGATTCAGAAGCATTCTTAATTTCAATCATTTTTTCGTGTCTGATCTGGCGGATCTTGACCCGGCCATCTTCCAATTTTTTGTGTAGCATCCTGACATATTCCAGTCGGCGCTCCCCGCTGAGCGGGGGAACGGCAATTCTGATGGCTCCGTTGTCAATAACGAGTGTCAGACCCACATTGGCAGCCTCTATATCCCGCCTAATCTCACCAATTGTTCCTGAGTCATAAGGGGTAATCAGAAGCGATTGGGCATCCGGAGTCGTAATTCCCGCCATCTCAATAACCCGCATTTTGGTAGTACCACCATAGGCATTAATTATTATATTTTCAACTAACGCCGATGTGGCTCTCCCCGTACGTATCGAGGCGATATCCGCCTTGACATGCTCCAATGTCCTCTGCATCTTGTCCGAAATATCCCCAAGTGTCATAAATTATGAAATTGTTATTATCCGAACCAAACAAACGCAATTGAGCCGAGCGCTATCAGAGAAAGTCCTAAATATAAATTCTTTTGTGTCACTATTTTATCTTTAATGAATCTGGAGATAGGATTTTCATTTTGATTGATCATACTTATATCTTACACTGGTTAAATCCTAAAATCAAATTATTGGTTAAGAACCAACTGGTTAACCAAATAATACCCCCCTGCTATCCATAACGCAATTCCGCCTATTGTAAATAACCAAAATAATTTATTCGTTGCGTCATTATACTTAACTTCTGGTTCAGGTGATTTTGCCATATTTGAGAGTATATTAAATCACCAAAACCTTAAAGTCAACTATTAGAATATTTTCACCAAGTTTACCGACTGTCTCTTTGATTAAGTCTTGGATAGATTTGGAAGCATCTCGGATATAGGGAGTATCCAGTGATCCGGTCGCTGCAAGATGCATAGCAATTTCTTTTCCGAGTTTTTGAAAATCATCAGTTTTGGCTACAAAATCCGTCTCGCAGGCCAGAGACAAAATGCTTCCCACCCTTCCCGTGTGGTGAATATACGAAAAGACCATCCCTGCCTTGACCTCCCGGTCAACTTTTTTGGCAGCTTTCTCAATCCCCTTTTTCCTCAAAATCTCAGCAGCTTTTTTCAGATCCCCTTCGGCTTCGCTCAGGGCTTGTCTGCAATCTGCCACCCCGGCTGACGTTTGTTCGCGGAGTTTTTTCAAATCCTCAAGATTTATTTTCATATTTTTTCTTGCCTTCTAAAATAGCTTCTGTGCAGGCATTGACAAATAATTCTACTGCCTTGGTCGCATCGTCGTTGGACGGTACTATATAGTCAATATAAGTGGGATCGGCATTGGTATCAACCAGACCCACGACCGGAATATTTTTTAGGTGTCCCTCAGCCACCGCTACGGCTTCCTGGTGTGTATCAACAATTAGCAGTACATCCGGCAGTTTATCACGGTTTTCCACACCACTAAACATTTTTGTCAGTGATGCAATCTCCCGGTCAAACAACAATTGTTCTTTCTTGGTATATTTTTTGAGTTCCCCTGCGGCCTTTTTGGCCTTGAGATCGCGCAGTTTCAAGACACTTTTTTGCAATTGGGGAAAATTGGTAAAATATCCCCCTGGCCAACGAGTGACAAAATAGGGCATTTCAGTTTTCTCTGCCGCCTGTTTTACTGTTTCCTGTGCCTGGCGCTTGGTCCCTACCCACATAACAATTTTACCGGCGGCCACAGAATCTCTCAAAAATTTTAATGCCTCATCAAGGCCCGTTTTGGTTTGGACCAAATCTATAATATGTACTCCATCCTGGGCACTATAAATATAGGGGGCCATCTTGGGATGGCGGCGGCGAACCTGGTGTCCAAAATGACACCCTGCTTCCAACAATTGTTGTAATGTAATATCTGTCATATTTTCCTTAGATCCTCCCCCGCCGTGGTCTATAAGGAAAATATCAGCGGGGTGTGTGATAAATACATTTTATCTAATTTTAGATAAATTACAAGAACTATTATTTATTCCGCTGGTTTAGTCTGCTCGCAATAAGACTTGCATTTAATATATCAGTTCCGTATATTTCCATCATACTTTTGATAGCCTCGGCATCTTCATTCAAAAGATGTTCTTGCATTCGCAATCCAATATCTATTAAATTTCTCGGATTCTTTTGAACCCGTTCTCTAATTCCTCTATTGACAATATCTTCTAAAGGATTTTTACGACGTTCATCCATAATGATCTGATTATATACTCATTTCTTGAATTTGCAATGACTATAGGGTATTAAGAAGATTTTGGAATAGGCAGGCGACGGTGACGGGGCCGATGCCACCGGGCACGGGGGTAAAAAAGCTGGCCCTGAGCGCAGTCGAAGGGGCAAAGTCGCCCTTTGGGTAACCAAGATCTATTGCAATTACACCTTCTTTGACTTCTTTTATCAATCCCGGGCTTCCTGTCGCTGAAATTACAATATCAAATTGCTTTATTTTTTCAGGATCAAAGTCCTCTTTATCCATACCGGTGGCATTAGGGTAAACTCTCATCAACTTTTTGCCAATAAAACCTTTTGCTCCCACAATACAGATAGTTTTATTGATTATTGATCCTTGGTTATTGATTATTTTCTGGACTGCCAGAACGGCTGCCGGTAAATAAGGGCTGTCATCTCTTAGCCCATCAATATCTTTTTCTTTTGGTATTTGTGAAATTAGTTTTTGTGAATCCGGGTGTGGGAGCTGAACCATGATTCCATCTTCAGTCCCATCGATTCTGTTCATGACTATTTCTACACCAAGTCTTTTTGCTATTTCAGTTTTTATTTTTACATATCTGCTACCCGCAATATTATCATCACTCAAATAAATAGCTAACTTGGCTTTTTTGCGCGGCAATTTTGCAATTATATCCTCTGCAAATTTTTTTCCATCAAATATCATCACTTGTATATTGGAAATAAATATGAACAAATTATTGAACTCAATATTACTATTCCCAAAACTGTTAATACTATTTTATCTCCTCGTGAAACTCTCTCGGTTAAATATTCTGCCGCCAATCCCTTACCTGACGGAATTTCCGAAGAGTCTATAATCCTTTTCTTCTCTTGCATAATTTTTTATTTATAAAAGACTTGATCCATCATTAGGCAAATTATACAGGTTATTGACAATCTTTTCTGCCTCCCTAAAAACAGTTATTAAAGGTTGTTCCGCATTAATTCTTTGCCAGTTTAGATTACCCCATTGATTATTATATAGTTCCCGATAGCCAGCCACAATTCTTCTAAAATACCTATCGCCAAGAATATCGAATGGGTCACCATTGGACTTTTCTCTTCTGACCATTGCGGTTTCGGCAGACACATCAAGAAAAATTACTACATTTGGCTCTATGCCACTCATTACAACTGTTGCCATTTTGCTGTAGAGGGAAAACTTCTGTCTGTTATATAACTAGTTCCACTAGCTAGTCCAGGAACTATAAGATTTTTCATCCAAAAATACCTGGCTGCCATAAAAAGTGCGGCCAATTGGTCTGCGTTCGCCGATTCTCTTTCTTTCAATAAAAAAATCAATTCTCTTAAATCTTCTGCAGACGCCACTCCTCCTGGTTCACGAGTTTGCAATATATTTATACCCTTATTTCTCAAGTACTCGGCTAAATGACCTGTTAATTCTGTTTTTCCGGCTCCACCCGATCCTTCTACAACGATAAACTTGCCTTTATTTTCATTTTCTGCCACTGACAAATTTTACCACAAAATCAGGCTTTCCTCAACGCGGACTCAACTTCTGCCCGCAAACAACTTTTGACACTGTTTAAACATTCGTTATTTGTTATTACACCATCACTGTCAACTAATACTTCACCTTCACAATGACGACACACATTACTATAAAAACTGCCGTCATATTCCCACCAATCAATTTGTAATCGTGAAGGGATTAGGTCTAAGATATCCCTCATTTTTTCCCCCATATACTATTTATATTGGCACCGACGGTGCCCGTTTGGCCCTGATAATGGCTTTTGATTTTTTTGTGACCATAGGGATATTGGGCTTTACTCGTCATTTGGACAAAGCTCATCTGACAAATTTTCATGCCTTTATACAAAGCGATCGGTAAATTTGCCAGATTAGATATTTCCAAAGTCGCTTGCCCTTCAAACCCGGGGTCAAAAAATCCTGCCGTGGAGTGAATAACCAGCCCAATCCTCCCTAAAGAAGATTTACCGTCTAGCCTTCCCACTAAATCGTGGGGAATTTTTAGCTTTTCAATAGTAGTTGCCAAAATAAATTCCCGGGGATGAAGAATAAGTGGCTCGTCACCTTTGATAATAATTTTTTTCATTAGACTACGAACATCTTTTTTGGTGTCTATCAGACTTTGACTATGACTGTCAAAAATCAAAAATTCGTCTCCTAAATGCAAATCTACGCTTGAGGATTGGACACAATCATCGTTAAACGGCATTATCCGCAAATCTTTCTTTAATCTGGCTCGTATATCCCGGTCACTCAAAACCATTCCCTCTTCATATCAAAATACTAGTAATTATTCAATGGGCAAAAACCAAAATCAATATAAAGTTGTATTCCCCTCCAAGCTTGAAGCGGAAATTGAAAGACAATTGAAACAAAAATAAATGTTATTATTAAGCAATGGACTGGTCATTTGCAACTGTAAACGGCAGGTTTGCAGAAATCTATTTTAATAAAGATGACAAAAACAAAATCGTCACAATGTTGGGTCATGGTTACGTAGATAAGTCAAAATTTACAACCAAGAAGGAAAAAATGTATATTAAACATGATCTGAAGAAATATAGATTTTCTTACAGAAATAGTAAGTATATAGACTTCAATTGTCCTGTTGGATGGAAGCTTATAACTGGGAGTTTCGAAGACTAGTTCAAGTTCAAAAATATCTTTCTGTGGGTTGGAATCATGTCCTTAGGTGGTTCAAAGTAAAACATTTTATTCTTGTCTTCAGTCACTTCTTGCTTCTTTATCCACACTTCATATACCAAATGCACTATGTGTCCTCTTGGTTCATTTAGATCTTCTTCCAAATTCCGCAACTTAAAACTACTCTCTTTAATTTCTAGGCCCAATTCTTCCTGGGCCAACCGCCTGACACAATCAGTTACAGCTTCACCTTTCAACAAAAAACTTCCCGGCAAATGCCATAGTCCTTTGTATGGCTCGATATTTCTTTTAGTATATAGCACTCCTCCATTTTCATTTTTAAGCCACAAATCCACCGCTATTCTCGGAGCCAATTCAAAACTCTTTATAAACTGATCATAGGGAAGTTTTTGAGCCATATATTATGATTTTACCACGGGTTTATTCCACGATGCAAAGTCGCATTTGGGGTAATTGGAGCAACCATAAAAAGTCCGACCAGAGCGGGTTTTGCGAATAATGATGTCGCCCGCAGGTACTGAGCTTGTCGAAGTACACTTCTCACATTTTTGCCCGGTCTTAGCTTGATAATTGGCCTTGTATTCACACTCCGGATATTTGGAACAGGCTAGGAATTTACCAAACTTTCCTATTCTTATCAAGACATCTCCATCTTTACAGACCGGACACTTATCTCCCGTGCTTTCGGTCCCGACTTTGACTCTCTCGGAAGTATCTTGAACTACAGATAATTGGGCCGAAAAAGGTCCCCAAAATTCAGATATTACCGGTTGCCAAATTTTTTTGCCATTGGCAATGGCATCCAACGTATCTTCAAGCCTGGCTGTAAACTTGTACCCCATAATATCGCCAAAATTGGTCACCAAAAAATCATTGACGGCAATCCCGAGGGCCGACGGTACATAGCGTTTGTCTACGTTTTTTTCCACATACTGCCGGTCGGCAATAGTTGTCAATGTGGGAGCATAAGTGGACGGTCTGCCAATACCCAATTCTTCCATAGCTTTGATGAGTGATGCATCATTGTAGCGGGCGGGCCCTTGGGTAAACTTTTGCAGTTTTTCCAAACTTACAAAATCCAATTTTTCACCAACTTTTAATTCCGGTAATCTCAAATCTCTATCTCTATCACTATCTAATTTGTACCATCCATCAAATGTTATCGTTTCCCCTTTGGCTTGTAATTTATATTTATCCGCTGTGACCGTGACTGTAACTGTGACTCCCGTCGCCTCCGCCATCTGGCAGGCCACAAATCTTTTCCAAATTAATTCATAGAGTTTTTGTTCATCGTGATTTGAAAATTGTAAATTGGAATTTGAAAATTGACCCACTTCAGTGGGTCTAATGGCCTCATGTGCTTCCTGTGCCATCTTGGACTTCGTTTTATATATTCTGGGTTTATCTAAAGCATATTCTTTACCATACATCTGCGAAATCAACTTCTTGACAATATCCGTGGCATCCGTGGAAATATTCGTCGAGTCGGTCCGATGATATGTAATAAATCCCATTTCATACAGGCGCTGAGCCGTCTGCATGGTCTTTTTGGCACTCCAACCCAATTTATTAGCAGCAATTTGTTGCAGGGTGCTGGTTGTAAACGGAGCCGGCGGCGTCCTTTTAAAGTCTTTTTTGTCAATACTGAGTACTGAGTACTGAGCACTGATTAATTCTTTTTCAATCTCCTCCGCCTCTTGTTGATTTTTAATTTCTCCCACATATTTCACTTTGAGTACTTTTTTCTGAGCACTGAGCACTACCTCTATTTCCCAATACTCCTCCGGCTCGAAGGCTTCTATCTCCCGTTCGCGTTCGACGACCAAGCGGACCGCGACCGACTGGACACGACCGGCAGACAGCCCTCGTCTGACCTTTTTCCACAATAATGGCGATAATTTGTATCCTACCAATCTGTCCAATATTCTTCTGGCTTGCTGAGCATCCGCCAGCCGCATGTCAATGATTCCCGGATTTTTTAATGATTTTTCTATAGCAGTTTTAGTAATTTCATGAAACGTCACCCTGAGCACTTTTTTCTGAGCACCGAGCATTTCGCTGACATGCCATGAAATTGCTTCGCCTTCTCTATCTGGATCTGTTGCAAGATACACTATATCTGCCTTACTGGCCAATTCACCAATTATCTTCATTCTTTCTTTCTGCTTAGAAGTTTGAACATATGTTGGTTCAAAATTCTTCTCTATCTCTATCCCTAGTCTCTTCTCTGGAAGATCACGGATATGACCCATGGTGGCCTCTATTTTGAAGTCTGTTCCTAAAAACTTTGCCAATGTCCTAGCCTTCGTTGGGCTTTCCACAATTATCAAATCCATTTCCCAATCTTATCACACCCGAATTTATACTACCCATTCCATGGGGTATCATCGTCTGAAATTCCCTTTGATTTAGAATTGATTATTTTTCCGCTACTGTTACCTAGGTCTGCCATTGGACTACCGCTTACACTATCTCGTGGTCTATTAGCATTTATTCTTTCTAGTGTTTCCCTCGCAATTTCTTTTCGTCTCGTTGCTTCTGCTTCTTTTATTATTCTGGCTCTTTCAAAATTAGTGGTTTCTATTTTGACCTTTAATGCTAATCTTTCTTCTTCTTTTATCTCCGCCCAGGTTTTATTCAAACTTGGACCCCATCGAGACTCTACTGAAATACCTCCAACTTCCTTTAAATCTCTAGCAACTTCCGCTTTTGTTGGCTTGCTATTGTCTCTACTTAATAAATCATAAAAAAGTCTCACCAAATTTTTAAAAGGCTCTTCAGGAATAACTTTAAGTTTTGGTCTTTTATCTGGTTTACCCTCTAGCATAAAATTACTTGTAACTCTCTTTCTCTTCAAAGTCAAATTTTACACTTTATACGCGGCCGCGTTTTGAATGTAATTATTTGAGCTCGAATATCTCTTTCAATTCATCTTCATTTTCCACCCAATCAAGCCTTGCTATCTTGATTGAGTTTGGAATATCCAAGATCTCACGCAGATATTTGACTTGATTGATAACATTATATGGTGATATAAAAACACTTTCTTGAAACAGCTCCATACCCATTTGTCGTAAATAACGCCTGAGCGCATCGCGTGTAGTTCTTTTTAGCTCAGACACATCGAAAAATACCAATCTCCATTTTCCATCCCATTTCTCTTTAATGGGTTTCATTTCTAAAAGATTATATTTCAGAATTTGAGTCTTGCCTTTGTGGGTAATTTTGATTAATATCCCGTCTTTTGTACTTTGTTTTTCCACAAGTCCTTGCCGTTCCAACTGATGCGCTGCCTTTTCGACCGAAAACGTATAATACTTCTCCATTTCCGGAAGTCCCCTTTTCAAAGCCCGCACATGCTCGCTAATTCCAATCGGCAGAAAAAATGGTCTGGCATCTATTAAGTATTTCAAAAATTGTTTTTGGCTTATCCGGCTTTTAGCTTTGGTAGTTCTTCGTTTGATCATAATCCTATTTTTACACAGTACACGCGGCCGCGTCAACTATGTAAATTGTTGACCGGTTTATCGACGTGTATAATAGACGTGTGTCAGATGTTTCGCAATATCATTTGAAATTGATCAAAGACTTTGGACCGTGTCAAGTGTGGCAAATTGATGGGGAGAAATTGCGCGCCACCAAAGATATAGAGTTTACCAACTTTGGCATGTATCCGGATTTTGACTATATTCCCCCCAACGAATTGTGGCTGGACCGGGAAGCCCATCCTGATGAAAGGAGGTTTTTTGTTGACCATATGCTCACTCAATGGAAATGTTTGCGTAGGGGCTATGGCAATGAAAAAGCGGTAGACAAAGCTTACCGCGTAGAAAAATCTGAACGGGCAAAGTCTGGGGACATGAAGAAAGTAGAAAGTAGTCTGGATGTCCATATAAAAAAATGCGGAAAAACAAAAGATGGTTTTGTGATTTGGATTGTGAATGGCCGTTTGGTGCGAAGTGATTTCTTTATTGATTTTGTGGACGGCGGACACCACTTAATCTATCCTTGGATACCATTAAAAGAAGTCTGGATTGATGATGATCTGCAACCAGATGAGTATCCATATGTCATTTTGCACGAATTGCACGAACGCAAGCTTATGGCCAGAGGTTGGACTTATAATAAAGCTCATCAAAGCGCCAGCAAAATAGAATTCTTCTGCCACCACCACTCGAAAAAACTAATACCAGAACTTCATAATCTGGGTTATACCTCTCCCTGACTGAGGTACTTTTTTATTACTCACCGATACCTGAATCAGAAATTGAATAATTGTAATTATCTTCAATTCCAAAATAGCTTGATAAAATTTTGCGGGCGATGGGAGCGGCCGCCCGGGATCCTTCACCTCCACCTTCTACCAAAACCGTTGCTGAAATTTGGGGATTATCGACCGGAGCAAAGATTGTGAACCATGCGTGGGTATTATATTTTCCTTCTTCAGTTATATATTCGGCAGTGCCGGTTTTACAGGCCACCTCCGGCCCCTGCCAATCAAAAAAAGGAAAGGCTGTACCTCCCACTTTACAGGCTCCAATCATCCCCTGCTTAATAATATCCAAAATATCCTGGGATATTTGTAACCCTGAGCACTGAGTACTGAGTAATGAGTAATGAGCAATTTGTGGTTTACACTTCTTGTTTGTTGCCAAAATATTGGTCATTTGATTGACCTGCAGAGGGGTGGCCAAGACATCACCTTGGCCTATAGCCATGTGATATGTATTACCCAAAAACCATTGTTCATTTTTAAACTTTTCCTTCCACACAGGAGTAGGAATTAAGCCTTCTACCTCCCCCGGTAAATCAATTCCAGTTGTACTACCAAACCCCATTATTTGGGCCCAAGCAGCCATGGTTTCGGGGCCAACCAACTCCCCCACTTTGTAAAAAAAGATGTCATTGGATCTGGTCAGAGCCCGGACCCAACCCACCACTCCGTCTTTTCCACCATACTCAACAAAAAACCAATTGGCATATTTAAATCCAGCCACAGTCAATACCCCCACATCTTCCACAGAAAAGTTTTTGGGGGCTTTTTCACTTCCCAAAGCTGCAAGGGTGGTCACCATTTTGAATGTCGAACCTGGCGGAAATAATCCGGTAATGGCCCGGTTGAGAAATGGTAGATTAGGATCAGTTAAATATTGGCTGACCGTGCCTGGATCAAAACCCGGACTACTGACTAAAGCCATGATGGCGCCGGAATTAGGATCCGAGACAACTACCGCTCCTTTTTTACCATTTAAAGACTTATAAGCAATCCGCTGTAAATTTACATCTACTGATGTTGGTAAATCCAATCCTGGGGTAGGTTTTCGCTGTCCCAAATCGCGGACCACTTGACCCTCACTATTCACTTCAACCAGCCTACTTCCGTTAGTTCCTTTGAGACGGTCCTCATATTGTTTTTGTAGTCCTGCCCGGCCGATTTTGTCTTTGAGAACATATTTATTATTTGGTTTAAGCAGGCCTACTTCTTGTTCGTCGATTTCACCCACATATCCGACCACAGCGCTATTGGCAATATTATTGTCCAAAGGAATGCTTTGACTATCCAATATATTTCCGCGGGGAGCAGGAATAGTCAGAGTCTTAATCCGGTTTTCATCCGCCAGCACCCGGTATTTACCCCCGGCAAATAATTGTAATGAGACAAGTCTGATAAACAAGAATCCAAAGGCTATTATTATGCCTACCCACAACCAATCACCCACTATTATTTCGGCCCTGGAAACATTGTGTCTATTATTTTTGGACGAAGAACCCAAAATCACAAAATCGGAAAAGGCAGCACCGGGCTTGAATTTAGACATAATTTACAATTTTCAGTTTTCAATTTTCATTGAATTTTCAAATAACAATTATCAATACTTGTAAATTGTGTCATTGTAAATTTATTGTAAATTAAAAATTGTAAATTGAAAATTAACGTAAACCTCCCACCACTCTCACTTTTCTCAACAAATTGGCATTGTCCAAGACTTTAGCGCAGCCGCGGACAACGGCAGTCATGGGATCCTCCACAATATATACCGGCATTCTGGTTTGCTCGGAGACCAGCTTGTCAATTCCGGCTATCATACTCCCACCTCCGGCCATAGCGATTCCCCGCTCGAGAATATCTCCCACAAGCTCTGGTGGAGTCTCCTCTAATAAATCCGTAACACTATCTATGATCGTTCGTAGCGTAGGCACCAAGGCTTCCCGGACTTCGGCGGATGTGATTTTTAGACTGACCGGTAAACCCGATTCCAAATCACGGCCGCGGATGACCATCACCTTGTCCTTGAGACTGCCTATATGAGCATTGCCCAAAGTAATTTTGATTTCCTCAGCTGTCCGCTCGCCCAGTAAAACATTGTATTTCAAGCGTAAGTAGCCAATAATCGCTTCGTCCATTTCATCACCAGCCGTCCGAATTGATCTGTTAATGACAATTCCTCCCAATGAGATGACCGCGATTTCCGAAGTTCCGCCCCCAATATCTATCATCAAAATTCCCCCCGGTTGTTCAATCGGCAATCCGGCTCCAATGGCCGCCGCCATCGGCTCTTCGATCAAAAAGGCCTGCCGAGCTCCGGCCGCCAAGGCGGCCTCTTGCACCGCCCGTCTCTCAACTTCAGTCACTCCCGAAGGTATACCCACTACCACTCTGGGTCTTGGGATCCTTGGGACCCAATGACCCGTGTCGTGAACTTGCATCACATAATGTTTGAGCATGGCCTCGGTCGCGTCAAAATCGGCAATCACGCCATCTTTCAAGGGTCTTATAACCTCAATTGTTGCAGGATTTCTGCCCAACATATTTTTGGCTTCGGTACCAATAGCCAATATCTGCTTGGTCTTTTTGTGCCGGGCCACGATAGATGGCTCGCGGATGACAATTCCCTTACCCTTAACATGAATCAGTGTATTGGCCGTCCCCAAATCAATCCCCACGTCATACGAGAGCAAACCAAAAAGATAATTTAACATTTTATAAATTCCTCCTTGCTTGCTCGATGTCCCTCACAAATCGCTCCGTGAGTCGTGTGCGAATAGCACAATAAAGACGAACGGGAAGATGTGGGGGAACTTAATAGTCCAAATAAATAATTCAACATATAACCGCAATGTACCATTTACTATTGTTCTATTCAATACCCATACGTGATTGCAATATCACTAGCCCACTTTTCTTAATGTAGTCTTCGATTCCAAAAAATACCCTATTTCCCGGTTTACAGTGAGTGTCAACAACAAAAACCCCATCTATGACCCCAACTTGATGATGACGAACTGTTTTGGGATGATTTTCTATGTTGATAATCGTTAATGGTCCATCTATTCGATGCACTATTCCCGTTTTTACGATTAATCCTTCCTCTCTCAATTTGTTTATTGCGTCTACGGCATCATGATAACACAACCCTTTTTGTTCTGGGTCGTCTCTTGGTACCAAAGAACTAACCGAATTTTCAATTTCTTTCCTCCTTTCTTCGACTGCCTCTGGGTAGTCCACCGACCCCTCTCTTATAAACATATATTAAAATATATTATATCATTTTTCGATTAGTTTAGACTTTCAAATTAATTTGTAGCTAGATATTGTATATAAAATTGGTAAGCACTAAATACTTGGACACCCTCGCTAGATAAATTCCTTACTAATACGGGATCAGTTATGTGATGATCGTCACTTACCAATTTTGCCCTAGCTAATAAAGCTGTAATAATGAATTTGGAATCGCCCATATCTTCTGGAAGCAGTCTGCCAACGACAGCATATCCACTAGTGTTTAATACTAAGAATCCCATAGATAAAATGTTTTTTATTCTGGCAATTTGTATTGGATCGAACGGCCCACTATCTAAATCTTTTCTTCCAGAAGTTCGGACAACTTCTTGTATAATTCTTTCAGACACAAATAAATTTAGTGTTCCATCTTCTATTCGTTCAATTATCTCTACATTGGGTCTTACCCCCCTAACTGCTCCAAATATTATATTTGTGTCAACGACTACTTTTAGTACTTCTGCCATAGTGTAAATTTAACACACTGCTAAAAATCTAATTTGTGTTACTTGTATTCTATCTGGAGAAGGCTTAGTATTCTAGGACATGTTAAATAAACGCTCTGTTAGTCAAAACTTAATAGCGTTGCGTCGCCATGGCACGCTTTTCCGAAACCTCAATCCTGAATTACAGGAAGAAATTTTGTTTGATATGGAGCACGATATGTTAGTGGGAGACAGACATACTGTAATCACTGATAGAAATTTATTACACCACTTACACCCCAATGCAAGAGCCGGAGCGGAAACTTATGGAGAAGGCCAGACAGGAAAAAGACAAAAAGGTGTTACCGTAAGGAGATCTCCTCCCCACGACCATATGGGAGATGGAGGTCACATCCCGCTTGAGGGTAGTGGAGAAAAAAAGGGATAAGTATATAATCCCCCTTATGGAAAGTTTATTAGATATAATAGAACCAGCTTTTGAGTTTAATCAATCTCCATCAGAACAGTTAGCTCTTATTTTGTATTCTAGGGATAGGTTATTAAACCCCAAATTACCCGATCTTCAAAGAAGGTCTATAGAACTTAATCTAATGGCATGGCTTTTAAATATTTCTTTTTTATCAACAACACAAAAACCTGCTGACTAAAATAAGTTAAAATAACTTTATGCAATGGCTGTTTACATCTTTGTTTGTCCTAGTTCCCCTGATCTGGCTGCCGTGGACATCAGAACTGTTTGAATTTAACAAACTCATGCTGACTTATGTCATTGCCATCTTAATTGGCTGTGCCTGGTCCATCCGCTGTATTTTAGAAAAAAGGATTATTTTCAAGCGGACTATTTTGGATATCCCCTTATTAATCTTTTTGGGATTTAGTATTTTAAGTTTAGTATTTTCAATCGACCCTCACACCTCGTGGTACGGTTATTATTCCCGCTGGAACGGAGGTGTCTTGTCTCTCCTGGTTTATTCCTTTTTATACTGGGCATATGTTTCCAATATGGATAGTAAATCTACTAAATCCACTATTTTCTATTCTCTAATTTCTGCAACTCTAATTTCTATTTATGCCTCACTAGAACACTTCGGCTATTCTATCTCCTGTCTCCTGGTAACTGGAAACTTTAATGTAGCTTGCTGGGTCCAGGATGTCCAAAACCGGGTCTATGCCACCATGGGTCAACCAAACTGGCTGGCGGCGTACATCGTAAGTTTGATATTTTTACCATTATCAAACTTACTAAATTTGAAATTTGAAATTCGAAATTTGAAATCAATTTTTAATTTTTTAATTTTTATCTTACTTTTTTGTACATTACTTTTTACAAAAAGCAGATCGGGATTATTGGCTTTTGGAATATCGAGTATAGTCTTTTGGGGAATATCATTTAGTAAAAAGATGTTACTTTCAATGATCATTTTTGCATTTTCAGTTTTGAGTCTTTTGTTCGTTTTTCAAAATCCCATTCGTGATTTATTTATCAAAAATAATCAAGAATCAATAATCAAGAATCAAGGTACCTCACTAGAATCAGGAGGGACAGAATCAGGAGCGATAAGAAAAATTGTCTGGACTGGTGCTACTAGGATCTGGCTTTCCAGCATCAAGAACTTTTTAGTAGGCTCTGGCCCCGAGACCTTTGCCCAAGCTTATTATCAATACCGACCCATCGAGCATAATCAGACTTCTGAATGGGAATTGCTGTACAACAAAGCCCACAATGAGTTTCTAAACCAACTGGCAACTACTGGATTTATCGGATTATTAAGTTATTTATCGTTATTAATAGTTATGAGTATAATTTTTCTAAAAACAATTTATGACCATCGTATGCCCACGAATGACAACCGTATGACCATTGCCCTGTTTGCCGGTTGGCTCACTATATTAGTGACCAACTTCTGGGGTTTTTCGGTAGTAGTAACGCAATTACTTTTATTTTTATTGCCAGCGATTTCGATAGTGCTCAGTACTCAGAAAGAAGAGAAAAAGACTGATTCTTATAAAGTAATACCTTTACAAATCTTGGGTGTAATGATTACCCTGAGTACTTCTCTCTGGTTACTTTTCTCTGTTGGAAAATACTGGTCCGCCGATATTAAATACGCTTCAGGAAGCAATGCCTTGAAAGGCTATCAAATCACTCAAGATCCCCAGTATCTGGTTACAGCCTATCAAGGCTATTATGACGCTTTTCAGTCCAATCCGGGTGAACCGACTCTGGCCTCTGATCTATCCTTGTCTGCCGCTTATCTGGCTCTGGCCATGCGCAACGAGCCCGCAACTGCGGGCCAATTGGCTTCTCAATCTCTATCTCTATCTCAATTGGCTATCTTGGTCTCACCAAAGCATCCCAATTATTACAAAAATCTGACCCGTAGCTTGATTTTGTTATCAGAGCTGGATGATTCATATTTAGATACTGCCAAGAAAACAATGCTGGCAGCAGCCAATATTTCACCTACCGATCCCAGAATCCCCTATTATCTGGGAATAATCTTGCAGGCCCAAGGTGCGACTCCTGAGGCAAAACTTTACTTCCAAAAATCCCTGGACTTGAAACCTGATTTCTCCGAAGCCAAAAAACAACTCCAGTAAGTATTACTTATTTTCTAACCACTGGAATATCTTTCACAATTGTTTTATTAACCTCGACCAAAGGTGTTCCATCAGAACTTTTTGCGTCGCCGTCGATTTCAATTGTGATTCCCAACTTCGCTGCTTCCTTAAGTTTTTCTACTGGAACTTTTGACAAATCAACATTTTTTCTGCCTCTCCTAATTAAATCAATTAAGCTTTCCATATAATTATATTACTAGATAAAATGATAAAATCAATACATGTCGCAGATTGTTACTCCACCTTCGGAAATGTTACGGAGGTCTTGCGTGCCCGTAAAGGCATTGGATAAGCGGGTAAGAGATGTGCTCAGAGATATGATTAATACCCTGCAGGCGACCAAAAATCCAGAGGGAGTAGGCTTAGCAGCGCCACAAATAGGCGTCCTCTTGCGGATCTTTCTGGCCCGCCCCGATCCCAAAGGCGAAATTACTATTTTTATTAATCCCGAAATCACCCACTACTCCCAACGCACTACCCATCCGACGGGAAAGAAAGGGGTTTACGAAGGTTGTCTGTCCATCCCCGGCCACTACGCCCCAATCAAAAGATCAATGTCTGTAACTGTAAAGTTTGAAACAATTGAAAATTTTGACATTGAGAATTCATTGAAAATTGTAAATTGCCCGCCTGCATCGTTATGCGAAGCATTGCGGGCAGGTAAATTGAAAATTAGACAACAATCATTTACTGGTTTTGCTGCCCATGTTATCCAACACGAAATGGACCATCTCAACGGCATTTTATTTATTGACCGGGTTCTGGAGCAAAACTCCAAGCTTTATAGAGTGGTGGGGAAAGAGTGGGAAGAGGTGGGGATTTAATTTCTATTCAATTATTTGTGGGTCAGCCCATTTTATGTTTTTTCGATGAAACACTCTTTCCTTAATTATGATTCCAGCCGCAATCATCATCATCCTTGCCCAGGCGATTAATATATTTTGCGATCCAACAAACACCTCACCATCAACTATTCCGACCACGGGTTCCCCATAATCATTATAAATTTGTACTGTCACTTCTATTTGGTTTTGAGGAGTAAATGTGTTTATTCCCGCTCGTCTTTGAGCTTCCATCAAATTAGCCCCTCGTTCCCTGGCTTCGGCAGTCTTATTTCCCATGAATTAATTATATACCAACCGGCCAACTTCACGCTAGCTGTGAACATGCACGGAAATTTATTTTCTTGATCGATGTTTATACCCCATCCCTGATGGGAGAGCTTCACTTGTTGGATATCGAAGATCATAGAATTTGTCCGCACTAAAATTTACATCCGATGAAATTCTATCTCCTAATACCCTAGCAGAAGTTTTCAATAGCCAAAGTGTTCCCGATGCTACAGGCGGTCCAATCTTTTCCACCGCAAACTTTCCAAATTTAAGAGTAGCCAAAGAAGCTTCGCCTAGAGCCAATATTCCATAACCCCAACCAAAAAATAGAAATTTCTTGTCATACACTGCGTTTTCGTCTTCCATCCAAAAGTATTTATATCCCACTCTAATTGCACCAAGTCCGTATAAAGCCAACGCAGTGGTGGTTATATTTAGAACGATTTCTTTAAATTCTTGCATGATAGGTATTTTATCATACTATAGGGTATAATGCAAATTACCGAGATAAATGTTCATATATTGCTGGTCCAAAAATATAAGCTACACAAAATAGACTCATAGATACTGGGAAGAATCCCCTGGCAATATTTGTATACCGATTTGACGTAATGTCATCGTGGTCGCTATTGCTAAACAACCAAAATTACAATAAAGAAATGGTCTCAAAGCTTCGGCCAGATTTGGCATAGGCTATAATTATAGTATGATAAAGCAAATTGTGTTCTTTGGTTCATCGCCATTTTCAGTTGTTGTGCTGGAAAAATTGCTCAGTGCTCATTGCTCAGTGCTCAGTGTGGTAACAACTGAAGACAAGCCAGTAGGCAGACATTTGAAATTGACACCTAATCCTGTCAAGGCCTTGGCTCAAAAATATAATATTCTAGTTTTTGATAATATCAAAAGTTTTTTAGAACATGATTGGCCAGATTGTATTGGCCTTGTGGCTGCTTATGGCCGGATCATGGGTCCCAAGACTCTGGGTAAATTTGATGGTCAAGTCTTTGGTATTCACCCGTCATTACTACCTAAATACCGGGGACCATCTCCCCTGCAGCGGCAAATTTTAGATGGCGTCAGCGACACCGGCGTCACTATTTTTAAAGTAGATCTTGGCGAAGACACTGGACCGATTGTGGCCACTGTTCACAACAATATTTTGGAAAATGATACTACCATTACCTTAGGAAATCGGCTTTTTGAATTAGGTGTAAATTGGTTCATTGAAAATTTATTGAAAATTGTAAATTGTAAATTGAAAATTCAAGATGAAAGTCTTGCCACTTTTACAAAAAAGTTAACTAGGCAAGATGGATTTATTCCTTGGGAAAAGTTTAATTCAATGATATCTAACTCCGACTCTCAATTGGAACATTTGTTTCGAGCTCTTTACCCATGGCCTGGGGTGTGGACCATAAATCCCGAAGGAAAAAGAATCAAGATTTCTTAACCCTTTTAATTTTTCTTAAACACTTAGTACACAGCATCTGGCCGTGAAACTTGTGAAGATTGGGAAGGAAAACTTTGCGGGTCTTGACCGCTTTCTTTTTCCAGCGTCCACCCGCTACTCCCCGTTTGTGAGTATGGCTATCGCCATATTGCACCCCCCGCTCACAATTGTCACACATATATGCCATGATTCATATTTTAGCATAGAGGATTGAGAACTGGTATACTATCTTTACTAATTTTCAATTTCTAATTTTCAATTTTCATTGAATTTTCAATGATTCAATTATCAAACCGTTTGAAAATTGATTAATTGGAATTTTATTGTAAATTGTAAATTGAAAATTGTAAATTATGCTAGATTTGTTAATAAATAACCCCTTTGCTTTCATAGTAGTCTTTGGCGGGATAATCCTGGCCATTGGCATTCATGAAGCAGCTCATTGCTATATGGCCGACTATTTGGGTGATCCAACTCCGCAGGCACTGGGGCGGAAAACCCTCAATCCTCTAGCTCATCTAGACCCACTAGGAACGCTGGTGTTGTTGGTGACCGGGCGGTTTGGCTGGGGCAAACCCGCGCCCTTTGATCCCTATAATCTAAAAAATCCCAATCGTGATACCAAATTGATTGCCCTGGCAGGCCCCGTTAGCAATTTGCTATTGGCAATTGTTTTATCATCAATTTCAAAAGTTTTTCATCCCACTTCTCTAATTTCTATTTTCTATTATCTAATTTCTATCAATATTAATCTGGCCCTATTTAATTTGCTACCCATTCCCCCGCTGGACGGCTCAAAAATATTCTTAAAAAACTATGGACTAGCTCCTAATCCCTATCTCCTAATACTCGTAATATTGCCAATATTCGGCGGTCACTCCATCGCCTCATTTATTATCTCCCCCATCTCAACTTTCATACTTGACATACTGATATAATAGAGTCATCCTACCAAGAAGGAAGTTGAGGATAATTTTCCTTGACTAGTTTTTCCAGAAAGAGGGCATGCACAATTCTCAGTAGGTTCTAACTTATTGGGACAATCCTGAACCGTTATGGTTTGGGGAAGCTAGCCCACCTATTTAGGATCTCGGGGAAAACTCCTCAATTTCCTCTTGGTGGGTGTTACGCTCCACCTTCGGTTCCGCTTCAATTTACCTGCCCGCAGATGCTTTTCAGCATCAGCTGAATGCAGGCGGGTAATTTACAATTTTCCCATTCGACATACTCAGGGTCCTGAGTTTACCGAAGGATAATTTTCAATTAATAAGGTAAAATAATCTTTGTGCCTCTATAGCTCAATGGCAGAGCAACAGTTTTGTAAACTGTGGATGATAGTCCGATTCTATCTGGAGGCTCCAAGCCCAGGTAGTTCAACGGCAGAACAAGTCCATGGTAAGGATTAAACGAGAGTCCGACTCTCTCTCTGGGCTCAAGTTTGATATAATATCCAAAGAATTAAGCCAGGATGGTAGAGCGGTCAAATACACGGCTCTGTAAAAGCCGCGCCTTACGGCTACGAAGGTTCGAATCCTTCTCCTGGCACAACAAGTTAAAAGCGTGCTAAAATAGATTTATGGCAAAGAAAGGATCAAGACAAATATTTGCATTTGTTTGCAGCGTCTGCAAACATCAGGGTTATGTGACCGAGAAAAACAAAGTCAATACACCTGACAAAATTGCCCTGGCTAAATATTGCAAGAAATGCAGAAAGAGAACCGAGCACAAAGAAACTTCCAAGCTTAAATAAATTACTTCAGACTATTGGTATAATCATATTATAGGGATGTGATGTTAATGGTAGCATGGGGCTCTCCAAAAGCTCTCGTCCAAGTTCGAATCTTGGCATCCCTGCAATAATTCCAACGCCCCTTGACATAGCTATCTGACTTATGTATAAATAAAATAAGAGATGAAAAAGAAAAAGTTTCAAAAAAGTCATTCCTCATTTACCCCTCTCCCCTATGTTGCTATTATTCTTGGTGCTGTTGGCTTGTTGTTTGTCGGTAAAATGATTGTCTCCTCGTTTGAAAAAAGTATTATTCTTGGCACAAATACCAGATATCTTGCCAGAGGTGGGGACGATGGCGAAGGCTCATCAGGTAGTGGATCAGATTCGTCAGGCAGTTCGGGTTCAGACAGTTCCAGTAGTACGCCTCAGCCCACACGGACAGAAACAGATGAGACCCGGACTGAAGTGAGATTAAGTGAGGGAGAACGCATTAGGACTCGCACCAAAGATGGCCGGACACGCATTGATATTACCTCAGGAGGAGTCAAGACTCGTCTGGAAATCAGAGATGACAGAATAGTTGTCAAAGCAGAGCAAGAAGATGGTACGGAAATTGAGCTTGAAAACAATACGCTCCTGAAGATCGACGAAAGATTGGGGGCAAGTGGTATCAAGGTAGCCACCGCCGGAGGTGAGAGATTCGTTATCCAAAGAGGTGCGACGGGGGCGGTAACAGATTTCCCACTTTCCATTGACCTAGCTACCAATACCCTCATTGTCAATACTCCTGCAGGGCAAAAAACGGTCACTGTTCTGCCGGATCAGGCAGTTCAAAACCTCATCGCCGCAAATGTAGTCAATCGTTTGGGGGGACAAGCAATCGCCAACGTTACCTCTGTAAGTCAAGTTATAACACTTGGTGAACAAAACGGTGTACCTATATATGAAATTAATGGAATATCGGATCAAAGGTTACTTGGATTCATACCGATTGCGATTGAAAAGACAGTCACAGTTTCCGCCGAAACAGGAACAGTAGTGTCCACACAACAGTCCTTGGGAAATAGAATATTAGACCTCTTTGCCTTCTAGACAAACGGGTTTTTAATTTTTAATTGTCCAATTTTGGCATCGCTCAAGCCTACATACAAGTCTGCTATTCCTGCCCCATTCAACACTAAACCTCCAGGAAAAACCACCTGTTTTAGATCTAACCGCTTAGCTGGTGTATCGGGGAAATTCTCTCTTGTAGCAATAACCTTCATCGGAGTACTCCCACCCGAAACAGGATCAAAAACAAAAGACATCGCTGAATATCGCTTGCCCTTATTCGTGTCAAATTCTGCCACATGCCCCAATACTCCAATTTTTCCATTCGCCAATAATAGGGCCTGGTTTACTCCTCCCCATTGATTCTTCTTAAATTGATCCTTTATCAATGTTGCTTTCTCTATTACCCCTGCATTCAAACCAGCCAATTTGTCAATCGTAGTAAATCCTATCCTCCCTAATCCGTCTACTTCACCCTGAGGCCGAGTAAAAACTCCAACCTTTCCATCCCCCATTTGCACCAAACGAATATCTTTCATCCCCTTCGGTCCGCCAGTCAAATGTTTCAAATTGTTTATATCCTCACCAACATAAAATACTGTCGTATATATTCCGCTTTTCCAATCTACTTGAACTCCTCCAAACACCAATTTACCATCTATTGTAGTCACAAACGGATCCTGCATATCAAAAACAGGATAATCCAAAACCACTTTCCAACCGTCCCCAATTTTTTCAAAAAAGACGACTTTAGAGCCTCTCTCGTTTTCTCTTGACTCAACTCGCGCAGCAACGAGCTCTCGACCCCCAATTGTAAAAGGAGGCGTGGGGTTATATACATCCTTCCCTTCGACAATCAGAGGAAGCAAGCAACCATTCATACTCCTATCAATTCTACTCCCGTCTCCCAATCCACAGCATTGTAGCTGTAATAAAATTCACTCCTAAAAATGCCAAAGCTGCCAGTACCGGTTCTCTTATGGCTCCAAAGAGAATCACCGAGACAAAACCTTGCGCCCCCAGTGAAATTGTAACTAGACGAAGCTCTTCTTTAAATTGCGTCCAACTTAGTTCCGGACCGTATGACATACGCCTCTTTTATCATAACCCTTGTTTCGAGTCAAGGCCAAGTCTGCATAAAATACCCATTGACATTGGCTCCGATAAACTGTTTCATTAATACATGCTAAATTCTCCCGATCCAAATGATAATGAAATATTTGGTCAAGAACTCGCTCTGGATCTGTATGAATGCGATCTAGCCATAATTTCCTCGAGTGAGAAAATCAAAGAATTTGTCATAACGCTCTGTGACAAGGTCATTATGATGAAGCGCTACGGTGAGCCCCTAATCCCTAATTTTGGACATGATAGTCCCATAACTTCTGGTTATTCTCTGGTTCAGTTGATAGAAACTAGCATGGTTTCTGCCCATTTTTCCGAATACAAAAGATCAGTTTATCTCAATATTTTTTCCTGTGCTTGGTTTGACCCAGTCAAAACTGAGGAATATTGTAAAAACTTTTTTGGCGCCAAATCCTGCACTTCTCATTTACAAAAGAGAATATAAGACTGTCCAGAGACTAAAGAAGCCATAAAACAAAAATGCAGACAAGACAGCTATTATTCTCCAGTTGGCAGGTCTTAGGGGCTTGGCCAGAGCCGTCATATTCATCCACAAAATCAAACCCGTATAAATAAACATGGAAACGGCATTCATGACCGCGCCAATTATTACCAAACGCAACGGCTCGGTAAAACCCAAAGCAAAAATCAAAATTCCCACCACTATTTGTAACCACAAAAAACCATAAAAGAATTTATGCAATTGGCGATGTGCACCTTTATGTCTATACATTATGGCCAAATTCTCTCCAGCAATCCGGGAATTGGATCCAAACACTGAAAATTGAGTGCCAAAGAGCATGACTCCGACCAAAATCAAAAAGATTGTTCCCAAGATTGGCCAACTTCTGTTCCCAATTTCGGCGGCTTCCAAAATGACAAAATTAATACTGGTTTGGACAGACGGATGTTTGTAAACAGTGGTATAAGACAGGACTGACAGCATAATCATGGTAATCATCCCTGTGAACCAAAAGACAATTCCATGCTCTATGTTTATCCTCTTCCACCACAATCTAAATCTGGACAAATTCTCCGGAGTACAAGCAAATTTTTCTCCTTCTACTCGTGTCTCTTCTTGCTCTTCTTCCCAAACATTAGAAATCCTCCCAGAATATTTACCCATACCAAAGCCTTTTTCTTTGATATACAAGCTTTGTGCTAAATTTAGATTTCCGCCAGCCCCGGCATAGGCCAAAGCTGCCAAAAAAGTGGCCATTGGTAATTCTTTTGGTAAACCAATAGTAGTTATTAGAGCAAGCCAATGCTCGCTCTTAGATAGCCAAATAGTCAGCCCCAAAATAAACGGCACGCCAACGAGAATGATGGCTTTTTGAATCCGCTCCTGAGTTTTGTAGACAATGCTGCCAAAATTGAAAAGGACCCCCACAATCAACAGCATCACCATTCCCCACCACTTGGTATATTCCAGCCCCGACGCCTCCGCCAAAATTTTAGCCGCAGAGGCAATAATTCCCGGCCACATCCAGGGCACCAGCGTCGTCAAAAGAAACCAAACAGGTATCCATTTGCCATATTTGCGGGTCATGCCCATAAAGACACTTTCGCCTGTCACCAGAGTGTATCTTTCAATCTCCATATTGATAAAAAATTGCATGGTGATTCCCACTACCGCGGCCCACATTATGCCCAATCCAAAATTGGCCGCCAGATATGGCCACAATATCAGCTCTCCGCTGCCCAAGCCTACTCCCAAAATAATAAAGCTCGGACCAATAAGTTTTTTTAAAGGCCAAGCTGGTGGCAATTCTTTGGTCAATTCTTTTCCCACAAATTTATTATACACACAAAATATAATTAATTTTTATTTTAAATTTATGTTATTATTTAGGAGAAAAGGTCAAGCCTCCGGTGGCTTATTGATTGGCAAATTTGTATAAGGCCGAGGCGGCCAAGGTCTGATAAGGCATCCCTTCGGATATAGCTTTAGCTTTGAGCTTTAGGATGACTTTTTGGGGTAAGCGAATATTAATATTTTTGGTTTTAGCCAAAGTAAATACTGCGGCTTTTTTTATCTTTTGAATCATCTTAGCTTGATTTTTTATAGATACAAGCTTACCAGCTACCAAAGCAGCCTCTATTTCTTTTTCTTCCTGATCTAAGACAAAATATTTCATAATTATTATTTATTATTAATAATATATAACTTTGTCGCCTCGCGACTGGGAAAAATAGTTTTTAAAAAATACTTTTCGCTATCCTCTACAAAAGGAACAACGTACGCATAATTGTCTATTTCGACTATCATGATCTGTTGATTTGGATATTTGATTGGATTTGGGTGATCAGTTATTTTTAAGAGACCACCTTCTGATATTGCCGAAACTATATCTTCAAAAGAGACCTCCCTTTCGAGTTTGATAGTTTCGTTTTTATCATTACTCCAATAGATTGGTTTTGATAATAACTTCATAATATGACAAATAGTATGATTTGTCAATGATTATACCACATTTTACTTAATCACCACTGCACCGAGAACTATTAAGATTGTTCCAAAACCAATCAGCACCGTCGACGGTTGCATGTCGCGTAGCAACAAGCCATACAAAAAATTGTACATTCCCAATATCACCGCCACCATTATTCCATGCACATACTCAGTCTTGACGAAAATCAGGGAAGATGATATAGTTTTAATTAAGTCAATATGCAAGAGAGACTGTTTCTCACTGAGAGCATAATTCAATGGTCATTAAGACCAATTACCGATAGAATAACGGCGGTTGCGCTAGCTAGCCGCAAAGATACAGTTTACGATTATGACGATAACCCTGGGAATATTCTTAATCCACATCCACTCATCCTTATGATAACTGGGCTTATTACCGGAACTCTACCAATAAAACTTGATAAAGATCGTGAAACTGGAAGAATTAGAAGAGTTTTTGGTGGCGATATGGCGACTGCACCACCCAAATCCCATTGATATTTTCACTTGGTCTGCTATAATACTTGACAAGAAGTCTGTAGACTTCTGTTTTTATGAACCCCATCACATATCTCAAAGAAACTATATCTGAATTGAGACAGGTTACCTGGCCTACCCGTAAGCAAACCTTAACTCTGTCCGCTATCGTCGTGGTAGCATCACTGATCATGGCCGCCTATGTGGGAGCTTTGGACTTTGGCTTTACCAATTTATTGAAAACTTTATTAAAATAACTATGGCTGACAATCCTATCTTATCCGAGCGCGGTTTTGGTAAAAAGACCATTCAGGGTCATATTATCATTACCCCCAACGCTCCCGATACCGCCAAATGGTATGTGGTGCACACTCAATCCGGACACGAAGCCCGAATAGCCGAGACTCTGCGTCAACGCGTCAATACTCTCAATCAGGCAGACAAAGTCTTTGAAGTCCTGATCCCCACTCAAGACAAGATTGTCATCAAGCATGGCAAGAAATCAACTATTAAAGAAAAGATTTTTCCAGGATATATGTTGGTTAAAATGATAATCGACGACGCTTCCTGGCTAGTTGTCAGGACGACTGCCGGAGTCACCGGATTTGTAGGTGTGGGTAACAAGCCAACCCCACTGAGCGAAATCGAAGTGGAAGCTATCCAACAGTTTTCAACAATCGGTACACCCAAGTTTAAGACCAAGTTTACGACAGGCGAAGCCATCAAAATTACCGATGGACCATTTACTGATTTCTTGGGTTCTATAGAGTCTATTGATGAAACAGCAGGCAAACTCAAGGTTTTGGTCTCAATATTTGGCCGAGAGACTCCAGTTGAATTGGACTTTTTGCAGGTTAAAAAGATATAATTTCATTAAATCCGAATTTCGAAATCCGAAGTTCGAAACAATATAAAATGACAAAATCTCAAATTTATCAAACCAATTCGTATTTCGATATTCGATATTCGGATTTATATTCGTTATAGATATATATGGCTGCAAGAAAAATAAAAGTAATTTTAAAACTCAATTTACCAGCCGGTGAAGCGACACCCGCTCCTCCTGTCGGTCCGGCATTGGGCCAACATGGCGTGCCTATCATGGAATTTGTCAAACAATATAATGACAAGACCCGTGACCAAAAAGGTAATATTATTCCGGCGGTCATTACCGTTTTTGATGACCGAACATTTACCTTTATCACCAAGCTGCCTCCCGTCTCGGCTATGATCAAAAAGTTCCTCGACTTACGCTCGGGATCAAAAAAGCCGGGGTCTGAAGTAGCCGGTACACTGACTCTGGCTCAAGTCAAACAAATTGCCGAAGATAAAATCAAAGACATGAATGACGGCTCGCTGGATGCTGCCATGAAATCTATTGCGGGCACCGCCAGATCAATGGGGATCAAAGTAGCCTCTAGCTAATCCCCTCCCACTTCCCTCACCCAAAGTCACAAAAAGGTAACATTGGGATAATGGCGGAGGGTAGGCGGATTGGTAAAAAGATCGACGGCCACCATGTCAATCCGGCATAATATATCTTTACCCCGTAAATATACCATTCCCATATTCTTGACTTTGCGGTACTTGCCTTGAGTAAACATTTCCTCCGGCGTTCCCCACTCGGCCGTCTTTTTGGCCTTGACCTCCACAAATACCATTGTATCTTTGTCCCTCATTATTAAGTCTATTTCGCCATACCGGGTATGAAAATTACGCGTAACCTGCTCATAACCTAATTTCAATAAATATTCTAACGCCAGACTTTCCCCTATTTCACCGGTCTTCCTGTTATATATTTTCATAATTTACAATTTATAATTTTCAATTTTCATTGAATTTTCAATGTTTCAATGAACATTGTTTGAAAATTGATTAATTGGAATTTCATTGTAAATTATAAATTGAAAATTGAAAATTAAATTTGCTGTCTATATTGTAATGCCTCGGCCATGTGATTTACCAAAATATCTTCCGAGTTCTCCAAATCTGCAATTGTCCTGGCCACTTTGATAAGCCTAAAATAGCTGCGGGCGGACAGATCAAACTTTTCCACAGCCAACTTTAATATTCTCTGGGCATCCGGTTCCAGCTGGCAATATTTCTTGACATGTTTATTGCCCATTTGGGAATTAGTATAGATTTTGTCAGTCTTAAATCTAATTTCCTGGATCTTTCTTGCACTTATTACTAAATCTCTAATTTCTTTTGAGTTTTGAGATTTGAGATTTGGATTTTCCGTCGACAGTTTCTCCACTTCGACGGCAGGAACATGCACATGCAAATCTATGCGGTCAAGAATCGGACCGGAAATACGGCTACGATATTTACGGATCATTTTGTCAGTACATTTGCATTCGCGCCGCGGGTGCCCAAGATAGCCACATGGGCAGGGGTTGACGGCAGCCAGTAATGTAAAGCTAGCCGGATATGAGACGTGGGCAGCGGCTCTGACAATACTGACGGTCCCGTCCTCCATCGGTTGACGCAAAGATTCCAGAACTGACCGGGGAAACTCCGCCATTTCATCCAAAAATAGCACTCCCAGATGAGACAAACTAACCTCTCCGGGCAGCGGATTTGATCCCCCACCGACCATACCAGCGGGTGATACTCCGTGATGCGGATGACGGTATGGCCGACGGCGAACGAGTGATTCTCCCGAATCCAACATTCCGGCAACCGAATAAATGCGGGTCACTTCCAAGGCTTCTTGTGATGAAAGCGGTGGTAAAATTCCCGCCATAGCTTTGGCTAACATGGTTTTGCCTGTTCCCGGCGGTCCAAACATCAAAAGATTGTGTCCGCCCGCCGCGGCAATGGTTAACGCTCTTTTGGCCTGCTCTTGACCGGCCACTTCAACCAAATCAACTTCAAAATTAGCATCATAAACCAGTTCTTGAATCTCGATATGCTTTAAAGGTTCTATTTTTTTGACATCCTGAAAATGATCCACCAGCTCCATAAGATTGCGCACCGGATAAACCGTGACATTCTCAACTACCGCTGCTTCATTGGCTGACTCTATGGGGACATAAATCTCACCATTCTTTGCATACAACCCAACCAATAACACACCCTTTGTATGCCGTAAACTTCCGTCTAAACTTAACTCTCCAAAAAATATTGCATTTTGAGTACTTTTCTCTGAGCACTGAGCACTCGCGGCTAATATTCCTACAGCAATAGGTAAATCATAAGCTGCTCCATCCTTGGGAATATCGGCCGGAGCCAGATTAACCGTAATTTTTTGGGGCGGAAAATTAAAGCCTGAATTTTTGATGGCGGTTTTGACGCGCTCGCGGGCTTCTTCTACGGCTTTACTGGCCAAGCCCACAATATTAAATCCCGGGAAACCCTCTGATACATCTACTTCCACTTCTATTGCTGTCGTTTCCAAGCCTACATTAGCCACCGATTTAATTTTTACCAACATTTAATATTTCCTGAATTTGCTTTTTTAACACAGGCAAGTCATTTTTGATTGTATTCCAAACTTCGTTTAGATTAATGTCAAAATACTCATGAACAAATACGTTTCTTGCATCTGTTATAACCCGCCAGGGAATCATGGTGTACTGTTTTTTAATTTGTTTAGGTATGTTTTTACTCGCCTCGCCGATTATTTCTAAGGCTTTGAAAACAGCAAATTGAGTCTTTTGATCGCGATAAAAAATATCTTCATTTATATCAACTACGAAACCTTCAATACTCTCTATTGCGTCTAAAACATGCCTCACAAAAACCATTGGTTCATGCCTCATATGATGTCTATGGTATTTTCAAATACGTACCTTTCAATATATGGATGTACGGCCCGGTAACTAATGAGATCAATCTCCTTTTTAAGACTATCTTTCAGATCAAGATAAAGCCGTCCTTTGTCAAATAAACTAGAATTGGGAGGCATCTGAACCAATACATCAATATCGCTATTAGATTTAGCATCTCCACGAGCTATAGATCCAAATAATTGGGCACGGGAAACCCCATGCCTTTTTAAAATTGGCCTAATAATCTTGACTATTTGTTGGGCTTGCTGACTCATGACATAATCATATCACTCCCCCACCTTGACAACAACAACAACAACACTTATAATGACCTGTAGTATGATACTTGAATATATTGAACCAAGGTTACATAAATTTATAAAAAGAGTTGAAAAAAGTCCGGCAGTGGAGCAACCCGGGTCGCTTTTGGCCATAGTGACAGCGAATATTCTTATTGCCGGAGATATGCTATTATCGTCCAGATTACACGAAGCTGTAGATTTCAATCCAGGAACTGTTGTTCGTGCGGTAGGTTGTTATGTAATTGGATTTATCGTTGTCGATAGAGTTTTCAATGCAGTGCGTAGTACTTCCCCCCCCGCTCCTCAATCTCCCCCCTCAACATCAACATAGTCAGCTCGGAGCCGATTTCCGAGGCGGGGCGACCCAGTCTTCTGGCAATTTCTGACGCATCCAAACCCTGATCGCGGATTAAATCCAAAATGGGGTTTGTAGGGGCGTGGTTCTCGCGCCCGGGATTGGGGCTGGAAAACCCAGCCCCTACATATATTTTGGCTTTCCCTTCCGCAATCAATTGGTTTGTCCCCGCAGACACCGAAGATGTAATCGGACCAGGTACGGCCCAAACCGGTTTCTTTCTCTTTATCATCATCCCGGAAGTCAAGAGAGCTCCACTGCGGTTGGCCGCTTCAACCACAATTAATTCATGACAAATATCAGCGACTGTCTGATTTCTGGCCGGAAATGTCCAATTTGTACCCACCTGATCCTTCCACAATGACAATAGTAGTCCCCCGCTCTCTACAATTTTTCTCTGCAGTTCCCACTCCCGGTCTCCGGCATTATATTCAATTCCCCAACCCAAAACCCCAATCGTCCGGCCTCCACATTCAATGCAGACTTCATGGGCCGTCTGATCCACTCCATACATCATCCCGGAAACTATAGTCCACCCTTGTTGGACCAACCCGGGAATAATCTTTTCTATTACCCGTCTCCCATAATCGGTCATTCGCCTGCTTCCGACCACGCCAATGCACTTGATAAATATTTCATCGTTCCAATTACCTTGATAATATAACTTGTGCTTGGCATTGTAATTACTCACCCTTTTACAATAACACAGATTGGGGTATAATCGGTACATAATTTACAATTTTCAGTTTTCAATTTTCATTAAATTTTCAATGTTTCAATTGTCAGAGTTTGAAAATTGTTTAATTGCCCGCCTACATCAGCTATGCTGAAAGCATTGCGGGCAGGTAAATTTATTGTAAATTGTTAAATTGTAAATTGAAAATTTTTTAAAATTATGGGAAAAATAAAAGTGGCGACACTGGGGTCTGATGACGAGCAGAAATTACGCGATAAGAAGGCCGTGCAAAACAAACAGAAAAAAATGCGCGAAGGTAAAACGCGGGTGGTGGATACTGCAGCTGAAAGTCTAATCGAATTTGAAAAAATCCAGGAGATTCTGCAAAAAGCAAGCGAGCCTGTGCAAGAAAGTGTAAAAAGTGCAAAAATAATAAAAGTCAAGATCAGATCAAAAAGATATCAAGAGTTTAAAAAACTGGTTCTGGCAGAGGTATGTCACACTATTTCCGAAGGTATACTATTACTTCGTAAAGTATCATTAACTAAGTTCGACGCCAGCGTGGAACTGCACATTACATTGAAAGATAAAGGTTTTACCAAAGAGCTGGATCTCCCCCATCCGTTTGGTAAAGCCAAAAGAGCTGTGGAAGCCAGTGACGAAGTGATTACCGCCATTGAAACCGGTAAATTTGACTTTGATGTTTTGGTGGCTACACCCGCGCAAATGGCCAAATTGGTCAAATTTGCCAAGGTTTTGGGACCAAAAGGCCTGATGCCCAATCCCAAAAACGGTACAGTAACTACCGATATCAAATCCGCTATTAAGAAATTTTCCTCCAATCAGACTCTGAAATTACGCAGTGAAAAAGATTCTCCCGCTGTCCACACTACTATCGGCAAACTATCTATGACTGATACACAACTAGATCAGAATATCTCAGCAGTAATAGCTGTCTTGCCTGCCGGCAGAGTGGCCAAAATCATATTAAAATCAACCATGAGTCCGGCAATAAAGTTAGCATTTTGAATTGAGTAATGAGCAATGAGTAATGAGCAATATTTTGGGTATTGATTTGAGGTCGCGCGCGACAGATAATATTAATAATGCCTTCAAAATTAAAGGTCGTTAGCATTTTGCTGTTAGTAGTCGGTCTGGTTGTGGGCCTCACTTTGGTAAACCAAAAGCAAGATATTTTTTCCAAAGCTTGGAGTGGAATTACTACCAATCTGGAAAACCTCAAAAAACAACTGTCTCTGACACCCCAACCATTAATATCGGAATTTCAAGCGGATCCCAAAGCTCTGGAAACTAAGAAATTGTTTCACAATTTACTGGCTCTGTACAATGACACTTCAGAAATCCAAAACATTGACATTCCCGAATTTAATATAAAGGGCGTGGCCTTTCTTAAATACGATGAAAAATTGCAAAAGACTTTTGTCTTTTCCCGGATTGAAAATCTACCTTATTCAAGATTGATCCGCCTGTGGGTATCCAAAGATCTAGGGAATTACCGGGCCGTGGGTCTGGTTGATTTTGTAAGTGAACAAGACAAATTGGTGGGTTATAGCGTGTTTGTGGATGACCGTGATTTGCGCCTATACAAAGAGCTGTTGTTTTCTTACGATCCGTCTCTTTCTGTTAGTTATCCGACGGCCGTTGCCCTGACACTCAAATTTTAGTAATTTATGAAGCGTTTCCTGCTCGCATTTCTAGTCACACTTGCTCTGCTTGCCCAGCGAAGCTTTAGCGTAGTAGGGGCCGACCACAAATGTGGCGAAGTATGTAACCAATGGACAACCCAAGGTGCCTGTACTCATGGCTGTTATGCCGGAGGTCAAGCAAATCCGGATTATCATAATCCAGATGATTACAAATATAATGGACCCCCTCAAGAAGAAATTGATCGTCAAAATAGAGAAGCCGCAGCTGCAGCTAAGGCAGTCGCGGACGCGCAAGCTGCAGCTGATAAAGATGCACTAAAAAATGCCCAGGAAAAAGCTGCGTTGGAACTAAAAAACCAGCAAGATCTCGAGGCTCAAAAAATAAAAGCACAGGAGACAAGAGCGATTGATCAAGCGGCTGAAGCTGCTAAGCAACCAATCACCATAAACATTGAAGGCAGGTGTGATGGCTGGGCGAGTCCCGGATCAGAGCACCGCAATGCCGGAAATGGCTGTTTTTATGTTTGCGCTGGTGGATCGTGGACAGGACCAAATAGATGCGACAACCAAGGAAATGGCCTGTTTCAGGGAGACCCCAGCAATTTATCCCCCGAAGAAATTGCCAAGGCAGTAAATCAGCGTCAGTCAGAAGCCTATCTGACTGTCTTAAAACAAGATGCAAAAACCACCGCCGAAGTTGCCGCAGAAACGGCAAACCAAAGAACCGCAGAGAAAGATGTCCAATCCCTGATTGCCATTAAAGAATATGATACCAAAGTCGCGGCTGCCAACCGGGAGACCAATGTCGAAATTAGAAACCAGATGTTGGCTGAATACGCCCTGCTCTATCAAAATTCAGTCTCGGCGGCCGCCACCAATCTGTCCGACTTAGACTCTACCGTCGTGGCTCAAGTTAAAGCCAAATTGGAAAAAGAAGGGGGTAATCCAATTGGAACCACAAATAGCGGTGGTGACAAGAGTTTGGATTATTTTGCCATCTATTGCGGTGGTTGCGGAGGCTTTGCCGCTGATCCTAAAGGTCAGGGTTGTAACGCCGAAATTCATAAAAAAATAGCGGACAGAACTTGTTTTGACGGCAATAACAATCTGGTCACCAATATAGCCCAATCCGGCATAGGAGCAATTTGTAAAAATCCCGACCAGTCTCTCTGTGCCGAGAAAGGCGGAATTGCCCAATACGGCACGAAAAAAGAAGGTGGAGTCGATTATTCGTATGTATCCGGCAGTGGCTGGCTCTCTGCAACTGAAATTGTAAATTCTGGTCTGAACGATGAAAAAATATGTGTCACTAGGCTTGGTCAATATGCCTGCAACCGGATTAAAAACTTTCAAGATACAAGTATTGATGCAGTCAATCGTGTTTTTGAAGGCGTTTCATCATCTCAAACAATTGGCATGGCTAATGGTGGTTTAACTGTCGATGGGGTTCCCCTCAATGACTGGATTACAAATCAAGCCAAGATAAATAATCTTGCGTTATCTGCTTCTGATGTTTCCCTACTCACCAATCAGGCCGGTAATATAGCCACTCAAGTTTATTCTTTCCAAGAGGTGACCAAGGGCTCAAAATATAAAGACTATGTAAATTGTGCCAAAGACACTAGCGAAAGTGAAAGGTGCAACGAAATAGGTCATGAATTTTTTAAAGATACCAATTACGCCAAACTCTCTCCAGAAAACAAACGCTTAATCCTGATCAATCTGGCCACAGGGGCTGCGTCTCAAAATCCCAGCGGACAAAATAGCATTTTCGGCTATTTGGGATTAACAAGCTCTGAAATTTCAAAGGCTAACGCTCAAGTCAATGTAAACATAGCGGCTAATGACTTAGCCAATAGAGATGCTCTAATTAAGCAAGCTTCTTTAAATTTGGCCTTTAGTCCCACCAATATATCACCGGACGACCGCCAGGAAAAAAGAGATGAAATTTTGAAAGGTTTAATTGAGACTGAAAAGAAAATTGCCCAAACCCAGAGTACCAATATCAAATCTGATATAAACTCATATCTAAATTGCCGGACCGGAAATTGCGATGAAAAATTAATTCCCTTATCTAATTCTGGTCTTTCTGGAGACTATTTAGATTCACTTAAAAATCAACGTAATGCTCTTTTAGCTCAAAATGCCTTTCAAAATTATCAAGACGCTATAGCATCACCTGACTACGATAATAGACGCATCGGCAGAAATATTAAGGATGATTTTAGACCCGATAACAATATATCTAGTCAAATTTTTGATCAAATCGATACAGATACCACTCTTTCCCGCTTGTTGACACCTCAAATATATGCTTCAACTCTAGATAGAAATACGGAATTAATTGATTATTGTAAAAAGAATAATATTTGTCCGTCCGAAGTTGGTTTTGACCCCAATACCGCCAGAGACATATATATTGTCCGTGATCTATTGACAGCCCAGATAACCAATTCTAACCTAAGATCTCAAATAGAAACCCAAAATATAGACTTGAAAGGCAAGACTTATTATGAAGACACTTTGTTTATAAAAAATTACAGCGAAAACTTTTCAAATGTGGTTTCGGGTGACAACCGTGGCCAATCTTCACAATGTATTTCTAATAACTCTTTAAAAAATACCACCGTAACACCAACCCGTTCTGGAACGAGCACTACTTCTTCATATGCTAATTGTGATTATGGTTGTAGCAATGGCGCGTGTACAAATAAAGATGAGTTGCCACCCAAATTCCAAGAGTATCTAGTTTTTGCTACTGACACTTCGACTGCATATTTCCAATCTCAATTACAAGCCGAAACTGCGAGACTTGAATCTCTATGTGGAGGATCAGACTGCAATGAAACTCAACGCGCCTATCAAAACATTCTTCTTAAAACCCAGAGCGAGGGTCAATTTGGCGTTTCAAATTGCCTTGGTCAGACATCTGCATGTCTTACTAAATACGACCGCCAAGAATGGGGCGCATACCATGATCTATACCAAGATTTGACAAGCAATAATATTTCTGCTGCCCGGTCACAAAGTTTGTTGCAGGATCTGTCGCTTGGCAAAGTGGATCCGATAGCCATCGTTACCCAAAGAGATGAAATGCTCAAAGATCCTGCTTATAAATTAATATATGAATTAGACAAAAAAACTTTTGGCTTTGCTGGGGCTGCTTACACTGGCAATATTCAAAACCTTTTTGAATACAAAGAGCTTGTTCAAGAAATAGACCCATTCTCCCTCAAGAATAATTTAAATATTGGCCAAAGGATCGAAACCATCTTTGGCAAAACTGCATCAGCTATTGACGATGCCGTTCCCGGCGATTATGGATTATTGGGTGGTCAAAATACGGCGCTAAACACTTTTATGGTCTTTAATAATCTCTTAAATTTTAGTCAAAACCTGATTTCCAATCTTGTATCTAAACCAAATCCGGCTATTGTTCCTTCCGCATCACAAAAACTGGACACTTTAAACGACAGCTTTAGTTCCAATGCTCTCATGGGCGGAGCTATTCCGGCAGCCTATCTAGTTGGAGCAGTTGCTCTGATAGCTTTACCAGCTGGACTATCTCTGGCTAGTACATTTACCTATTTATCTACTGCTTTTGGAATATATGGCACTACCAGTTCTCTTCCTTCAACCGCCTATTATTGTTCCTATCAGCCAACATTTGAAAGCACGTTTGATAAAGGCGCTTGTAGATTAGCGTCTCTGAGTACTGGATATATGGCCCTAACCACTCTAACCGGAGTTTTAGCCGGAGCCAATCCGGCCACAATTTTAGACGATTTAGCTACTAATTCTGTCAAAAATGCTGTAAAGACTCAGACCGCGGGGGCAATAGACGATGCGATAGTCAAAACAGGTCTGGCAAAAGCCGCCAACGCCACACTTACTCCAATAGAAAGAATCATTCAAGCATCAAGCACCGGCACCGGGCTAATTGGTATTCCTTTATTCGGGTCACAAGCTCTACAGTCTTGTGGAGACTTGATTTCTGGAAATCCCGATGCCAATGGCTGGTCGTGTCTGTCTAATGCCGGCATGGCCCTAGCCTCGATGGGAAGAATTACATCCGTAGGTTTATCGTTATTTAAGACCCCATCTTCTGTACTGACACCTTTGGGTAGATTATCGGCTTTTGCTGGTGAGGGTGGAGATATATTTGATGGAGCATCTTCTTGTTTCGGAACTGCGGTTTTTAATGCAGGCCAATGTTTTCAGGGAGTCGCTGATGTCCTTTTGGATAAGGGTAATGTATTTTCTACTACGAAAATCAATACTCGATTGGGACAAACGGTGCAAACAACATATCAAGCGGCTCTTAGTAGACTTGAAACCCATCAGGATCTTTTGGCGGCAATTGATGAGGTGGCAAACTGGCGGGCGCATATCCAAATAGCTTTAGATTCTTCCCGAAATATCTTGCCCAATACTCCTGCCGCCCGGGCTTTAATTGAAATCAGAAAACTGTTTACCGATAATTCATTTAATGACCCCATTTTGGTTGCCAAGCTACTGGAAACCCGATGGCTGGCGGATTTAGAAAGAGATGTTCATTTTACCAACGATGACTCTTCGTTGAATATAGACTCTCCAGAATATTTCAATGCTTTACTTGCTTCTACCATAGCGTTTGGCCGGTCAGCCAACAATCCCGAGATTGCTCAGGTCATAAACAACGACATAGTGCCCAAATTAATGGCTTTTGCCGATGCCAATAAAAAAGCGGGTGACACTGTTACGAACCCTATAGAACGCGCTACTTTTGAAAAAGCAGCAGCTGATACCCAATCCATACTAGATACTTCCACAGAAAGACCACATACCGGCCGGACCTTTACTGATACTACTGTATCTCCCCAAAAAGAGGCAGAGATATTTCTTAATACCGCTCTTTCAAAAATCAAAAGTGTATTTACCCGCCCTACCGCGGCCACATCAGTGGCTCCCGCCGCACCAACACAAACGAAAGAAAATATTGGTGATCAAATTAAAGATTGGCTAGTCAAAGTCTTGCCACTGAATCCTAAATTTATTCAACCAACCGAGCAAGCGCCCATTGCACCAGCCGCACCGGCTACAACAATACCTGTGTTTGCAAGTGAAATGAGATTGAATGTTGGCCCCCGGGCTCCTTATCATCTGATTAGAGTATTTTTCGACGGAAATGGAACAATAGTAGCGGTATCACAAGAAAAACACGGCGAAACTTCATCCCTAAACGCTGTATTTATCAACGGCAAATTAATGGAGCCTGACCAAGCTTATTTAGTAAAAAACCGAGACGAAATAATGATTGCTTATGATAATAAAACTGAAAAATTCGTCGTCTTTGGTGACGAGTTTATTGGAGAAAATGGTGTTGCCAGGGCAGAATCCAAATACATAATTGGACTTTATCCTCCACCCACCAAATCCCCCATTCCCGCTCCAAATCCACAATCTAATTTCCGCATCGGATTTGCTGATATCACCGGAGGTGTTTCTCCCCTCTTCCCCCCCATTGCTCACATTCTGGCTACCAATCCCCAATTTATTTCTCAAATCAATTGGTATTGGAATAATCTTGGACTGGCGGCCTCCAGATCCTTTGATGCCGTAGTGAATTTATTTCCAAGAGGTCCTCTTGCAAATACCACTGCTCTCACTTCAATAAATCCTTTTATTGTCCTTTATAATCCACAAAAATCCCAGCTTGATGAACCCACTAAAAACATGTTGAGTATCGTTTACGAAAATATTGATAGTAACCATTCTGAACGAATGTCTGAATGGAAAAAAGAAGATGGAACGGCCTTGTATGACGGCCATCATGCCATTTATGCGGGTTACCGCCCCATAAACTTGGAGGTTGCTTTAAGAAATCTTCAAGATCCCTATGCCGTCTTCCCGGCAATTGAACAAGCATTACAAAATGTTGATGTCCAACAGAATAAAATTGTCATCAAAACTTTAGCTCAAGTGGTAACGGAAAAGACAAGAGTACCAGTCGTAATAATCGGCAAACAAACCCAAGGTAATAATTCTTGGTTGATTCAATCAGAGAGCGGTAAAACTTATGGAGTGGTTGTAGGAGGACTTGGTCGTTATGGAGTCATGTCCGCTCGCTATGAAGCAGTTCCCAATCTAACCATTGCTGAAGCCGAAGCCATCAATAACGAGGTCTTTGCTAAAACCGAGGATTCTGCGAATATGCCTTATCGATGGGATTACAAAACGGGAATTGTATTTCTGTCAAGCTCCCGACAGCCTACTATTATTCTAAACGAAGACAATATTGATGATCCAAAAATTATTAAGACTGTGATCCACGAATTTGGGCATTTCATTGAAGAAAATGTAGGTACTAATTTGTCTGCAATCCCCTACAAACAAACCCGTAGTGAAGTTATATCCTCTCTTTATGCCATTAAACTAGCCTCTATTATTGCCCAGAATAATCCAGCATTGGCAGCCCAAATTGCTCAATCCCAAGTAGAACTTTATAACTATGTATTATTTGGTGACATTTTACCTACCCCAATCACGATTATTAGGGCAAATAGTCAAAATGCATTGGAGTTCGCAAATCCTACATTTAAAAGCTTAACCTCATTCTTGGACTTATACAATGCCTATAAAAGATCAATAACCAAATTCCCCACCGCCTTCCTCCAATCCCTCCAAATTGGTGATACTGTCAGGATAGAGGGCAAAGATTATACTGTTACTGCGGATAATCTTTTACCTCAAAATCTATTTGATAATTTAGCAAACGGAGTAATTATTAAAGTCACAAAAGAAAATGGTGATGTTTCCTATTACAAATCTGACGATGGCAAGATAGTTCCTTCAACTCAATTTCCTGATGAAATGGGTGGGGGTGAAACGGCTTTTAATGAAAAGGCAAGACAGGAACTAATAGATATGGCAAACAAAATAAGGGATAGTCTAAATCGAATAGAAGAAAACGGAGATGAAGATATAGGACCGTTTTTGGTCCGTTTAAAAAATCCCGAATCCGATCCGTTGAAAACGGGAGCGGAATTGGCAGAGCATATCAAAAATTATCTTCCCAAAAAATCACAACAGATTTTAGACTTAATTGCACAAAAAAACGGTTCTTTTAAAGAACCTATCTCTCCCATCAAAGAAATTCCTCCTTGGCAGAAACCTAATTCAGGAAACATTACCGATATCGGACCAATTCTTGAGTATTTGATATCAAAACCTCATGTCGATTTGGATATATTCTCCGGTATACCCAGCACACAACAGTCCGGAACGAAAAATATTCCGCTGATAAATATATTAGATGCCCCCAGTATTACGAATTGGTCACATGCTGAAAGAAGTGGTACGGGAAATAAGGGATTCTCAATTACAGGTAGGATAACAGATGAAAGTCTCCTCAAAATGGTCAAGGATATCAGAGACGGAGAGTTTGATTTAAATTCTCCCCGGGGTGAAAATCCCATAAGTTTAATTCACCTGGGAAACAACATCTATTTAGCCACGGAAGGAACTACCCGGATCATGGCTGCCTGGGCCGCAGGAAAAACCGAAGTTCCCGCGATAGTTTCCGAATCAAAAAAACAACCATGGCTCCAAACAAGTGATCCTAAAAAGGCTAAACTCCAATACGAACAAGCCCAAGCTACTCTTGACCTATTGCCAAAACCCCAATCCTCCACCCTCCCCATCCTTCTGGCAAATTTTGCCGGGGCCATAAATCCAGCTACAATTCCATTTATTCAATCTCTGTCTGAAAACTGGCCCGCAATTAACACCCAAATTGACATTCTGCGCGGGTTTAATCCCCAAAGTCTTTGGAATTTTGTCACCCAACCTTTGCAAAACTGGCAATGGCCGTGGGTGGGCACCTACGAAATTTCCGGCCCAGGAATCACTCCCCGGCAAGTCAAATTCAATTCCTTAACTGGCAAGGTTTATGATCCGGATGGAACAAAAATAACTAGTCTCCCAACAAACACTGTCTTGGACAATGGCACAAAAACGTTAATACTAGGAGAAGACGGGGAGTGGTCTAAGCTACAAGAAGGAATCGGCGGTGGGAACAATACCGTCGATTCGGATGCGGTAACAAGAGCTGAATTAACAAAGATAACTTTAGAATTAAAAGAAAAGATTTATAGATTAGGAGAAAATGGAAGTAAAGAAATGGATCCATTTTTACAGCAGATTAAAAATGTCAGGTTCGATCCGTTGGAAGTCGCTGGCAGACTAGCAGAGGATATTAAATATTATTTACCCCAATCATCACGACATATTTTAGATTTTATTGCTGAAAAGAGACGTCCAGCGCCTGCCCCGATGAAAAATGAATCAGCAATACTGAACCCCGAAACCGTACAGGGAGAAAATGAAGAAGGAGCATTTTATATAGTAAATATTAATAAAGCCCCATACCAAAACCGACAAGCAAAACCTCTTACTATCAGAAGGGAGATGGCTTCTATTATTAACGATAATAGTAATGGTTTTTTGGGTGGATGGACAAAATTTTTCCGAAAATTTCTTCAACCTGTTTATTTATCAGAGGGAGGAGTCATTGTTGGACCCAACATTTATTCCGCTTTGAGGGGAACTCATGGCTTGGCATACTTTGCGGCCACCGGGGGGAGTTATACGACAAAAAATAGAGTTCCTGAATTTACTGTGGATCACGCCACCGATTATGACGTGGTGGTTCTGACTTTCAGAATTGAAAATTTACCAAGTGGAGAACAGTATTATATTCCTTCCTCCCCTGAGCAGCTCATCAATATTATTAATATCTACAAACCAGATATTGTCATGCAAGAAAACAAAGCCAAAACTCCTGTTTATGATTTGAGTGGGAATTTTACAAATTTTTTGGTAGAAAAATCCCCTCTTTCTCAACCCCTCTCCCCCTCCCTCCCCATCAAAAATTCTAATCTTACGGCCACGTCCCAGATTTATCTCACCAATCCCAATAATACCGAGTATCTTTTGGGTCAATTTACAGCTTATTTGAAGGCACAAGGCCGTACCGATGTCACCCAGGCCGTACAAAATCTTCGTCAAGATTTACAAACTCAAGGCAATACTCTGGAAATCTGGCAAAAACACATTTCCAATCTAGCCAGCTTTGTTGTCAATGCCGGGAGTGGTGTTCCCATTCCTCCGACCACCGATCTCCAATCAGATATTCCAATCAAACCCAATTTGATTCAAGGAATTTTGGAAAAATTCAACTGGCAGTGGCCGTGGGTGGGTACTTATGAAATATCCGGTCCCAATATCACGCCCCGTAAAGTTCATTTAAATCGCTTGACTGGGCAGATTACTGAATCCAATGGTACAAAAATCACAAATGTTCAGCCGAATACTGTTCTCGATGACAAAAAACAGCCCTTAATTTTCCAAAACGGAAAATGGGGGGAACTGGAAGAAGGTACGGGTGGAGGAGGTGGTGGAGAAGGAAAACCTGGATCTAAAATCCTGCCCCTTGGCGCGGGCATCGCCGCCGGGTTTGCCGCAGCCGCCTCTGCCGTCAACCTCTCTGATTGCAATATTTCCGATCAGGAAAAAGGAGTTATGAATGTTTTTGATAAGATTGGCCTATCAAAATTAACACAAATGTATATGAAGAATTTTGATGATCGATGTATTCCTCCCCTAGAGGAAACGTACACCTGTACCGATGGAAAAGTATATGCCACTAACATCCATCAACCAAAAAATAAAATCCAGGTGGGTGAATGTTCTTCAGATTCAGTATGTTCAGATGATGGAAAATACTGTGTCGAAAATCCACTTCAAACTACGCAAATTCCGACGGAGGCTATCCTCTACAAGGATACTATTATCGAGCTAAATAAAAACGGTGATTACATCAAGTATTTAAAAACAATTGAAAAAGTCTGTGATAGTTTGCCAGAGCATTTTTGCAGGGGCGCACATATTATTGTCGATAATAAAACGGCTTTCCCATACTGTAGTTATGGAAGCTATAAAGATTTGGATGTTCTTCAGAATACAGAGTTCCCAGTAGATAAGGTAAATATCTCTAAATGCCCGATTGACTATAGCGAAGTCGGAGAAAGTATATTAATTCATTTGCTAATACATGAGTTAAGTCATAGAGTTCAATCTAGAATGCTGGGGACAAAGTATGTATATGTTAATGATACCGAAGCTGGCATCCCCACCCTCGACAAGACTCTTCCGGGTCTTCTTACGGGTTTTGAATACTATATGCAATGGAGCTATAATCGGCCCGAACCAGGAAGTGGGGGAAGTGCATTCGCCGAAATATTTCCAGAAGAAAAACGGAGTAAAGCAAAAAAAATGATGCAAGACTATTTTCAATCAATACTGGCCAATATACTTCCCGAATATAGAGATGGATATACCGACTTTGAAATCAGAGATAGATCGGCCGATTACTATAGTTCAAATTCCACTGAAAATTTTTCTGACTTTGCCGCCGCCTACTATGCCGACAGTTTAAAATTTAAAGGAATATTTCCCGAATTGTACAGGTATTATAGAGATCTGGTATTCCAGGGCCGGGAATATAAAGACGGGGTATGGATAAATAAATAGGGTAAAATTACGTTTCATGGATATTTACAAATGCGTTTCATTATGATACGATAAAAGCCATATGGATGAAACGCATTTAACCTCAAGACAGCGGAAAATACTTAAATTATTAAATAGTAGGTCATTGTCACGGGATCAGTTGCAAAAATTACTGACCGAAAAGGTCTCCAAACCCACCCTGTTCCGCGATCTCCGTAACTTAATCTCTCAAGATCTGGTTAAAAGCTCCGGCGCAGGTAAAGCCACAATCTATTTCAAAATAGACCAGAACCCCTTTCTCCGATCCGTAAAAAAAGCCTCCTTAGGAGATATCCCTTAAATAATCTCTTGACCCCCAAAGAAATATTGTATTTAGATGGCATCTATAAAAGTATTGACAGTCAAATAGCCAAACTTGGAAACACAATAGCCAAAAGAGAGCTGGATCGAAGGTAACACCTATTCTCTTCTGGAAACCGAGATCCTAATTAAATCAGGTCAAACTTCTCCCGGACATACCGCCGAGGAGACGGCCATGATTCTCAATCACAAAGCAGCTTTTGACAACATTCTTACTAATAGAAAAGATTTCAAAACCATAAATCTATCTGACATTACTCAATTACACAATATTTTAATTCAAAACCTTAACGTAGAACCTGGAGTTAGAAAACATCCAGTAGCAATAACTGGGTCAAACTATCTCCCCCTGGACAATCAATGGCAAATAAACGAAGCCCTGGATAAATTGATTGTTTCGTTAAATTCGGCCAATCATCCCTTTGAAAAGGCCCTTATCGCCTCCTGCATGATGGCCTATATTCAACCGTTTGGAGACGGCAACAAACGTACGTCCCGCATGTTTACCAATGCCATACTTTTGGCGCATGATTATTATCCATTATCTTACCGGGCTGTCAGCGAGATAGATTATAAAAAAGCTTTGATATCTTTTTACGAACAAAACTCTCTCGTGCAACTTAAAAAAATTCTCATTCAGCAATATGAATTTGTTCTGGACAATTACTTTCGTGGTTGACAGCCGGGAATATAAAGACGGGGTGTGGATAAATCCCTAAATATAATAAGTTGCCTTACCGCGGCTCATCCTGGTTAGAAATCCCAGCCATGTTGTCAATGTTGTTGACTTGACACGATTCTAAATACTGCATATAATATGCAGTATATGGCAACGTATAATTTAGCTCAAATTACCCAAACTCTACTTACCTCATCTATCCCCGTTTTTTCCAGCATCTCGCTCGGCAGATTATTAGATATAAATAAGGAAAGATCGGTGTATCTAATTATTCAGAAATTAATAAAAAGTGGGGTTTTGGAAAAAGTCGGAAGAAACTGCTATATATTAGTACAAAAACCGGCACATCAATTTTTGGTCGCAAATTATTATCTTGCGCCTTCATATATTTCTTTTGAATCAGCGCTGTCTTATTATGGAATTCTGTCACAATTTCCAACTGAAGTTACCAGTGTAACTTCTCGAAATACCTCAAAATACTACTTAAACTATCAGATGTATTCATTTACTCATCTGAAAAAAGATTTATATTGGGGGTACGAAAAACGAGACGATGGCTTTTTAATTGCCAGTCCCGAAAAAGCCATACTGGACCAAGCCTATATGGCCTCAAAGGGCTTAAAAGCTTTTCCCAAAGATGAGCTGGATTGGTCGCTCGTCGACAGAGAATTACTCTTGAAATATGCCAAGTTATATCCTAAGCTACCCCTATGATTACATTGGCCCAACTGAAACCATTTGCAAAACAATTTAATACAAACGATTCGACTGTATTTCGTGAATATCTCCAGTTTTTATTTTTGAATCAGCTTTATAGTCTGTCAAAAACTAAACAAATTATTTTTAAGGGTGGTACAGCCATACACTTAATTTTCAAGGCTCCACGGTTTTCCGAAGATTTGGATTTTACAGTCGTAATGCCTGAAAATGAATTCTTAGATGTGCTACATAAGACATTCGCGGCACTTGTAAACGAGGGCCAAATCAGCTTCAAGAAACGGGAAACTCTGACTGGAAAAAGATTTTTGCTTTCGGCGTCTCTTCCCGATTCAACCTTAAAATCATTTATCAATCTGGATTTTTCATTTCGAGAACAAGTGTTTGAGATAGAAAAAAGCATTGTAAAACCGGAATATCCCATCCTGCTTACCGCTGAAATTTCCCATATGTCCAAAAATGAAATTATAGCTGAAAAAATTCGGGCTATTATGCACCGCCAAAAGGGCCGGGATATTTATGATCTCTGGTATCTATTAGCCAATAACGCTAAAATTGATTACAATTTGGTTGATGAAAAATTCAAATACCACAAAGAAATATATGATTCCAAAAGACTTATAAAAAAGATTGAAGATTTTCCAAGAGAGAGCTTTATAAATGACCTGTTACCCTTTGTCCAATTCAAAGAAAGAGACAAACTAAATGACTTGTTTACATACATTATTGCATTTCTCAAACAATCTTTGGTATAATCTCGCTATTACCTAAGATAGGAGGTCTAAAAAATAAATCCTCCCGAGGCAATATGATCAAAAGAGCAATTAATCCCCAAAAAGCTTCACGTGTGGCCGCTCTGGCCGCTCTGGTTTCCAAAGCCAAATCAATCGCTGTCGTGGACTATACCAAAATGACTCCCCCGCAAGCCACAGAGCTCCGCAAGTCGGTTAAAGCTACCGGTGGTGAAATCAAAGTTGAGAAAAATACACTTTTTAAAATTGCATTGAACAAAGATGTTGATTTAAAAGGTTTGTCGGCTTTTGTCTTTTCAAATTCTGATGAAATTTCGGCACTTAAGGTGGTCTCGGATTTTATCAAGAAAAATAATGTCTTAAGCTTTAAAATGGGATTTATGGGTGATAGAGTTTTAGAGTGGAATGACATAGTCCTGCTAGCTCAGACACCATCAAAAGACGTCAGTCTTCGCAAATTGCTTTATTTACTAAATTACAATACGTCACGGCTCGTAAGAACGCTGGAAGTGATTACAAATAAAATAACTCACCCCGCCTGATGGCTCCCCTCTCTTAAATTAAGAGAGGGGCCGGGGGTGAGTTATATGAAAGAGGTGATTTTTTAAAATGAATGACAAATTACAAAAAATAGTAGACCAAGTATCGGGACTTTCAGTCATGGAAGTGGCTGAACTGGTAAAAGCCCTGGAAGAAAAGTTTGGAGTGACTGCCGCAGTACAAGCTGCAGCGGCAGCCCCAACCGAAGCCGCAGGCGAAGTGGGGCCGGAACAAACATCTTTTGATGTCATACTGGCCGCAACCGGCGCCAACAAAATTAGTGTCATTAAGGCTTTGCGCGAAATCAATCCCAATTTGGGGCTAAAAGAGGCCAAGGATATGTCCGAAAAAGCCGGAGCAGAAGTATTAATGGCTGCCAAGAAAGAAGCTGCCGAGGAAGCCAAAGCCAAATTAGTGGCTGCCGGAGCAACGGTGGAACTAAAGTAACATAAGTTTTCAACAAAAAAAGACTCCCCAATATCGTGGGGAGTTATTTGCCTATTGACTATATATATTACTCACTTCATAATTGATAATAGAACTTATTAAAACCTGATAATCCTGCCTCAAATGTCAGATCACCTGCTCAGCATTTCTCAAGCAGCCAAAAAGCTGGGTGTTGCGGCTGTCACTTTGCGCCTTTGGGAAAGGCAGGGAAAAATCAAATCACTGCGCACTTCTGGTAATCAACGCCGATATTCAAATGAAATGCTTAATGCATTCCAACATCAATCTCAAATCACAAATGACAAATTACAAATCAATCTACAAAATTCAAATATTCAAGCTTCAGATTTTCAAAATCAAATTCTTCAAACCCCCATTTTGGCTACTGCGCAAAAACAAATATTAGCTTGGACAATAACTATATTGGTTCTGGCAACGGGTGTCGCTGGGATGTACAAATATTCCGGAGGATCGGGAATTGATAGCGAAAAAGTATTGGGTTGGTTCAAAAACCGAGGCACTGAGCACTTTTCTCTGAGCACTGAGAACTCCGGAGCAGTCCTAGCCGCCGAGTCTATCAATGATGACTACCGTTTTGTAGTCAATATCCCGGCTTTGTTTAATGAAGATTTGACTGCTCCCAATATTATTTATGGCTTAACAGCGGGAGCCAATATTACAGTTTCAGCTGGCCAAAACCCAACTATTTCATCTGTCCTGCCTGATCAATTCAAAACTTTTAAAGTGGGATCAACATCAATAACAGCCGGATCAAAAACAGATACTCTGGAACTGGTAGCCGGCAGTAATGTGACTTTGTCTACTTCAGATAAAAAGATCACTATTGCTTCAGCTGTGACTGATGTCACAACCTCGGGTTGGACTGATGATGGCAGTATTGTCCGCTTGACAACTGTTGGAGACTTGGTGGCTTTGGGGGCCGCCTCCGGGGCGGCCAAATTAAATCTGAATGTGGATGATACCCGGGATTTAATTACCGCATCCAAGTCAGGTAGTCTGAAATTCAAATTAACATCCGATGGCAACATCACTGCCACCGGAACGCTAACTTTGGCCGGAGCCCTAACTGCCAATGGGGCCTTCACTCTGGGCGATAATGGCGACATTGGCAGTATTGATACTTCTGATTGGGACATTGGGACTACCGGGAATATGACTGGAATTGGAGCCATTACAGCTGACGGAATATTAACTGTTTCCTCATCCGCCTCCATTTCCGGTGCCTTGACCCTCTACGGCACCCCCACCATTCAATCTACCGCTAATCAAACTCTGACTCTGGGTGGTGACACTACCGGAAATATATCAATTGCAGACAATATAGTTGCTTCCGGTACACTAACTGGCCTGACAGGTTTAACTGTGGCTTCCGGCACCGTGAGCTTGCCGGCCGGCCAGATCGACAACGCCGAACTGGCAGGCTCCATCGCCGCTTCCAAATTGATCGGCACAGACATTGCCACTGTAGGAACAATTACCACCGGTACCTGGACTGCCACCAAAATCTCGGAAATATACGGCGGCACTAATCAAAGTACCTATATCACCGGTGATCTTTTGTATTCCTCAGCTACTAACACCTTAGCAAAACTCGGTATCGGATCCACCAACCAAATATTGATAGTGTCCGGGGGAATCCCGGCCTGGTCTAGTACTGTCTCCGGCCCGGGTAGCGGTGTGTTTGGCCATTGGCAAAGAAATGCCGGAGCTTTATCCCCCGCCAATATTGGCGACGACCTGTTAATTGGCGGAATTGCCACCTCTTCGGCCAAATTCCAAATTTACGCTGATACAGGAAACGCCAGCACTTCCGCGACTTTGACTTTTACCGGTACCGCTGCCCAAGTAGGAACGGTCAATATGCGGACTCTGACTCTGGGAACAGCCACCACCGGCAATATTGTCATTGATTCCGGATCGGGCAGTATTGCTCTGTCCGACAACACCACTTTTTCCGGGAATATCACGGTGGCCGGGTCTACTACTCTCAATGGCTCGTTTACTTTGGGCGACGCTGGGGACACCGGCAGCATTAGTACTTCGGATTGGACTATCGGGACCACCGGGAACATGGCCGGGATTGGCTCGATTACCGCCGATGGAGCCATTACAGGATCGAATCTCTCCGGTACTAACACCGGCGATCAAACGATTACACTAACCGGAGATGTCACAGGCACAGGCACAGGATCTTTTGCCACGACTATCGGCGCCCTTAAAGTCACCAATGCTATGTTGGCCGGATCCATTACTGCCGCGAAACTTGTGGGTACCGATATTGCCACCGTGGGTACCATTACTTCCGGAACTTGGACCGGAACTGCCATTGCTGCCATTAACGGCGGCACGGCTCAAACCACATACACCACCGGTGATATTCTCTATTCTTCAGCCACCAACGCCCTATCTAAACTGGGAATTGGCGGGGCCAGCCAGGTCTTGGCGGTCTCCTCCGGCATCCCATCTTGGGTGGATTCATCTTCTCTGGCGGATTCTACCTGGCAAAGGTTGTTGGGTGTAGTTTCTCCCCGCAATATTACCGATGATTTGAGTATCGGCGGGACAGCCACTTCTTCAGCTAAATTCCAAATCTTTGGCCTAACCGGCACTGCTACATCCGCCGGCAATCTGATATTCAATACCGCAGCCACTATCAGTACCACGGCTATGCAAACTTTGACTTTGGGTAATGCCTCCACCGGCATCGTGGATATCGCCGGTTCTAGATTACGAGTGGCCACTTTCCAATTAACTACCGGGGCTGCCTCCGGTTATGCTCTTGTTTCTGACGCTGTCGGTCTTGGTTCTTGGACAAACTTAGCTACCTCTGGAACAGCCGGCCCCTGGACTCTGTCCGGCTCCACTTTGTATCCTGATGAAACCACTAATAATGTCCTTATTGGCTCCGTCACGACAGCCGATGATATTGGCAAATTAACAGTCAAGGGAGCCAAAACCGGCAAAGCTTTAGTTGTTTTTGACGAAACCGGGGATCAAAATATTTTGGTGGCATCAGCGTCCGGAGTAAACAAATTTATTTTAGATAGAACCGGTGCTATCACGACGGGCATTTGGAATGGTACCGCCATTACCAACGCCTATTTAGCCGGATCCATTACTGCCGCCAAATTAGTGGGGACCGATATTGCCACTGTGGGAACTATTACCACCGGTACTTGGAACGGAACCGCCATTGGGGCTATTTACGGCGGCACCGGGCAAACAACCTGGACCACCGGCGATATTTTGTATTCCTCGGCTACTAACACTCTGGCCAAGCTGGGCATCGGCTCAACTTCCCAAGTTTTGACGGTGACGGCTGGAATACCGGCTTGGGGAGCGGGAGCCAGCAGCAGCAATTGGC
>ORJL011292949.1_pt1 | contig 109007 bp, 97 predicted proteins | sample 1779941 | NCBI WGS metagenome assembly ORJL01 (sample SAMEA104232317, study PRJEB22302) | groundwater metagenome | biome: forest; feature: aquifer; material: groundwater | place: USA | collected 2011-08-07 | depth 5.8 m | reverse complement strand
AGTATAGCGTGGTGGTCTTGCCGCTGCCAGTGGGGCCGCAGACGATGACGAGGCCATAGGGCCGCTTGAGCAGCGTTTTGAAACGGTTGAGGATGGAGGTGTCGAAGCCCAACTGGTTGAGGTCCAGGATCGCCTGGCGCTGGTCGAGGATCCGGAGCACTACCTTCTCGCCGTGGATAGTCGGCATGGAGGAAAAGCGGAGGTCCACAATCCCGCCGTCTACCTGTACCTGTATCCGGCCGTCCTGGGGGATCCGCCGTTCGGCAATATCGAGATTGGCCATGACCTTCAGGCGTGAAACCACGGCCGGATGCATCTCGATCTTGGGGGCCATGAGTTCGTAAAGCAGGCCGTCGATCCGGATCCGGACGCGGAATTTGCCGGGCTGCGGTTCCAGGTGGATATCGCTGGCCCGGTCCCGGATGGCCTTAAGCATGATCATATTGGTCAGGTTGATAACGGGGCTGCCTTCGGCCATCTCGGCAATCTCGCTGACCGTATGTTCCTGCATCGCTTCCACTACTTCGATGCCGGACACGTCCATGCGGGTCATGACTTCATCGATGTTTACTTCCCCGCGGTAGCATTCCCGGATGGCTTCAATAATATCATCGGCGCGGCAGAGAACCGGTTGCACCGTCATGTTCGTAAGGCGGGAGATCTCTTTGAAAAGAAAATGGCTATAAGGGTCGGTTACCGCCAGGGTCAGCACACCGTTGACGCAGAACATGGGCACCACCTGATACTGAAGGGCCTTTTCCTTGGGTAGAACATGCACAATCCGCGGGTCCACCAATCCCTTACGCAGCCAGACATGCGGGATCCCCAGCTGTTCGGCCAGCAAGTGGATTAATTGATCTTTGGTGATGATCTCTTGCTCGATTAGCAGCTGTCCCAGCGGTTTCGCGGCTGCTTTTTGTTGGGAAACGAGTTCGGTCAACTTTTCCGGGGTGATCAGTCCCAGACGCACGACCATTTCCCCCAGCTTTTTGCGGACAGGAACGCGATATCCTTTCATAACGTTTCCTCAAGTGCTCCTTGCAAATCGGCATAGATCTGAAATTGATTGATCAACCGGGTGGAGAGGAGGATATCCCGGCAGACCGCGTTCAGACCGGTAATCTTCAGCTGGCCTCCCCGTTCCCTGACGCTGTCCTGTAACCGCAAGAGCATTTCCAGCGCCATGCTGTCCAGAAAGCCGGCTGCCTTGAAATCGAGGATGAGGACGCTTTGATTACCGGCGATCACCTCTTGCAAGTGGGTTTCGAGTTCAGCGCAGTTGAGATAGGTAATAGACTCTTGCAGGGCTATAAATGTATGGGCGCCCATCTTTGTGACAGTGAACTTGGCCGGCGTCATTCGGCGTTCCCTCCTTTACCCGCAGACCGTCGGGGTATCCGTCCCCATCGCCGCGTTCATGTTGATGCAAGGTAATCCCGGCAAAAGAAGATATCCATTACCTCTTCACTCCAAAATATCGGTCAATGCTTTCCAGGAGGCGGCTGGGGCTGAATGGCTTTTCCATGAACATGGTATCCTGCATCTGGTCGACCCACAATCGATCATCGGGCATAATTCTGGCCGTCATAATGATCGTTAAGAATGGGCGTTCGGTCTTGAGGGGGTTGGTCATCTCGCAGAGGCTTCTGCCATCGAGTTCCGGCATGTTGATATCCGTAACCACGGCATCGGGGCTTTCACTGGCTATGATGCGCAGGCCCTCGTTACCGTTCGCCGCGGAAAGTACCCTGTAGCCGCCGTTTTTTAATTTCAATTCGATCACCCGGCGGATGGGGGCTTCGTCATCGACGATCAGGATCTTTCTATTCCCTGGCAAGATAATATTCCTCCTTGGGTATCCGGATTGTCACATGGGTGCCGTCTCCCAATTGGCTTTTTACATCGATCTCGCCACCATGGAGACGGACGATCTCTGCAGTGATCGACAGCCCCAGTCCGCTGCCCGCCTGGTTCACTATGTGCGGCTGACCGGAACGGTAAAATCTCTCGAAGATATGCGGTAAATCTTCCGGGGCGATTCCATAGCCGGTATCGATTACCTCAAAGGCTACTGCATCGCCGTGGTCGGCAATGGCAAACGTGATAGTTCCATTTTCCTCAGTGTACTTCAGGGCATTGCCGAGGATATTGATGATGGCGCCCCGAAGCAGTTCCTTGTCCGCCATGAGCGAAGGAAAAACATCGGGTATCCGCCTTTCGATAGTCAGTTTTTTTTCCCGGGCAGAGGCCTCGATCGCTGCCAGGCAGCCGTCCGCAAACCAGTCAGTCCTGACCAGTTGCTTGTTGACGGTGAGGCTTCCCATCTCCATTTTGGAAATATTCATTAGACTCTGGATGAGATTGGCCAGGCGGTCGGTTTCATCGTTAATGGTGTTAAAAAATTTCCGCTGCATTTCCAGGTCCCGCACTTCGCCGTCCATGAGCACCTCATTGTAGGACTTGATGTTCGTGAGCGGCGTAAGCAGTTCATGGACCACATGGGCAATGAATTTATGTTTTGACTCCTCGGCTATTCGATCGGCGGTTACGTTGCGGACGCTGATCATTTTGCCGATACATTCCTGTTCGCTCACGGCCAGATAATTGACGGTGAACTGAAACCACTCTCCGGGCGCCGCCAGGTCGGGCAAGGCCGTTTCGACGGGTTTTTGCTTTACCGGCCGTAGCGTATCGTCATGTTGCGATACATAGGAGAGAATTTCTGGATAGGGAAGCACCTTCGCCAAAGGACGATCCATAAGCTCGTCTTTCCGTTTTCCCAATAATTTTAGCATTGAGTCATTGATGAGGACGATATTGCTGTGAATGTCGATCACAATGATGCCGAAGGAAATGGCATCGAGAATAGCGGTAATTTGATTCTTTTCAAAGGTAATCACACCGAGGCGCGAAGAAAGCGAGAGATTTTCACTTTTGATCTGTTGAAGCTGTGCCCGGACCTTAAGAAGGGATTCTTCCATGCCTTCGATGACCGGCAGCAGCTCGCTGTGTCCCTTGGCCTCTGCTGCGCCGCTAAAAAAATGCTCCTCTTCCGGAATTTTACTGCTCAGGATCCTGAGCGGTTTCAAGGCTACGAGTACCCCATAATAGCCCAGGATAAGTGCAGCCAGGACAAAAAATGTCATCAGGGCCACCAGGGTGGTCCGGTCCAGGGAAAAAAAAGGCACAATCGGGGCACTCAGGCCCAGCCGGATCGTTCCCGCTTTCTTGCCGCCTTCATACACCGGCTTGGCAAATTCATATACGACTTGACCGTTAACGCGTGCTTTGAACGACTGTTTCGTCATCGCCTCGCTGTAAAGAGAGGCATTTTGCACCTCCGGGGGAATCTGCACCGCTAAATCTGATGGCGCCATGGAGAGGATTGCCTTTCCCTTCCCATTGTGGACAAATAGGTAAAGAAATCCCTCGCTGGATATATTTTCACTGATAGTTCGCATGAGGAGACTGCGTTGAGGAGTTTCGTAATCGCCGATATGGTAAAGGGCCATAAGGTTGACCAGATAGGCGCCTTTATTCTGGAAGTCCCGCAGTTTGTTCCTGGCCTCCTGCTGGGTCAGGGTATGGGTCATGAGCACCACGCCTGCGACCAAGAGAATGAGCAGGGCATAGGCAATACGGGGGATTTTCATTGTGGTATAAATAAATTTTCCTCTGAAAAACACCGCAATGATCTGTAATGGTGTATTTGCGATGTTTATTATGGCGATCGGGCGACTTTGTCAAGTAATAAAAAAATAACTTTTCTTTGACCAATTTGCCGCTTTTGTATTAGAAGTCAACTAAAATACCGGGGCTTCCCGCTGCTCCTCTGGCGAGGGGGGGCGAAGAACGCCATTTCGCAGGTGACCGATGAGTTGGATAATTTTTTTCTTCTTCTTTAGTTTTAGCTATGGCGGTATTCACTATTATTTCTTCTCCCGGCTGAAAGCGGCCTTCCCCCTGCCGGTGCTGTGGGCCGCCGTCCTGATTTTCTTTCTCGCGGTTATGGTGACTTCACCTTTTTTGGTGTACTTTGCGGAGCGTTATTGCGGACAGCTGGCGGCTCGCATCTTTGCCTCTTTTTCCTATAGCTGGATGGGGTTTCTTTTTTTATTTTTCTGCCTCTCCCTTTTGTTTGATTTCTGTCATCTCCTTCTCCATGTTGCCAGACATTTTCAAAAAGCCGACCTTGGGCTTTTGAGCCTAAAACCGCGGTTCTCTTTCCTGCTTTCACTCTGCCTGGCGCTGATGATTTTTGCTTACGGGCTTTTTGAAGCCGGGAATATCAGGGCCGAAAGGGTCATTGTCAGGACAGGCAAGCTGCCCGCTTCGTTAGCAAGAATCAGGATCGTGCAAATAACCGATGTCCATATTGGGTTAATCATGCAAGGAAGAAGATTAGAACGGGTTATCGCCATGATCAAAGAAGCAGCGCCCGATATTCTTGTCTCAACCGGTGATCTGGTGGACGGTCAGGCGGATGCCATCGCTGAGCAATTCTCTCTATTTCAGAGCATTTCTCCGCCTCTGGGCAAGTTTGCCGTTATGGGCAATCATGAATATTATACCGGGCTGGGAAAAGCGCTTGCTTTAACCCGTCGTGCCGGGTTTACTATCCTGAGGGGGGAGGGGAAGGTCATCAATGGTCTGGTCAACATCGCGGGCCTTGATGATCTGGTAGTGAGGAAGGGGCTGGGCGAAGGGGAGAAAACTGACTTCTTTCGGAAGACACTGGAGGCTCTTCCCAGGGATAAATTCACCGTCCTGCTTTACCATCGGCCCGTAATAGAACCCGATTACCTGGGCCTCTTCGATTTACAACTCTCCGGCCACACCCATAAGGGACAAATATTTCCCTTTTCCCTCATCACCGGACTCGTATTTTCCAGGCAGGATGGTTATTATGCCCTGCCTCGGCATTCGGCGCTGTATGCCAGCCGCGGCACCGGCACCTGGGGACCGCCGGTGCGCTTTCTGGCGCCGCCGGAGATCACAATCATCGATCTGCTACCGGAAGATAAATAATTACCCCGGTGTTTCATCGGGCTTGTCCGGAGGGGTGCTATATAGTTTCCATCCGGAAACTCCGGATGGAAACTATATATCTTTTGCTTCCTTGACGATCTTCAGTCTCCCCTCTTTAATAAGAGAAGCCTTAAGTCCCTCGATCCAGGAATTGAGCGTTTCGTTTTTCTTTAATTCTATCAGAATTTTTTTCAGATCCGCCTTACGGGTTTGAAAACCGGCTTCATCCAGTTTCCCGCGTGCCTGGAAACGCAGGATAACAAAGCTGTCATTGCTGGGCAAAACTTTATCGGGATAGGGGCTTCCTTCCGATATTTGCAGGAGGGCATCCAGTACTTGTTCGGATCTGCCCAACTCCTTAATATCTTCACCGGGAACGAAGAGCCCTGTATCTATCGGCTTGAGCTTCTTTTCCCTGGCTATTTCAGCCCACTGCTCACCTTTTTTCAGGCGTCCCAGCAGGGACTCCGCCTCCTTTTGGCACAAACCCCTGGCCTCTTTTTCCACGTAAAGGTCTTCTACCCGCTTTTCTGCCTCCTTCAGGCTGGGAGTATAGGCTGGTTTTCTGGCGGCGATTTGAAAGAGGTAGTACCCTTTGCCGTCCGACATGACTTTACTGATTTCCTTCGGCTGCAAGGAAAATACGTTTTTGGAAAAATCACTTAAAGACCGGAATCCGGGGGGGATGTCGCTGGCTGCAAATAGGGGGCTGGTATGTACCGTAAGCCCCTTGCCGGTGGCAAAAGCGTCAAAATTTTCCTGCTGGTAGATGGTGTCATGGGCCTGCTTGGCTGCCTCCTGAGCGCGAGCCATCCCGCCGATCAACTTCAATTCGGCGGCTATCATTTCCCTTACCTGGCTCAGCGCCGGCGGTGCTCCTCCCGGTTTTGCCAGTTTCCCCTTGTTCCTGTCGTAAAAGTCCTTGATGTCCTCTTCGGTGATTTTCACGGCGGAGAAAAAATCGGTGGCGGGAAAAAAGATGTATTTTACCTGGATCTGCTCGGGAATGCGCAGTTCATTGGCATTCTTTTTGAGGAAATCTTCCAGTCCCTCCCGGGTAAATTTGACCTGCTGGCGATAGTCTTTAGAGTTTAACTTTAGGAGGCTGACACTTATTTTTTCATTTTGCAGCCGGTACAGGTCGAATACTTCCCCCTCGGACACGAGGACACCTTTCAAAATGAGGTCTTGCAGCTTCGCTGCTACGAGGGCATTCCTCTGCCGGGCTTCAAATGTTTCCGGCGCCATTTTATTCAGGCGTAAAGTTTCCTCATAAATGCGCTGGTTAAAGGCGCCTTCCTTCTGGAAACCCGGATAGGCAAGAATCGAGTTCTTCAGCTCTTCGTCGCTAACCCGGAGGCCCATTTCTTCCGCTTTGGACATGATGATCGCCTGTCGAATAAGGTTATCGACTGTCTGTTCCTTTAGATTCAATGCTTTAATCAGGTCGTCGTTAATAGTCTGACCATAACGGCTGCGGTACAGGTCGATGATGTTTTGATATTCCCGCTGAAAATCGGCATAACTAATAGCCTTGCCGTCGAAAGTGGCGATTGTTGCCGCCTTGTCCTGATCTCTCATCGAACCGAAATAAAAAACAAAAACGACAATGATGATGCCTAACAGCACTTTCATGCCCCAATTTTTGGCGTGCTTCCTCATTAGATCGAGCATGGAGAATACCCTCCGATATTAAAGTGGCGTTTTTTTAGTACAGTGGGCGGCAAATTGCAATGAATTTCTGGAAAAATGGATTGCTTTGGCAAAGGTAAATGGGATATAGGGGTAGCAGTCAGGTAATGACGGAGATAATTAAAGGGGGTAGCAAGTTGCTTTTCGACTTTATTTTGGGGAAATTTTCCAACGATTTGGCTATAGACCTGGGTACGGCGAACACCCTGGTTTATGTAAAGGGCAAGGGTATCGTCTTGAACGAACCTTCGGTTGTGGCCGTTCACATGGATTCGCGGGGGGTAAAGAAGGTCCTGGCCGTAGGTGCGGGCGCTAAAATGATGCTGGGACGCACACCGGGAAATATCGTGGCGATCCGCCCCATGAAAGACGGTGTCATTGCCGATTTCGATATTACGGAGGCCATGCTCAGACATTTTATCCTCAGTGTGCATAATCGCCGTGCCCTCGTGAGACCGCGCATTATCGTTTCCGTGCCTTCGGGCGTCACCCAGGTGGAAAGGCGCGCCGTGCGGGAAACAGTTGAGTCCGCAGGCGCCCGGGAGATTTATCTGATCGAAGAGCCGATGGCCGCGGCGATCGGCGCCGGGTTGCCGATATCAGAACCCACAAGTTCCATGGTGGTGGATATCGGTGGTGGGACGACGGAAGTGGCCGTGATTTCATTATCCGGGGTTGTTTATTCCAAATCCGTTCGCGTTGCCGGCGACCGCATTGATGAGGAAATTGTGCAGTACATGAAGAGAAAATACAGCCTTTTGATCGGCGAAAGGTCAGCTGAGATTATCAAGACCACCATCGGCTGCGTGTATCCTGATAATGATGTGCGCAAGCTTAACGTCAAGGGGCGCGATCTGATTTCCGGCATTCCCAAAATCATCGAAGTCAACTCAGATGAAATCCGCGAGGCGATCATGGAGCCGATTGGTTTTATCATCGACACAATCAGAGACTGCCTGGAGAACTCTCCTCCCGAGCTGGCCGGCGATATCGTCGATCGCGGGATTGTCCTCACGGGCGGGGGCGCCCTGCTAAGAAACATCGACATCCTGATCAGGGAAGAAACGGGACTGCCCGTGATTGTCGCCGATGATCCTCTGTCGGCGGTGGCCCGGGGAGCAGGGATTGCCTTGGATCAATTGGATGTACTAAAAGAAGTCACCTTCCAGGTGTGATTTCTTTTTATTACGAGTCCATCGCCGATGTTTTTGTCAAAAAAAATAAGAATTGCCATCATTATTTCCTTGATGATTATTTCTGTCTTAGCCGTGTTGCTATACAATTTGCGCAATCCATCGCCTGGTTTCCTCCGGAAGGTGTCACTGGAAATGATGTACCCACTGGAGACGGTCATTAATCTGCCCCTGAAAGGCCTGGATGACGTCTGGGACCGTTATATTTTTCTCGTCGGGTTGGAAGAAAACAACAAACGGCTGAAAGAACAAAACTCGCGTCTTCTGGAAGAATTGATAAAATACCGGGAAGGTTATCGGGAAGGAATGAGGTTGCAGCAAATATTGAAGCTGCGTGATAGTCTTCCTTATGAGACCATGCCCGCGAGAGTGGTGGGAAGAAACCCCTCTTCGATATTTCAGATGATCCTTATCAACAGGGGTGAAAGCCATGGTTTGCGAGCCGGCATGCCCGTAATGGCCGTTCCGGGCGTGGTGGGCAGAATCCTGGAAACTTCCTGGAATGTGTCCCGGGTGTTGCTGATTACCGACGAGAACAGCAACATAGATGCCTTGCTGCAAGATTCGCGGGCGCAAGGCATGTTGCAGGGCGCCGCTCAAGCGGGAGGTAATTTGAAATATGTTTCCCAAACCCTGGATGTAAAGGCAGGCGATGTCGTTGTTTCGTCCGGCCTGGAAGGAATATTTCCGAAAGGATTGCCCTTGGGGGTGGTGAGATCAGTGGATAAGAAGGGTGCCGAGCTGTTTCAGAAAATCAGTGTTTCACCTTTCGTCAATCCCGCCGGCATTGAGGAAGTGCTGGTCATTATGAGCGGGGGAGGGGGTAAGTGAGGGACCTCGCCTTGTGCCTGTTCGGTCTGGCTTTATTAGGCGTCCAGACTATGGCTTCCAACCTGTTTTTTTCCGGCAAAGTGGTGGTGGAGCTATCGCTGATTCTGGTCGTCTACGCGGGCTTTCATTCGACCCTGGTAAGGGGAGGGGTGCTCTCTTCCCTAATCGGCCTGGTCCTGGACTGTCTTATGGGGTCCGTTTCCGGCCTTTACGCGCTCTTGTATTTGGTTTTGTTTTTGATTTCAAAATTTATCTCCCTGCGCGTCTATGCCGAAACAAGTTTTTTTATCATTATTTTTGTCGGTTTCTGCGCTTTTCTGGAAGGCATTTTGATCATCTCCTTTTACGAACTGGCCTTTGAGTTCGGCACGTTTCAGCACCTGTGGGATGTGTTCCTGCCGCAGACGGTAATCGTGTCCCTGCTGGCGCCGCTGTTTTTTTTCTTATTCCGGAAGTTTGAGGTTTTTTTCAATGGAGGAAATACACGCTCGCTTGAGCGATCGGCAGTCCGGTGAGTTCAAGCTGAGATTCAAAGTTTTTTTTGTTGTCATCGTCTTTTCCCTTTCCCTTATCAGCATGAGGTTAGTATATTTGCAAATCGTCAAGGGTGATGAATATCGTCAAAAATCGGAAAACAACAGCGTCCGCCTGCGTAAAATCAGGCCTCCCCGGGGGTTGATCATGGATATGAACCGCCAGGTACTGGTGGAGAATCAACCTTCTTTTGACATCTTGTTTGCCCCTAACCGCATCAAGGATATCGCCTTAGTGATGCATAAGCTGAAAGTAATTTATGAAGAAAGATCATTCAGCTTTTCCACAGATTTAACTGCGGCGGAGAAGGCCAGGTCCTTTGCCCCGATCAGGCTGGAAAGGAATGCCAGCCGGGAGAAGGTAGCTGTAGTGGAAACCAATGTCCTCGAACTGCCCGGCGTATTTGTAGAAGTAACGCCGATCAGGCATTATCGCGAAGGTGAGATTGTATCGCACATCATGGGATATACGGGTGAAATCACGGAAAAGGAGTTGGAAAGGGACACGGCGGCCCATTATGAGGCCGGTGACATCGTGGGAAAATACGGCATCGAGAGATATTTAGATCTCGACCTGAGGGGCCGGAATGGTGCCGAACAAATCGAGGTTAACGCCCTGGGTAAGAAAGTCAAGGCCCTGGGTATGATAAGCCCCTCACCGGGACGCAATGTCGTCTTGAACATCGATGCCGAATTGCAGAAGATAGCTGGAAAGGCCCTGGAGGGGCGCAAAGGATCAGTAGTGGTCTTAGATACCCGTGATGGCGCAGTGCGGGCCATGGTCAGCGCTCCGTCTTTCGACGCGAACCTGTTTAACGGCGGGATTTCCCTGGGTAGCTGGGAAAAATTATCCACTGATCCGGCTCATCCCATGGAGAACAGGGCAATTGCCGGTCAGTATCCCCCCGGCTCGACATACAAACTGTTTGTTGCGGCGGCGGCGCTCGAGGAGGGATTGATCACCCCGGAAAAAACTTTTCATTGCGACGGCACGTTTGAGTTGGGAAACAGGTCATACCGCTGCTGGCAAAAGAAAGGCCATGGCACCGTGGCCCTCCATCGCGCCATTGTGGAGTCCTGCGATGTTTATTTTTATAACGTGGGGAAACTGCTGGGCGTGGATAAGATTGCCTCGTATGCGCGCCGGTTTGGTTTAGGCAGCCCCACCGGCATTGATTTGCCCCGTGAGAAAAGCGGTTTGATACCGACCAAGGAATGGAAACTTTCCCGGCTTCGCCAACCCTGGCAATTAGGGGAAACGATTTCTATTTCCATCGGTCAGGGGTTTAACCTTGTTACCCCGCTGCAACTGGCTGTTGCCTATTCGGCTTTAGCCAACGGTGGCACTGTCCTGCGCCCCTGGGTATTGAAGCGAATTGAAACAGCGGACGGCAAAGTCGTCCGGGAATTTAAGGGTGAAAAAGCAGGTACCCTGCCGCTTAGTAAGAAGAACATCGAGATATTGAATCATGCCTTGTGGGGGGTGGTAAACGAAAGCGGCGGCACCGGTTCGGTTTTGAAGAGAAAAGAAGAGGACGTTTGCGGAAAAACGGGGACGGCGCAGGTAGTAGGCCTGCCGCAGGAAGAGAAAGCACGCCGGGCCAAAAGACTTGCCGATGAGCACCAGGACCATGCCCTTTTCGTCTGTTTTGCACCCTATAAGAACCCCGAGATCGCGGTGGCGGTGATTCTCGAAAATGCCGGTCATGGAGGTTCGGCTGCCGCGCCGGTAGCAAGAAAGATCATCGATGCCTATTTTGAAGAGAAAAGTAAGACAAAGGAGCTCCTGGTCGGGAAAAAATGAAGTTTGATCGTCGTCTGTTGATAAATTTTGACTGGATGCTGCTTTTCTTAGTCTTGGGCATCGCGATAATCGGTGTCCTGAATATTTACAGCGCCGGGTTCAGTTTGGCTGACCTGCGGGTGAAGAACATGTATCTCAAGCAATTGCAGTGGCTGGGGATCGGTTTTTTCTTTATGGCCTTATCTTTCAGCATAGACTACCGCGTCATTGCCCGGCAGGCCTACCTGACATATTTCGTTACCTTCAGTCTCCTGATCCTGGTGAATGTCATGGGCTACGCGACCCGCGGGTCACAGCGCTGGATCAGCTTGGGGGGCCTTTTCCTTCAGCCTTCCGAAGTTATGAAACTTACAGTGATCTTAGCACTGGCGAAGTATTTTGATAATAATAAGGTAGAAAATGGCTACTTGTTGAGGGATCTGTGGCCGCCTTTTTTGATGGTCCTGTTTCCCTTCCTCCTGGTACTTAAACAGCCCGATCTCGGGACCGGACTGATTATCATGCTCCTTTTTCTTTTTATTGTTTTCATGGCGGGCCTCAAGTGGAAATCATTGGCTTTGGCCGCAGGTTGCAGTCTTTTTTTGATCCCCACGGGCTGGTATTTCTTGAAGGATTATCAGAAGGACAGGATCATGACCTTCCTGGACCCGGAAAAGGACCCGCTGGGAACCGGTTATCACATTATTCAATCTATTATTGCCGTTGGTTCCGGTGGCTTTTGGGGTAAGGGCTTTTTGAAAGGGACCCAGACGCAGTTGAAGTTTCTGCCGGAACAGCATACGGATTTTGTCTTCTCCGTGTTTGCTGAAGAATGGGGTTTTATCGGGTCGCTGTTGTTACTGGCGCTATTTCTCACTTTGATACTGTGGGGATTTAAAATAGCTTTTCAGGCCAAAGATTTTGTGGGAAAGCTGATTTCTGCCGGGGTTACATTTATGATCTTCTGTCAGGTATTTATCAATATGGGAATGGTGTTGGGCATTCTGCCGGTCGTAGGTATCCCGTTGCCCTTCATGAGCTATGGAGGATCATCGCTTCTGGTATTCATGATCGGCATCGGCTTGTTGCTGAATGTCCGGATGAGAAGATTCGTACTCCAACCTTAGAAAGATGCTTGACAAGTACGGTCGGGTATGATTAGAAAGCGCCGATTTAGCTACGGCCATTTCGGCAGGAAGAAACTTTAACACCGGCGGCTGCGGGAGATAGGGATCAGGACAGGCCGCAATTATTTTATTCTTAGCGAGGGAAGGCTGTGATCCAGGTCGATTTTTCTTTAATTTTACAGATCATCAATTTTCTAATTTTAATTCTAATCCTTAATTTTCTTCTCTACAAACCTATGCTGGCGATCATCGACCAAAGAAACCGCCGACTGGCGGAAGGGCGGGCCGAGATTGACCGCCTGGCCGTGGCGGTGGATGAAAAAATGACCGCCTATGAAGAAAAGGTACGGGCGACCAGAGTTGAGGCCCTGGCAAGAAACAAGGAGCTTTTCCAGGAAGGGGCGGAGCAGGCCAAAGCCGCTATAGATGCCGCCGCTCAGGAAATTTCGGAGCTGGCGGAAGAAACGCAGGCCAGGATGCAGGAGGAAGTCGCGGCAGCCCGGGAAATATTGCAAAAGCAGTCCCAGGCGTTGTCTTTGGCGATTGCTGAAAGAATGCTGGGAAGGAGCCTCCAATGAGAAGCAGGACCTCAGGTAATAGGAGCCGCTGGTCAATAAGCACGGGTAAAAAATACCTGGATTTGCTGATCCTCATGCTGATGGCGGGGTGCACCGCAGGTGCTTCGCTGCTTCATGCGTCGGCAGGCGGTGCGCACGGAGAAGAGGGCCTGAACTGGGCCAACCTTGGTTGGCGCGCTTTTAATTTCGTTGTCCTGGCGGGGTTGCTTTACTGGCTCCTGGCCGATAAGTTCAGAGATTTTTTCCGTGCCCGGCAGAAGGACGTTAAAATTGCCTTGGAAGACCTGGAAAGGGCCAGGGAAGAGGCGAAAAATAAGTTTGCCGAATACAATGCCAAACTGGAAAAAGACACGGAAGATATTGAGAACATGGCGGACCTGATTCGGCGCCAGGGTCTCGCGGAGAAGGAACGGATCGTCGCTGATGCGCAAAGGGCAGCAGCGAAAATGAAAGAGGATGCGCGCAAAAGAGTGGACCAGGAGTTGCAGATAGCGCGTCATGAACTGCGGGCGGAGACGGTTCGCCTGTCAGCGGAAATGGCCGAGGAAATATTGAAGAAAAACATTACCGCAACTGATCACGCCTCGATGGTTGGCGACTATCTGGACAAAGTGGTGGGCAAACACTGAAGGACTAAAGTTACTGGTAAGATAGAAATTATCGTCTGTTTTTATCGGGCAGCAATAATTTCATTAATGCGCTTATCCCGTTTAGCGGAGTGAGGGGGCATCAAAATTGAAAAGTAGTAATGTTGCCAGGCGCTATGCCCAGGCTTTCTTCGCTGTAGCCGGAGAAGAAAAGCGGTACGAAGAATATTACCAGGAGTTGCATCGTTTTACCGCCCTGATGGCAGACAACAGGAACCTTAAGGACTTTTTTGACAATCCGATGTTCCATAAGGCGGATAAAAAAGTCGTCCTCAACAAACTTCTCCAGATGCTCGACCTTTCTCGCCGGGCCGCCGATTTTATCAGGCTGTTGATTGAGAAAGGCAGGATTTCCCGGATTGAGGAAATTGAGGAAAGTTATCGGCAGCTGATGGACCAGGCCCTGGGGATTGCCAGGGTTCAGGTGAAAACAGCTTTTTCCCTGAAACCGGAAATGTCCGCCAGTTTAAAGCAGGCCCTGGAATCCCTTACGGGGAATAAAGTGGAAATGCAAGTGGAAGAAGATCCGGCATTGCTCGGCGGGATCGTGGTCAGGGTCGGCGACAAGCTTTATGACGGCAGCGTGAGAATTCAGCTGGAAAACATGAGGAAGCTCTTAGTAGGTTAGAAATTATTTTCTGCCAGAAAATGATTTCGTTAGCGCACTGACCCCGTTTATCGGGGTTAGAAGAGGAGATGCAGGGCATGGAGATGATAAGGGCAGAGGAAATCAGTCAGATAATTTCTCAGCAGATAAAAGATTATGAGAAAAAGCTGGATGTCAGCGAGACCGGTATCGTACTTTCCGTCGGAGACGGCATTGCCAGGGTTTACGGCGTAGAGAATGCGATGGCCATGGAGCTGCTGGAATTTCCGGGCGGGATCAAAGGGATGGTGCTGAATCTGGAAACGGATAATGTGGGCGTGGCCGTCCTGGGTGAGGTAACTCATATTAAGGAAGGCGATATCGTTAAGAGAACCGGTAAGATAGCGCAGGTGCCAGTGGGTGAATCACTGCTGGGCCGGGTCATCGACGCTACCGGTGCTCCGCTGGACGGCAAGGGACCGATCGAAACAAAAGAATTCCGCCGGATCGAGATGATTGCCCCCGGGGTTATCCAGCGCCAGCCGGTCAATGAACCCATGTATACTGGCCTTAAGGCTATTGATGCCATGACGCCCATCGGCAGGGGACAGCGGGAACTGATCATCGGAGACCGCCAGATCGGTAAAACCGCTATTGGGGTTGATGCCATCATCAGGCAGAAGGATACCGGGGTCAAATGTATTTACGTTGCCATTGGGCAAAAGAAATCCACGGTGGCCCAAGTGGTGGAAAATTTAAGGAAACATGACGCCCTTGCCTATACCTGTATCGTTTGCGCCGGTGCCAGTGATCCGGCCACCATGCAATATATTGCCGCCTATGCGGGCTGCAGCATCGGGGAATATTTCCGGGATAAGGGAGAAGACGCCCTGATAATCTATGACGATCTGTCCAAGCAGGCGGTGGCCTACCGTCAGATTTCACTTTTGTTGCGCCGGCCTCCGGGACGTGAAGCCTATCCCGGCGACATCTTCTATAATCATTCCCGGCTGTTGGAGCGTGCGGCCCGTGTAAGCAAAGAATTGGGCGGAGGGTCGCTCACGGCCTTGCCGATTATTGAAACGCAGGCGGGCGATGTGTCTGCCTACATACCCACTAACGTTATTTCGATTACCGACGGCCAGGTATATTTGGAACCTAACCTGTTCTACTCCGGCATCAGGCCCGCTATCAACGTGGGTTTGTCCGTCTCGCGCGTCGGTGGGGCCGCCCAGGTGAAGGCCATGAAGCAGGTGGCCGGTACCTTGAAACTGGACCTGGCGCAGTACCGCGAACTCGCCGCTTTTGCTCAGTTCGGCAGCGATCTCGACAAGTCGACACAGGCACAGCTGGAACGCGGCGTGCGGCTGGTGGAAATACTGAAGCAGCCCCAATTTCAGCCCTTGTCGTTGTCGCGGCAGGTGATTATCCTTTTTGCCGGTACCAGGGGATACCTGGATAAGTATCCCGTGGCCGCGCTGAAAAATTATGAGCCCCAGCTCCTGAGCTTCGTCGAAAGCAAATATGCCGAAGTCATGAAGGAAATCGATGATAAAAAGATCATCAGTCCGGCTCTCGAACAAAAGTTAAAGGATATTCTCAAGGAGTTTGAATCGGTATTTGCCGCCGGCTGATGCCGCAGTCATACCGACTCGCTCGGGAATCCGGGCGTCGTCCCGGCGCTGGCCGGGAAATTGAACCCTGGGCACCGCCCCGGCTTCCACCGGGGTGACGCGCGGTGGGAATATTCTATTTTCTACTATGATAGAGGGAGTAAGCCTTAATGGCCGCATTAAAGGACATTAAAAGAAAGGTTGTGGCAGTACAGAAGACCAAGCAGATAACCAAAGCCATGAACATGGTTGCCGCTTCCAAATTTAAGGCGTCTCAGGCCAGGATGGAAAACTTTCGGCCGTATGCGCGGAAATTCATGGAAGTGTTGAACAGTTTGGCCTTGCGGGTGGAAACGGTCGTTCATCCGCTCCTGGCCGTGCGGGAGCCGAAAAAGATCTGGGTCATCGCCTTGAGTTCTGACCGCGGCCTTTGTGGAGGTTTTAATAACAACCTGATTAAAGCGACGGAGAGGTTCGCTCGGGATAGAAAAGCGGAAGGCAAAGAGGTGTCCCTGATCCCGGTGGGTAAGAAGGCGCGCGATTATTTTCGCAAGCGGTCGGACATCCTGTTTGAACGCGTCGATGTGTTCAGGAAATTTGACATGACGCTGGCGGCGAGTATTTCGCAAGACCTTATCGAACCCTTCAGCAATGGGGAGTATGATGAGCTTTATGTCATATATAACGAATTCGTTACCGTTGCCTCACAAAAACCGGCCGTGGTTAAACTTTTTCCCTTGCCCAAGATGGGCAGTGAAGAGTTGGAAGACATTCCCTTCGATAAGCGGATCAATTATATTTATGAGCCATCGGAGTCGGCGTTGTTGAAAAAACTTCTCCCCATGTACGTTCACGTCCTCATCTTCAGGGCGTTGCTGGAGACATCGGCCGGGGAAAACGGGGCCAGAATGGCGGCCATGGATAATGCTACCCGTAACTGCGAGGAATTGATCAACAGTTTGACGCTGAAATACAACAAGGCGCGACAGGCCGCCATTACCGCGGAGTTGATGGATATCGTCGGCGGTACGGAGGCCCTGGCCAAAGGATAAGGCGATATTTTGCGGAATATGGAGTGAGTAGTCGTCAGCGTTTGGGAATAGTTACCGCCTGGCCACTGATCATCATCACAAGGAGAGGGGTATGAATTCAGGAAAGATTGTACAGGTAATAGGACCGGTCGTAGATGTGGTCTTCGAGGATGGGAACATCCCTAGTATCTTGAACGCTTTGACGATCACGAATCCCAGCATTGACGAGCGGGAAGACAATCTGATCGTTGAGGTGGCGCAGCATCTGGGTGACAATGTGGTTCGTTGCGTGGCCATGGATATTACCGACGGCCTGGTCAGAGGAATGGCAGCCAAGGATACGGGCGCGCCGATCAACGTTCCGGCCGGGCCGGAATGCCTGGGCAGGATTCTCAATGTAGTCGGGCGGCCGGTGGATGGGCTGGGGCCGGTGGTGGCAAAGAATTATTCCAGCATCCACAAAGAGGCCCCCTCCTTTATGGAGCAGGATACTTCCGTGAACGTGCTGGAAACGGGTGTCAAGGTCATCGACCTCTTGGTTCCCTTCCCCCGCGGTGGGAAGATGGGGCTTTTCGGGGGGGCCGGAGTCGGGAAAACCGTCGTCATGATGGAAATGATTCATAACATCGCTATGCATCACGGCGGCATTTCCGTTTTTGCCGGTGTCGGTGAACGGACCAGGGAAGGAAACGACCTCTACCTGGAAATGAAAGAATCCGGCGTTATCAAGCAGGCGGCCCTTATCTACGGCCAGATGACTGAACCGCCGGGTGCCAGGGCCAGGGTGGCTCTCACGGCCCTGGCCGTAGCCGAATATTTCCGCGATACCGAGGGACAGGACGTACTCCTCTTTATTGACAACATCTTCCGTTTTACTCAGGCCGGTTCAGAGGTATCGGCCCTTCTCGGCCGTATGCCTTCGGCAGTGGGTTATCAGCCGACGCTGGCCACGGACCTGGGCGAATTGCAGGAGCGCATCACTTCCACTACGAAGGGCTCCATCACGGCGGTGCAATGCGTGTACGTGCCTGCCGACGACCTTACCGATCCGGCGCCGGCTACGACTTTTGCCCACCTGGACGGAACGGTCGTTTTGTCGCGTCCTCTTTCTGAACTGGGCATCTATCCGGCCGTCGATCCTCTCGATTCGACCTCCCGCATCCTCGATCCGAACGTTTTGGGACGGGAACATTACGAAGTGGCGCGGGCGGTACAACTGACCTTGCAGAAGTATAAGGACTTGCAGGATATTATCGCCATCCTCGGCATGGATGAGCTTTCCGAGGAGGACAAACTGACGGTGAGCCGGGCGCGGAAAATCCAGAGATTCCTGTCGCAGCCCTTTTTCGTAGCTGCCCAGTTTACCGGCTCGGAGGGCAAGTTTGTCTCTGTGGCGGACACGGTCAGAGGCTTCAAAGAAATCCTGGATGGCAAGCACGACGAATTGCCGGAGCAGGCTTTCTACATGGTGGGCGGTATTGAAGAGGTCGTGGAGAAAGCCAAGCGACTGGCCGAATAGCCGGAGGAAAAGAGATGGCCGATGAAATATTGCTGGAAATAGTGACGCCGGAAAAAATGGTCTTCACCGGTATGGTCGAAGAAGTGACCGTACCGGGAAGCGAAGGGCAATTTGGCGTGCTGAAAGGTCATACCCCCCTGCTGAGTTTCGTTGATATTGGTGAACTGCAAATTATCCGGGAAGGGAAGAAGCATTATTTCGCCGTGAATACGGGTTATGCCGAAGTGGCTTCCAACAAGGTGACCCTGCTGGTGGAAACCGCCGAAAAAGCGGACGCCATCGACAAGGAGCGGGCGCTTCAGGCGAGAGAAAGAGCGCAGGTGGAACTCAGTAAATTGCCCCCCGGCGCCGCAGCTGAACAGGAACAGCAATTGCGGGCGGCCCTGATGAGGGCCGTTGCCCGGATCAATGTGTCCGGTAGGATATAAAAGTCCGGTTAGTCCGGGTGAATGTCCACTACCTCGAATTTCCTCAGTCCACCGGGCGTCTTGACGTCGATTAAGTCCCCGATTTTTTTGCCGATCAAAGCTCTCCCCAGGGGGGCGGTTACGGATATTTTGTTCTCGTTGATATCAGATTCCAGTGGTCCTACGAGTTGATATTTAGTAGCCACCCCGGTGTCTACGTCTTCAATGCAGACGAGGGACCCGAAAACTACCTTGTCCGTACAGGTCGTCGACAGGTCGATCACATCGGAAAGCGCCAGATTGTTTTCTATTTCCTGGATCTTGCCGTGGATATAGGATTGCCTTTCCTTGGCTGCCGTAAATTCCGCGTTCTCGGAAAGATCGCCGTGCGCTCTCGCTACCTCAATATCCTTTATGTTTTCAGGCAGTAACACCGTTTTGAACATTTCCAGGTCTTTTTTCAACTTCTCGAAGCCTGATTTGGTTATTGGAATTCTTCCCATAAATTTTCTCCGGATTATCGCTGAACTACAGAGTAATGATAGGATCCTTAACTGACAGATTCGCCTACCCTTTAGTCGAGAAATGGTTCCCTGTCAAGGGTGAATTAGACCGAACCGCACTCCCTCCACCTTACGCTTGTGATAGGCCGGTAATTTTGTTAGAGTCCGAATTGGGATTTAATGTTTGAGGAGGACAAAAAAAGAAAGTTACGATGATTGACAGTTATGAACGGAATATCAACTACCTCAGAATATCCGTCACCGATAGGTGCAATCTACGTTGCACTTATTGCATGCCGAAGGAAGGCCTTTCGGTGGTTGGTCATGATGATATCCTGAAGTATGAAGAATTATTGAGAATCGTAAGGGTAGCCGTTGGTTTGGGGATCAGCAAGGTACGTATTACCGGTGGTGAGCCCCTGGTCAGGCGCGGCCTGGTGGATTTCATCGCGCAGTTGTCCGCAATTCCCGGCCTCAAGGACATCAGCTTAACCACCAACGGCGTGCTGCTGGAAGCCTTTGCCGCTCCCCTTTATCGAGCAGGAATCAAACGGATCAATATCAGTCTTGACTCCCTAAAGGCGGAAAAATACGCCGCTATAACCAGGGGAGGGGACTTAAAAAGGGTACTTCGGGGCATCGAGGCAGTGCACCGGGAAGGTTTCAGCCCCATCAAGATAAATGCCGTCGTCATTAAGGGAGTCAATGATGAGGAGATCCTCGATTTTGCCCTCTTAAGCCTGAATAAACCTTACCAGGTCAGGTTCATCGAGCTGATGCCCATGGGTGCCGCCGGTTTAAGCCACGAAGGAAATTATCTTCCCAATACGGTCATTTTCGAGCGGATCAACGGTTTGTATCCCCTGGAACCCGTAAACAAGGACAAGAAAACCATCGAAGGGCCGGCCCATATGTACAAGATCAAGGGTGCCCAGGGTGAAATAGGTTTCATCAGCCCCATCAGCAATCATTTCTGCGATACCTGCAACCGCCTGCGCCTGACCGCCGATGGTTATTTGCGGGCTTGCCTGCTTCATGACCAGGAGGTCAGTCTGAAGGAGACATTGCGTAATGGAAGCAGTGACCAGGAGTTGCAGGAACTCATAGGCCGGGTCATTTCCGGCAAGCCGATGCGGCACGAAATAGGCCGGGATGAAAGCCACCTGCGCAAGTGCGCCAAAGAAATGTCTTCTCTGGGGGGCTGAGGAGGCAGTAAAGGTATTTTATGGTGATTGACGAAGAGGCGGCCGGCAGACAACACTGGTGGTTAAACAGTCCTCACGGTCCATACCTGGCAGAGCGGGAAGAAGGTCTGCTACTCAATCTCCTTGAACCGCAACGGGGAGAAGCGTTTCTCGAAGTCGGTTGCGGTGCGGGCCGGCATCTGCTTTCATTTCATCAGCGGGGCTGCCGGGTAGCGGGTACCGATCCCTCACCTTCTTTACTGGAAATAGCCGCCCAGGAGCTGGGCGCTAAGGCGGATCTGCGGCTGGGGCTAGCCACTGATCTTCCTTTTTCCGACAATGAATTTGATCTCGTATCGCTGATTTTGCCTTTAACATTTGCCGGTGATACAGAGAAGGCCGTCAGCGAGGCCATCAGGGTATGCCGGGGACGCGTTTTTATAGGGCTGCTGAACAAGTATTCTCTTGCGGCTGTGCAGCTCAAGGCAGAGCAGTTTGTTGGACCGTCCGGTTCCCGCCCAAGGACAGCATTCCATATCGGTGAAATGAAGGCCATTGTCCGGAGCTTTTTGCCCGGTGTCCGCATCCATTGGGGGAGTGTAATCTTTTTGCCTGTCCGGTGGTACGGTTTTGCTGTCCCCCTGGAGGAGTTTTTACCGGTAATGAGGAATCCTTTCGGAGCTTTTCTCGGCCTCTCTTTTCCCATAACTTATAACTTGCGAACCGTTCAGGACATTATCGGCAATTCCTTCGAACTCAAGGCGGAAAGGGGCCAAACGGCGCAGGGGATAATCAGGGGAAGATGACCTTTGTCTTTAGTATCCCTTACTTATATCGACCAGGTTCAAGAGCTCCCGGCCCGCCAGATACCGCTGCAAATTTTCGCGAAAAAGCCCCATTAAGCGGCCGCTGCGCCTTTCCGTCAGTCCCGACATGTGCGGGCTCAGGATTACATTGGGCAATTCCCAGAGTTTGCTTTCTTTGGGCAGCGGTTCAAAGGCGAAGGCATCGAGACCGGCGCCGGCAATCCAACCCTGTACGAGCGCTTCAATCAAGGCCGGTTGGTTGACTATTTCGCCGCGGGCAACATTGATGAGATAGGCGGTGGGTTTCATGGACTTAAGTTCTGCTTCGCCCACCATGTCTTTTGTTTCGCCCGTGAGCGGGGCGGCAATGACGACAAAATCACTTTGGGCAAGCACGGTCCGGAGGTCCGCCGGCGGGAAAAGTTCGTTTACACCGGAAACATTAGACTCGCGGATTGCTGCCGACCGTTTCGTGGCGATCACTATCATGCCGAGGCCGCGAGCCAGGCGGGCGATTTCCGAACCGATGGCGCCCAGCCCGATGATACCCACCACCTTGTGGCGCAGTTCCGGTGTGACAAACCTTTCCCACCGTCTGCTTTTCTGATGGGCAAGCAGGCGCGGGATTGCTTTGGCGAGGGCGAAGATGAAAGCCATCGTATGTTCGGCAATGCCGATGGCATGCACGCCCCGGCTGTTGGTGAGCATAATGTCCGCCTTGGGCGTCTTGTCTGGCTGGGCAGGTCTTGTCCCGCCCAGGATGGGCGATACGAGGCCTGCGGAAAGGAAGGCCTCGATACCGGCATTCCCGATATGGATCCATCTGAGCTTCGGCGCCCGCGCCCTGATATTGTCGGGGATAAGGACCATCGCATAGACTATCTCTGCTTCAGCAAGCAGGGTGTCCAGCGCTTCCGGAGGCGGCCCCGGTTGCCGGGTTTGGGCTACAACGGCCGCCAAACGTTCCACCCAGGGCCCGGTCCGGCCCTGGGTCCTGAGCTCGGCCAGGAAGCTGGCTGTCCCGTCCTTAACGGACAAGCGTGTGTCCACTGCGGCTATCTCTTCGGTGAGGCCGGAGAGGGTGTCGATACTCGAGACGATGAGAATATTGATCTGGTCAGCCAAGTGTACCCCAATCCCGGAGATTGCGCCGGCATAACTCTATACGTCTATTTTCCTGTGAATTAGCTCCAGGGTTGTCCGGCCGGGGCCTGTGCTATTTTCCCACTGCGGGGCCGAATATCTCTTTGGCCCAATGTGCCGTCTTTCTGCCCTCCAGGTAGAAGGCTTCATCCGATTCAACCGTTTTATCGGTCGGCAACAGTACGCCGAACTGGTCAGAGCCTGTAAAGGGCACCCCCAGACGCCGGGGCGGGTAATTGGCGGCCGACGAATAAAGGCGCTGGCCTTCGTCGGTCAGCAGCCAGTTGAGAAAGACAGCGGCGGCATTGGGATGAGGGCTGCCTTCGATTGTGGCCAGGCAATTGACTCCGAAGGCCAGGAGACCGCCTTCAGTCGGCCGAACCAAGGCGATCTGCGCGCCGGCCCTGACAAAATCGCCCACCACCGATCCCATGGCTCCGATACCGATGGCGTATTTTCCCTTGGCCACCGATTCCACCAGGAGGCGGCCATCCCTCGTATAAGTGATCTCCTGGTCCACCAGGGCGCGAAGGAATTTCTCCCCTGCCTCCCGTCCCATGAGCTTTGGTATAACAAAATTCACAAAGGTCTCGGTAGGACCGGGACCGCCCGCAGGATCATACATGATCATCTTGCCTTTCCATTGAGGATTGAGCAGGTCTCGGTAAGAAAGGATTTCTCCTTTTTTGACGATTTGCGTGTTGGTGAGCATATAAGAGAAATAAGCGGAGGCCAGCGCCACCACCGTGCCGTCTTTATCGAAGAAGGGAAATTTTTTATTGACCCAGTATTTATTGTCCTTCACTTCCGGCAGGATCAGTTGCGGGCCGAGCGGTGACACCAGGCCTTTCGGTTTTAAATATTCAGTGTAGTTGGTCGGTGAAAGGATAGTCATGTCCACCGTCTGCTTGCCTACCTGGCGTTCTATGGCGAGCTTCTGGAGCAATTCGGCCGGGACGCCCGTCGTTATTTCCAGATTAATGCCAAACTTTTCCTTCATAGCCGGGACCAGGACTGTTCTCAGCGTCTGGCTGGCGGCGGTCCAGACAGAAAGTTCGCCTTCTTTTCGGGCCCCTGCCTGAAGAGATTCCCACTTTTGCTTCCAATCCGCTTTGGCTTCTTTTGCTTTGGGGGCCAAAGCAGCCAGGCCTGCGGAAGGAATGACCAAGACGGCGATCCAGGCAAGTAATAGCGTTAATTTAAAGGTCTTCATGGTTGCCTCCTTTTAACCGAAAGTGCCCGGGGATATTATTTCATCAGCCGGAACAAGAGTGATGACCTCGGCGCCGGTCTTAGTCACTACGACCATTTCTTCCAATCGGGAACCACCTACGAATGGTTCTCCTTCCCTGGCCTCTATGGCTATGACCATGCCTTCTTCAAAGACCTGCGGATGGTCCAGCGACCACAGACGGTTGATTACCGGCCCCTCGTAGAGGGACAATCCCATGCCGTGTCCGATCTCTTTGGTCAGAATCCACCATTCGGAGTCATATCCCCAGGATGCGGCTGCCGGAAAGTGTCGGGCGGCATCGGCGGTGGTAGCACCGGGTCTGATGGCGCTGATGACGTTGTTGATGCGGTCATAAACCTGTTTGTGCCAGTCTTTTTGTTTTTCCGTTGGTTTCCGGCCCACGCAGTAATCCCGGTAATAGCAGGTCAAATAGCCGAAATGGCTGATGGCATTGCAGATGTTCATGTAAAGCATGTCGCCGGCCTCCAGGAAACGGTCGATATCGGCGCCAGCATAGTTTTCGAAAGAATTGGGGCCCGAATGAATCTTGGGGTAGCTGGTTGTCTGTTCACCACCCGCAGCCAACATCGTGGCCGTCGCATCGGCTACCAGTTCCGTCTCCGACATCCCCGGGCGCAATATCTGGGCTAAACGGTAAAATGCTTTGCTGGCGAAAGCGACAGCGATCTTGTGACAGTTGATCTCATCGATGGTCTTGATCATCCGAGCTTCCATCAAGACGGGATTTGCCGGCACCAACTGCAGGCCGGCTTCCGTCAAAGCCTGCCTGCCCAGGTCATCAACCGTATCGACACCAAGTTTTTCTTTGTCCAGTCCCTTCTCCCGGAGGTCGGCGACGATGCCGGCGGCCCATGCCGTGGCTGTTTCATAAGCGGCGTCCGCCCCCACTGACCCGGCCAGCCATGAATAGGCCAAGCGCCAGTTTTCGGGCTTGATCCATGGACAATGGGTCTTGTGGTGGACCAGGGTTGGTCCATGTTCATACATGAGGGGTTCGTGATCAGCAAAGCACAGGGCGAACCTAATCTGAGCCGCAAAACCGACCCCTTTTGTTCCTGTCGCGTAACGTATATTTTCAGGACGAAAAAGAAGGCTGGTCGCCAGTCCATGCTTCTTCATGGCCGCCTGCGTGCGGGCCAGCCTCTCGCGTCTCATCCTGTCCACATTGATGCGTTCTTGCCAATCGCACTGAGCCGGCCCCCATGGTAATTCCTTCATAAAATCTGCCACTTAGTCCCTCCACCTGATTTTTTGTCAAGACTTAGCAAATCCCCACTAAGTGTGTCAAGGGAATTATTATAGGGGTGAGGTCCTCTCAGATTTAGATGTAGAACGGAATAAGTGCCGCGTTTCCGGTAGCTGTCAAAGTAAGAAGGAAAGCCTGCCGGGAACAGTTCCGCCTAACCCCGGCTTTATACTATAATGATTTGATTATTATTCGCCCTTCAGGTAAAGGAACCACAAAAGGCGAAAAAAAGGAAAAGAGCTTTTGATCGAATACGAGAAATACCTGAATAGGGAGCAACTGCAGGTTGTCATGGAGGAGGGGGGGCCGCTGCTGGTCATCGCCGGGGCCGGCAGCGGGAAGACCCGCACGCTGACCTACCGCGTGGCCCGCCTCATCGAGTCCGGCGTGAAACCGGAACGGATCATGCTAGCCACTTTCACCAACAAGGCCGCCCGGTCCATGCTGGCCAGGGTCAGAACGCTGGTGGACGCGGATCTGGGACGCCTCTGCGGCGGCACCTTTCATCACAACGCCCATTTCATCCTGCGGCACAACGCGCAACTGCTGGGCTATGGGAATAACTTCACCATCATGGACAGCGAGGATGCAAAGCAACTCTTGGCTGACTGCCTGGCGGAGGTGCGGACTAAGACCGAGGGCGACAAGTTTCCCAAGGGAAACGTCCTGGGCGATATTATCAGCCTGGCCAGCAACAGGACGGCGGAGATCGCTGACGTCCTGGATGATCGCTATCCCTTCTTCTATCCCTTCCTGGAAGACATCGCGGCCGTCGCCGTTCGCTATGGACAGCGCAAAAAAGAGCTTAATTTTATGGACTTTGATGACCTGCTCTTGAATTTAAAGCGGCTGCTGGCAGAGTTTCCGGAAGTACGCCGCCATTATGCGGAGCGTTTTACCCACCTGCTGGTTGATGAATATCAGGATACGAACCTGTTGCAGGCGGAGATTATCGATTTGCTGGCTTCCCAGCACCGCAACCTGATGGTGGTGGGCGACGACTCCCAGAGCATCTATTCCTTCCGGGGAGCTAATTTCGCCAATATCATGCAGTTTTCCGTTCGGTACCCCGATTGCCGGGTTTTCAAACTGGAGACGAATTACCGCAGCACGCCGGAGATCATTCATTTTGCCAACTTGAGCATCACCAACAACGAACGGCAATTTCAAAAAACACTGGTTGCAGTGCGCGCCGGGGGAATCAAGCCCGTTCTGATCCCGGCCCGCAACGTCTTTCAGCAGTCGAGTTTTGTAGCCCAGCGGGTCCGTGAACTGCACGCCAGCGGCGTTCCGCTTAATGAAATAGCCGTATTGTACCGGGCCCATTATCATTCCATGGAAATGCAAATGGAATTGACCCGCTGGGGCCTTCCTTTTGAGATCCGTTCCGGCATCCGTTTTTTCGAGCAGGCCCATATCAAGGATGTCATCAGCTACTTGCGGATTATAGCCAACCCTGAGGATGAACTGGCCTGGAAAAGAGTGCTTGGTCTGTACAGCAGGATCGGCAAGGCGACGGCGGATAAAATCTGGCGCTTTATTGCCGGGCAGGCTGATGCCCTGTTGTCTGCGACGGGCGAGGAATTCATCAAGTGTGCCGGTAAAACGGCATCAGCGGGGCTCATGAGCTGCCAGGAGACTTTAGGAAGCCTCTTGGCAGCTGGCGGCCATAAAGGGCACATTCCCGAGCTCATCCAAGCCGTTCTGGATTCCGGCTACCGGGAAATGCTCCGGGGGAAATACACCGAAGCGGTATCGCGGGAAGATGACCTGGCCCAGTTGGCTGCCTATGCGGCCAAGTTTTACTCGTTGGACAATTTCTTGAGCGAGTTGGCCTTGATGACCAGCATGGGCGAAGAGGAAGAGCAGGAAAAGGGGACGGCGGAAGAGGAGAAGATAGTCCTGACTTCTATCCATCAGGCAAAGGGACTGGAATGGACGGCGGTCTTTCTGCTCTGGTGCGCCGAAGGTATGCTGCCCCTGGCCCGGGCCCTTTCTGAGCCCGAAGGTGAAGAGGAAGAGCGGCGCCTGTTTTACGTGGCCGTGACGCGGGCCAAAGATCAGTTATACCTCTGCTATCCGCTGACGGACTATAGCCGGGGGATGGGTAACATGACCCTGAGCCCGTCGCGTTTTATCAGGGAACTGTCGCCGCCCGCCGGCCTTCATGGAGATCGGCCGTACGAGCAGTGGGTGGTGGACGAGGAATAAGGAATTATAATTTCCAGTCCGACTTGCTCTTGGCTTCATACTCCGATTTCAGGGCGATTTGCGTTGCCTCAGCCATATCTTCCGCCCGCTTGACCCAGTCCTCGAATTTGATGTCCACTCCGAAGATCCCCACCATGTCGTCACTGTCATTGACGATAGGGGCCGAAACGGTGATGCACAAGGCCCCCGTCATTTTGGAGATGTAGAAATCGGTGACGTGGATCTTGCCGCTTTGCAGCGGCTTGATGAACCATTCACGATCCGACTGATCCGTGCCCACGCCGTAATTTTCATATTTAGGTCGGTCAACGATGTTCGTGATGTTCTTCGTAATCTTTTTCCCATTCAAGTCCACCACATAGGCGAATTGAATGGAGGGGTTCTCTTCGATGAACGTCTGCATGACCGGTTCCTGAAGGTCCGGCTGCATGGTCTTCATGACCGCGTGGTCGATGACTTGTTTTACCACCGCCACCGCCGCCTCTGAGGCCGTGAGTTTTATCCGGTCCAGTTCGGACAGGAAGAGTTCAGGGATGTATTTGCGCACCAGCTTGTCCATTTCGTCATGGGACATGGCCGTCACGCGTCCCGTTTCATATTGTTCCGTGACCTTCTTGTGGATCCTGGAAACGCCGGGATGTCTTTTATCCAGGGCGTCCTCTCCGGTCAGGCTCAGGTGCTGATTGATCCAGAAGGCGATGCCGGCATTGCCGGATTTGTCGCTGACCGAGGCAGTCATGGGCCGCTTCAGTATCTTATTGGTATCGAAGATGTTGTAGATCTCCTCGCTCTTGATCAGCCCGTCGGCATGGATGCCCGCCATGGTGACGTTGAATTCGGAACCGATAAAGGGGTAATTGGACGGTATCCGGACCCCGATCTCTTTTTCAAAATACGCGGCAATATCGGTGATGACCGTCGTATCGATGCCATTGGTGTCGCCTTTCAAGGAGATGTATTCGATGATCAGCCCTTCGATGGGCGGATTACCCGTTCTTTCTCCCATCCCCAGGAGCGTGGAGTTGGCGGCAGCACAACCGAAGAGCCACGCAGTGGTGGCGTTGATCATGGCCTTGTGAAAGTCGTTATGACCGTGCCATTCCAGAAGATGACCGGGAACGCCGGCATCGTCGATGAAGGCCCGCACCAGCTTTTCCACGCTGCGGGGCAGCGAGGCGCCCGGATAGGTGACCCCGTATCCCAGTGTATCACAGAGCCGGACCTTGATATCGATGCCGCTTTCCTGTCGCAGTTTCATGAGTTCGATGGCAAAGGGGATGCAAAAACCGTAAATGTCGGCTCGCGTCACGTCTTCAAGATGGCAGCGGGGTTTGATGCCCGCATCAAGGATTGATTTGACGATGCCGAGATAATCGTCCAGCGCCTGCTTGCGGTTCTTGCCCAGTTTGAGGAATATGTGGTAATCGGAAGCGGAAGTAAGGATGCCGGTTTCCTTCAGCCCCACTTCTTTGACCAGTTTTACATCGTCTTTGTTGGCCCTGATCCAGCCGGTAATTTCCGGATAGCGCAAACCTAATTCGAGACATTTGTCTACCGCTTCCCGGTCTTTCCTGCTGTAGAGAAAAAATTCCGACTGCCGGATAACGCCGTTTTCACCGCCCAGTTTGGCGAGCAGGATAAAGAGATCGACGATCTGCTGGACCGTATAGGGGGGTCTGGCCTGTTGGCCGTCCCGGAAGGTTGTATCAGTGATGAAAATCTCCTCGGCCGGATTAATCGGATAAATCTTGTGGTCGAAGTCGATCCGGGATATCTCCGCGTAGGGAAAGATTTCTTTTTGGAGGTTCGGTTCGGTTATATCCTTCAGCTCATATTTCCAGAATTTGGAATGTTCATGTTCGAGGACTTTTTTTTCTGAGTTCCATCTTGCCATAATTTGTTTACTCCCTACACATTGCAGTCATTCCGGCGGAAGCTGTAATCCAGTGTGTTTCATTAGTTATGATATCTCTGGACCCCGGTGCCCGCCCCGGACATAGATCCGGGGTTCACCGGGGTGACGACTTCCTGCGAAGTCGTCGTTTATTGAACAATCTTCAGGGAAAGCTCCATCAATTGTTCCCTGCTGACCTCCGACGGAGCGTCGGTGAGGGGACAGGTGGCCTTTTGCGTCTTGGGAAAGGCAATCACGTCGCGGATGGATTCGGCGCCGGTCATCATCATGACGAGGCGGTCCAGGCCGAAAGCAATGCCGCCATGGGGCGGGGTGCCGTATTCGAGGGCATCGAGCAGAAAGCCGAACTTGAGGCGGGCGTCGTCTTCATTGATGCCCAGTGTCTGGAAAATAAGAGATTGAACGTGCTGCTGATGAATGCGGATGCTGCCGCCGCCGATTTCGGTGCCGTTTAGCACCATGTCGTAAGCCCGGGCCCGAACGCGGCCCGGTTCCAGGTTCAGCAGGTCGATGTCTCCGGCGGCCGGTGACGTGAAAGGGTGATGGGTCGAGACATAGCGCTTTTCCGTATCGCTGAATTCAAAGAGCGGGAATTCAGTCACCCAGGTAAAGGCGAATTCCTGGGGATCGATCAGGTTCAGTCGTTTGGCCAGATGGATCCGCAAATTTCCCAGGGAAGCGTTGACGATGGCCGGCGTGTCCGCCACGAAGAAGATCACATCTCCTTCCCGGGCCGCCATCTTCTCATTGATCTGACCTACCTCTTGGGAGGTCAGGAATTTGAAGATGGGAGAGGTCCATCCCTCGGCGGTTATCCTGGCCCAGGCCAGTCCCTTGGCGCCATAAGCAGCCACGTAATCCTTCAGGTCGTCCATGTCCTTCCGGGAAAGGGTCCTGGCATCTTCGACCTTAATGGCCTTGACAATGCCCCCGCCGGCAATTACTTCGCGAAAGAGTTTAAAGTCCGAGTTGGTGACGATATCGGTCAGCTCGCGCAATTCCAGTCCGAAGCGGATATCGGGATTGTCCTTGCCAAAGCGGGCCATGGCCTCCGCATAGGATAATCTGGGGAAGGGGAGGCTGAGACGGCGCTCCAGGCAGGTTTGGAACAGGTGGGCCATCAGCCCTTCCATGCTGCTCATGATGTCCTCTTCGTCGATAAAAGACATCTCCACATCGATCTGGGTAAATTCCGGCTGCCGGTCCGCCCGCAGATCTTCGTCGCGGAAGCATTTGACAATCTGGTAGTAGCGGTCGAAGCCGGAAATCATGAGCAACTGTTTGAAGAGTTGCGGGGACTGCGGCAGGGCGTAGAACATCCCCTTGCTGACCCGGCTCGGTACGAGGTAATCGCGGGCGCCTTCCGGCGTGCTCTTCGTCAGAAAGGGTGTTTCCAACTCGATAAAGCCCAGTCGTTGAAAATATTCTCTCGCCGCCGCCGCCACCTTGCTCCGGAGCAGAAGATTCTTCTGCATCTCCGGCCGGCGGAGATCGAGGTAGCGATACTTGAGCCGCACCGTCTCCGAGATATCGCTCCACTCGTCCAGGGCAAAAGGCGGCGTTTTGGCCTCGTTCAGGATTTCGAGCTCCTCGACCATGACCTCGATGGCGCCGGATTTCATTTCCGGATTTTCCATTCCTGCCGGTCGGTTACACACCTTCCCCCGGACGGCCAGGACGAATTCGCTTCTGATGCGGTGGGCTTCCCGGTGCGCCGCTGTGTTGAAGTCGGGGTTGAAAACCACCTGGGCCAGACCTTCCCGGTCCCTCAGATCGACAAAGATGACCCCGCCATGATCGCGGCGGCGATGCACCCAGCCCATGAGGATTACTTCCTTCCCTGCGTGGTCCGCCGTCAGGGCGCCGGCGTAATGGGTTCTTTTCTTTATGGTTATGAAGTCCGACAAATCATTCACCTCGACTTAGCATATTGAACAGTGTCTCTTCCGCCCCTAACAGCAGGACGGTTTCCTGGAGGCCCTTCTGCATGTCGCGGAGTTCCGCCCGGCCCTCGGCTATTTCCTTTTCTCCCAGGATCAGGACATGGCGGCTGCCGAGCTTATCGGCCTTTTTCATCTGGCTTTTCAGGCTCTTGCCGGCGAAATCCATTTCTACCGCGAGACCCCGGATCCGCAAACGGTTGCAAAGGCTGAAGGCCCTTTCCCTGGCCTCGGCGCCCAGGGCGGCCAGGTAGAGGAGGGGACGGGCGCGGAAACTTTCCTCGTCCTGGGGTAGGAGCGCCATAAGTCTTTCCATGCCGATCGCAAACCCGATGCCGGTAATATTCGGTCCGCCCAGCTCGGCCACCAGGCCGTCATAGCGGCCCCCTCCTGCCACGGCGTTTTGTGCGCCCAGGAACTCCGTTGTTACTTCGAAGGCCGTGCGGGTATAATAATCCAGACCACGCACCATCCGCGGGTTTATTTTATATTGCAGGCCGAAATTGTCCAGTACGCCTTTTACCGTGTCCATGTGGTTTTGGCAAGGAGAACAGAGAAAATCTGCGAGCCGGGGGGCGTCCGTCAGCAATTCCCGGCAGCCCTCCACCTTGCAGTCCAGGACCCTAAGCGGATTGGCCTGCACACGCCGCGTACAGTCTGCGCAGAGGCCGCCTTTGCCGGCCAGAAACTTAAGGATCGCTTCCCGATAGGCCGGGCGGCAATCCGGGCACCCCAGGGAGTTTATTTCCAGATTCAATTGAGCAAGACCCACAGTTCGCAGAAAATGGGTGAGCAGGAGGATGAGCTCGCCATCGGCGTGCGGATCGTCCAGGCCGAGGAACTCCACGTTAAGCTGGTGAAATTGCCGGAACCGGCCTTTCTGCGGTCTCTCCCGGCGGAACATGGGGCCGATGGTATATAGTTTTGCCACGGGATCGGCGGCAAAGAGGCTGTGTTCCACGTAGGCCCGGATGACCGAGGCCGTGGCTTCGGGGCGCAACGTCAGGGAGTCCTCTCCCCGGTCCAGGAAGGTGTACATCTCCTTCTCCACGATGTCTGTGGCGGTGCCGATTCCCCGCCGAAAAAGCTCCGTTTTTTCTAATAGCGGGGTTCTGATCTCCTGAACGCCGAAACAACCGAATATTTCACGGGCCTTCTGTTCGACATAACGCCACTTGCCGGTTTCGCCGGGCAGGATGTCTTTGAAACCCTTAACTACTTTGATTATGGCCATAAAATGGGCGTCACCTTGATTTTCTTTGCAATCTGTTTGACTACCATACGGCGGGAGATAAGACAATAAAAATTGATACAATTAGGTTGCAGCCGGTCGAATATATTCCGACGGGTAATGTTCCTTTCAGCTGTTATCGTAACGGTAGATCTTGCTTCCGATTGTGCACTAACCCCAGTTACGGGAAGGCGTCATTCAGGGTGTGGGGAACCGAAAAGAGTGTTCCATCGTCGTAGAAGAGGGTGAAGACTTCGTCAAAGCCCAGGAAGAGGGGACTTTTCTTCAACAGGTCATCGGTTGCGCGGCTGGTCCGGATAATAGCACCTTTATCGTCGCAGACGAGGAAGACTTCAGCTGCCTGTTCCAGGATATGGCGCGTCAATCGCGCCGCTTATTTGCCGCCGGCCGTCCTGACAGTCACTATCTCCCCGTCCGTGGTCATGGTTACCGCGCCGTGGAGGTCCGTGCGGTAAACCTGCGCCGGCAGGTCCGCATACCGCCTGATGACGGCAGGGTGGGGCAGATGAAAAACATTGTCCCGGCCACAGCTGATCACGGCGATCCGCGGCCGCACCGCCCGCAGAAATAATTCGCTGCTGGAATGGAAACTGCCGTGATGGGGCACGAAAAGGATGTCGCTTTGCAAATCCGTTCCCGCCGCGATGATTTCCTGTTCCCTGTAGGAGGAAATATCGCCGGGCAAGAGAAAGTTGATCTTCCCGAGGCCGATTCTGATCACCAGCGAGCCGTCGTTCTCTTCACGGAACAGCTCGGCCTTATTCCTGCTCCGCGTTTCAGCCGGCGGGGAGTTGAAGATGGTGACATTGACGTCCTTGATAGTCATCTTCGCCGTAGATGCTTCTGAAATCCGGTGTCTGATTCCTTTTTCCGCGATCAGCTTCAGGAAATTGTCATAATCTTCAGTGTTAGCCTTACGTCCATTGGTCCAAACTTCACCGATGGAAAAGTTTTGCAGGACCGGCAGGAGTCCTTTGAGGTGGTCGGGATGGCCATGCGTCAGAACCACCAAGTCGATCCGGCCGATCCTTTCCCGCCAGAGGTAGGGGGCCAGGACGAATTTGCCTATGTCAAAACTCCCGGCAGAGCTGCCCCCGCCATCAATCAGCATATTTGCACCACCCGGCAGGCGGATAAACGTCGCGCTGCCCTGTCCGACATCAAGGGCCGTCACCTGGAGATTGCGACGGAGCTTGCCACTTACTGCCAGGTACAGGGCATCGGCGGCAAAAAACAGGGTCGTGGCCGCGAGAGCAAACTTGAAGAAGGCCGGAGTTCGGACCGGTGGGTCCCCGGGAGGTGTCTTTTTCCCTATCTTTCGGTGGATCAGGAGGACCAGGAGGGTCATGAGCAGGTAATAGCATATTATTTCTGCCAGCGTGGGCGTGCTGACCCGCAGGTAAGAGCCCGGCAAAGAAGCCAGAAAATTAATCGCCATTACCGATAGGTCGGCTGGAAAGGCGGCAAGTTTGATCAGCAGGGCTGCCAAGGGCGTCGAAAAAAGCAGGGCGATTATGGCAGCCAGACCCAGGCCGAGGGCCAGCATCCCCAAGAGGGGTATGGCGACGGCATTGGCCGGTAGCATAATGGTGGAGAAGCCGTTGAAATAGTAGAGGATAAAAGGGAGTGTTCCCAGAGTGGCGGTCAGGGAAAGGGCAATGAAAAGCAGCAAAGTGTTGGCTGCTTTTCGTACTAAAGAAGAAATTGTTTTCCGTGTATTTTCGGCAGAAAATGATGCCGTCGGCACATCAGTTCTGTTTGTCGGGATGGCCGCGCTATGGTCGCCTTCCTTGGACCGTAGGAAAGCCGTAAAAAGGGGCGACACAGAGACGAGGGAAGCAACGGCGGCGAAGGAAAGTTGAAAAGAGACGTCAAAAAGCGCGTAAGGACTGACGATGAGGATGATCATGGCTGCAAGGGCCAGGGTATTGAAGAGGTCCCTTTCTTTGCGCAGGATCACCGCGGCCAGAAAAACGATCAGCATGATGGCGGCCCTGATTACGGAGATGCCGAGGCCGGCGATGGAGGTGTAAATGAGGACCGGTATCAGGGCGGCGGAGGTGGCAACCCGCAGGGCATCAAATCTCAGCAGGAGGTAAGGGGAGCTTTTCAGGGCCAGCAGCGCCAGGAAAATTACGCAGGATGCCACCATGGCGACATTGAAACCGGAAATGGCCAGGATATGGGAGGTACCGGTGCGGTTGAAGTTTTCCCGGAGCAAGGAGGGGATAGGCTTTGTTTCACCCAATAAGAGGGCGCGAATGATTTCCCTTGCCGGCGAAGAGGTGTTGTCGATGATAACCTCGCGCAGGCGGTTTCTCGCTTCTTCGAGGCGCCTTTTGAGGGAGTTACCCAAACCTCTGCGGATAAGCAGGATATCGGAAGCGGCACTTACTGAACCCTGGACCATTATACCCTGCACCCGCAGATGTTTTTCATAATCAAAGCTGCCCGGGTTGTTGAAATTGTGTGGCTTTCTCAGGCGGCAGCGGAAACGGATCAAATCGCCGTACTGCAGGTCGGCAGCGCTTCCCGTCTGGAGCATGACGCGACCTTCCACGGGAACGATTTGCCTTTCTTTGAGAATGCTCCGGGCGGCAACGATAATTCGCTTCCCCTCCGGCGATTCCTCCGGCGCTTCATCGACGATTCCTTCCACGGTAAGCTTTTCCTGGCTGACCTGGCGGACGATGTGTCGGGGACCGGGAAGGTCGGAGAGGTAAAGATTGATGTTCAGGATGCCGGTGATGTAAATGGCGGTCGCCGTTAGAGGCAGGATGAGGACGTACTTTTTTCTCATCAGAGCCGCGAACAGGCCGGCGAAGAGGGCAAGCAGAACGGCCAACAGGGGCAGGTCCGGAGCCGGGAGAAAATATCCCGTGGTGATGCCGCCCATCAGGGCGACGACCGGATAGACAAGAGGTCTCGGCATATTTATAATTGACGGCTGAGCAAAAAATTCATAAGAGAACGATAATCGTATTTAGATATTATATTATTTTACAACGTCAATGTATAGGTAAGCTTGATGGAGGACCATCTGATCGTCACGGAAGACCTGACCACCAGAATCCGCTGGCTGATGCTGGGCCGAGTGGCGATTATCACCATTTTGCTGGGAATCGCCGTCTTCAGTGAATTGAAGGAAGTCGAGCTGATTCCCGAAAGATCGCTTACCTTTTACTACATCATTATCCTGACTACCTACGGGCTCACTTTTTTTTATATCTTTTTTCTTAAACTCCGCCAGAGCATTAAACTCAACGTCTATCTGCAGGCGGCCTGTGATCTGTCGCTCATCACCTACATGGTATATGTCACCGGAGGAACAAGCAGCATATATTCAGTTTTTTATACCCTTGTCATTATCTACTCCGTGCTCTTTCTGGGCCGTGGTGGCGGGTTGATTGTTGCGTCGGCCTGCAGCATATTATACGGGACACTCCTGGACCTGGAATACTATGGGGTAATCAAGCCGCTCTATTCCGCCCATGGAGATTACCCATTTCTGGCGAGCTATGTCTTTTCCCGGATTTTTACCCATATCCTTTCTTTTTATGTGATTACTTTCCTGGCCAGTTTCGTCGTGGAGCAGGAAAGGAAGGCCCGGGCCCTGCTGGCGAAAACGGAAGACGCCTTTGAACAGCTTGATATGCTGCACAGGAGCATTGTGGAATCCGTCAATTTAGGCATCTTGACCATCAATTCTGCCGGCAGAATCAAGTCTTTCAACAGGGCGGCAGAAGCTATTACTGACTATGCCTTCCACGAGGTGGAAGGCAGGCCGATCACTGAGATCTTGCCGATCGGGGCAGATTTGCCCGACAAAAGGGACTTTCCCGCGCCGGCGGAAAACCGTTTTGAAATGGTTTTTCAAACTGTCAGGAAGCGAAAAGTAATTATGGGCTGTTCGCTCTCTCCATTAAGAAACAGCAAGGGCGAAAAGATCGGTGACATCATGATCTTTCAGGACCTTACTTCCATCAAAAAGATCGAAGAAAGTTACGAAAAAAGTCGGCGCATGGCTTTCATCGGTGAAATGGCGGCCCGTCTGGCCCACGAAATAAGGAACCCCCTAGCCTCCATCAGCGGGTCTATCCAACTGTTAAGCCAAGATCTGCGCTTACCCGACAGCGATGAAAAGCTGTTGCGCATCATCATGCGGGGCAAGGAACAGCTGGAAAGTTTTCTGAAAGACTTTCTCCTGCTGGCCAGGCCGACGCCGGGCCAACCTGCAGCGATTGATACGAGAGAGATTATTGAAGACGTTCTGGAAGCCCTGCAATATGTTCCCGACTGGCATGAGGGCGTTCAAATTAAGAAGAACCTCGCTGAAGGCGCTCTGGTTTATGCTAACCGGACAGACGTCCGGCATATCATCTGGAACCTGCTGCTCAATGCCCTGCAAGCCATGCCGCAGGAGGGCATCCTGCAAATCGATACCCGCACGGCAGCGGGGGATACTCTTTCCGAATGTCTGGAGATCATCGTTGCGGATACAGGTTGCGGGATTAAGGAGAGTGATTTGGGGGATATTTTCGAACCCTTTTTTACGACTAAAGAGCACGGAACTGGCCTGGGGCTGGCGATTGTAAGCCGGATAGCGGCATACAATAAGGGAAAAGTGGAAATAACCAGCACCGTCGGTCAAGGGACAAGGTGCATAGTTCAATTGCCGCTGGCGGCTGGAGGTGCTTGTGGGAGGTAAGATGGCCAATATCCTGGTGGTTGACGATGATCAGGGCATGAGGGAATTTCTGGAAATAATGCTCGGCCGGGAAGGCTATCGCGTGGTCGTAGCAATAAACACGGAGAAGGCCCTGGAAAAGTGTGGGAAGGAAGTATTTGATCTGGCGATCACGGACCTGAAAATGCCCGGCGCCGACGGCATCGAGTTTCTGAGGAGAATTAAGGATATCTCGCCGGAAACACTGGTAATCCTCATTACCGCTTATGCTTCGGGAGAAACAGCGGTAACGGCCATGAAAGAGGGCGCCTTCGACTATATAGAGAAGGGCTTTGACGTCAATGAGTTGAAGATCACGATCCGTAATGCCCTGACCAAGAAAGGCTTAAAAAAAGACGATGCCCTTTTTATTAAAGGGGTCCAGGATGCCCTGTGTTTCGGCAAGATTATCGGTAAAAGCAAGGAAATAATAAAGGTATACAGCGTTATCAAGAAGGTGGCCAATACGAGCGCTAATGTTCTGATCCTCGGTGAGAGCGGCACGGGCAAAGAACTGGTGGCCCGGGCCATTCATGACAACAGCGCCCGGAAGAACATGCCTTTTGTGGTGATAAATTGCGGCGGTATCCCGGAAAATCTTCTGGAATCGGAATTATTCGGCTATACTAAAGGGTCTTTTACAGGCGCCTATATCGATAAGCCGGGCCTCTTCGAGCTTGCCCGGGGAGGCACAATATTTCTGGACGAAATTGCCGAACTGCCACCGGTGTTGCAAGTTAAGCTGCTGCGGGTCGTTCAGGAAAAAACCTTTCGCCGGATTGGCGGTTCTGAGGATATGAAGGTGGACATGCGGATCATCTCGGCGACCAATAAGGATCTGGAGGCGAGCGTGAAGGAAGGGACCTTCCGGGAAGACCTGTACTATCGGCTCAATGTTGTTCCCATTCATATCCCCCCCTTACGGGAAAGAAAAGAAGATATCCCTCTCTTGACGCGGCATTTCATTGAAAAATATTCTCACGAATTCAACAAGGATATCAATATGATATCTAATTATGCTCTCGAATTGCTGCTGGAATATCAGTTTCCCGGCAATATCCGGGAACTGGAGAATATCATCGAACGGAGCATCGTCCTGGAGCAGTCGAATATCATTCTGCCGGAAAATCTGGTGTTGACCGCAAGCAGCACCCAGGAGGGGTATATTAATGGAAACATCGATATTCCCCCCGAAGGGATTGATTTGAACGAAGAGGTTGGCAAACTGGAAAGGCAGTTAATTGAAAAGGCCCTGGAAAAGGCGGGCAGCTCCAAAGCGAAGGCGGCTGAATTGCTGCGCGTGAGTGCGGATTCGCTCCGCTACCGGATCGAGAAGCTGGGTATCGAGGGTAAAACGCCTTGATTATGAGGTGCGGGACAGCTCCAGGCTCCCCGCCCACCGTTGCTTGAGCACCTCTTTCAGGAGACGGTGTTCCGGTTTTTGGAGTCCGGGATCGTCCTCCACCAGTGCGAAGGCGCAGTCCTTTGCTTCCTGCAGCAGGCGGCCGTCGCGGATGATGTCCGCAACGCGGAAATCGGGCAGCCCGGATTGCCTGGTGCCCATGAATTCCCCCGGGCCTCTCAACTGCAAATCTTCCTCCGCAATCAGAAAACCATCGGTCGTGTTTTCCATGATGGCAAGGCGCCTGCCGGCCTCTGCCGAGGCCGGGCCGGGTGTCAGGAGGATACAGCTGGAAAGCGCCTCGCCTCTGCCCACCCGGCCGCGCAACTGGTGCAGTTGGGAAAGGCCGAATCTTTCCGCATGCTCGATGACCATGAGGGATGCGGCGGGAATATCGATGCCAACCTCGATCACCGTCGTTGCGACCAGGATATCGAGCTCTCTTTTGCTGAAGGCGGCCATAGCTTCCTCTTTCTCCACTCTTTTCATTTTGCCGTGCAGGAGCCCCACCCGGTATTCGGGAAAGACTTCTTTTTGGAGATGTTGGGCCATCCCGACGGCGTCCTTCATGTCCAGGTGTTCCGACTCCTCCACCAGCGGATAAACGATAAATACCTGGTTCCCTTTCTTTATCTCCCTGCGGACCATTGCATAGACCTTACTGCGCCCGCGTTCATGGAAGACCGCGGCGGGAACGGGTCGATGGCCCGGCGGCAATTCATCGATGACGGAGACATCAAGGTCGCCATAGACTGTCATGGCCAGTGTGCGGGGGATAGGCGTGGCTGTCATGACCAGAAGGTCCGGATGGCCGCCTTTTTCCCGGAGGGCGGCGCGCTGGACCACCCCGAAGCGGTGCTGCTCATCGATGACGGCGAGTCCCAGTCCCGCAAAGGCTACCTCCCCCTGGATCAGGGCGTGGGTGCCGATCACGAGTCGCGCTTCTCCCTCCCTGATTTGCTTCAGAAGAATGGCCTTTTCGGCGGCGCTGCGGTTTCCGGTCAGCAGAACGGACTTTAGCCCTAAGGCATCAGCCCAAGGCTTAATGGCGCTGTAATGCTGTTCGGCCAGGATTTCCGTCGGTGCCATCAGGGCCGCCTGGAAACCGTTGTCGCAGGCGGTGATCATGGCCGCCATGGCCACGACCGTTTTACCGCACCCCACATCGCCCTGGAGGAGCCGGTTCATAGGGCCTGGCCGGGCCATGTCTCTTTCGATTTCAGCGATGACGCGCCGTTGAGCCCCTGTCAGGAGGAAAGGGAGCAGTTCATAAAATTTTGCCACCGCTTGCCCACCGGTTCGGAAGGCGATACCTTTTTCCAGGACCTGTCCTTTCCTCCTGAGGGCCATCCCCAGTTGAAAGAAAAAAAAATCATCAAAAATGAGCCGGCGGTGTGCGGCGGAGCGACGGTCATTATAATCCTCGGGGTTGTGGTCTTGGGCAGGAAAATGCACTTGCCGCAGGGCTTCCTGATTATCGATCAGCTCATGACGGAGGCAAATTCCTTCCGGGATGGGGCTCGACAGGTAAGTCAGGTAATCATCGACCGCCTGTTTCGTTATTCTCCTGATATTTTTCTGATAAAGGCCCTCCGTTTCCGAATAAATGGGTACGATGCGCCGGTAATGCAGCAGGTTGTCGCCGGCGTCGTCGAGCATCTCGAAATCAGGATGAATCATTTCCCTCTGCTGTTGAAATTGTCCGGTAGCGCCCGTAAGGACAACCTGACATCCCTTTTTAAAGACCTGACGCAAATAAGCGGGGTTGCCCCGGAACCACTTGGCTTTCAAACGCCCTGTCTCATCTTCGATCGTAACCTCAAAGACCGGCCTTTTCCCATAGTATTTTATTTCTGCCTGTGAGACCCGTCCGGCAACGGTTTCCCTGGCCCCGGGATGGAGTTGGGCGATTTGAGCGGGAAAGCGCCGGTCTTCGTAACGCCGGGGTAGGAAATAGAGCAGGTCGCCAACGGTGTTGATCCCTTTCCGTTCCAGCAGGCGGGCCGTTTTGGGGCCCACTCCCCGCACCGCCGTGGTGGGCTGCGCAAGCTTTTCTTGACACAGGAAAACATGGTCCCGGGCGGCGCCGGAACTTGAGCCATGATCAGCGTCTTTTTCGCCGTCCCGCGGTCCGGCGGGCAGGGCAGGGACAATCAGGTCCGCAATTTGCCGCAACAGACGCAAGGCTTCAATAATGCTTTGCTCCTTGCGGGCCAGGGGAAACTGATCGAAACCCTTAAAAAGCCCGGTCAATTCAGATAAGAACAGCCTTTCACCGGGCTCACCGTTGCCCTTACCGGCTGCCGTGAACAGCCTTGTCATTTCAGAATCTAAGCTGACTGCCAGCTGTTTCATCGTGCCTTCCAGGTCTCTGATGAGGGGCAGTCGCCGTCCCGGGTCGCCGGCGGCAAAATTAAGCGGGGCGGCTATTTTGTTCAAAAGATCAAGACATATTTTCATGGCGACCAAGTGACTCATAAATAATATTACAGTAATATCAGTACGATATCTTCCTTACTATTAACAAATATTCCCTGCCATGGCAAGTAAGGAATTGACATTTAATTCGAGTTACTTTAAGTTACCTTTGCCTGTGGCCTGCCATTCCGCGGCGGTAGGATTTATTATTAATGGGACATTTCATCAGGGTGGAAGACGGTAATTCTATATGCAGAAAAAGGTAACATTCAGATACAAGGATACGGGAGTCGATATTGACGAAGCGAATCTGTTTGTCGAAAGCCTTAAACCGCTGGTAAGGTCAACCTTCCGCAAGGAAGTAATGAGCAATATCGGCGGGTTCGGAGGATTGTTCCATTTAGATGTGACCAAGATCAAGGACCCGGTCCTGGTGGCTTCTACCGATGGCGTGGGGACTAAAGTGAAAATTGCCCAGCTGCTGCAGAAGCACGACACGATTGGCATTGATCTGGTGGCCATGTCTGTCAATGACATTATCGTCCAGGGAGCGGAACCACTTTTTTTTCTGGATTATCTAGCCACGGGCAAGATCCGGGTGCCAACATGTCTGGCCATTCTGGAGGGTGTGGTCAAAGGGTGCCAGGAGGCGGGTTGCGCCCTCATCGGCGGGGAAACTGCCGAAATGCCGGGTATTTATGACGAAGGAGAGTATGACCTGGCCGGATTCTGCGTCGGCATCGTGGAAGCGGATCGGCTGGTTGACGGCTCGGAAATCAGGGTAGGCGACCGAATCATCGGTTTAGCCTCCAGTGGTCTGCACAGCAACGGCTTCTCTTTAGCGCGCAAGGTGCTTCTGGAAGCGGCGGCCCTGAAGCTCGATGACCGGGTGGCGGGTATAGAGCATACCCTGGGCGAGGAACTGATTCGCCCGACGAGAATTTATGTCCGTTCGCTCCTGAACCTGTTCAAGGGCTTTACCGTGAAGGGCGTTGTGCACATTACGGGTGGCGGCTTCATCGATAATCTACCGCGCATCCTGCCTAATCTCTGCCGCGCCGTCATTGATAAGAATTCCTGGAAAGTGCCGCCCATTTTCAACCTGCTTAGGGAAACAGGAAATATCGCCGCTGATGAGATGTTTCGGGTTTTCAACATGGGAATTGGTATGATGATCGTGGTTCCGGAAAAGGAAACGGCCGAAATAATGGAGCGTCTCCAAAACCTTGGCGAACAGGCTTATCAGCTTGGCATCATCGAAAAAAGGGACATGCAGCAACCACAGGTAGTCATATCTTGACGGCTGGGGGGCTGGAGATGAAAAAGGTTAAAATCGGGGTCTTGGTTTCCGGAAGCGGCTCCAACTTGCAGGCGATCATCGACCGGATAGCGGATGGACAGCTGGCCGCCGAAATCAAGGTCGTCATCAGTAACAATCCCCGGGCCTACGCGTTGGAAAGAGCTGCCCGGCACGGGCTGGCGGCGCAGGTAATCAAACATGGCGATTTTGACCGGCGGGAGGAATTTGACCGGCAGATAGCGTCCCTGTTGAAATCTCTGGACGTGGGACTGGTAGTCCTGGCTGGTTTCATGAGGGTTCTGTCACCAGTATTTTTGCGCGCCTTTCCCCGGCGGGTGATGAATATTCATCCCGCCCTACTGCCAGCCTTTCCCGGGCTTCACGTGCAGAAGCAGGCCCTGGAATATGGCGCAAAATTCGCCGGTTGTACCGTTCATTTTGTTGATGAAGGAGTGGACACGGGGCCGATCATTATTCAGGCGGTAGTTCCTGTTTGGGATGACGATACCGAGGATACTCTGGCCGCCAGGATTTTACAGGAGGAGCACCGGATCTATCCGCAGGCGATCCAGCTTTATGCCGAGGGACGGCTGTCAGTGAAAGGGCGAAGGGTTATCGTTGCAGGCGGGAAGGGCGAGTCCTCAGCCTTACATAATCCGGCGGTCACCATCCCCGCGTCTTCGCAACACCCGGCTTAAGGTTTTCCGCACGACTGCTTTTACTTATACTGTTTATCGGGGATAGGGAGGGGAATCATGCCACGGGAATTGGGAGAAGGAAAAAACCAGGTGATCGATAAGTATTACCGCCTGCAAGCAAAAGACTTGGCCCTTTTTAAATTCATTCTGGAAGGGTATGACGGTTTGGCGACGGTAACTACCATCGAGCGCCGGGCGGCGAGCATCAGGGTATCGACGACCAGGGACTTTGCTTGCGAACTTGAGGAGATTATCGCAGCTGCCCGGAAGGAGTATCCCTTTTCTGGATTTGAATCCCTGGATCGTACTATTTTTGAAAGCGAGGGGTAAAATGAAAAGAAATGCCTTATCCGTACTGATTATCTTACTTAGTTTACCCTTTTTGAGCGGCATGGGCGCCCTACAACCCCAGAGCCCACAGAAAATCCCCGTGCCGGCAAAGAAATATTTTGCTACATTTACCGACCAGGCGGATTTCGTCACTGATTGCCGGGATGTTAGTATAGAGGGGGAAACATTCTTGGAAGGGAAACGCGGCAAAGGTGTGGACGCGATTCCCTTTGAAAATATTACGGAGGTTTTATTCCTGCTGGAAGGAGTTCAGCTTACCGGGACCGTTAAACTACGGGACGGCAATACCGCGCAGCTTAGGCTGGATAATAATAAGATGGCCTATGGTCGCACTAATTATGGGACTTTCCAGATTAAATTGTCTGAGCTGAAAAAAATGATTTTAAGAAAGTCGCCCTAACACCCATTGATCGGTCATGTTGATGCTCACCCACACATGGATGTTGAAGATGTTTCTCGGTGCTGATCGCGCCCGGGAGGTTGAACCGGATTTCTTTGTCCACAATGTCGCCCCGGACATTCTCACGGTACACAATGATATCAATTCCGAGATGACGCATAACATCTCCCGGTTCCGGCCGCTGCCGGAGGAACATGGCAAGGCGATCTTTGTCCAGTTTCATCTGCTCGTGGATGACATCGCCCACCACGGCAAGGTATGCCGGGAAGCCGCGGCCGGCTTTGATCCTTCTTCGCAAGGTTATGCCTACCTTAAAGGAAGGCCGCTCGTCAAGCCGATCAGGGATTTCCATAGTAATCTGGGGCAGTCCATCTCCGGCGACGAGGCCGCCTATTGTTCTCATATCCTGATTGAAATCGCCGTTGATCAGCTTTTGCAGGATAAAATACAAACGGACGTCGCCCGACAGTTTGTGACTGCTTTAGGTTATACGCTGGACGCCAAGATGGACGATTTCTGCCGCACTTCTTCCTGGCTCTACGGCATTGAGCCGCAAATCATCGCCGAAGCCCTGAAGAAAGGGAAAGATAAGTATGATACCGGTAGCGGAGATAACTTTGCAAGTCATGCCGGTAGGATGGACCTCTACATCAGCAAGTTCGGTCTCGATAAAGGGGATCCTTTCACCTGGTCAGGATTAAAAATCCTGCTTGATCAAGCCATGCAACTGGTGAAGGATTATGAAGAGTTCCTGCTTACCGCGGTAAAGGTGATCCGCCAATCCGATTTTAGAATTCGTTTATAGGGCCTTAGTTACAAAACCGGAGCGCAGACAACGGGTACAAACCTTGAGACGCTTTACCGCCCCTGTTTTGTTGTCACGGCAGCGCAGTTTTTGCAGGTTGGGATACCATACTTTTTTAGTCTTATTGTTGGCGTGACTGACACTGTTGCCGGTGGCAGGTTTCTTGCCGCAAACTGTACATATTCTTGACATTGTCCGACTCCTTCCAAAATATAGACCGTCCTTCTAGATCATTTTCCCTGAGATTGCAAGACCTTTTTCACAACTGAACAATCTCGGCTTGACTTTGGCAGTAAAATTGATATGATACATAACGTAAAAAATGAGCGGCATTAAGCTGCTTTAATCAGGATTCTGAAATACATTGATGAATACCATAAGTCTACCGACGACTAGATGGCACTTGTGCAGCGGAGATCGGTCGGTGCAGCAGGAACTGGCCAGGGAATTGGGCGTAAGTCCGATCATATCAGAGATCTTAACCAGCCGTAACATTGCCAACAGCACTGAGGCCCGGAAATATCTGGCGCCTTCTCTCACGGACTTGCATAATCCTTTTTTGATGCAGGGAGTAAAAGAGGGTGTCAGTCGGGTCGTAAAGGCCATCTACGCGGGTGAAAAGATAGCCATTTATGGAGATTATGATGCCGACGGCGTCACCTCCGTCGTGCTTTTGCTCAAATTTCTTAAAGATATCGGTGTCTCCGCCAGCTATTATATTCCTAACAGGATAAACAATGGTTATGGGCTCCACAACAAAATTATCGATCAAATCAAGGACGCCGGCGCTGCCTTATTGATAACGGTGGACTGCGGCATTTCCGACTATGAGCAGGTAGGGCATGCCGAATCGCTCGGTCTTGACGTCATCATACTCGATCATCATGAAATTCCCCCTATCGTTCCAAAAACCGTGGCGACCATCAATCCCCATCGTACCGATTGCCAGTTTCCATTCAAGAATCTGGCAGCCGTGGGGATAGTCTTTAATTTTCTGATTGCCCTGCGGGGTACTTTACGGCAGGAAGGGTTCTGGGCCAAAAGACCTTATCCCAATCTCCGGAATTACCTGGACCTGGTCGCCCTTGGCACTATTGGCGATATAGCCCCTCTGGTGGATGAAAACCGGATCTTTGCCAAAATTGGCCTGGAACTTATTTCTCAGGGGAGCCGTGTCGGGGTGCGTGCCCTCAAGGAAGTATGCGGCCTGGAATATCAGTCACCGGTCACGAGCAGGTCCGCCTCGTTCAGCCTCTTGCCGCGAATCAATGCGGCGGGACGCATTGCCTCGCCGGACGATGCGGTGCAGCTGTTAATGAGCGATCACATTGAGGAAGCACGATCGCTGGCCAGAAGACTCGACGAACATAACCGGCGGCGTCAGTTATTGGAGAAGACGATTTTCCAGGACATAGTTAAGGATGTGGAAGGGAGGGGCGGTTTAGATCAGGTTAGCTCTCTTGTATTCGCCTCCGCTGACTGGCATCCTGGTGTGATCGGTATCGTGGCTTCCAAGCTGGTGGAGCGGTTTTGCCGTCCCGTAATCCTGATTAGCCTCAAGGAGGGCATCGGCAAGGGGTCCGGCAGAAGTGTAGCCGATTTCAACATCTACAAAGGGCTGAAAAAGTGCGATTCGCTGCTTTTGGCCTACGGCGGGCATCAGTTTGCTGCCGGTATTTCCATCAGGGAGGACGGGGTCGCCGAATTCGCAGAAATGCTTGACGATGTAATCAGGAAAGAAACGGATATAACTAAGTTTGTGTCCCAAACACTCATTGATTCCGAGTGTCGATTAAAAGACATTAATTATGACCTGCTGGCGCAGATCAGCGACTTGGCGCCCTTCGGCAGCCGAAATCCCGAACCTGTGATGTGCGTCAGAAATGTTAATGTGACTTCATCAACCGTGGTGGGGAAAAATAACCTACGCATCAAGGTCCATGATGACGGTACCTCCCTCGATTCCATCTGGTTCAGCAAGGGGCAATTTCGCGATTCCCTTGCCGGGACGCCGGTGGACATCGCCTTTACGCCGCAAATCAATGAATGGAACGGCTTCAGTGACATTCAACTGAACTTGAAAGATATTGCCCGGCCGGCAAATGAGTGAGGCATTCCTCACGGCCAGGCCCTCGTTGCCCCTTTCGCCGTTAAACGCCAGCCAACCGTGTATCATCGCATTAATTCCCTGATTTGTTCCCTTTTTGATTGATTTATTGGGGTGCCTTTGGTAACCTCGCCAGACCTTGCGGGAAACACTCATAAATAGCGGGAGATTGCAGATGAAAAGAATAATTGTTGGCATCACGGGCGCATCGGGGGTCATTTATGGAGCGAGGACTTTGGAGACCTTGGCGAAACTGGGAGTGGAAACGCATCTCATAGTTTCCGATTCCGGTGTGAGGAATATGGCCATTGAATCAGGCTATTCCATTGAAGAGTTGCAGGCTATGGCTTCCCAGGTGCACGATTTCCACGATGTCAGTGCCTCTATCGCCAGCGGTTCTTATCATGTGGACGGGATGATCGTAGCGCCCTGTTCCATCAAGACGCTCTCGGCCATTGCCAATTCCTATAATGAGAATTTATTAGTAAGGGCGGCCGATGTAAATTTGAAGGAACGAAGAAAGCTGGTGCTTATCGTGCGCGAAACGCCTTTGCATGAGGGGCATCTGGACTTGATGATGAGGGTGACCAGAATGGGTGGAGTCATTATGCCCCCCGTACCGGCCTTTTACCATATGCCCAAAACTATCGATGAAATCATCTACCAGACTGTTGGTAAGGCATTGGATCAGTTTTCCATCGATGCCCACCTTTTCAACCGGTGGGGGGCGGAAACTGAGAAGTGAGAGAGATAAACCCATAAAAGGTGGAGTGTCTAAAGACTGATAGCATGACGGATAAATGGCAGGACATAAAAGATCTGCATATAAAGGCATGTCTGACCAACAATGTGGAGACCGGCGTCACCAGTGGTTTGGAAAGGGTGAAACTGATTGGCGGTTTCCCGGATTTCTCATTTGCCGAGATCGATACGGCCTGTGAATTCCTGGGAAAGAACCTTGCGCTGCCCTTGATGATAGCGCCACTTACGGGCGGCGGCCGCCTGTCGCAGCGGATCAACAGGAGGCTGGCGAAGGCTGCGGAAACCCTCGGGCTGGCTATGGCCGTCGGTTCACAGAAATTGATGCTGGATAATTTGTCACCGCCCGATTCTTACCTTTTGCGGGACATTGCCCCAAGTATCCCGCTATTGGCCAATATCGGCCTGGTGCACGTGAAAAGAGGGCGGGATTATTTACTAAGGGCGGTCGAATCTATTCAGGCTGATGGTTTGATCCTTTACGTCAACCCGATCCAGGAAGTATTGCAGGAAGGGGGGGAAAAGGATTTCCGCGGTCTCCTTCAGCAGCTGGGGGCAATTGCCGCCGATTTTCCCTATCCGATCCTGTTGAAGGAAGTAGGGGCCGGCATCCCGGAAACCCTCGTGGAATGGGCAGCGGGAAAGAACGGAATCCGGGGAGTCGATGTGGCCGGTTTAGGCGGTACAAACTGGGCCCGGATTGAAGGTTTGATGTCGGAGCTCAATTTTGAATTGTATGAAAGTTTAGGCCTCGAAACAGCAGAGGGGATACTCATGGCCAGGAGGCATCTGCGCTCCGAGCAGTACTTGATTGCTTCGGGCGGCATCAGGAACGGCATCGAAATGGCCAAGGCGCTGGCAATGGGCGCCGACATCGTTTCCATGGCCTTGCCTTTTCTGAATTGGGCATCTCGTTCGCTGGAGGAGATCATAAGAGCCGTAACCGCCCTCAAGAAGGAATTGCAGGTGGCCATGTGGTATACGGGCTCGATCGGTATCCCGGAAATTCGGGGTAAGTTCAAGTTGCGCAATTGAGTGAGGTGAAATTTGACACGTAAAGCGAATTAACTTGACCTTTCCCGGTCATTATACATATACTATCAGTGATATTATACGGAATTTGTCCCGTTTGTGTCTCGATAGAGTAAAAAAATCAGTGCGAAAAGGAATAGTTATGACAAGACATTATAAATTGCCTCTTTTGGCGTTGGCAATATCCGTGGTCTTTATTGTGATCGGGTGCAACACCAAGAAGGAGGCCGGGACTGAAGCGACAAAACCGCCTGTCCAGCAAGCGGAGACGGCCTCCATGGCGGACTCCAAGGAAGAATTGCCTGTTCCCGAGATCCCGGCAGGTCCTCCTAAAGTGGAAACGGCGACACTTCCCGGAGGGACTATTGCCGAGGTGAACGGTGTAAAATTCACCAAGAGTCGGTTCGATCTGGAGATGAAGAGGAAATTGGCGCTGCTGAAAGAACAAGTGCCCGGCGATCGCCTGGAGAACTTAAGACCGGATATCAGGAGGCAGATTCTTGATGATTTTATAATTAAAACGCTTTTATCCCAGGAGACAAAAAGTCTCAAGATTGAGGCGACGGAAAAAGAAGTCACCGAGGCGATGGACCAGATTAAGGCCAGCTTGCCGCCCACAGCCTCACTGGAGGAACTGCTGAAGAAAAACGACCTGACCGGGGATAAGTTTCGCGAAGAGATGGCGCTCGGGGTCAAAATTAATAAGCTTGTACTTTCCCAGCCGTTGGCAAAGGCAAAACCTACCGACAAGGAAATATCCAAGTATTATCAAGATAATAAGGATAAATTCAAGTCACCGGAAAGCGTGCGGGCGCGCCACATTCTTGTAGCCAAGAGCCCGGGTGAAGATGTAAAAGCAAAAGCGGAAAAGAAAGCGAAGGCCGAAACACTGAGAAAGCAGCTGTTGGACGGAGGAGACTTTGCTGAGCTGGCCGCAAAAACGTCCGATTGCCCGAGTAAATCCAGCGGTGGAGATTTAGGGACATTTTCCCGGGGGCAGATGGTGAAGCCCTTCGAGGAGGCGGCTTTCACACAAAAGGTTAACGCGATCGGCCCGGTGGTGGAAACTGATTTTGGTTACCACATCATCCAGGTTCTTGCCCGTAATGAGCCCAAGGTGATCAGTCTTGACAACAAGATCAGGGAGGAAATCGGCATCTTCCTTCAGCAGCAGAGACGGCAGGAGGCTTTCAACGAACTGCTGAAAAAATTGCGCGCTAAAGCGACAATCCTCGTCGCCGGGCAATAAGGTCGTCATAGGAAAGAATGTTCGTCATCGGGGAATTTTCCACTCTTAACCTCGGCCACGTACTGCCCGATGGCAGCCTGCATCTGGACATGAAGATCGGCGTATTTCTTGACAAATTTGGGGACGAATCTTTCGAATAGTCCCAGCATGTCGTTGATTACGAGAACCTGTCCGTCGCAATGAATGCCCGCCCCGATGCCGATAGTGGGGATGCGCAAAGTCTCCGTAATCTTGCCGGCCAGAGTCGCAGGTACGCACTCGAGCACCAGGGAAAAAGCCCCGGCTTCTTCTATCAGCGCAGCATCTTCCAGTAATTTCTTGGCCGTGGCGTCATCTTTGCCCTGTATTTTATAGCCTCCCAGCTGGTGCACGGACTGAGGCGTCAACCCGAGGTGGGCCATTACGGGTATGCCTATGGAAGTCATCTTGTAAATCAATTCGGCAACTTCTTTCCCTCCCTCGATTTTTACGCCCTGCGCGCCTGCTTCCTTGAGGAAACGGCCGGCATTATTCAAGGCCTCTGTCATCGATACCTGGTAGGAAAGGAAGGGCATGTCGGCGATCAGCATGGCGCGTTTTGTTCCCCGCGCCACTGCCTTGGTATGGTGGAGCATATCCTCCATTGTCACCGGCAGAGTGCTTTCATAGCCCAGAACAACCATTCCGAGCGAGTCGCCAACCAGGATGATGTCGGCTTCGGATTTATCCAGCAGCATCGCCGTAGCGTAATCGTAGGCGGTAAGCATGGTAATTTTTTCACCTTTAACCTTCTTCTCACGAATTTGGGCTGTCGTGACCCGTTGGTCAGCCATGTTTGGAACCTCCTTGAAGTAATTTCTTAATGATGTCCGCCTTTGTTGGCGATAGGGTATTTTTCTTCAAACCCAGGGCAACGGTCTGGATTCCCATCTCGCAATAGAGAGGCAAGAGACCGGGAAGTCTTTCCCGCAGGGTGGCGAGATGTTTCGCGACAGTGCCTGCATCGCCCCGCGATATGGGGCCTGTCAAGGCCTGGACGGTGCCCATGGTTTCCATGTTATGCAGTGTGCCTCTGACCAGGGGCCAGAAAGCCTTCAAGGCCTCGGCCGGTGTCATGCCCAGGGCTTCATAGATCGTTTCTACACTGTGCATTAAGGTTGTCAAATAGTTAGAGGCTAGACAAGCGGCGGCATGATAAAGTGGTTTATTCTCATCGGAAACGGAAAAGGGCGTCCCCTGCAGATCATGGACCAGCTGCTCGGACCAGGTCCGGATCTCCGGACTGGCCGCCGTAATCCCGAAGGTGCTGCCAGGTATATTCTTGATGGCTTCTTCTACAGTGGCAAAGGATTGAAGAGGATGAATACAGGCCACTTGGGCCCCGGCTTGACTGGCCGATAAAAGGAGGGCAAGGCTGCCGGCGCCGCTCATGTGAATGACCTTCTTGCCCGGTCGGACGGCACCGCCCCGGGTAATTTCCTGGCAGAGGTCAGCGATGGCATCATCACTCGTGGTGATCAGGATACAATCCGCCAGAGAGGCGGCGGCAGTAAAATCGGTAAAAATCTCTCCCCCCGTAAATCTCACACCTTCGCGCAGCCTTTGTGGGGAGCGGCCGGCTACGGCCCTGATCTCGTAGCCGGCAGAACGGAGTAAATAGCCCACCGCTCTGCCGACCTTGCCCAAACCAAGAATGGCGATGGAATCCTTATGGTTGTTGTGAGCTGCCATGGGGCTTGCCTGCAAAAAAAAACCTTCCGTTTTTTCGGAAGGTCAATAGATCAATGCTGCTCGCAAATGATTATATTGATAGTCGTACCTTCCGTCCCGGTCCAACAAACGGATCCAAGCGGTGGCTGTCTCTTAACACATGCCTTGCCGGTCCGTCAACATAAAAGGTCTCGCCCTTGTCTCCGCGATTGCCTTGAGATAGGAGGAACAAAGTGCATAGTGCCCCTTATTGAAGTCGCCGGGGGCCTTGTAATCGACGGGAATGTTTTGTAAGATCAATGCTTGTTTGGGAGATTGAAAAAATGCAACAATTCGAATTGATGATCTTTGATTTGGACGGGACCCTGGTGGATTCCGGACGCGACCTCATCACGGCGGTTAATTTTACGCGCCAAGCCTTGGATTTGACGGCCATGGCCTATCGGGAAATCATAAGACTGGTGGGTGATGGCACCGATAAACTCATCGAACGCGTCCTCGGTCCGGAGCTTCAACACCGTCGAGATGAAGCTCTGGCCCTCTTTCTCGCTTATTACGAAGAACACCTGCTCGATAATACGGTTCTTTATCCTGGAGTCAGGGAGGTCCTGGAGTTTTTCAAACATAAGAAAAAAATGCTGATCACGAACAAGCGGGAGATGCTTGCCCGCAAGATCACGGATCATTTTGTCCTAACATCCGCTTTTGACGATATTGTCGGCGTCGGCAAGAATGCCTGGCGGAAGCCCGATGTCCGCGTCCTGCTCCCTTTCCTGGAGAGCTTCGGCATTTGTCCCGAGCAGACTGTCGTTGTGGGCGATGGGGTTGCGGATATAAATTTGGCGCGGAACTGCGGGGCCAAATCGTGTGCCTTGCTGAACGGTTTTACCCCCCGTGAAGTCTTGTTGTCCCTTAATCCGGATTTCGCCTGCGAGGAACTGCCGGAACTTAAGACTATGTTTTATTGAAAGAATTTGTCATGTTGGATAAGGTGAGAAGGACGATTGGCCGTTATGACATGCTGACGCCAGGGGAAAGGCTGATTGCGGCAGTTTCGGGAGGCTCGGATTCCGTTGCCCTCTTGAAGGTTCTGACCTTGCTGGCCCCGGAATATCGGCTCTCGCTCGTCGTGGCCCATCTGAATCATGGCCTGAGAGGCGACGAGGCGGACAGGGAAGAAGATTTTGTCCGCCGATTGAGCCGGAGCATGGGGTTGCCGTTCGTTTGCAGCAAGGTGGATGTTGCCGGCTTAAGGGAGCGGGGTAAATCGCTGGAAGAGGCCTGCCGTGAGCAGAGATACGCCTTTCTGAAGAGAGTGGCGGGAGAATGCGGAGCGGCAAGGATAGCCCTGGGGCATCATCTTCGCGACCAGGCAGAGACGGTGCTGATGAATTTGTTGCGAGGCGGTGGGCCCGGGGGCTTGAGGGGGATGCCTCCGGTGCGGGAGGGAATCATCGTTCGTCCTCTCCTTGAGGTTACCCGGGAAGAAATTCTTGTTTTTCTGCAGGAGAAGGGCCTTGCTTTCATGAACGATAGTTCCAATGACCAGGATTGCTATTACCGCAACAGGATCAGGCGTCACCTGCTTCCCTTCCTCAGGGAGAACTTCAATCCCCGTATCGAAGAATCTTTGTTTCGCACGGCTGAAATCCTGAGCCAGGAGGACGACTACCTGGAGGAAGAGGTGAACAGATGGCTGGATCGCCAGGGCGTAACTTGCGGGAACGGGGAGCCGCAGCTGCTGATTTCGGAGTTAATGATGCTGCACGAAGCACTCCGGCGCCGGGTACTGAAGTCTTTAATGGTCCGGACATGCGGGGCGGGGAAAGCTATTGGCTTCAAACACGTGCAAGCCGCTCTGGCCTTGGCAGCGGGCGTTGAGGGCAGCGCCAAACTGGATCTGCCTGGTGGTGTGGAATTGCAGCGTGAATACGGGTTGCTGATTTTTTCCCCCCAGTCCGGACAGCAGGTCTCTTGTGGTGAAGGACCGCGGAGAACCCTTGACTATTGTTATCCTGTCAGTGTTCCGGGTCGGGTAGAGGTAAAGGAGGCCGGCCTGGCCATTGAATTTCGGTTGGCTGACCGCCCGCCAGCTTCCCGCCCTGTTGAGCGGCCCGGGCGGATTGCCTATCTGGATTATGACACTATTTGTCCGCCCCTGGTCATCAGGAATACCAAGCCCGGTGACCGGATACAGCAACCGGGTATGGCGGGAAGGAAAAAAATTCAAGCGCTCTTTATTGATGAAAAGGTGCCCCGGGCCCGCCGCCTTTTTTGGCCGCTTTTGACCGATCAACAATCGGTAATCTGGGCTGCCGGCTTGCGAATCAGCGCCAGGGCGGTTATTACAGAAAATACTCGGCAAGTGCTCCAGGCAGAAATAATTTGAAATTACTGCGGGCTTAATGTAAGGGAAGGCGATAAGGGTGGTGAGTCGAGAAAAACAGCCACCGGGCAGGCAACAATCTTGCCACAATTTGCAAGGAGAATCATTTGAATCCGCTTCAAAAAAATATCGCCCTTTGGCTGGTGGTGAGTCTGATATTCATCTTTGTGTATCACCTCTTCAACCAACCCAAGGCAACTCAAGAGAATATCATTTTTAGTGATTTTATCAGCCTTACCGATAAAGGGCAGATACAGGAAGTCACTATTCAGGGGGATAATATTAGCGGGAAATTGGCGGGGGGAAAAAATTTCAAGACTTATGCCCCCATGGACCCCGAATTGATACCGCTCCTGAAAGCAAAAGGCGTGCGTATTATAGCCAAGCCGGCGGACGAGTCGCCCTGGTTTATGACTATTCTTGTGTCCTGGTTTCCCATGATTCTTTTGATCGGCGTGTGGATATTTTTCATGCGGCAAATGCAATCAGGCGGCGGCAAGGCCATGGCCTTCGGGAAGAGCCGGGCGCGGCTCCTCACTGACAAATCCAAGAAAGTAACTTTTGCCGACGTCGCCGGAATCGACGAAGCGAAGGCGGAATTGCAGGAAGTAATTGAGTTTTTAAGGGATCCCAAGAAATTTACCCGGCTCGGAGGAAGGATACCAAAGGGGTTGCTGCTGGTAGGCTCGCCGGGTACTGGTAAGACTCTCCTGGCCAGGGCCATCGCCGGAGAGGCTGACGTGCCCTTCTTTAGCATCAGCGGTTCCGATTTTGTGGAGATGTTTGTCGGGGTAGGAGCTTCGCGGGTACGGGATCTGTTTAATCAGGCAAAAAAGAACGCGCCCTGCATCATTTTTATTGATGAAATCGACGCAGTAGGCAGGCATCGTGGCGCTGGCTTAGGCGGCGGACACGACGAGAGGGAACAGACGCTGAACCAGCTGCTGGTGGAAATGGACGGTTTTGAATCTAACGAAGGTGTAATCCTGGTGTCGGCTACCAACCGTCCCGATGTTCTCGACCCGGCTTTACTGAGGCCGGGACGTTTTGACCGACAGGTAATAGTCCCGCTGCCCGATGTGAGGGGCCGGGAAAAGATATTTGAGGTGCACGCCAAGAAGGTACCCTTAGCCAGCGACGTGGATTTTTCCGTTATTGCCCGCGGTACTCCCGGAAGTTCAGGTGCCGACATCGAGAATCTCGTTAACGAGGCAGCGCTTTATGCCGCCCGGTCCGGCAAAGAAGTGGTCAGTATGAATGACTTCGAGTTTGCGAAAGATAAGATCCTGATGGGCAGCGAAAGAAAAAGCATGGTCATCAGTGATGAGGAAAGAAGGAATACGGCTTACCACGAATCGGGCCATGCCCTGGTGGCAAGGCTGCTGCCGGGAACGGACCCGATTCATAAAGTTACCATAATACCCCGCGGCCGGGCACTCGGAATAACCCAGCAGTTACCGATAGATGAAAAACACTCTTACAATCGGCAGTTTCTACTGAACAATATTACCACCCTTTTGGGCGGTCGGGCGGCCGAAGAGCTGGTAATGAAGGATTTTACCACCGGGGCGGGCAATGACATCGAACGGGCGACCAACCTGGCCCGCAAGATGGTCTGTGAATGGGGCATGAGTGATGAGATGGGGCCGCTTAGCTACGGCAAAAAAGAGGAACAGATATTCCTGGGCCGGGAAATTACGACGCACAAGGATTACAGCGAAGAGACCGCCGAGAAGATTGACCAGGAAGTGACCCGCATCGTCACCGCAAGTTACGAAAAGGCAAAAAAGCTTCTCTCCGACAACATGGATGTTATGCATCGCCTGGCTGCCGAATTGCTGGAGAAGGAAGTCTTGAACATGAACGAGGTGGATCTCATTATCGGCTTGAAGCAGTCTGCCCCCGCGGATGAACAGCAGGAAGCGGCGCCGGCAGTCGTTTAGCCGCAAGTAGTTGTATAATTTCGGAAGTACTCAAGGTGACTGCAAACCCCAAATTTAAGACTTGCCGGCGGGAGATAGCGCTCGGGGAACGCACCCTGATCATGGGGATCCTCAATGTTACCCCCGATTCCTTCTCCGATGGCGGCCGTTATTTTTCGCAGACGCAAGCCGTGGAGGAAGGTTTGCGCCTCGTGGAGGAGGGCGCCGATATGCTGGACATCGGCGGGGAGTCTACTCGCCCTGGCTCTGAGCCCGTAAGTCGGGAAGAAGAACTGAGCAGGGTCATTCCCGTCATCAGGGCACTGGTAAAAAAAATTGACGTGCCCATCTCCATCGACACGACGAAGGCAGCGGTGGCCAGAGAGGCCATCGCTTGTGGTGCTGAAATAATCAATGATGTCAGTGCTATGAGATTTGACCCGGAGATGCCGGGCCTGGCGGCGGAAACGGGGGCGGGGTTAGTCCTCATGCATATGCGCGGGATGCCTAAAGACATGCAGACCGGATCCCTTCATTATGATTCGCTTATCGAAGATATTACGGGATTCCTCCGGGAAAGGCTGCAGCTGGCCTTGGACAGCGGTGTAAAAAGGGAAAATACTATGCTTGATCCCGGCATCGGTTTCGGCAAAACGGTGGGAGACAATATGCGGCTGATAAAGCATCTAGCCTACTTCCAGATACTGGGAAGGCCCATCCTGATCGGCGTATCACGGAAGGCCTTTATTGGTAAAGTGACCGGAGGGGAACCTCAGGAACGTCGGGAAGGGACTGCCGCCGCAGTGGCGATGGCGATCGCCAACGGAAGTGCTGTCGTCAGGGTTCACGATGTAGCGGCCATGAAGAAAGTTGTGGCGATGACCGATGCCATCATCAGGTCCTGAGATGATTTGCGGGATAGGTATCGACATTGCCGAAGTCAACCGCCTGGCGAAAAGCATCGAGAAATGGGGCGAACGCTTTGTGACCCGGATCTTTTCGCCTGCGGAAATCGCTTATTGCGATAGCCGACCTCTGCCGGCCATGCACTATGCGGCCCGCTTCGCCGCGAAAGAATCTTTTCTCAAGGCTCTGGGCATTGGATTGGGAATGGGGCTGACCTTGAGGGACATAGAAGTTTCCGCCAACGCGCAGGGTCGGCCGGAAATCGGCGTCTCCGGCAGGGGGCCTGATATGCTGCACCAGCGGGGAGTGCGGTGCATTCACTTAAGTTTGTCCCATACGCGGCATTCCGCAATCGCACTCGTGGTATTGGAGAGATGAGAGCAATGGCCATGACGGAACAGGGGCCGGCAGCCGGGGGATTTTTTGGTGAAGATATTACCTTTATTTCCCATAGTTCGGCGGAGACTTTTTCCTTTGGACGGCTGCTGGGTGAAAGGCTGGATCAGGGTGATGTGGTAGCCCTCTGCGGCGAACTGGGCGCCGGCAAGACCTGTCTCACGCAGGGCATCGCCAGCGGCTTGGGCGTACCGGAGGAATATCCGGTTACCAGCCCTACCTTCACCATTATCAATGAATATCCGGGCCGGTTTGACCTTTATCACCTTGACATGTATCGTTTGTCGAGTGCGGATGAACTCGAAGACATAGGGTATGACGTCTGTTTTGACGACCGGGGTGTAACGGTGGTGGAATGGGGCGAGAAAGTCTTAGATTTCCTTCCTGAAAGAACATTATTTGTGGTTATTACGTATATTGATGATAATACACGTCAATTTAGTATCTCCCGCAACAGGGAGGGCGTCGATCATCTTATGAGTGAAGCGCAGGGAGGTTGGTAGCGGATGGCATTGATTGTGCAAAAATACGGTGGAACGTCGGTCGCCAATCTGGAAAAGATCGAGAAGGTGGCGGAAAGAGTGATCCGCGCCAGGAATGAGGGCCACGACGTGGTGGTGGTGCTCTCGGCCATGGCCGGGGAAACGGACCGGCTGATACAATTGGCCCAGAAGGCGGGAGGCGGCGAGCCCGATAAGATGGAATATGATTCCCTCATTTCCACCGGTGAGCAGGTAACCGTGACCTTGCTGGCGATGGTCTTGCGCAGGATGGGCTGCCGGGCGAGGTCGCTGCTGGGATTTCAGGTTAAAGTCCTTACTGATCAGGCCTATACAAAAGCCCGAATCGTCAGTATCGAAACGGAAGTGATTGAAAATGAGCTGAAAAAGGGAGCCGTCGTGGTAGTGGCTGGTTTTCAGGGGGTTGATGAGGGAAACAATATTACCACCTTGGGACGGGGTGGTTCTGACACCAGTGCGGTGGCCTTAGCTGCAGCCTTGAAGGCTGATGTCTGCGATATCTATACGGATGTGGACGGTGTTTACACGACTGATCCCAATGTTTGCAGTAAGGCCCGGCGGCTGGCAAAGATCTCTTACGACGAAATGCTGGAGATGGCGAGGGCAGGGGCCAAGGTCCTGCAGCCGCGTTCTGTGGAAATGGCGAAAAAATACGGCGTGCCGGTTTATGTAAAATCTTCGTTTACCGATGAAGGCGGGACTTTGGTGACCAAGGAGGATAGCGAGATGGAAAAAGAAGTGGTGTCCGGAGTGACCTACGACCGCGACCAGGCAAAAATTACCGTGGTCCGCGTCCCCGATAGCCCCGGCGTAGCGGCACGATTGTTTACACCGCTTTCGCAGCATAACATCATGGTGGATATGATCATCCAAAACGCCAGCATGGATGGATATACAGATTTGACCTTTACGGTATCCCGGAAAGATATCCGGGAAGCCAGCCGCCTTGTGGAAAAGGCCGTGAAGGAAATCGGTGCTGACAGGCTGGAGGTGGATGAGGATGTGGCCAAGGTGTCGATCATTGGCGTAGGAATGATCAGCCATGCCGGCGTGGCGGCCCGAATGTTTTCCGTCCTGGCCGGGGAAGGAATCAATATTATGATGATAAGCACTTCCGAGATCAAGATATCCTGCGTGGTCAAGGCTAAATATACGGAACTGGCCGTTACCGTTCTCCACAGCGCCTTCGGCTTGGACAGCAAAACGCAGTAACTTCATAGCCTATTGCAGATCAGGCGGTGGTTCCTATGAATGGCAAGCGCAAGCCGCTCTCGACAAATCAGGCGGAAGGACTGGCCGTCGTGGTAGCCATGGTGGCATTGTATTATGTCTTTGTGCTGCTGGTTCCCTTTTTCCGGTCTTCTGCCGATCCTGCGGTACCTTTCGGTATTGAAGAGGCGGGAACACTGGCGGTGGCACTGGACATCGATGGGCAGGAAAGGGGAGTTTTTTTCCTGCCCTCCGGAACAGGGGTCGCTGGTCTTCTGGCTGCTTCCGGCGCTGCACCAGCCTCCGTTGCTGGCGCAAGCGACGGCCGCAGCCTGCTGGCGGGCGACAAAGTTTATTTTACCAGTGCTTCCAAATCTTTGGCCATCATCGGCAGAATAAGTGGTGCCCAGTCGCTAGCCCTGGATTTACCCCTTGATATAAACAGGGTTACCTTAGAGGAACTTGTTCTTGTTCCCGGCATTGGCGATAAAACGGCGGTGCAGATCATCGCTTTGCGGGTGAAGAAAGGGCGTTTCCGTGCTATGGACGAACTAATGGAAATCAGAGGTCTTAAAGAAAAAAAATTATCACATCTAAGCCGGTATCTCCGTGTCTTGCCCTAACCTCGATAATCGGGATAAGGGCATTAAACGGCATCACTCGTTTCTGTAAAAGATGGTTTATTTCTTGTCGGTTTGGTAGCTGTTAAAAAAGCTGAGTACCCGCCGGACGTAGGTCTGCGTTTCTCGATAAGGGGGAATTTGCCGGTTATAGCGGTTTACGGCGCCTTCGCCGGCATTATAAGCTGCTAATGCCAGGTGGAGATTATTTTGGTAAAGGTTCAGGAGGTAGCGGAGGTAACGGACGCCGCCTTCAATATTCTGTTCCGGATGAAAAGAATCCGGAACTTGCAGATAAGAGGCCGTAGCGGGCATAAGCTGCATCAGGCCACGGGCCCCGACACGGGAAACAGCCTGGTGATTGAAATTTGATTCAGCCTTGATGACTGCTTTTACCAAAGCCGAATCTACCTGATATTTCTCTGCCGTCTTTGCTATTAACTGGTCATATTTGGTGACATCCGTACCGACAGAGAAGTGGACGGGCTTTTCCTTCATCACCAGAACATAATTGGCGTTGATTTCCGTCGGTACATTGGTAAGATGAAGCACCCCTTCGTCATCTATATATTTGTATATATCAGCCCGCGAATCCAGTGGAAGAATAAAACTGGCGAGCATCAACAAAAATAAGATTCTAATATTTCCCTTTGCTATCAACTGTCTCACCAACGTAATAAAATATTTGCGACTCTCCTGGTCAGCGGGAATCTTTTCTTTTGGGCCAGCAGAACGTTACAGGGGGCTTGGGAATTGCACCTGTCCTAATTTAGTCCTTATCTCATAGCCGCAGATTTATCAAGTTTTTTTTCCTTTGTCCTTGACATGCCTCGCTCTTGGTGATAATGACGCGCTGACGCTGAAAATAACGAGGTCGGGGCGTGGCGCAGCTTGGTAGCGTATCTGAATGGGGTTCAGAGGGTCGGAGGTTCAAATCCTCTCGCCCCGACCAATTATTTACTTGATATCATTGGCCTTTTTATCTGAAAGATCACGATCTGGACTCGATCTAAAATTCAAAACATTAGTAATCCTCTGTTGAGACCTTTGAGCATATCGACGGGTGATATTTGTTGATGTATGCCCCAGGACATCACGCACCATTTCCATTTCCACGCCCTGGTCGAGCAATTGGCAACCGAGGCTGTGCCTGATTGCATTATACAAGTTTACCTCCACACTCGCTTTTTTGCAGGCTGTCTTCCAGCGCTTAGTCATTGACTTCCAGGTGTAAGGACTCCCATCCTCTCTTGAAAAAATATATGGCGATAGGCATAAGGGCAAAGCGTCAAGTATCTTACGGGCATTGTCTGTTATTCCATACACCCGCTGTTTGCCGGTCTTAGTTGACTGCCGAACCTCTCCGTCACTCATGCTCCGCTTAATTATTACCTCTGAGGCCGTGACACAGTCCTTTTGCAAAGCGCAAACCTCGCCGATTCTCAAACCATACTCCATAGCAAATTCAAATATAGCCCTGTGACGCTCCGGGATAGCAGCCAAGACACTTTGCTGCTGCTCTAACGTGAGGTAAAGGATATCCTCTTTTAGACCGATAGGAAGCTTTGGAAAAGGCGGTACTCGTGGGATTAGCTCGTCATTGTAGGCATAGTGAAGCATCGTCTTCAGTGGCGAGAGAATATTGTATTTCCCCTTCACTGACATATCAAGTTCATTATAAAAGATTTGCAGTTTGCTATGTGTGAAATACCTGATATCCATGTCGGGTCCAAAATGCTCAATCGCCTTGGTTATTGCTTTTTGATAAAATTTCTTTGTTGCAGCGCATGCTGTCGATGCTTTAATCCATTGCTTAGAGAATGATTCTAAGGAAAGCGGAGAGTCAGGAAAATAAGATTGCAGATTAAACCGCCCATCGTCTATTTCTGCTCTTATTTTATTAAGAAGTTTCTCAGCGGTCTTTTCATGCCAGATCGGTTCACCGTTATATTTCCATATCCTGTTTTCTTTCTTGTCCCAATATACGCTGACAAAGTACCGCTTCGCCGGAGCATGATACCGATAATATCCCTTCATATAACCATCCCCCTCTGAAAGATGGTCAATGTTGCGGTATGTTGTGGCTTCTGTCAACATTTTATTCTTATCCCAGGTACACTAATTGACTAAAAGGGCACTGCCTCTATTCCCTGGCTACTGTCAATATATTCAATAATCCTATCAACCGTCCTTTCCTCAAGAAACATAAAGAAACGACTATACATTTCCTTCAATCTATTTTTAAATGACTTGCGCCCCTTCTTGGCCAGCTTCCGTAAAATCCTCTTGAACAGAACCATGTCCCGGAAGGTCATTTCTATTACTCGTCCATCAGCCTCAAGAGGATCTCCGATTTTTCCCCAATTGCGGCCTATGCTTTCAGTGAAGACAAACCCTTCATCCTTCCCAATGTACTTACTCATGTAAGCCTGCATTTGCTTCGTAGAGGTTATTAACCGATAGCTTTTTTCATGCAGGGCAACACGCAGAGCCTTATCTTTTTCCTTCGTCCCTGTGATCTCAACCCATTCTCGCGCAAATCTCTTAAAGACCCATAAATACATTTCTTCATCGGCGCCAGGTATAGAAAAAACCATGTGATAATGGGGCACCATCTCACCCTTTAATCTCCCTGATCTTCTTTTCTTCCATTCTTTTTTCCAAATCCCATTCACAGAAACCCCGTATTTCTCACACCAACGCTGAAAGCTCCACATACACTTAGCCGCGAACTTAGCTTTTTCTGAGACTGTCTTCCCTTCCATCAAATCATCTGCAAATGTAAAGTCCTGCCACCCTTCCGGGCAGTGCTTCAGCTTTGCCATAGTCACCTTCATGTTGCATCTGGACTTATTCGAAAAATCGACTATCTTTCCCCGCTTCTTCCTCTCCCCATCAACTTGCCTACCGCTCCCGTAAGCCAGCCGATTCCTCACCAATGTCACACCAGGATAAACTATTAAATGCTCATTTAAGTAACTGCTTTCATTAGGCGATATAAATATGTCACTTATACAAGCATCATTTTTACTTCCTTGAGCCCATCCTTGATCCTGATCCATGCCTTCATTGCCCTTAGACCAGGCATGCCGGTCAAAGGGCAATGAACCTGCTTTATTCCCTGCCTCTGCTACTGCCATAAACAAAAAGCCCTCCGAGACGTCCCAGAAGGCTTCTTGACATAGGTTAATTTGGTGTTATACTGCTACCAGATCACTTCTGATGCATGATGCCACAAAGCTTATTGCCTACTGGAACGTGATTAGAACGTCCGTCCATGCTACCAACATGGCGGACGTTCGCCTTTCGGCTAGTTCACGTCATTATTTTTCCATCATCTGTCAAACCATTTAGCGATTTTCTCTCTTTCCATTTTTTACTTGCAGTCTTCAATAAACCCTCGGCGTCTCGGATTAAAATCGCAAGTTGCAAGATACCTACTTTTTCCGTTGCTTCAAGGTAATCTACGCCAATTTCTACTAAATTAAAAATTAGCTTTGATCTCGGTAAATCGCCTTTCTCAGCCAGACGGTCAATTCGTTCCACAAGCTCAACAGGGCAATGAAAAGTTATATTCTTAAACTTCTTGTCTTCTTCCATATTATCCTCCTTTAATAATGTCTACCTGTAATGTCATTATGATTCATACCTACATCTATTGATCAGACCTGTCAAGATTTATTTCACGGCAAATAATAGAGAGCGATTCCAGCTCCGACGAGCCCATGGTATTTTGCCTCCCCCGTGTTACTAAAGCGGGGGGAAGACGAGAAACCTACAGACAGGAGGAAAGAGTTACCCACAACCATGCCCGCCCGGCTCTCCCTACGGACCGTGGGCATGGCTGTGGATAACTCAGTCGTTAACGTGTATTATACATAAAAAAACACTGGCAAGCTTATCTATATAGTAAAAATGACTTGATTATTTATTTGACATCGTTATTGTTGATGTCGGGGAGGCAACGTTAAGCCTCAACCGCATCGTTGTATAATTTATCGGGAGAATGCTACTATGATAGAGAAAGATGAGATAGAAGACTTTGAAGATGCGCTAAAATCCCTGGATCTTAAGAAGGAAGAGTTTGAATTATCGCTATCTCAAGACCCTATTCCTACGGCCAGTGTATATCCTCTTACAGGAATCGTCACTATAAAGAATAAGATTACAGGGGCAACGAAACAGTACCGCTGTGGGCATGGTTCCCATTGGGTAGTCAATTTTGAAGATGACCTTAAGAGAGGGGTATTTTAGCATTACAATTTTATTCAATTATTCCAGTCCGCTCTCACAGAGAATATCTAATGATTCTGAATATTAATAACCTTATCGGTAGTGTAATTGTTGGCCTCGTTGTTGCCGTAATTTCAAGTCAGCTTGACCAAAATATTGTTGCTTACATCATCATTGCAGCCGTATTTTTATTTCTATTTTTAAATCTGATTGGTTATTTCAGGAATAGGATAAAAATAAGCATCATTAAGCAAAATTTTGGAGATTTGCCATATAGTATAATATTCGAGGCATTAAATCTTGGTGAGAAACCAAATTCACTGGAAAAAATGGTTATTTTAAAATGTTTACTTCCAACTAAGAGCCGGGGATTCTTGAATGGCAAGCGCTTTCATTGCATTTTCTATCTGCAGGGTAATGACAGATTGCTCGAACCACACAAACCGAAAGTTTTTACTGCGACATCAAAAACAGATAATTCCGCCTTATTATTCTCTTGGTTTCGGGAATATGCATTTAAGCCTTCACGAGGGATGTATTCGGTTGCTTATGTGAGGAATGCTTTAGATAATGGGATATCATACTGGAGGTACATTTTAGAGCGTGTCTTATTCCGTTTATTCAGAATAACTAAACAGATTGATTCAATAACAGTCGAATAAGTATTAAAAACTTGATCAGTCAATTCACCGGATAGTCTATGCTGGGGCATACCTGTTGGTGATTTCCATCCCTGTACTAAGGCTAAAGAGGAGAGTTATGAGATTAAATGGTTAGCATGAAAGAATCTGTTAAGTAATAAAAGCATATTAAGACTGACGTAAAGGATCATGAAGGGAGTGCAAGAGAATGAAAACGAAAAATATGCTTATTTTCAAAATGCCCTATCTTATCATATTTGCAATTTTTATATCACTGCTCGCAAATTCAGCATTTGCTGAAATAAAAACCTTTATGAAAGAGTATACCTATCATGCAGGCGATGAGGACAGCAAAATTTCAAGCAGAATCATTGCCCTCAGGGAGGTAAAAAGGATTCTGCTTGAGGAATTAGGTATCTATCTTGAGAGTCAAACAGAAGTAAAAAACTTTCAAATGACAAGAGATCAGATTACCACGCTGACTGCTGGAATAGTGAGCACCGAGGTAATGGAAGATACATGGGATGGTAAAATATACTGGCTTAGAGCAAAAATCACCGCAAATCCGCAAGACGTAATACTATCCATTAATATTCTCCGCAAAGACCGTGATAAGGTGAAAGAATTAGAAGAACTAAGAAAAAAGTCTGAAGCGCTCTTGCGGGAGAACGAGCGGCTAACCAAAGAGTTAATAATAACGGGGGCTGGGTATAAAGAGAAAGTAGCACAAGATTATAAGAGCAATATCGAAAATTTAAGTGCAACTGAATGGTACGAAAGAGGATATGCATTGAGTATATCTGGTAACCACACCTATGCAGTAGAAGCTTATAGTAAGGCCATAGACCTGAATCCTCAGGATGCAGTCACTTACGCTAACAGAGCGGTTGCTTACATCAATCTTGACAATTATCAGCAGGCACTTAAAGATTGCAGCAAGGCCATAGCACTTGATCCTCAACTTGCAGTAGCTTACAGTAACAGGGGAGTTACTAATGACAAGCTTGGCAATTATCAGCAGGCACTAAGAGATTACAGCAAGGCCATAGAGCTTGATCCTCAGTATGCAAAGGCATACCTCGGAAGAGGGTTTGTTTATGACAATATTGGTAATCATCAGCGGTCAATTGAAGATTTGAACAAGTCCATAGACCTGAATCCTCTTGCATTGGCATACTTTGAGAGAGGGTTTGTTTATAGCAAGCTTGGCAATCATCAGCAGGCAATTAGAGATTACAACAAGGCCATAGAGCTGAATCCGCAGTATGCAGTAGCTTACAATAACAGAGGGGCTACTTATGGCAAGCTTGGCAATCATCAGCAGGCAATTAGAGATTACAGCAAGTCCATAGAGATAAATCCTCAGCTTGCAATGGCTTACACAGCCAGAGGGGCTATTTATAACTATCTTGGTAATTATCAGCAGGCAATGGAGGATTTAAACAAGGCCATAGAACTGAGCCCTCAAGATGCAAAGGCTTACTTTATCAGAGGGATTACTTATAACTATCTTGGCAATCATCAACAGGAGATTAAAGATGTTACAATAGCCGCCAGATTAGGGATGGGAGACGCACAAGATTATTTAAGATCAAAGAGCCTTGATTGGTAATTATGAATCCTAACCAAGATTACGATAAAGATATATATTCTTCCCAGTGCCCATTTTCGTTTTTCCCGGCGAGCCAAGAGTAATGATGAATGTAAATATTAGCACCGAGAGCGCGGTATTAAGTCTCAGCCTTATAGCCACTTATTGGCCGCGAATTTAAGCCATTGATAACCTGCAACCCTGTCCACTATTGATAGTGATCAGCTTTTATTTGTGAAGATCACGATAACCGCTCAAACGGCGTAAACGCTAAGCGCGCCAAGCCGCGAAAGAGTTGACAATTGGCCACACACTCTAAACTCGATCTAAATCAATTAATGTCATCTATAAGTAATCAATTTAATTAATTATTAGTTGACATAGCTATAGGTTCAAATCCTCTCGCCCCGACCAATTAACAACATCATCCCTTTTCGTGTAGCCTTTGCCCCTGTCGTCAGTTGGCGGCTGGCGGGGCAATACCCTTCTAATCCTCTCAAAAGAATTACCTAAGCACGCACTTTCCATATCCCCCTTTTTTCTTTTATATTGGACTAAGGTCCAATATCCTGAAACTTCCCCTTTGCATATGATAAAAATCAATTCTTGAAGGTATTGGTTTGAGATCCAGTACCGGGTATTTCTTTTCACTATGATGCCAGATAAGCCTTGAGTTGCATTTGCTTTAACAGCTGATGACCGCGGCCAGGAAGGTATTTTATATGGGTGAGATAAGTCTGTCACAAATGATTGCGGACTGTCGCGAAATCATAAATTTAGAACCCTGTCTTCTAAAGAAGACGGGGTTTTTTGTTTATCGAGCCAAGGACAAGACCACGCGAGAAGGGAGGAGGGTGAAATAACGAAGGAGGTAAGGGGATGACGGCATTATACGACGAAAATGATTTTGACCATGAGGCGGAGTGTTACGAGGATCAGTGCGCCAAGGAGGGTTTTGAGGAGCAGGAGGAGAGAATACTCACTGATCAGGAATGGGAGGAGGAGAAGGCCAGGAGAGGAGAAGAAGAACTACTGCAAGAGCAGGAAGAGAATTGGGTGGCGCTGGGTTTTGATGAAATACTCGAGGAGGGATGAATTCGTAAGCAATGCATACTTCGTGGGCGGCAAATAATTGAGACAGGAAGGGAGTGAGTGATGGAAGAACAGAAAATAAAGGAAGCGTATAAGGAGTTGGCAAAAATTGTAGGCGAACAGTATGTTTCCATGGATAAGGAAGACCTCATGCCATATGCCCGGGATGAGGTATCCCAGGCTTTCAAAATATACATGGCAGACCTGGTCGTCGCGCCGGGCACAGTTGAGGAAATTCAGGAAGTCCTCAGACTTTGCAACAGGATCAAGCTACCCGTTTATCCCTATGCCTACGGCGTCAGTATCAGCAGTACGGCGCTGCCGAGGGTAGGGGGATTGATGCTCGTGCTGCGGCGGCTGGACCGGATCCTCGAGATCAACGATGAGACCCATACGGCGATGATCGAACCGGGCGTTACCTGGTCCAAGTTGTTCTTCGAGGCCAAGAAAAAAAAGTTGGAGCCGCTGGGGCTGGGCGGCGGGCCTCACAGCGGGAGCCTGATCGGCAATTTCGTCCTGGGAGGCGGCAATACCGGCGGCATTGATATCAATGAAGAGGTGGCCTGTGAAGTCGTCTTGCCTGATGGTGAGGTAATGTGGACCGGATCGGCCGGAATGAAGGGACATGAAAAACTCAATCCCTGGTGCCGGGTAGGTTACGGAATGAACCTAACGGGTGTTTTTCACGGGTCCCTGGGGACCTATGGGGTAGTGACCAAAGTTCTCCGGCGGCTCTATCCCCTGCGGAAAATCGAGGAGCGGATACAAATCGGCTTCGATAGCTTTGAGAATTGTCTGAAAGGGATGAAGGATCTTGTTGATCTGGGCATCTCGAAGCAGGTCTATGGCGTCAACGGTGTACAAGCGGCGATGATTGCTGCCGATTCGGACATTATCCACGATCCTGTGGCCTATGAAGCCTTCGAGAAAACCTTCCCGGAATTTCTGATTGTCGATAAGATCAGCTGCTACAACGAGAAACAACAAAAGGTCTATCGGGAATTGATCGAAGAAACGGCGGGACAATACGGCGGGGAGACTGTTTCTTACTCCGGCACAACCCAGGATGCCTTATCGGAACTCTGGGACGGCAGTTCTTCGGTGGCGATTCGATATTTGCGGCATAACCCGCATCTTATGGCTTTCGGTATGCTGCCTCCCTCAATGTTGCCCGGACTCCGGGAGATTACCAAGAAGATCATGAAGGAACTGGATTATGAGCTCACCTCTTTTTCCAATAAGGTTATTGAACACCCCCGCTGCTGGATTTCGCCTTGGGAAAGGAATGAAAGTTACCTTTTTGAGCAGGAGATGGAGTTCGTTCCGGAAGATCCGGAATCAGTGAGGAAATTCCTCGCCTTTCAGAAGCGTTACTATGAGGAATCGGCCAAGTATGGCAGCAGCCAGATTAATGCCGGTTTCCTGAAAAGGATGGAACCCTTGATGTGGCCAGGCTACATGAAAATTATCAGGGGCGTAAAACAACTGCTGGACCCCAACAATATTATGGCCCCGAAACAGATGCTGAAAGATGTTTAAAAGACAGGAGGAGATACTGAGATGTCAGAAAGAAAGCCGATAAAAATTGCTAATGAGATCAAGCCATTCGCTGAATATAAGGAAGATATCTATAACTGTATGAAGTGCGGCGCCTGTCGGGTCGCCGTTCGGCAAAGCCTGCCCTCCTGTCCGGCCGGTAATAAGCACGTCTTTGACTCCTACTATTCCATCGGTAGAATGGAGATTGCCCGTTCCATCATGGAGGGGGACCTGGAGTGGAACGAGAATACCGCCAAGCGCTTCTTCAATTGCGCTTTGTGTGGCAGCTGCGACAACCATTGCGATTATGTGAATGGTACCTTTTCCCCGATGGAAGTATTTCTCATGATGAGGAGGGAACTGGTCAATCGGGGTTTAGGTCCGCTTCCCAGCCAGCGGCCTTTAGTCGAGAGCGTGGAACAGTACAATAACCCCTTTGCCAAAAAGGAGCGGGGCAAGAATCTGCCTTTCAAAGCAAAGACGGTTGACCGTGGCACGGATGCCCTTTTTTACGTGGGATGCGCTTTGGAATTCGACCCTACTTCCAGTTTTATCACCAAGGAAAGCACTGAATTGCTGAACAAGGCGGGGGTTAACTGGGGAATCCTGAAGAGTGAAGAAGTTTGCTGCGGTTTACCGGTACTAGAGTTAGGCTACGAAGACCTGTTCGCTAAGCTGGCCAGGCAAAATATCGAGACGATAAATAAAACAGGGGTAAAAACGATTGTCACCGCCTGTACCGGCTGCATGAGCGCCATGAATCGCGATTGGACCCGTTACGGAGAGCTCGATGCTGAGGTAATGCATATCACCCAATTTGCCGATCGACTTCTTAAGGAAGGAGAATTGAAGATCAAGGGTAGCTATGACAAGAGGCTTACCATCCACGACCCTTGTCAACTCGGCAGATTTAACGGTATCTATGAAGAAACCAGGGACATACTGCGGGCCATTCCGGGAGTTGAGTTTCGGGAAATGGAAAGGCATCATGAAGAGGCCTATTGTTGCGGCGCCGGCGGCGGCTTAATTGCCCTTGATCCGGAATGGACCGCACAAACCGCCACGGAAAGACTGCAAGAAGCCCTGGCCTGCGGTGCCGAAGCGATGGTCATCCCCTCCTGTCCTACCTGTTATTTGAACTTTGACATGGCCCTGCACGGATATGCCGGCGCGGTGAAACTTTACGAGTCTGTCTGGGCGAAAGTGCCGGCGGCAGCCAAATTCATGGGGATTGCCCACAAACTGAGCTCTCCCTTTATGAAAATGAGAAAGACAGTGGATATCGAGGTGCTAGACGAAATTCAGCTGCTGAATAAGGTGGCTTGACAATTGCGTCATCAGTAATAATTGTGTTATGAAAAAAGAGGTCATGCAGGGGGTGGATGAACACCCCCTTTTTTTAGTAAGTAGGAAATTATTTTCGGGAAACCAGATATCCTCTTTACCGGGTGGGGAAAGCTACTATATGAGAGTGTTAAAAGCAGGCTTGGCGGAGCTGAGTCGGGAGGAATTATTAGCGGTAGTAGAAATGTTCTCCAGCAACTGGTTGACGGTCGACGGTTTGTGGTTTACCCTGGTGGAAGATAAATATGGACTTGAAGCCGCTCTGGAACTGGATATGAAGATGTGGAAACAACAGGGATTAATCGAGGCCCGAAGAATCAAGAAATATATGGGAATCGAAGGCGGAGGAGTGAAAGGGGTGTTGAAGGCGCTCCGGTTCATGACCTTTGATCCCGCGATGCCCTTTGAATATTCACTAGATGAAACAAATCAGGACACTGCTTATATGTGGGTGCCTTTTTGCAGACCCCAGGAGGGAAGAAGAAAGGCGGCCAGGAGTGAATTTCCCTGTAAGACAATGGGTATGGCATGTTATGAGAGCCTTGTGCAGGTCATTGACCCCTCAGTAAAGGTTGAGTGTCTTTTCGCTCCTCCCGATGATCACCCTGGGGATGCCTGGTGCAAATGGAAATTTACTTTGACCTCGCCAGAATAATCAGGCTTTCTTATTGACAAATGGGCTGGCAATAAATATTGTAACCTCGATTGCGGTGGGCCGGGTAAGGGAAATGGTAGCGGCGGACATGTGGATTATCAAACCTAAGGTGATTTAATTGATAGATATGTATGTATGCAAAAAGAAGGGGCAGCTGATCAGTGAGGTTTGCCAGGATGCCACATGTGAATGGCGACTGAAAAATATCAATTTTCTTAACTGCACATGGGTTGCGTGCAATTACGGTCCTTTTACCCTGGAAGAAGTCGGTGAAATGATGGGGGTCACCAGGGAAAGGATCAGGCAGATCGAAGCAAAAGCGTTGAAGAAGCTGCAGCATAAGAAAAGAAGAGATCAATTGCGGGATTTTGCTTCTCCGGACACGGACTGGGATAAGCAGAGTTTTATATAAGCCTGTCTTTCTTGCGATTTTTTAATCCCTTCATGAACTCAGCCATATGCTCTTGTCGTTCAGTTCGTGAGAATAGTTGTGCGCTTAGCCCGAACTCAATATCGAAGAGAGAAGTCGTATCCATTTGCTGGGCAAGGCGCGAGACTTTCTTGACGGCCTCTATGGCCCTGCCGGACCTGCGCGACAGCTCCTCCGCCATAATCACCGCCTCGGATAATATCTTGTCGGGAGACACCACCATGTTGACCAGACCGATGCGCAGCGCTTCCCGGGCGGCAATAGGTTCGCCGATCATGGCAATTTCCTTGGCTTTAGCTGTACCGACCAATTCTTTTAATGGTGTAAAGAGGGGATTCAGGCCGAACTTAAGTTCAGGATGACTGAAAATGGCGCTCTCCGAGGCGATAATCATATCGCATACTGTTGCCAAATTGAAGCCACCCCCTAAGGCGATGCCACCAACTGCGGCGATAACAGGTTTTCTGAAGGTGTAAATCTGTTTTAGGTATTCGCTGATGGATTTGAAATAGTCATCAATCTCATCCGCTGCCAAGGCGGTCATTTCCTTGATGTCAATGCCCGCGGAAAAAACGAAATCTCCGCCCGTAAGGATGACGGCCGCGGTATCGCCATCATCGGCCAGCGACGTAAAGCAGGCCTGGATTTCCCGCCGCATCTCTTGGGAAAGAGCGTTCATTTCACGGGGCCGGTTCATGGTTATGAGGCTATAACCAGGACGCTTGTCCAGAATAATAGTCCTATAATTCATTCGGTAAATTATAAACCATATTCATAAATCAGGTTCACCCCTCGGGGAATGGCGGGAATCTTGTCCTTGACGATGTCGGCAAGAGAGCCGGCGGATTGCTGCAAGAGGAAATCCCAAAAGGTGATATCCTTCTTCCTGGCGTAAACGGTTTCCGGAATCCCCTTCAGACCGGCCATTTTGCCTGCCAGTTGAATAGCCGCTGCCTTGTCGCCAAGATCATCGACTAATTTCAATATTTGCGCCTGGCGACCGGTAAATACCCTTCCATCTGCTATTTCCTTAACCTCGCTCTTCGGGATTTTTCTGTCTGCGGCGACAAGATCGATAAACTGATCATAAATATCGTCAACGAGGACCTGTAATACCTCTTTCTCATCGGCGCGCATTTCCCGCGTGGGGGAGCCGATATCCTTATACTTGCCACTCTTGATAACCGAAGCCCTGACCCCAATCTTCTTAAGAAGGTCTTCGGCATCGGTAAAATACATAATCACGGAGACGCTGCCCGTAATCGTTCCGGGATTGGCGACGATCCTGTCGGCGGCACAGGCAATCAGGTATCCCCCGGAAGCAGCAACTGACCCGAAAGAGGCGACCACTTTCTTCCTTTTCTTTAATTCTTTGATTGCTGAGTAGATTTCCTGAGAAGCTGCCACGCCACCACCAGGAGAGTCAATCCTGACGACCACAGCTTGGATGTTGTCGTCTTTCCGGAAGGTGTCAAGCTGTTCCACGACCTCTTGCGAACTGGCGATAATTCCGCGGACGTCAACAATGCCAACTTTGCCGTGAGAGGAAAAAGAACTGCCGCCACTTAAGGCACTAATGCCGTGCAAAAGAAGAATTGATACCAAACCCAATAGCAAGACCAAGCAGATTCCGTAAATGACAGGGTGTTTTCTTATCGCCATCCGGTAATCACTTTTAGTTCTCGATACTCAAAATCCGTACATCAGCCAAGGCCTTGCCAAGGTTGGAACCGACACTTTCCCTGTTGTTAATGTAGTGGTTAGAAGTGTGCTTATCGATCTCTGCTTCGCCATCTTTTAAGCTCAACCTGATCTTCTTATTCTTGGCGTCGATATTCTTTATCGTCGCCGTCACTCTGTCGCCAACGGCAAACAGGTCGGTTGTCGATTTTACACGCTTGTTGCTCACCTCAGAGATGTGGACCAGCCCTTCGATACCGTCTTCAATTTCCAAAAACATGCCGAAGTCGGTAATATTGGTCACGATGCCGGAAACGGTTGATCCGGGCGCATATTTGGAAGTAAGCTGCTCCCAGGGGTTCGGTTCGATCTGTTTTAGTCCCAAAGAAAATTTTTCATTTTCCACGTCCACATGGAGAACCTTAGCCTCAATTTCTTGATCCTTTACGAAGTGTTCGGCAGGGTTAGTCACGCGCTGTTTCCAGGAGATGTCTGAAACATGGATCAGGCCATCTATGCCCTCTTCCACGCCGACGAAGATTCCGAAATTGGTAATATTCTTGATTGTGCCCCTAATAATAGTCCCTTCGGGATATTTTTCTCTAATGGCTTCCCACGGATTGGGTGTGGTTTGTTTTAAGCTGAGAGATATGCGCTTGTTATCCTGATTGACATCGATGACCATTACCTGGACAGGTTTGCCTACCGTCAGAATCTTGGATGGATGTTTAATTTCCCGCGTCCAAAACATTTCCGAGACATGAATCAGCCCTTCCACTCCCGGTTCGAGCTCGATAAAAGCGCCGTAATCAGCAATACTCACAACTTTTCCTTCTACTATATAGCCGATAGGATACTTCTCAGCTATGGTCAGCCACGGATTCTCGGTAAGTTGCTTAAGACCTAAGGAAACTCTTTCCTTCTCGCGATCAAAAGAAAGCACAACAACGCTTACTTTGCTGCCTTTGGTAAAGTAATCGGCGGGGCGGGTAATCCGTCCCCAGGAGATGTCTGTAACATGGAGCAGTCCGTCTATGCCACCCAAATCAATGAAGATACCATAATCGGTGATGTTCTTGACCACACCCTCAACGATTTTGCCTTCCTGAATGTTTTCGAGAGTACTTTTCTTCTCTGCCTCCCTTTCCTGTTCCAGGATGGTTCTGCGGGAAAGCACGATATTACTTCTTCTGCGGTCGTATTTAAGAACGTTGAAATAAACCGTTTTCCCGACGAATTTGTCCAGATCCCTCACCGGCCGGAGATCGACCTGGGAACCGGGCAAAAATGCGGCTACACCGTTGACATCAACGGAAAGCCCGCCTTTGACACGCTCTTTGACGGTGCCTTTAATTGCCAAATTTTGTTCACAGGCAATCTTAATGTCATCCCATACCCTGATCTTGGCGGCCTTATCTCTCGACAAAACCAGATTACCTTCTTCATCCTTCCGGTCGATAAAGACTTCAATATTATCGGCAACCGAAAAAGCAATAATACCACTTTCGTCCTTCAATTCTCTGATGGGGATGTAACCTTCGGTTTTCCAGCCTACATCTACCATCGCTACATCGTTTGTAAGCTGCACTATCCTCCCCGATACTATTTCACCGAATTGAACATTCTGCAGGGTTTGTTCATAAAGGTCTTTAAAAGAAAAATCCTGATCCTTCCCTGATGAACACAGGCTGGGCATTGCTTCCTCTACAAAATTAGTGTCGGAATGCTGTTCTGAAATGTGGTTATCATCGTTGACCATTAAACGCGTACCCCCTATAGTATAAATACTTTATAAATTCACCGGCAGATAACATATTGATGAAGAAATATCAAGGAAATAAAAGCCTGCCATGAAAATAAATGGCTATGCTTTTTCTTCTGGACAGAGGATCAGCGTCGCCATGGCTTCCACTACTTCCCTTACGGACATGTGCGTAGAATCAATGAGATGTGCGTCAGCAGCGGGCCGAAGCGGTGCCGCTGTCCGCTCTTTGTCCTGTTTGTCCCTCGTTGTAAGATCACTTTCTACCTGGGCATAATTACCGCCGGTGTCCCGGCCCAGGACTTCTTGGTAACGGCGTTTCACCCGTTCCTCGGTGGCGGCATCCAGAAAAAACTTAAAATCGGCATGGGGAAAAACAACCGTTCCCATATCCCTGCCTTCCGCAATGATTCCACCGCTGGCGCCGACGCTTCTTTGAATGTCAAGCAAGGCTTGCCGGACTATGGGGCGTGCGGATATGGCGGAGGATAATAGACTCATCTCCTCTGTCCGCAACAGGCTCTCAGCAATCTCTTTCCCATTTAAGAAGACCGACATTTTACCATTACTGTTTTTTACGCCTATTGTTAAGCGGCGGCCCATTGCGGCTAATTTATCATCCTCCTCTGGCCCTATACCTTCTTGCTTCGCCCAATAAGCAAAGGCCCGGTAAAGGGCGCCACTATCCAAATACAGGTAAGACAGCCGCACTGCCAGGGCTTTACTTACCGTGCTCTTGCCGGCACCGGCAGGCCCATCGATGGTGATTATCAGTCTTTTCTTCATACATTAGTCCCCCTGCCGGTCAATGCACAAGCAATTGCAACGCTTGCCTCTGGCCATATTTGTATCATATGTCCCGTTGCACCTCAATATTTTCTGAGGTTTTTGTAAGGTTGAACCAGAGACGATGGTAGTAGCGCCTCCTTTTACCAGACAGATAATACGCTGCAACTCCGGACATTCTATTTGCTCCAACACTGCCCACCAGTCGCCTTGCGTTACGTTTACAAAAGAGGTAGAATCAATACCAGTCTTGCCCGATTCTTCGCAAAGCACCGATCCTGTTTATCGGGTTAAGAACATCCTATGTGAGCATTAAGATTGGGTAACAGCAAATTGGGTTTCAACATCAAGCGAAGATTAGTATTTCTTCTCGTAATCGTTGCGTTATTCTCACAGAACATGCCGGCACTCGCCTCCCTGACATTAGAAGAGGAAAGGAAACTGGGGCAGGAGATTTATGATAATCTGGAAAAAAATAAGCTCGTCTATCACAATGCCCGCATAGGGGAATATATCAAGAAGGTGGGGAAACGGATTATTTCCCAGGTATCCAACTCGCCTTTCGAATATCGTTTCTTTGTTATCAACAGTTGGGCGATAAATGCTTTTGCCACTCCGGGCGGTTATGTATATGTCAACTTGGGCTTGATCAATCTGGCCGAAAATGAAAGCGAGTTAGCCGGAGTGCTGGCCCATGAGATTGCTCACGTGAGTTCCCGCCATATTTCTGATATTGTTGATAAATCTACTAAAGTCAATATGGCTTCTCTGGCGGCCATACTTGCGGGTGCTTTCTTGGGGGGAGGTGGCGATGTCACTGCTGCCGTAGCCAGTTTTTCTCTGGCCACAGCCGCCACGATGAATCTAAAATACAGCCGGGAGCACGAAGAAGATGCCGACCGCCTGGGGTTATCCTACTTGATCAATGCCGGTTATGACGGGCAATCGATGTTAGATTTCTTAAAGAGCATGAGGCGTTATGAATTCTACTCGAGTAACGTGCCCTCCTATTTTATGACCCACCCGGGAACGGACGAAAGGATAAGATACCTCGATGGCATCTTGCAGAGCAGATACTCGGCCAGCGGTTCAAAAAGCCTTTTCGGCCAGTTGAAGCGCGTTCAAACCCTCTTGACACTGGAGAAAAAGGATTACGCCGCCAACCTGAAATATTTTGAATCGGCACTCGCCAAAAACCAGGATGATATAGATTCACTCTATGGATTAGCTGTAACCCAGGGGAAACTGGGCCTGGCAGCGCAGTCGCTGGAAAATTTCCAGAAGGCCCTTACCAGGGCACCCGCGGATCAGGATATTTTAAGAGATCTGGGAATTGCGCATCTGACCAGCGGCCGGCCCAAGGACGCCATAGCTTCTCTCCGTAAAGCAGTGGAACTTGGTGAGGAAGATGCCGCCGCTTTATCCTATCTTGGCAAGGCATATGAAGCCGCCAACGATTATCAGTCGGCGATCGACATCTACAAAAAATTAGCTGCCAGCAACCCGCAGGACGACGAAGTACTTTACAGACTGGCCTTTGCCTATGGCAAGACCAAGAACCAGGCAGGGGAATCACATTATAATTTTGGTCTCTATTTTATTAAGAAGGGTAAACTGGAAAGTGCTTTCTTTCACTTCAGGGAGGCTTTGAAGTATTTCCCCCCCCATAGTCCTCAGGCAGAGGACATTCTCAAGCAGATGAAATCACAAAAACCGCCGGCAAGGGAAAAACCTGGAAAAACGAGATAAAAGACGGCCTGCCGTGACGGCCTATGTCAGCTCCTGAATATCGATTTGTAGAGGTGACAATTCTCTTTTTGCATAATCAGCATATATTTTTTCTCGCGTAAATAGTTCGAAAATGTCTTTATCGATATGTCCGTCTTTCACCATGAAGGACAGAATTTTCAACGCTTCAGATAATGTCTTGCCCTTCTTGTAGGGACGGTCCTTGGCCGTAAGCGCTTCAAAGACATCGGCAAGGGCCATGATGCGCGATTGCAGGGGGATATCGTCGCCCTTCAACCCAAAAGGATAGCCGGTACCATCGAGCTTCTCATGGTGGGCGGCGGCATAGGCGGGCACCTTGCGCAAATACCTCGGGAATGGTAATTGAGAAAGCATCTTATGGGTGATTAGGGCATGTCTGCTGATGATATCTCGCTCTTCATCGGTCAAAGTACCGCGCCGGATAGTCAGGTTATACACTTCATCGTCCGTGAGGAGGGGGAATTCTTTTCCGGCACAATCCCATTTTCTTGCCCCAATCTCTTTTATCCTGTCAATCATTTCATCGGCCATAAATTCATCGCCCGTATTGGCAGTGATGAGAAGATCCAGTTCCTTTGCCAGCTGATTAAATTCATCGTCCGAATCAGGGGCACTGGAATGTTGTTCGTCCCCTGAAGGGGATGACGCGGCATTGCGTAGCCGACCCCGCAGCGCCTCGATCTGGCGGTCCCGCTTGATCACTTCAAAGCGTGTTCTGATGATCTCGATACGGTCAAAAATGGTTTCGAGTTTCCTGGCCTTATCGACGACAAATTCAGGGGTGGTGATTTTGCCTATATCGTGCAGCCAGGCAGCCATGCGCAGTTCTCGCCGCACATTTTCACTAAAATGAACAGAGGCAAAGGGACCATCAGTCATCTCGTTAATCTTATCGGCAATAGAGATGGTCAGTTCGGCAACGCGCTTGACATGCCCACCGGTGTAAGGTGACTTTTCATCGACCGCCGTGGCAATCGTGGTGATAAATGATTCCAGCAGGTCTTCGAGGCTATGGATCAGGCGATTGTTGGAAAGAGCAACTGCCGCCTGGGAAGCTAACGATTCGGTCATCTGTTGGCACTCATTGGAGAAATCCACGACCTTCCCCGAGGCGTCATCCTGGGCATTGAGCAACTGCAAGACGCCGATGATCTCATTTAGATGATTCTTCATCGGCACTACGAGCATGGACTTGGAACGGTACCCCGTCTCGGCATCGAATTTACGCGTACCCTGAAAATTGAATCCCTCTGCATCATAAACGTCCGGAATGTTGACTACATTACCGGAAATGGCTGCATAAGCGGAGACATTGCTGAAATTAGGGCTGCCATCTGTGTTTTTCAACATTACGGGTGGCCAGGTGATCTGACCGCCCGTCCCGCCCATCCTAACATTTAATTTAGTATTCTGAACAATGGCAAAGTGGAGAGCCGTTTCGTCGTCTGAGGTGATGTAAAGTGTTCCGCCATCGGCCCGGGTGAAATTACGCGCTTCATCGACGATCATTTCGAGCAGGCGGTCGATATTTCTTTCCGCCGACAGGGCAGAGCCAATTTCTGTAAGTCTGCGGATTAATGTGAGTTGATGTTCGGTAAAATCCCTTACCTCACGGACTAATCCGTCCAATAAGTGATTGATCTTGACGTTTTCCGTGAATTGTCTGAATTCTTTCTTCTGTTCCTCGCTCATAATTGCCCCGTTAATGTTGGAGAGAACTACCGAATCATGACCCGCTTAATGTTCTTCCTGAGGATAGCACTTACCGTGTCAAACTCTTCCGCATTGAAGGTAGTCTCTCCGAGAAAGCCCCTATCCAGGGGTTTAGACGGAACATAGCGCTGCAAGGCATAGCCTTGGGCATCTTGTATGAGGGTGCCGATGGCCAGAAGGTCTGCTTTGGTCAGCTGCGACCTCACCACGGTGGTGCGAAATTCATATTCGATGCCGGAGGCCATAATAATCTCAATGCTTTCGTGAACGCTTCCTTCCAGCTCTTTCGTGCGCGTTACAGCCGGGTATTTTTCCAGCGGCGCCTTGATGTCCATAGCGATATAATCGACCAGCTGTTCGCTCAGCAGGTGCTCCAGGACTCGCGGCCGAGAACCGTTGGTATCAACTTTAATGCGGTACCCCATTCTTTTGACTTGCCCGAGGAACAACAAAAGATCGCCTTGCAAGGTAGGTTCGCCACCGGTGATCGTCAGGGCTTCGAGCCTGTCCCGGCGCCTCTCGAGAAAGGCTAAGATGCCGGCTTCGGGAAGCGGCTCCGAGAATAGACCGGGATCAACCAGTTCCGGATTATGGCAATAAGGGCAAAGGAAATTGCATCCCTGGGTAAATAACGTGGCGCCAACCTTTCCTGGATAATCGATTAACGAAAATTTCTGGAAGCCGCCAATGTTCATGTCGGTTAGAAGTTGAAGACCTGCCGCAATTGATATTCCTCCTGTTTTCCTTTGTTCCACTGTTTCACGGGACGCAGATAACCAACTACCCGGGAGTATACTTCGCAATCAGCCAAACAGGTTGGACACTGATATTTCTCACCCGTCAGGTACCCATGAGAAGGACAGATGCTGAAAGTCGGCGTGAAGGTAATATAGGGCAGATGATAATTGTAACAGATGCTCCTGATCAGGGATTTGACGGAATCGTTATTTTGAATTCTTTCCCCGGCGTAGGTGTGGAAAACGGTGCCCCCGGTATAGCGTGTCTGAATGTCGTCCTGCAGGTCGAGGGCTTCAAAAACATCATCGGTGTAATTGACGGGCAATTGCGTGGAGTTAGTGTAGAAAGGTTCCGCTTTGCTTTGCCCGAATTCTTGTTCGTTGGCGCAGATGATATCGGGATAGCGGGCCTTGTCGATCGTTGCCAATCGATAAGAGGTGCCTTCCGCCGGCGTAGATTCGAGATTGTAATTGTTTCCCGTTTCTTTTTGAAAGGAAACAAGTGCCTTTCTCATATGGTCCAGGACTTCTTTGGTAAAGGCCTGGCCCCTGGGTGAGGCAATATTATCGCCGAAAAGATTCAGGCACGCCTCATTCATTCCGACGAGGCCAATAGTGGAAAAATGGTTTTTCCAGTATTCCTTAAAGCGTAACTTTATGTTTCTCAGGTAGTATTTCGTATAGGGATAAAGGTTCGCCTCGGTAAAAGTTTCCAGCACCTTTCTCTTCGTTTCCAGACTCTCTTTGGCGCTGGACATTAACTTATCGAGGCGCTGAATGAATTCAGCTTCACTGGCGGCCAAGTAGCCGATCCGCGGCATGTTGATAGTTATGACGCCGATCGATCCGGTCAGCGGGTTTGAACCAAAAAGGCCGCCGCCGCGCATTTCCAGTTCCCGATTATCGATGCGCAGGCGGCAGCACATGCTGCGTGCATCTTCGGGATTCATTTCGGAATTGATGAAATTGGAAAAATAGGGCACACCATATTTCGCCGTCATTTCCCAAAGGTCATCGAGGTTGTGATCGTTCCAATTGAACTCCTTCGTGATGTTATAAGTGGGAATCGGGAAGGTAAAGACCCGGCCTTTCGCGTCACCTTCAGCCATGACCTGCAGGAAGGCCTTGTTAAAAAGATTCATTTCCTGCTGAAACTCGCTATATTTTTCTTTTTGCGGCTGGCCGCCGACAACGACGTGCTGGTCGGCATAGTATTTAGGTACGGTTACATCGAGGGTGACGTTGGTGAAAGGTGTTTGGAAGCCAACCCTCGTAGGAACGTTAATGTTAAAAATAAATTCCTGCAGGGCCTGTTTTATCTCGCCAAATTGCAGCGCATCATAGCGAATAAAGGGGGCCAGAAGGGTGTCAAAATTGGAAAAGGCCTGGGCTCCCGCCGCTTCACCCTGAAGGGTATAGAAAAAATTTACCACCTGCCCCAGCGCGCTCCGGAGGTGCTTTGCGGGTTTACTTTCCACCTTGCCTGAAACACCGCGAAAGCCTTCCCGTAGCAAGTCAAAGAGGTCCCAGCCCACACAATAGACCGAAAGAAGGCTTAAATCATGGATGTGGAAATCTCCTTCCATGTGGGCCTTTCTTACTTCCGGCGAATAAATTTCATTCAGCCAATAAATCTTGCTCACTTCAGAAGATATATAGTTGTTCAATCCCTGCAGCGAGTAATCCATGTTACTGTTTTCATGGATTTTCCAATCGTTTTTTTTCAGGTATTTATCAACAAGGTCGACTTCCATCTTGTTGGTTATTTCACGCAGGCGGGTGTGCTGATCGCGATAGATAATATAAGCCTTGGCTGTGCGCCGGTAGGGCGAATCCAGGAGCACCTCTTCCACAATATCCTGAATTTCTTCAACCGATATAATCTTGCCTTGAAAGAGCTGCTCCGCTAGATTCAAGGCCCTAATGGTCAGCTTTCTCGCCTGCAGCAAGTCGAACTCTTCCGTTGCCATGCCAGCCTTGCAGATAGCATTGGTTATCTTTTCCGCATTGAACTTAACCAGTCTGCCGTCTCGTTTTTTGATCTTCTCATGCATAGCAATTCTCCCCGTCATTAATCATTCAACATTAATCGCCGTCTTATACACTATATGTTGGGTCTGAGGAATTATAATGCCACTGTATATAGTTTCAGTCAAGAAAAAATTAAGGAAAAAAGACGGGAAGAATAATATCCGCTCAGCGGTTCCTGTGGGCAAGAAATTCCGCATTCTTAAACATGGCCATAATTTCTTCTTCCGTCATGCCGGCGCCGCGGGCAATCTTCACTGCTTTTTCCAGTGACATAAGATCTTCCGGCGAATGGGAGTCGGTATTTAGAATAAGGCCTGCTCCGGAACGGCGTGCTGTTTTTAAAACATGTCCGTTGGTCAGGCTGTGTCCCTTGCGGGTGGTGATTTCTAAAAATATTTTGTTGCTGCTGGCCAGCAGGCCCTCTTCTTCAGTAATTAATCCAGGATGGGCGAGGATATCGATGGGCGCCTTAAGGGCGGCCAGATTGCTGCCCGGCGGCACCGGTTCAACAATTGTTTCGCCGTGGACCAAAATAATCTTGGCACCCAGACTGCGGGCCTCTTTGGCCAACTCGGCGATGAAAACCGGTGGAACATGAGTCAGCTCAATGCCGGGAATGACGATCATATCGCCTGATTCTGATAATTTGGCGCAGACTTTCACGAGGCGGGGGACAACGAAGTCAATGTTGGAATGGTCGGCATGATCAGTAATGGCGAGGGCGCGATAACCGGTAACTTTTGCCCGCCGGACGAGTTCGGAAGGGATCAGTTCGCCGTCACTGAAAAGGGAATGGGTGTGTAAATCAAGCACTGTCTACTCCTGTTCCGGGCGCCGATTATGAGTAAAAAAGTTATTGGTTCACCCATCTTTCCATGCGGGAAAGCTCTTCTGCCCACGCGGGTGATTGACGCAGGGACGCAAAAAGGACAAACAACCGGTCCATGGTAGTTACTGCTTTTTCCACGAGGTAGATGCGTTCGATATTCTGTCCCTCTCGGTCAACATCATCTTCACCCTCGGTAATTGCCGGCAATTTTAAAGACTGAAACTGGAAGTGATCGGCTTTGAATGTAAATTCCCACTTAGTCGTGTCTTCCGAGACGCGCAGCCGCGCCTCCTTGATTTTCTTGCCTCGCCGTAAGGCTTCCTTGCCTTCCTTCATGTCGGAATGCAAGCCCTGGCAAACGACGGTTTCCGCATATTCTCCGTCGCCTGCGGCCAGTACCAGTCGCTGAACGAAAATGATTTCCTTCGCCCCTCCCTCCGGAAAGTCGACCACGCCATTACGTTCTTCGCTCTTGAACCATAACCAGGTAAGAAACTCCCGACCCCAAGAAACTTGATTCGTCGCCTCCCCCCCTGCCTGCGGGGTCCGATTGAGCGCAGCAGCGGTTTGCGGAACGGAAGGGGCGTTTGCTGTGCTGTCGGCAGCAATCGCCTCCCAGGGCAACAGCGGCTGCAGGGTCAATTGAAAGGATTCCTTGAAGTATTTCTCGAAATCCTCCATAGTTTGCGCCGAAAGGGAGCCAAAAATCAAGCTGCTGCTCTCCGGAAACCAGCAAACCTCATGAAAAGAAGGAACCTTGGGCGCCCTGGCCATCAATTCAAGTTGTACCCGTTCCTTGATGTCCTCGCGCTCAGCGCGGTAGAGTCGCTTCTTCCCGCTGTCGGCGAGGTGCTTCTTCTCGGCTTCCATTACCCTTAATTTCAATAAAGAGGGCGGAACAGAGCGACGATCCATCCGCAGGGAGAAAATGATATAGGCGCCCAGCTTATATTTTGCATAACTGAATTCCGTGTCCAGGACATTTTCCAGACTGGTCCAGCCAGCGATCTTTTCGGCGACCTGGCTCGTAATTTCGGTAAAAGCATACCTTTTCAGTCGCTCATCAATAAAATCATCAAAATGTTCCGGCATCTTGCCGGCGACGCGGTAACGCGAGAAACTCCATGACCCCTTCAGCAGTCCCATTGCCACTCTCCCTCTGGAAAGCGACGCTATCTCAGTTTGGCGGGACTGTCAAGAGAATAGGGGATAGTGGAGAAATGGTGGTGGGGATTGCCGTGGACAGTTGAGTATTTTTATGGTAGTAAAATCACAAAATTTCTCATGTGGAGAGATGATGGAGATAAAAAAAATCGGCATAGTCGCCAATGTTAAAAAGGAGCGGGCCAGTGCTTATACCCTTTCGCTCTGCGAGTGGCTGAGAAAACGCGGATTGGAAGTATTTCTGGAAAAAGGGATTGCCGAAAAGGTTCGTGATGAACATTGGAAAGAGCGTAAAGCGTTGGCTGATAACGTGGATCTCCTGGTTGTTTTCGGCGGCGATGGTACGATCCTGCGTACCGCCCGCTTCACGTTGGGTTCGTCGACGCCGATTGTCGGGATAAATTTGGGGGGCTTCGGTTATCTTACAGAAGTCAACCTGAGCGAAATGTTCAGCGCCCTCGAAATCATCCTGGGGGGCAACTTTGAGACGGATAAAAGGATGATGCTCGACGTTGCCATGAGCGGTCAGGAGGAAGAGGGCATCATCCACACCGTTCTCAATGATGTCGTGCTGAACCGCGCCCATCTTTCCCGAATAGTGGAGCTGGAAACTTATGTGGATGGACGTTATCTGATAACCTATAAGGCTGACGGGCTGATTGTTTCCACACCCACGGGGTCGACTGCCTATTCCCTTTCCGCCGGCGGGCCGATCGTCTTTCCCCAGCAGGATGCCATAATTCTTAATCCCATCTGTCCCCATACCCTGACCAACCGTTCCGTCATTCTGCCGGCCACTGCCCATGTCCAGGTAATCTTGCGTACCAATGAGGAAGGTGCAATCCTCACCCTGGATGGTCAACGTTCTTTTCCCCTGAAATCCGGAGACTACTTGAAGATAACAAAATCCCCGCACGTAACCACCTTGGTTTCTTCTCCCCACCGCGACTATATGGAGATATTACGCACAAAATTGGGATGGGTGGGGTTGACGGCGGCACGGCGGGAAAGCAGCTGAAGGAATACTTGATGCTGGTTGACTTGTTTATCAGAAATTTTGCGATCATCGATGAATTGCGGGTATCATTTGGCGAAGGCCTTAACTTGCTTTCCGGTGAAACAGGCGCCGGCAAATCGATCATTATCGGAGCAATAAGCCTGCTGCTCGGAGACCGGGCGTCAGCCGAGATGATCCGGTCTTCCGAGGAAACGGCATCGGTTGAAGCATCTTTTAATATTTCCGGTATGAAGAATCTGGCGCTCAAACTGCAGGAGCTGGGCCTGGATGGTGGAGAGGAGCTTTTCATAAAGAGAATTATCTCCCGGTCAGGGAAAAACAAGGTATTTATCAACGGCAGCATGGGCAATCTGGGCATGCTCTCTGCGGTATGTGAACTGCTGGTAAATATTTGTGGCCAGCGTGAGCATCAGGTGCTTATCAATAAGGATAATCATATTGATATCCTGGATGACTTCGGCGGCCTTCAGCAGCTGCGCAGCGAATACGCAGAACTTTACAACCGTTCTCTTTCTCTGAGGTCCGGGCTGGAAGAGCTGGAAATGGGAGAAAAACGCCGGATAGCTGATGAAGAACTTTATAGGTTTCAGCTGAAAGAAATTACCGATGCCGGTTTAACAGCGGGAGAAGATGATTCGCTGCTGGAGGAGAAAAGAATCATTTCCTGCGCACAGAGTCTGAGGGGATTGGCCGATTCCGCCCATGAGAAGCTCTACGGGCAGCAGGGATCGGTTCTGGAAGGGCTGAATTTCATCACCAACTCTATCAAAGAGATCAAGAAAATCGATGCCGGACTAAATATCTCCGCAGAGGATTTGGAAGAGATATATTATCATCTTGAGGATATTGCCTTGAACCTTCGGGGTTACCGAGGGAAGTTGCTTTTTGATCCGCGCCGTTTAGAGGCCCTGGAAGAACGACTAATGCTTTTGGATCGCTTAAAGCGAAAATATGGCGGCACGCTGGAGGCGGTTACCCGAAAGAAAGCTGACCTGGAAACAATGTTCAGCGATAATTCACTTTTCCAGGAGGAGATGGAACAACAAAGGATGGCCTTGGCCGAAGTCACATCCGAACTTCATGATAAGGCACACCGGCTATCCCAGATGCGGAGGCAGACGGCCCTGCACCTGCAGTCCGCCATTGAAGGAGAAATCCATTCCCTGAGAATGGATCGGGCTTCCTTTCGAGTTTTTTTCCATGAATTGCCGGCAGGAGAAAAAGAGCGGCTCCATGCCAAGGGAAGCGATGACGTCGAGTTTTATCTTTCCGCGAATATAGGAGAAGAGTTGAAGCCACTTTCGCGCATCGCTTCGGGAGGCGAGCTTTCGCGCATCGTGCTGGCAATGAAAAAAGTGCTGGCCGGTAGCGGTGCTGTGGGAACAATAATCTTCGACGAAGTGGATAGCGGTATCGGCGGGGCAGTGGCCGAGATCGTTGGCGAAAAGCTGCGCGATGTTTCCCGGCACCACCAGGTTATCTGCATAACCCATTTGCCACAGATTGCCTGTTTTGCCGACCGGCATTTTCTGGTGTCCAAAAGTGAAGCGGCGGGGCATACGAAGACACTCATTTCCTCACTGTCTGAAGAGGAACGCCTCAACGAAATAGCGAGGATGCTGGCCGGCGTTGAATTGACTGATAAAGCCCGAGAGCATGCGCGGGAAATGCTGCATTTGTCGCGCGTCAATGGATAAGGGGAGAAGATGATGCTGAGAAAGGCCCGCGTTGGCGACGTAAAAACAATTCATAGAATGATCAACATCTCCGCGAGCAGGGAGGAGATGTTGCCCCGCTCGCTGATGGACATTTACGGCAGCCTCAGGGACTTTTTTGTCTATTATGATGAGGAAATGAACGTGATTCAGGGCATCTGTGCCATGAGCATCATCTGGGAAAACCTGGCTGAAATCCGCTCGCTCTATGTAGAGGAGCAGTTCCGTGGAAAGGGAATCGGCAGGAACCTGGTGGAGGCGTGTATTTCTGAAGCTATTACCCTTGAACTCTACCGGATATTCACTTTAACTTATAAAAATGACTTTTTCCGCCACATTGGTTTTAAAGTTGTTGACCGCTCTTCCCTATCGGAAAAAATATGGTCTGATTGCTTCCGCTGTTCCAAGTATCCTGATTATTGTGATGAAGCGGCCATGATCATAGAATTGTGATCAGCATGTGCCGATAAGATGCAAGAAATCCATAAAATAGCCTGCCTGGTCATAATTTTGATTCCTTTTTGGGGATGCGGCAGCATTACTGCGCCAAAGATGAGCACGAGCCCTGCGGAACAGACAACAGCACGAATTGTTGTTGCAAAACCCTCTTCATCACTGGAATCTATTGAAGGCAATGAAATCCCCCCCCTGGCCGATGATCTGGACTCGCAATCACTGTCGTTGGCGATTGAGAGGAGTCTGCTGTACTTTAACAGATTGAACAGTCGCGACGTTTTCTTTCTGGGTGACCGTGAATGCACTGTTCGCGAAATAAAGGAGACGCTTGAAGCATTTCGCGAAATCATCAACTCAGCGGAACCGGAGGGCGTAAAAGAAGATATGATCAGAAAGAAATTCTCTTTCTTTCGTTCCCGCGGCGATGACGGTAAAGGAAGAGTCATTTTTACCGGTTATTACGAACCGATTCTGAATGGTTCCTGGCGGAAGACAAAAAGGTATAGCTACCCGCTTTATCGCCTTCCTGAAGAGACGGTTGTAATAAACCTCGGCAAGTTTGGTGAAAAGTATCAGAACGAGCAGCTCGTAGGAAGGGTGCAGCGGGGTGAAGCAGTGCCTCATTACAAACGGGCTGAAATAGATGGCGCGAATTCCCTGGCCGACAGAAAACTGGAAATTATCTGGGTGGACAATATTGTTGAGCTGTTCTTTTTGCATATCCAGGGTTCGGGTAAGATCCGCCTGCCCGATGGTTCCCTGGTCCAGGTGGGATATGCGCAATCGAACGGTCATCCCTATCGCAGTATTGGCCGGTTGATGATTGAGAACGGCAAGTTGGCCGGAACTGATCACTCCCTGCAAGCGATTAAGAAATACCTGCTGGAACATCCGGCAGAGACGGCAGAGATTCTCAACTATAATGAAAGGTATGTCTTTTTTCGTTTGCTGGATCAGGGAGCGGTCGGCTCACTCAATGTACCGGTAACGGCTGGCAGAACCATCGCTTCGGATCCGGAAGTCTATCCCAAAGGCGCGCTCGCCTTCATCAGGACCCGAAAACCGTTGATCCATAAAGGCAAACTCACCGGTTGGAGCCCTTTTTCACGTTTCGTCTTGAATCAGGATACGGGCAAGGCCATCAGCGGCAGAGGCCGTATCGATCTTTTTTGCGGGGGCGGCGAGGATGCTGAAGCTGTTGCCGGCCGATTGAAAGAAGCAGGGGAGCTATTTTTCTTGCTCAAGAAAGGTGCCGGGAGGCGATTTTAGTTCTTTTTTGCTTGCTTGTTAATTTCCTTTGTGTTAGCCATACTCCGGATTTGATGCCCTGTGCTGTGTAGATATATATCCCTAAAGTTTTCGAGTTAGCGGTTGCCCACCGGCAGCCAGTGTGGTGATAAAAATTTGAAAGGGGGATTTTAAGGATGACAAAGGCGGAGTTAGTTTCGGCAATAGCACAAGGGGCGGGTATAACAAAAACAGCTGCGGCGACGGCACTGGAAACCTACGTGGCAACCATTGCTAAGGAACTGAAGAAGACGGGAAAGATCGGCCTGGTGGGTTTCGGCACTTTTTCCGTCGTTAAGAGAAAGGCCCGCGAGGGAAGAAACCCGCAGACGGGAAAGAGCATTAAAATTCCGGCGAAGAAAGTTGTAAAATTTCGACCGGGGAAAGCCCTGTCCGAAAAAGTTAAATAAGTCAATTGCTGGTTGCAGATGAGTCTGGGCCTCCGCTTTTCATAAACGAAAGCGGAGGCCTTCTTGCGTCCGGCTGCGGTCGATGGCCGACCGACTCCCCGGCAGACAAAATCAGACGGAGCGATCAATTTCCAGTAATGAATATTGAGGAGAAATGTTGAAAAAACGTATTCTAAGCGGCATGCGTCCTACGGGGAAACTTCACTTGGGCAACCTGCTCGGGGCGTTGAACAATTGGATAGAACTGCAAAATAAAGGCGATTACGATTGTTACTATTTCGTCGCCGACTGGCACGCCTTGACCAGCGATTACACCGATACGAGCCGGTTGCAGGAGAATATCGTTGATATGGCCATCGACTGGCTGAGCGCCGGACTGGACCCGCAAAAAAGCACCTTTTTCGTGCAGTCCCATATCAAAGAGCACGCCGAACTTTTTCTGTTGCTTACCCTGATTACGCCGCTGGCTTGGTTGGAAAGAAATCCTACCTACAAGGAAATGAAGAGCGAACTGGTCGAAAAGGACCTCACAACCTACGGATTCTTAGGTTATCCGGTGCTTCAGGCCGCCGATATCATCATGTACAAGGCTTATGGAGTTCCCGTGGGGGTCGATCAACTTCCCCATATTGAGCTAACCCGCGAGATAGTGCGCCGCTTCAACTACCTCTACGGCGAAATATTCCCCGTCCCCGAGCCTCTGCTCACCGTCGTGCCCAAGCTCATGGGAATCGACGGGCGGAAGATGAGTAAATCATATGAAAACGCTATCTATTTGAGCGATCGCGGCGGCGAGCTGCGTCAAAAAGTGATGTCGATGTTTACCGACCCTCAAAGAATGAGGCGGACCGATGCAGGACGTCCCGAGCTCTGCAATGTTTTTGCTTTTCACGAGCTCTATTCGGATAATGCCGACGTTCTTGAAACTACTGATGATTGCCGCAAAGCCGGCATCGGTTGCACCGATTGCAAGGGCAAACTTGCCCTGCAGGTTGCCAAAAGCCTTGAGGTTATCCATGAGCGCCAGGATTATTACCGGTCTCACACCGACCAGGTAAGGGCTATTTTGGAGGCCGGAGAAGCAAAAGCGCGGAGTCTTGCTTTTGATACCATGGCTGAGGTGCGTGCAGCCCTTAAGGTTTAAGTATGTCCTACGAGATAAAACTGGATGTCTTCGAAGGACCGCTTGATCTCCTGCTTTATCTAATCAAGAAAAACGAGATTGACATTTACAACATTCCCATTGCCCTCATTACCGATCAATATCTACAATACCTCGAAATTATGCGTTCCCTGAATCTCGACCTGGCCGGTGAATACCTGGTTCTGGCCTCGACACTGATTCACATTAAATCGAGAATGCTGCTGCCGCAGGTCGAAGACGGGGATGCCGAGTCGGAGGACGATCAGGATCCGCGGTTGGAACTTGTTCAACAACTTCTGGAATATAAAGCCTATAAAGAAGCGGCCTTGTGTCTCGACAGTCGATTGCTTCTGGAACGGGATGTCTTTAAACGGGCCTATCCTCTGCCGGAAATGGAAATCACGGAAGAGGACCGGGCAGAGTGCGTTGAGCTGAGCATCTTTGACCTCATTAATGCTTTACAAAATATTGTCAACCAGATAGACAAAAAAGAGTATCTGGAAGTTCAAAGCGAAAGGATATCGCTCGCCGATCGGATAAATGAAATAATGGAGCGGCTCACGCAAACCAGCAGTTTGACTTTTCAGGATTTGTTTGATGGCCCCGTAAATCGAAGGATGATCATCTATACATTGCTGGCCGTCCTGGAGTTGATGAAGTTAAGGCTAATCAGGGCATACCAGAGCGGACCCTGCGGGGTGATCAGGATTTTCCTGGCGGTGCCCGATGATACCCTAGAAAAGCTACCGGAGGGGCAGGACGGTGGATGACCTAAAGAGCATTATGGAGGCGCTGATTTTAGCTTCCGAAACTCCGCTATCGGTGGAGAAGCTTGTCGAGATCAGCGGTTGTCCGGATAAGAAGGAGATCGAACAGCTGTTGCAGGAAATAATCGCTGAATACCAGGAAAGAAAAGGGGGAATATTGCTGCAGGAAGTAGGCGGTGGTTTCCAGTTCCGAACGAGAAGCGACCTCGCCCCCTGGATAAAAAAACTGAAGGCCTTCAGGTCTCCCTTGTCGCCGGCGACTTTAGAGACGTTGGCGATCATTGCTTACCGCCAGCCCGTGGTTAAGTCTGAAATTGATAAGATCCGCGGGGTGGATGCGGGAGGGGCCATAAAGAAATTGCTGGAAAAGAGATTAGTGCGGATAATGGGCAGAAAAGATGTTCCAGGTAAGCCCATGATTTATGGCACGACAAAGAAATTTCTGGAAATATTCAGCCTCCGGAATCTTTCTGATCTGCCTACCTTGCATGAATTAAAGGAACTTCAGGAATAGTGTGACGAAAGTGGAAGAACGGTTGCAAAAAATTCTGGCCCAGGCGGGTCTGACCTCACGGCGGGGGGCCGAAAAGATGATCAGCGAGGGAAGGGTCAGTGTTAATAATCAAGTAGTTAGAATATTAGGCACGAAGGCCGATATCGAGAAGGATGAGATTCGCCTCGACGGCTCGCTTATTTGCCCCCGGGAGGAAAAGATATATTTAGCCGTCAATAAACCGCGGGGCTATGTGACGACGCTTCACGACCCCCAGCAAAGGCCGGTAGTTTCCGACTTGCTGCCCCTGGGCATCGACCGGGTTTTCCCCGTGGGCAGGCTGGATTATGATTCGCAGGGACTGCTTTTGATGACCAATGACGGTGGTTTTGCCCAAAGGGTGCTTCATCCCAGTTTCCGCATTCCCAAAAGCTATCGGGTAAAGATCAGAGGCCGGCTTTCCTCCTCCGCATTCCAAACCCTCCTTAAAGGCGTTGAATTGGCTGACGGCAAATTCCGTCCCGCGGATTTGCGGGTGACCAAGGTTAATGAAAAAAGCACCTGGTTGTCTTTAACGTTGGTGTCCGGCAAAAATAGAATAATTAGAAGGGCTTTTACGGCCATAGGTCATGATGTGGCCGAATTGCTCCGCATCAGGATTGGTGGTTTGGAGCTTGACGATTTAAGAAGCGGTGAATACCGTGTTCTAACAAAAAAGGAAGCGGCAAGAATATTTTCTTCCGCCAAAATTGGATAAATTAAAAAATTTTCTTGACTAAAGCATTAAAATAAATAATAGTTCGGTTAAAATAAAGCAAGGAACTGCGATTAAATCCCTTGATAAATTGCCAGGCAACGCAGGTACCAGACCAGGAGGAGATGAAGCATGAATAAATCGGAACTTATTGAGGCTTTAAGTAAGAAAGAGAACCTGACCGAGAAAAAGGCAATTGAAGTTGTGAACTTGATTTTCAACGGATTTGCAGAAGAACTTAAGAAGGGCGGACGAATTGAGATCAGGGGGCTGGGCAGCTTTGTCGTCAGAGATTACGGCGCCTATACCGGCAGGAACCCCAAGACAGGCGCCAATATCAAGGTCCAGCCCAAGAAACTTCCCTTCTTCAAGGTAGGGAAAGAACTGAAGGAAATGGTTGACGCTCGTAAGTAAATCATACGAAATCCCCGTTATTTACCCTTGCTTCGGGCAAGTGCTACAATTTGTTTAATAAATTATGCCTTCCTCCCGGAAGCTGAATACCCTGTTTTCACCAATGATGATGTGGTCGTGAACGATAATGTCCAGAATTCTCGCCGTATCCTGAATCAATTTTGTTAGTCTGATATCCGCCTCCGAAGGCTTGACATGGCCGGAGGGATGATTATGGGCCAGGATGATCGAGGAGGCCTTATTCTTCAGACTGTACTCCAGTACCTTGCGGGGGTAGACAACCGCCTGGTTGACGATCCCCTCCTGGATGGTATCCATGCCGATGACGCGGTTCTGGGCGTTCAGATAGATAACGCAGAAGCGTTCATCCTTGAGGCCGCCGAATTCCATCCGGCAGAAATTTAACAGTTCGGAAGTGCAGCTGATCTGAATTTTTTCCCCGGCCTTCTCCTTAAGATAAAGAGCGCCAAGCTCTTTGACCAGTTTCAGAAAAATAGCCGTGTGTTCCCCAAGGCCATCAATTTTTTTCAGCTCCGCAACTTCAGCATCCAGGATGCCCTTAAGAGAGGAGAATTCTCTCAAGAGACGCCGGGCCAATGGTTTAACATCCTTCCGGGGAATAGAGAACGAAAGCAGAAGTTCCAGCACTTCGTAATCGTGCAGCGCTGCCAGTCCGGAGGTGGAAAATTTTTGCTTCAGGCGCTGACGGTGCTCAAGATAATCTGGCAGGCGGGTTTGGGTCATGATCATTCTAATCTTTACCTCCAGCCTCAGGAAAGTTAAAACATCATTTTTTTGGTTTTCGTGGTCTGACCTTAAAGTATAGCGCCTTGCCAGCCTTCGTAAGAATGAGTGATGCGGTGCCGATCATGATAATGGTCGCCCCCGAAGGCAATTCCAGAAAGTAGGAAACGGCAAGTCCCGATAGACTGAACATTATTCCCAGCAAGGTGGAAAGGGCAATGTTGGCCTTAAAACTATCGGACAACTCGGCGGCAATGGCAACGGGAATGGTCAGCAGGGCGATGACCAGAATTATGCCGACAACTTGGATCAAGGTCACGATTGCCAGGGCCACCAGGACAAGAAGCAGCATGTTCAACGCTTTGACGGGTAATCTTCTCGCCAGCGCATATTCTTCATCAAAAGAGACAAATACCAGGCCTTTAAAAAAGACAAATACGGGACCAATAACAGTAAAGAGCAACAATACGGTAGTCTGAAAATCCGCCCGGGAAACGGTGAGTATATTGCCAAACAAAAAAGTCATCAGGTCCGGTACGTAGCCGGGCGTCAACTGAAGAAAAATGATTCCCACGGCAACGCCGAAGGCCCATAGGATGCCGATAAACAGGTCATGTTTAACAATCCTATCCTTCCACCAACCGATTATCAGGGCCGCGCCGACCACAAAGAATGCGGCGCCGTAAAGCGGGTTGATTCCTAACCAATAGGCGATGCCCAAGCCGCCAAAGGCCGTGTGGCTTATACCCCCACTGATAAAAACCATGCGCCGGGCTACGATAAAGGGTCCAATGACTCCACAGATGATACTAGCCATAATGCCCGTAAAGATGGCATATTGCATGAATTCGTAAGTCAGGATATCAGGCATAAGGAGGCCCTTCTCAATGATTCTTCAGCATGGTATGGGGGATCCCGTGTCCGATCAAGTCGACGGGGCAACCATAAAGTTGTTCTAAGATGTTGCCGTTAAGGTCTTCATTGCCGTGATAATACAGACGCCGGTTTAAACAGGCGATGTGCTTATAATGCACGGAAAAAGCGGTCGGATCGTGGGTGACCACCATTATGCTCATTTTTTCCTTCAATTCACCGACGATATCGAGCAGTGTTGTTTGCGACGAACTGTCGATGGAAGCCGTCGGTTCGTCAAGGAGTAAAACCAGGGGATCGGCGACCAGGGCCCGGGCGATCATGGTCCTCTGCAGTTGACCGCCGGAGAGGTTTTTCACATTTTCCTTTTTCTTGGAGTAAAGGTCGAAACGCCGGAGCATTAATTCCGTTTTCCCCCGGTCTTCTTCGGAATAGCGGTGCAGGTAATTGCGGTTATTGAGGCGCCCCATCAGAACGGCGTCATAGACAGAAATGGGAAAATCTCTATTTATATGTGAGACTTGTGGTACATAGCCAATGCGGCCCTCCACGTCCGGCCGGCAATTCAAGACCCCGCACCAGGGCTTGATGATACCCATAATGAGTTTGAGAAGGGTCGTTTTGCCGCCGCCGTTGGGACCGATTACCAAAACGAAATCACCCTCCGCGACATCCATGGACAGATCCTCGAGAACGGCTGTATCTTCATATCCGAAGGTTAAATTCTTAATTTCAATGATATTATTCATGGGATTATTTCAATGCGCCTTTTAATAGTCTGGCAAAGTTAATTAGATTATTAAGCCAGTCTTTTTCCAGGTTATCGACCTCGACCAGGGTGCCCTTAATTTCCCGGGCTACGGAACGGGCGCTCCGGGTATCGAAACCTTTCTGTACAAAAATTGTGTCTATCCCTTTCTTCTTCGCCAGTTCCACAATTCGTTTAATATGAGCAGCATTGGCCGCCTTCCCCTCCTCTTCGATGGCCAGTTGGTTAAGACCGAAGGCGGCCGCAAAATGACCCCATCCCGGATGATATACGAGGAACGACTGACCTTCCCTGCCGGCGAGGGTCTTTCTTATTTCACGCTCCGCCCGGTCGATATCCTGCAGAAAGGCATTATAATGAGCAGTGAAATATGATTTGCTCGTCGGGTCCAGGCGGATAAGAGCCTGACTGATTTCCCGGCAAAGTTCTTTAACGGCTGCCGGTGAGAGCCATATATGGGGATCATCTTTGATCAGGCTGTTCTTCTCCGCAAAACCGACCACTTCAACCGGCGCCCGACTTTCAGCCATCAGGCGCCCATATTTTCTTTCCGCGGGAAAAGTTTCCGCTCCCCCGACCTTTACGTACATCCGTGCCCGAGAGAAAGCGATTAGTTGCTGTGCCGTAGGCTCATATATTTCGGGACTTACACCTTTAGGGATCATGACTTTGACATCCACGCGCCTGCCGCCCAGACGTTCGACGAAATAGGCCTGGGGAAGAATGCTGGCCGCTACGGGTATTCTTTCCCCACCCGCAGCAACGGGTTGAGCAAACGCCAGAAGGGCGGCAAGAATGGCAATTGCCAGGGGAAAAAAAGCAATTGCTTTCCTGATCACTAGTGATCGGCAGCCTGGTGACATCTTCAAGATTCTTCCTTCCTTTTCTCCGTAATTAAGCAGCGTTTCGGCAAAATGAGCATTGACCGGAAATATTCACATTGATCCGTTCTATGGAAAATGTTCGCGCCTGGGTTAGACATTCCACAGAGTCATAAATAGCCAGTGGCGAAAGACAGATGATCGTACCGCAGGACCGGCAATTGAAATGAGGATGCTGCGGATTATGAGTGCAGGCCATTTCGTAATAATTTGTTCCCCGGTCCGTCTCGATCTCCCGGATCAAGCAGCCCCTGACAAAGGAGGCCAGGATCCGATATACGGTCACTTTGTTGATCTTTTGATCGGTTGCCGCCACCTTTTCGAGAATCTGGCCGGCATTAACAGGTTTATCCGTCCCAATCAAGACCCCGAGCACGGCCAGTCTTTGTATCGTAATTGCCAGGCCGGCTTTTTTCAGCGTTTGGGTGGCGTCGCAATGAGGGTTATTATTTTGCATACATTGTTTGTATCATGAATGCAACTTATATGCAAACATCAGGTATTTTTTAGCATAATTCGTTACTGGACATACCGCAATTTATTCTTGACAATGAGAAAGCGTAAATTTATACTCCTGAACCTAATAAGTCTAAAAATACAAACTGAGGTGTTTGATGAAGGCTCAAAAACGGGAATCCATCCTCAATACCGCCCGACAAATGTTTGTCCATTACGGTATTCGTAAGACCAGCCTGAATGAAATCGCCCGCATGGCCAGGGTAGCCAAGGCGACGATCTACAATTATTTCGGCAGCAAAGAGCAGGTGTATCTTGAAGTACTGAACCGGGAAGCGAACGAACTCATGGACAGGATGTGTGAGGCAGTGGCACAGATCAAGTCGCCCTTGGAAAAACTGCGTTTTTTTTACCGTACCCGTCTTACTAAGATGAAGGAAATCTCGAACGTGTGGGCCGGGCAGGGGGACGGTGAAGATCAATTGCGGTCATTGACGGACATCGTTCGCGAACGGCTCTTCAGAAAAGAAGTGGGCCTGGTCCAGGCGATTCTGGAAGAGGGGGTGAGGGAAGGGGTCTTTCGCATGGACAACGTAATCCAGACGGCGCGCGTTATCGGCTTTGCCCTGCAAGGCCTGGAAACGGATTTTCCCGTACCCCGCAGCCGGGAAGAGCGGGAAGCGGATTTTGAACAATTATTTAATGTCCTTTGCCGCGGTATCCTCGCTGAGAAGAGGGAAGCTTAAGCATGCTGAAGACTTTAGCGCCTTATTTTTTTCTCTACGTCTTCTTTTCTCTCAGCGGTTGGTTTTTGGAATTTCTCTATCGTTCCTGGAAAGCAAGGAGACTTTATAATCCCGGCTTCCTCCTGGGCCCCTATCTGCCGCTCTACGGCTCGGTCGCCATTTTCCTGGCGCTGGCGGTAAATAATCTCAGCGGCGCCTCCCTGCCTTTGAAAGCCTTGACATACGTGATAATCACCACCGGCACCGAGTTTCTGACGGGCTTCGTCTTTGAACATTATTTTCACCGGCGGCTCTGGGATTACGGAAAGGAGCCCTTCTGCCTAATGAATCATGTTTGTCTCAGGTTTTCGCTTTGCTGGTTGTTTCTGGCCTTCGCCTTCGAATACTCATTATTGCCGGCCGCCCTGTCTTTATACCTGGCCATTCCCAATGCCTTGACCTTGGCCTTCGGAATTGGTTGCTTGATGTTCCTTGATGCATTCCTTCAATTCACGAGGCTTTATCTTTCCCGGCGCCCGGGGAGAGCGGCAGAAGGTGCAGATTTATGGCAGGAGTTTTCCCGTATAACGGAGCCGCTGGTGGCGCACCCCGACGTCAGCAGCCTTTCCCGGTATCTGCACCATCGTTCCGTTACCAGGCTGGATCATTGCCTGGATGTCGCCTGGCTCAGTTATCTCATCGCCCGTCATTTTTCCTGTGACGTCGTTGCCACCGTCAGGGGTGCCCTGCTCCATGACCTTTTTTACTACGAATGGTTGACGGAAGGGCCGCGTTTGCATGGCTTCCGCCATCCCCGCATCTGCCTGGCGAACGCCCGCCTGATAACGGCGCTGACGCCATGCGAGGAAGACATTATTATGAGGCACATGTGGCCGCTGACATTTATTCCCCCCCGCTATATGGAATCCTGGATCGTCTGCTTTGTGGATACCTATTGCACGATAAAGGATTATTTAGCGCTGCTCCGCAACTGGTGCAGCCCTGAAATATCGGTGGACCGCGAATCATAAAGGCCTTCTCAAGGTTGACCTTGAGAGGGAGGCAATAAGAGGCGCCGCACCATTTTTCACCGGACGATCTTGAGGGAGGTTTGCCATGGGGGGGAATTTTTATCGCACCGGCATTGATATCGGTTCCACAACCATCAAACTGGCGGTCTATGATGATGCCGGCGCCCTGGTCCACGGCGCTTACAGACGTCATTACGCTCTGACGGGCGATACCCTCACCACCATGCTGGCAGCGGTACGGGCGAATCTCGGCACCGTCAAACTGGATATCGCTTTTACGGGCTCGGCAGGGATGGGCATGGCAGAACGGCTCGGGTTTCCTTTCCTGCAGGAGGTCATGGTATCGGCTGACTATCTGCAGAAAATGCAGCCGGAGGTATGCACCTTTATTGAAATCGGGGGAGAAGATGCAAAAATTATCTTCTTTGACGATCAATTGCTTCCGCAGATCAGAATGAATGGCAGTTGCGCCGGCGGCACCGGGGCCTTTATTGATCAGATGGCCTTGCTGGCCAATGTGTCCCTGGAAGAGTTCGGCAAGCTCGCCCTACGGGGAAAGCCAGTTTACACCATGGCCTCACGGTGCGGTGTATTCGCGAAAACCGATGTCCAGTCATTGCTGAGCAATTGTGCCGCCAAAGAAGACATTGCAGCATCCATCTTTCATGCCTTGGCCCTGCAGGTGATTGCCTCTCTCGGAAGAGGCAGCGCGATCAGAAGCAAGGTGCTCTTTGGGGGCGGACCGCTCACCTTTTTCCCGGCCTTAGTCGAGGCCTTTATCCGCATTCTTCACCTGGACAAAACTAAGGACATCGCTGTTTGCCCAAGTCCGGAACTGATCGCTGCGTCCGGGGTCGCCCTTTGTCGTGAAAGCCATAAAAGGGTGCTTGATATCGACGACCTGTTGGTTGCGATGAGCAAGGTAAATGACTTTTCCCCGGAACATGAAGTACACCACCTGCCATCCCTCTTTCAGGATGTGGAAGAAAAGGCAGATTGGGAGGCGAGACACCGGAAGCATGCTTTACCCCGTCGTGACCTGGCGGATGTGGGTGCGGAGCCTTGTTTTTTGGGGATCGATTCCGGATCCACCACGACGAAAATGGTTCTGATCGACAATGACAGCAGGCTTTTACTGGACTTTTATACCTCTAACCATGGTGACCCTTTGGCCGCCATCGGGCAGGGCATTTCCAGTTTCAGGGAGAGGTGCCGTTTAAAGGGTAAAATGCCGCAAATCGCGAGGGCTGCCGTTACGGGATATGGGGAAGATTTAGTCAAGGCGGCCTTTGGCATCGATGACGGTATTGTGGAAACCGCGGCCCATTTCCGGGCTGCGAAATCGTTTGACCCGGAGGTAAGCTTTATTCTCGATATCGGAGGGCAAGACATGAAAGCCCTTTATATCCGGAATGGAACTATTGCCGATGTGCAAATCAATGAAGCCTGCTCTTCAGGTTGCGGTTCCTTCCTCGAAACGTTCGCCCGGACGCTTAATTATGATGTCGAAACATTCGCGCAATTAGCCTGCGGACGAACGAAACCCTTCGATCTGGGAACGAGATGCACGGTATTCATGAATTCCCGCGTTCGTCAGGCCTTGAGAGAGGGGGCAACGGTAGAAGACATCTCGGCCGGTCTGGCCTATGCGGTAGTAAGAAATTCTCTTCATAAAGTTCTCAGATTAAGAGACTTCTCCACCCTGGGGGAACATATTGTCGTACAAGGTGGCACTTTCTGCAACCCTGCGGTCCTGCGAGCCTTTGAGTTGCTGTTGGGACGGGAAGTCGTGCGCCCCGAATCGGCCGAGTCAATGGGTGCTTACGGCGCAGCGCTGACGGCGCGGCAAAATTATTGCCCGCAGCAGGGTCCATCCCAATTTAGGGGCTGGGACTCACCCGCCGGTCCGGTAATCGTGAAAAGAAATTCCTACCCCTGCTCTGGCTGTGACAACCGTTGCCAGTTAAACAGGGCAACATTTCAGACGGGTGAAAGCTGGGTTTTTGGCAACCGCTGCGATCGCCAGCTTGCGAGTGAGCACCGGCTTAAAGCTGGTGAAAATCTCATAGCTCGTAAAATGGAACTGCTATTTGACCGGCCGATGTGCCCCGACGAGAAACCTCTCCTGACATACGGCATACCGCGTGTCCTCAACATTTACGAAAACTTCCCTTTCTGGTGTACTTTCCTGGTTGACTGCGGATTCAAGGTTGTTCTTTCCGCCGGGTCGGATATGAAATTATTTGAGCAAGGCGTCGGTACCGTTATGTCCGATAATATCTGTTTCCCGGCCAAGTTGGCGCACGGACACATCATCGATCTGTTGTCGCGGGGGGTGGACCGGATTTTCTATCCGCAGGTAGTTTTGGAGTCTCAGGAATACCCCGCTGCCCTGGACAGTTATAATTGCCCCGTCGTTACGGGCTATCCGGATGTTATCCGCTCGTCCATCCATCCCGAGGGGGAATACGGTGTGCCCATGGACTCACCCGTAGTCAGCTTCCAGGATTTGAGTCTCCTGGAAAAACAGCTCTCGTTTTTTGTGAAACCCTTCGGGCTCGGGAAAAAAAGATTCCGGCGGGCCCTCGACCATGCCGTTGCGGCGCAAGATTCCTATAAGCGGGAGGTTCGCGCAGCGGCAGCGGCAGTCATGCAGCATGCCGGCCAAGACCCGGTGATTTTGCTGGCGGGAAGGCCCTACCATGCAGATCCGCTTGTGAACCATGGAATTCCGGAGCTGATATCCCGGCAGGGTGCACATGTCATCCCCGAAGATGGCATTGCTGACGAGAAAGAGGAGACCCTTACGGGGACCAGCATTCTCTCACAATGGGCCTACACCAATAGAATCATTGCTGCCGCCCGGCAGGTAGCCGCCGGCAAGTTCAGCGGCATGATTCAACTTACTTCTTTCGGCTGCGGCCTGGATGCTCTGGCGGTAGACGAAGCAAAAGAGATCTTAAACAAGGCCGGCAAATTCTACTCGGTTATCAAGATCGACGAAATTGCCAATACCGGGGCAGCTAAGCTTCGGGTGCGGGCCCTCATTGAGGCATTCAAGGAGAAGAAACCGCATACCGAACGGCTGCCTGCTTTCCCCAAAGCCAATTCCTCCGTTTGTGGCCGGGAAAGGACGATTCTTGTTCCCTGGTTTTCTCCGCATTATTCACCCTTAATACCGCAAGTATTTCAGGATTTCGGCTATAAACTGAAACTATTGCCCCCTCAGGACAAATCTTCGGTGGAAACAGGTCTGCGCTATGTCAATAATGATATGTGTTACCCTGCTGTCATCATCATCGGCGATGTTATCAAGGCCTTGCAGACCGGGGAATATGCTCTGCCGGAGACGGCTGTCATGCTCACTCAGACTTTTGGTCAATGCCGGGCGTCAAATTATGTGCCTCTGATGCGCAAGTCCCTGCAAGCTGCCGGCTTGGGAGAGGTGCCGGTATTTTCCATTGCCGCGGGAGAAACAAATCTAGACTTGGCTCTGGATGTCGATGCCGGCGAGTTGATCAGAAGGTTGTCTTTGGGTTTGATCTTCAGTGATGCCCTGGCCACCATGACGATTGCCACTATGTCGCACGAGGCAAAGCGGGGCGAGGCGGAGGCGTTGCATGACCAGGTGCTGCAGGAAATGGCCTGCCGGCTCAATAAAGGAAAGTTTGCTCCCCTGCTTGGCGTCCTGAAGGAAGCGGTGCCGCTGTTTAACGGGCTGGCAGTGAACGCTAAGCCTAAACCTGTTATCGGCGTTCTGGGAGAGATATTTGTCAAGTACAATGGTTTTTCCAATCAGCATCTGCTGGAGTGGCTGATTGATCTGGTTTTCGAGGTTGTACTGCCCTCGCTGGTTGGTTTTTTTACCCAGCGTTTTGTCAACGAGGAGTTCAATCAGTGTTCCTACCTCAAACGGGCCTTCAAAGACCGCGTCTTATCGCGCATTCTTGACCTATATACCTATCGCTACCTGAGAGAAGTGGATGGTATTTTGCAGAATTTCCGTTATTATCGCCGGAATCACCGGCCCCGTGACTTGGCCAAGGAAGCGTCTTTGGTAACAAGTATGGCCAATCAGGCGGGCGAAGGCTGGTTGCTGACGGCGGAAATGATTGCGATGGTGAGAAACGGTATTGAGAACATTATTTGCCTGCAGCCTCTGGGTTGTCTGGCGAATCACGTCACAGGCAAAGGAGTGGAAAAGAGAATGAAGTCCCTTTACCCAGGATTGAATTTGCACTTCCTCGACATGGATGCCGGTGCCAGTGAAGTAAACGTTCTCAATCGCCTGCATTTCATCATGGAGACGGCCCGGAAGAAGAGGGGCATCAAGGAGCATAGCCATGCCTCTTGAACGAAAAGCTATGGCCTAAAACTGCACAAAGTGTTAAAAAGTTCCACAGATGGTATTTCTTCATCCTGAATGAGCAAGTGTACTTATGCCTTTGCCGACAAAGCTGCCCATTGCCTTATTGCTGTTATTCGCCACCCTGCTAACGGGGACCTTGGGATTCCATTATCTTGAGGGCTGGACAGTCGTAGAATCATTCTATGCAACTGTCACTACACTTTCCACTGTTGGTTACGGGGATTTTTCCCCCCATAGCAAGGAAGGAATGATATTTACCGTTTTTCTTATTATTGTCGGTGTCGGTACCATGTTATATACCATGGGACTGATAGCGGAAACAATGATTGAAGGCCGTATCAAAATCATTTTAGGTAAGGGAAAATTGGAGAAAATGATAGAAAAAATGAAAGGACATTACATTATCTGCGGATGCGACCGGATCGGGCATCTCATATGCCAGGAACTGGCTGAGGAAAAGGTGCCCTTTGTGGTCGTCGACAATAACCAGGAAACAATACAAAAAATTGCCGAAGAAGGCTTTGTCTATGTAAAAGGAGACGCCACGCTGAATAAAACGCTGCTGGCGGCGGGCATCAAGAGCGCCAAAGGCATCGTCGGTGTACTACCCAGCGATGCAGAAAATCTTTATGTCATCTTGACGGCGAAGGAGCTGAATCCCGATATCTTCATGCTGGCGCGTTGCGAAGATGAAGAGTCCGAACACCGAATGCTGAGGGCAGGCGCCGACCGGGTCATGTCGCCCTATGCCCTGGGAGCAATGAGAATGGCAATGTCGATTCTCCGGCCCGCCATGCTGGATTTTGTGGAAATTACGACGCGCCGCCAGAGCATGGAGCTGAGAATGGAGGAAGTGGCTATCTGTGAAGGTTCCAGCTTCATCGGCCGCTCACTCGAAGATTCGGGGATACTTCAAAGCTTCGGACTGATCGTGGTGGCCGTAAAAAAAGAGTCCGGCAAGATGATCTTCAATCCCCTGGCTAATTACATCATGGAAATTAATGACAAGCTCGTCGCCCTGGGGGAACCGGAAAACGTCAATAAATTTACGAATGCCTGCCTCTTGTGACCGGCCGGCTAAGGTGAAAAATATTTATTGACAACAGCGCCGTTGTGGATAAATATGCAGCGAAGTATTTATAAGTTGGGAATTTAAATCTGAATCGCTTTAATTTTCTATTGCATAAATCAACGATAAATTTGGGAAGGTTGAAGATGATTCTTGCTGCTCATGCAAAGAGAATTTTTTTTTGTCGGCTGACGGCGCTGCTGTTTCTTCTATCAGTCACGCCTTGTCTGGGGGCTGAGGAAGTCATCACCAGGGGAGAAAAACTTCGTCTCGACAAATGTGTTGATATTGCGGCGAAAAGGCATCCGCAGATTCTGTCCGCTCAGTATAACCTGGAAGTCTTTAAGAGCCGCATTGGCCAGGCGAAGGCGGGTTATTACCCCCAGATTAATTTATCCGCCGACGCGAGCCGCAATTCATCAGCTTTCCGGCCCGACCCTTTCAACCTGTTTTCCCATAATCTGTCATTAAATCAAAATATTTATGATTTTAACCGTGTTGCCGGCAGGGTCGACATTCAGACCCTTGCCCTGGAGGCCGCGCGCGCTGATCTTAATAATGTAACCCTAAACGTCATTCTCGGCGCCAAACTGGCGTTTTACCAGGTTTTGCGGGCAACACACGCCTGGGAGATACTCCGGGACACGGTCAGGCTATTCGAAGAACGCCTGGAAGTGGCAAAAGGGTTTTACGAGGCGGGTGCCAAGGCGGTCTTCGACGTAACAAAGGCGGAAGTGGATTTAGGTAACGCCAGGGTTAATCTGGTCAGGGCAGAGAACACCGTGATTATTGCCTTCGTCAATTTGAATAATGCCATGGGTATGCCGGCGGCGGCGCCCTACGAGTTGGGCGAAGATGTCGCTTATCGGAAAAGCGCTGTCGATCTAGAAGAATCTTTAGGAAAGGCGTTTCTTAACCGTGCGGACCTGCAGTCACTGTTAATACAGAGAGAAACGGCAGAAAAATTGATTCAACTGGCCCGGAAGGACTATCTGCCCTCGCTTACAGGGTCGGCCAATTACGGATGGTCGGGTGAGCAATTTCCTTTGGAAAGGGGCTGGAATGTCGGCGCCTTGTTGAGTTTTAATCTCTTCAGTGGCTACTTGACAAAAAATCAGGTCGGCGAAGCGGTGGCCGGTCTGGAAGTTACCAGGGCCGGTGAACAGGTATTGCGGCAGGCGATTCGGCTGGATGTTGAACAGGCCTTCGCCAATCTCCGGGCCGCGGAAAAAAGCTATGAGGCGGCCGAGGTCACGGTGCGGCAGGCCCTGGAAAACTACGACCTTGCCCAGGGGCGCTACGCCGCGGGTGTTGGTGTTTCTCTGGAACTTAGCGATGCCATCGTGGCGTTAGGCAATGCCAAGCTGACCCTTTCCGGGGCGATTTATGACCACGCAGAAGCAGCGGCCAGCCTGAAAAAAGCCATGGGGGAAAAGTGAGAAAAATCGTTATTATTCTGCTGATCGTCCTTGCCGGACTTTTGGGCGGTTATGCCTTCCTGAAAAAGAATGGCCCTGTGGAGCGCTTTAAGACCGAGAAGGCCACCCGGGGCGATATCAGGTCCATTGTGATGGCGACCGGCACCGTGAATGCGGTCACGACGGTCCTCGTGGGCACCCAGGTATCAGGGACGATCAAGAACATCTATGTCGATTTCAACTCCTATGTCAAAAGAGGACAGCTCCTGGCGCAAATCGACCCAGCCACTTTTGATGGTCAGGTGCAGCAGGCCAGGGCCAATCTTGCCGCCGCGGAAGCGAATGTCAAGAAATCCGGAGCGGCTTACAGCGAAGCGCGGCGGCAACTGGAAAGAAACAGACAACTATTTTCGCGCCGGCTGATCGCCAGAAGTGATCTGGATACTGCGGAAACTAATGAAATATCGGCAGCGGCCCAGGTCGAAGCGTCCATAGCCCAGGCCGAACAAACCAAGGCGGCCTTAAGAGTTGCGGAGACGAATTTACAGTACACAAGAATAATATCGCCGGTGGACGGAATGGTGATCTCGCGGAATGTCGACGTGGGGCAGACGGTCGCGGCCAGCTTCCAGACACCGACCCTTTTTAACATCGCCCGGGACCTGGCCAAGATGCAGATCAATACCAGTGTCGATGAGGCCGATATCGGTAAGATCAGGGAGGGTCAGAAAGTCGAATTTACCGTAGATGCCTATCCGGAAAAGATCTTAAAGGGAAAAGTCTCGGTAATTAGAAACGCCCCCATAACCGTTCAGAATGTGGTCACTTATGATGTCATAGTCTTAGTGCAGAATCCGGAAATGATCCTTAAACCGGGGATGACAGCCAATGTGTCACTGATTGTCGCGGAAAGAAATCAGGTGCTGGAAGTGCCGAATGCGGCGCTCAGATTCCGCCCGGCCGATAAAAATATGGCTAAGGTTACGGAACGAAAGGGGCCGGTAGTGTGGAGATTGGAAAACAAGCAGCTTAAACGCGTCAGCATCACCACCGGCATCAGCAACGGCAGCAGCACCGAAGTGGTCGCCGGGGACCTGCAAGCCGGCGATGAATTGATTGTCGAGGCCATTGAAGATGGCGGCAAGCGGGGAAACTCGCTCACGAGAAGGTTATTCCACTAATATGGCGCTGATCGAGACAGAGGACCTCTCGCGGATTTACAACCTGGGCGGTAATTCCGTCCGGGCGCTCGATGGTGTATCGATAAATATCAGGCAGGGCGAATTCGTCGCCATCATGGGCCCCTCGGGATCGGGCAAGTCGACCTTCATGAACATCATCGGCTGTCTCGATCAGGCGACCGGCGGCCGCTACCTGCTGGATAACATCGAAGTGGAAAAAATGGACCGGGATGCAGTGGCCCGGGTCCGGAATGAAAAAATTGGTTTTGTTTTCCAGGGATTCAATCTTCTTTCCCGTACTTCGGCCCTGGAAAACATCGAATTGCCGCTTCTTTACAGGAATGTTCCGGCCGCAGAAAGAAAAGGGTTGGCCCTGTCGGCCCTGAAAGCCATGGGGCTGGAAGGTTGGGAAAACCATCATCCGAATCAGTTGTCCGGCGGGCAACAGCAAAGGGTAGCCATTGCCCGGGCACTGGTCAACAATGCCCCCCTTATCCTGGCCGACGAACCGACGGGAAACCTCGATACCAAGACGAGTACGGAAATAATGGAGGTCTTTGTTAAACTGAACAGGGAAAAATCCATTACCATAGTGCTCGTTACCCATGAACATGACATAGCCGCTTACAGCGGACGCATCATCAGATTTCTCGATGGCCGCATCCTGAGCGATGAGCCAGTGAAAGCAAAATGATCAATCTTCCCGCCACGTTCAAAATTTCCCTGCGGGCGCTGCGAACCAATAAAATGCGTTCTGCCCTGACGATGTTGGGTATTATCATTGGCGTAAGCGCCGTCATTACTATGCTTGCCGTAGGCACGGGAGCGAGCAATAAGATTTCGGAACAGATCTCCAGCATGGGCAGCAACCTCCTGATTGTCTTCCCCGGCAGCATTACCGCCGGCGGCTTGCGTATGGGCAGCGGTTCCCAGTCCACCCTGACCTCGGATGATGCGATGGCAATCATGCGGGAATGCTCTGCGGTAGTTGAAGAGGCGGTACCTACGCTAAACGGCGCCGCCCAGATCGTTTTTGGCAATCAGAACTGGTCGACGAGTGTTTACGGCACGACGCCCGGCATGTTGTTCGTCCGGGACTGGCAGCTGGCGGACGGCCGGATTTTTAATGATCAGGAGGTAAAGAATGCTGCCAAGGTTGCCGTGCTGGGACAGACGGTAGTCACAAACCTTTTCGGTGAAATGAATCCGTCCGGGCAGGTGATCAGGATCAAGAAGGTGCCTTTTACGGTCATCGGCGTACTTTCGGAAAAAGGCCAGTCCATGATGGGGCAGGACCAGGACGATGTGATCTATATCCCGCTGGCCACGGCCCAGAGGAAGATCTTCGGAACAGGGGCGGTTCCCAACATGGTGCGGTCGATTACCGTAAAAGCAAGAAGTGCGGCTGATTTGAAGCCGGCGGAAAGGCAAATTACGGAATTATTAAAGCAAAGACATCGCATCGGCCCGCATCAAGAAGGGGATTTCACCGTTCGCAATCTCACGCAGATGATGATGGTGGCGGAACAATCGACGCAGGTCATGACCCTTCTCTTAGGCGCCATAGCCTCGGTGTCCATGCTGGTGGGGGGGATTGGCATCATGAATATCATGCTGGTATCGGTGACGGAACGGACCAAAGAAATAGGGATCAGGATGGCCGTGGGAGCGAAAAGCTGGGACATAAGGCTCCAATTTATCATCGAAGCCCTTACCCTTTCCCTCATAGGAGGTCTGACCGGTATATTGCTCGGGCTTATTGCCGCCTATGCCGTCTCCGTTTTTGCCGGCTGGCCGACCGTCGTTTCGCCTTTATCGGTAATTTTTGCCTTCGGTTTTTCCGGCTTAATCGGTATATTTTTCGGTTTTTATCCTGCCTACAAGGCATCATTGCTTAATCCCATCGATGCCTTGAGATATGAATAAGACCGGGTTTTTATTCTTTAGCCCAACAGTTTATCGGAAGGGGGGGGTATAGTGCATGAGTAAGTTCTTGTTTTTGTTAGCGGGTGTATTGGTCTTCTCTATGGCCCTGGCGCCGTCTCCGGCGTCAGGGTTGGAATATACCCTGGATGACCTGTACCGGATCGCCCGGCAGCGCTCGGAAAGAATCCGGGTTACGGAAGAAAACGCGGCGATTGCCAGGTGGGGAGTGGACAGGTTTCGGGCGGCGTTGGTCCCTAATCTTTCCGCTTTCGCCAGTTACAGGCAATACCTGGAAACCAAAAGGGGGGAAACGGGCAACATACTGCAGCCGAATTCATCGGGCAGCTGGGGATTAGAGCTTTCCCAGTCCTATTCGCTCAGCGGGCGGGAATTTACGGCCCTGAAGATTGCGGGCGACGTACTGGAAAAGAGCCGCTACGATCTTGTCTCCTTTCAGCAGGACTACTTGCTCAGTGTGGCTGCTGCCTTCTATGATCTCCTGAAGGCCAAACAGTCTTGGGAAATCGCCGGCGCCAATTTAGAGCGACTGACAAAATATCGTGACGCGGCCGGCACGCGGCTGAGGGTAGGGGAAGCCACGAAAACGGCGCTCCTGCGCGCCGAGGGCGAGCTGTCCGGCGCCCAGTCGGATAAAATCCGGGCCGGCAACGCCATGGAAGCCGCCCAGGCCAACTTGGCCCGCATTGTTGGTCTTGAGGAGCCTTTTGTCATAAAAGAGACTCCCGACGCGGATAACTTTTCCCCCTCTTTAGACGAGTTGGAGGCTCAGGCGCTGGCGAGACGGTTAGATCTTAAATCACTGGAAATGCAGAAGAAAATCGCCGAACAGCAAGTCAGCGTCGTCAAAGGCGCCTTCTGGCCCAGTGTTTCTCTCGGCGCCACCTACTCCCGGGTTGACCAATATCCGCAAAGTACGAACTTTAATCGGGACACGATCTATGGTAATGTGGCGCTGAATTTTTCTTTCTATGATGGGGGAGAGAGGAAGGCGGACGTCAGGGAGGCGGAAACCCGCTGGCGCCAGGCCGATCTTCTTTACCGTGATGCAGTGAAAAGCGTCTTGCTGCAAGTCAAGAATTCTTATCTCGATTTAACGACGCAGCAGGGTATCATAAAATTTCTAGAGGATCAGGTTGTGTACGCCAGCGACAACTTCAACGGCGTTACAAAACAGTATGAATTCGGTTTGGCGAGCAGTCTCGATGTGATCGATGCCAATAATCTGCTCCTGACTTCTCAGCGCCAACTTGCTGACGCCGTTAACAATCGCCGGTATTCGCTGCTGAATATAAAAAGGGTCACCGGTACACTGCTGCTGGCGGAAGCAACGGAGCCCGTGTATCCATAAAAATTAGTGCCGGGAAACAGAATGAAAGCTTTGCAAAATATGCCCTTTGAGTCATTCCGGCGAAAGCCGGAATCCATAACTATCTGAAATAAATTGATTCCGTGTCAAGCACGGAATGACAGGAAGGCGATGGAATTATATTATGTAAAGCTTTCAGAATACGTTGGGGGGATTACAATAACATGAGCTACAAATCAGTACGTTACGGCGTTTGCATCTTGCTATCGCTTTCTTCGGTCCTGCTGCTTAATGCCTGCGGAAAGAAAGAAACAAAACAGGTGCGGGAAAGAGTTGCCAACGTGCGCGTCCAGCCGGCGGAAAAAAGGCCATTGCGGCCTTTCGTGGAAGCCGTCGGGAACTTGAAGGCCCTGGAAGAGGTAACGGTAAGCTCCGAATTGGACGGCATCATCCGTAACATCAGGGTAGATGACGGTACCGTCGTCGGTCGCGGTGATGCCCTGGCGACCATTGCTGACCGGGAATACGACCTGGAAGTAAAGAGAAGCGCCGCTGCCCTGAAGCAGGCGGAAGCCACCTGTGACAATATCCGGCTGGAATACCAGCGAAAGGAAGCCCTTTATAAGGAAGAACTGGTAACGAAGCAGCAGCTTGAGGATGTCTCCACAAGGCTTTCCCTGGCCTCATCAGAGTGCGACCGGGCGAAGCTCGGTCTTTCGCTGGCCCAGGAAAAATTTGCCAAGACCAAAGTATCCTCTCCCTTACAGGGGATCATCAAGGAGAAAAAGATTTCTTTGGGGGATTATGTCAAGAATGGGACGGCGCTTTTTTCCGTCATTCACACGGCGACACTGAAGCTCAATT